>Ga0335069_10016696_pt1 | contig 10237 bp, 9 predicted proteins | sample Lox_Sample_11_FD_206714 | JGI IMG/M metagenome (GOLD analysis project Ga0335069, IMG submission 206714) | Soil microbial communities from Loxahatchee National Wildlife Refuge, Florida, United States - Lox_Sample_1.1 | ecosystem: Environmental > Terrestrial > Soil > Wetlands | place: USA: Florida...
ACGCCGAGGAGGACACCGTGCCGCTCTCCGACCCGAACCCTCTCCTCGGCCCCTGGGCCGGCCCCTACGGCGGCGTCCCCCCGTTCGCCACCGTGCGGGTCGAGCACTTCGCGCCCGCGCTCGCGGCAACCATGGCCGAGGAGCTCGCCGAGGTGGATTGGATCGCCGAGTCCCCCGCCGCCCCCACCTTCGAAAACACGATCGCCGCCCTCGAGCGCGCCGGCCAGAAGCTCGACCGCCTGATCCGGATCTACGAGGTCTACGCCTCGACGATGTCCACGCCGACGTTCCAGGCGGTGGAGCGCGAATGGGCACCTCGGCTTGCTGCCTTCGAGGACCGGATCACCCAGAACGACCGGCTCTTCGCGCGGATCGACGCGGTCTACAGGACGGGCGAGGCAAACGGGCTCACGGCCGAGCAAGAGCGGCTCGCCTGGCTCGTCCACACCCGCTTCGTCCGTTCCGGAGCGAGGCTGGGCCTCTCCGAGAAGCGGCGGGTGGCCGAGCGGAACGAGCGGCTGGCGGTGCTCGAGACCACCTTCGCCCAGAACCTCTTGGGCGACGAGGACGCGGCCCTCCCCCTCGGCAAGGGCGACCTCGCCGGGCTCCCCGAGGCGGTGAAGGCCGCCATGGCCGCGGCCGCCGCGGAGCGCGGCTTTCCGGGGAGCTGCGTGGTGCTCAACACTCGCTCGAGCGTCGAGCCCTTCCTCTCTTACTCCGCCCGCCGCGATCTGCGGGAGAAAGTGTGGCGGAGCTTCGTCCGGCGCGGCGACAACGGCGACGCGAGGGACAACAAGCCCGTCATCCGCGAGATGCTGCGGCTCCGGGCGGAGCGCGCCCATCTCCTCGGCTACCCCACGCACGCCCACTGGCGGCTCGAGGACCAGATGGCCCGAACTCCGGAGCGGGCCCTCGAGCTCCTGGAGGAGGTCTGGCCCGCGGCGGTGACCCGCGCCCGCGAGGAGGTGACCGAGATGCAGGGCCTGGCCGACCGGGAGGGCGCAGGGATCGCCATCGAGCCCTGGGATTACCGCTACTACGCCGAGAAGGTGCGCAAGGCTCGCTACGACCTCGACGAGAGCGAGATCCGGCCCTACCTCGAGCTCGAGAAGCTCCGGGAGGGGATGTTCTTCGTGGCGGAGAGGCTATTCGACCTGCACTTCCGTCCTGCCCGGGGAGTGCCCGTCTACCACCCCGACGTCCGGGTGTTCGAGGTCCGCCGCGGTGGGGGCGAGCTCGTGGGCCTCTGGTACTTCGACCCCTTTGCGAGGCCCGGCAAGAAGTCCGGGGCCTGGATGAGCGAGTACCGTCTGGAGGAGCGGCTGGGCGGTGCGGTCACCGCCATCGTGTCGAACAACGCGAACTTCCTCAAGGCCGCGCCCGGAGAGCCGGTCCTCCTCGGCTGGGACGACGCGGTGACCCTGTTCCACGAGTTCGGCCACGCCCTCCACGGCCTGCTCTCGAACGTGACCTACCCCTCCCTGAGCGGCACGCAGGTCCCGCGGGACTACGTCGAGTTCCCCTCCCAGCTCCTCGAGCGCTGGCTCCTCACCCCCGAGGTCCTGGGCCGATACGCGGTGCATGCCCAGACCGGGAAGCCCATCCCCTCGGCGCTCGTCGAGCGGATCGCTCGCTCGGCGAAGTTCAACCAGGGCTTCGCCGTGGTGGAATACCTGTCCGCGGCCCTCGTCGACATGAAGCTCCACCTGGCCGACGGCGAGGTCGATCCCGCCGCCTTCGAGCGGGAGACCTTGGCGTCGCTGGGCATGCCGCGCGAGATCGTGATGCGCCATCGACTGCCGCAGTTCGCCCATGTGTTTGGAAGCGACGGTTACTCTGCCGGCTACTACTCCTACCTCTGGGCGGAGGTGCTCTCCGCCGACGGCTACGCCGCATTTTCCGAGGCCGGGGATCCGTTCGCCCCCGCGGTGGCGGTGCGGCTCGGGCAGGCGCTCGCTGCCGGGAACTCCATCGATCCCGCCCTGGCCTACCGGGAGTTCCGGGGCCGCGACCCGAGCGTCGCCGCCCTCATGCGGTGGCGCGGTTTTCCCGTCCCACCGCCGGGGGATGGGGCAGCCATGGCGAGGTGAACGTTCAGGCGGCGCGGCTTCAGGCGCCGAGCCCATCCGGTTCCCCGTCCTGCGACGGACGACCGACAAGGCCGGGAACGGGAAGGGCAGCGCCCTCGACGAGATCATCGCGGAGCGCTCCGACCTCTTCCACCTCCTGTTCCACGAGCTCGTGCACGAGTGGCGGGAGCCGGCGCCGGCGGGCTGAGTGGTAGGATCCCGTTCGTGCCCCCCCTCTACCAGCACGATCCGTTCCTCTTCCTCCAGAGGCTCCTCTGGTTCGACGCCTCCTGGACCGACCTGGTGTGGGTGGCGGCCACCACGGCCTGCGAGGGCTGGGCGATGGTGCTCATCGCACTCTTCTTCGTGTATAGGCGCAGGCGGGTGACCCGGAGGCTCGTCCGCGCCACCCTCCCCGCCTTCGCGGCACTGCTGCTCGCCGGCGCCGCGGTGCAGATCCTGAAGGCCTTCATCGACACCCCGAGGCCCCTGGCGGTGCTCGATCCGGGCCGGATCCACGTCCTCGGGGAGCCGCTTCGGCTGCACGCGTTCCCGAGCGGCCACTCGGCCTCCGCTGCGGCGCTCGCCACCTGGGCTACCCTGAGGTGGGGGCGCACCGCTTGGCCGCTTCTCGTCCTCGCCCTGCTCGGGGGACTCTCCCGCGTGATGGTCGGGGCGCACTGGACCGTCGACGTCCTGGGCGGCTGGGCGGTGGGGGTGGGGGCGGCCCTGGTGGTGTGGGAGGGGGAGCGCGTGTTGGCGAGGCGCCGGGTGACCCCGCGACCCGAGGCGGCGAGCACCCCGCCGAGGGAGAAGGCCGAGGTGGGCGGGCCGTAGCCGCCCCCCGCGAGGCCGGTGGACCGCCGGCCCACCCGGTGCTCCTCTGGTCGCGTGCCCGTCCTCTCCACCGTCGCGCTCGGGGTGGTCGCTGCCGGCCTGGTGGGCCAGATCTGGGCCGAGTCCGCCGGGCAAGCTCGAGCCCGGGCCGTGCTCAAGGTGGCTGCCTCCTGCGGATTCCTGCTCCTGGCCGTCCCCTTTGCGCGCGGGCGCTACGGAACCCTGGTCCTCTCCGGGCTCTGCCTCTCCGCGGTCGGGGACGCGCTGCTGCTCGGGCACGCGAAGCGGGCGTTCCTCTCGGGCCTGGGAGCGTTCCTGCTCGCGCACCTCGCTTACGTGGCCGCGTTCGCGCCCGTCTCCAGGGTCTCTCCCCTCCGGGCCGCGATTCTCGTGTGCCTCGGCGCCGCTCTTCTCGGGTGGCTGTGGCCGCGCCTCGGGGAATTGCGCCTCCCCGTGATCGCCTACGTGGTCGCCCTGAGCTCCACGCTCTTCTTCGGCCTGGGCGTGAAGAGCTCGCTCGTGCCCTTGGGAGCGGCGCTGTTCTACCTCTCGGACCTGGCGGTGGCCCGCGACCGCTTCGTCCGACCCGGCCTCGCGAACCGGGTCGTCGGCCTGCCCATGTACTACGCCGCCCAGGTGATCCTGGCTCTGTCCGTTCGCGCTCCGATCCCTTGAGGAAAGCGGGGGCCGAGCCTCTAGCGACCGGGCGGCGTGCCGCCCGGCGTCCTCCCCCCGCCCGACGGCCGCCGCCCGCCCGGGCGCCCCGGCCCTCGCTCCTTTCGGCGGTCCTCGCGCAGCGAGTCCATCGAGAATCCGCCCTGGCCCATCCCCTTCTCGCCTCCGCCTCGGCCAGCGCCCCCTCTCCCCCCACCCCGGCCGCGACCGCCTCGCCTCCTTCCCTCCTCGCGCGCGGACTCCGCCACCTGCCTCATGCTCGGAGGGAAGAGGTCGACGAGGTACTGGTGGCCGCGGATGGCCTTCGCGCCGGTCACGGACTCCTCCGGCCCGAAGACGCGGACCAGGCGCACGTCCGTGGCGCGCTCGCCGGCGGCTTCCACCGCAGCGCAGAGCATGGCCAGCCGATCGCCCTCGAGCCCGGTCGCCTTGCCCACGGCCTCGAGGAGGTCTTGGGCCAAGGCGGGGGGGGTGGTGGCCGGCTCCACCGCGGCCGGCTCTGCCGGGGGCGCCCCCGCGCCGGAGGCCTCCGCGCCGGTCGCCCCCGGCTCGACCCCGGACGGTTCCCCGGCGGCCGGCGGGGAGGCGGGTGACGGAGCCGGGGCCGCCGCTTGCCGCGCTCCCTGCATGGCGGCGGCGGCGGCGCGCACCAGGGTGCCGCTCAGTTCGGTGAGAGTCTTCATGGGCGGGTACCCATAGCACCGGCGGGGGCCGGCGCGAAGGCCCCGGTCGCCCCCGGGCCGGCGAGGTGTCGCAGCCCCGGTCTAGCCACCGAGACGCCTTGCCGCCGCGTCGATGGCGAGGCGCAAGGCCGGGTAGTCGTCGACGGCCGGGAACTCGGGGAACTCGGCGATCACGTTCCGCGGAGGGCGGAACAGGATCCCGGAGTGCGCCTCGCGGAGCATGGCCGTGTCGTTGTACGAATCGCCGACGGCGATGACCCGGAAGCGGAGGGCCTTGAAGGCCTGGACCGCCGCCCGCTTCTGCTCGGGCATGCGCAGGTGGTAGGCGCTCACGAAGCCCTGGGCGTCGGCCTCAAGCCGGTGGCAGAGGAGGATGGGCATGCCGAGCTGCGCCATGAGCGGCATGGCGAACTCGTAGAACGTGTCCGACAGGATCGCCACCTGGTAGCTCTCCCGCAGGGCGTCGAGGAACTCGCGCGCTCCCGGCTCCGGCCGCATCCCCGCGATCACCCGCTGGATGTCGGGGAGCAAGAGCCCGTGTCGGCGCAGGAGGGCTATCCGGCCCCGCATCAGCTTGTCGTAGTCCGGCTCGTCGCGGGTGGTCCGCCGCAGCTCGGGGATCCCGGTCCGCTCCGCGACGGCGATCCAGATCTCCGGTACGAGGACTCCTTCGAGGTCGAGGCAGACGATCTGCACGGGGGGACTCCGGTGCGACTATGAAGAGGGCCGCACATCCTACCCGGTGGCCGGCGCCGGCGGGAAGGGCGCCCCCGCGTCTTGGGGGCGCACGGTTCGGGCAAAGGCGCGGGCTTTTCGCGCCGAGTGCCAGAGGTGAACCCACGAGGCCCTCGAGCCCCTGGCATCCCTGGCTTGCGGGGCGGGCGCGAACCGGAGCGGTTGGGGGGATCTTCCCCCCTATCGGCCCAGGGGCAGGGGGACCGCGCGTGGCGCGCGGGGCGAATCAGCGCATCGACCCTTCGGACCTCGCCCCCCCCGACGCCACCGTCTCGGAGCCGACGATGAGCCCGACCACCTCGTCGGGCGTCGTCTCCTTGATGAGCCGCTCGCCGACCTTGACTCCCCGGCGCAGGACCGCCAGGCGGTCGGCCACCTCGAAGACGTCGTACATCTGGTGGCTGATGATGATGATGCCGAGCCCCTGGTCCTTGAGGGTCCGGACGAGGTTCAGCACCTTGCGCTGCTCGGCGATGCCCAGGGCGGCGGTGGGCTCGTCCATGATGAGGATCTTGGCCTTCCAGTAGATGGACCGGGAGATGGCCACGGCCTGGCGCTGCCCGCCGGACAGGGTGCGGATGGTGCTGCGCAGCGAGGGGATGTGGATGTCGAGCCGCTCGAGCACCTTCGCCGCCTCCGACCCCATCCAGCCGTCGTCCAGGACGCGCAGGATGCCGAAGCGGCGCTTCATGCGCTCACGCCCGAGGAAGATATTCGCACCCACGTCCAGGTTCTCGGCCAGGGCCAGGTCCTGGTAGATGGTCTCGATCCCCGCGGCCAGGGCGTCCATGGGGGAAGCGATGTGCACCGGCCTCCCCTCGAGGAAGATCTGGCCGCCGTCCGGCTGGTAGACGCCGGAGACCATCTTGATGAGGGTGGACTTTCCGGCGCCGTTGTCTCCGAGGAGAGCCAGGGCCTCGCCCGGGCGCACCCCCACCGACACGCCGTCCACCGCGGTGAGGCCGCCGAAACGCTTGGTGATGTCGCGGGTCTCGAGCAGGTATTCCATCGGCTTCCCTTCACTTGCGATCTTCGGGCAGGTAGCGTTCCACCACCACCGCCGCCACCAGGATGACCCCCACCAGGATGTACTTGTCGAACGTGGGGGTACCGCTCATGCGCAGCCCGAGCTCCAGCACGGCGATGACCAGGCAGCCAACCAGCGTCCTCCCCACCGTCCCCGACCCGCCGAACATGGAAGCGCCGCCGATCATCACCGCGGCGATGGAGTCGAGCAGGCTCGAGGCCCCGGCGTCCGCCTTCCCCGAAACGTACTTGAGGGAGTAGGAGATGCCCGCCAGCGAGGCCAGCACCGAGGAGAGGGCGTAGACCGCGAGGAGCCGCCGCCGCACCGGAATGCCGGCCCGCACCGCCGCGTCGCGGTTGCCGCCGATGGCGTAGACGTGCCTGCCGAAGCGGGAGCGGGCCAGCACGAAGGCCAGGGTGCCGATCGCCACCGCGGCCAGCACCACGATCGTGGGAACGATCTCGTAGACCGTCGTCCCTCGCTCCACCTCCGGCCGGGAGAAGAACGAGAAACCGGCCCCGGGCGCGTAGTAGAGGAAGTGGCCGTTCCCCACCTCTCCCGCGAACTCCGGCAACCCCATCGCGTAGATCCCCTGGATGATGAGCTCGGACACGCCGTGGCACGCCCCCAGCATCGAGAAGGTGGCGATGAAGGGCGGCACCTCCAGGTAGGCGACCAGCCAGCCGTTGACGAGCCCGGGGAGGACGCCGACGAGGAGGGTGAAGGCCGCTCCCATGAGCAGCGCCAGGACCGGAGGGAGCCCGGCGTTGGCCAGGGCGGTGATGAGCTTCGTGCTGATGATGGAGGCAAAGCCGAGGACGTAGCCGACCGAGAGGTCGATCCCGCCGGTGATGATGACGAACAGCTCCGCCACCGCAAGGAGGAACACCTCGGTCCCGTAGAAGAGCAGCATCTGGGCGGAGCTGGGGTGGGCGAAACCCTGGGCGGTGAGGCAGAAGAAGATCGTCTCGAGGATGAGGAAGGCGAGGATCCAGCGCCCGCCCAGGAGGGACCTGAGCCGGCTCGCACCCTTTGGCCTCCCGATGGCACGCGCGTTCTCCATGGTCGCTCCCTCCTAGAACAGGTCGGGGAACAGCTTGTCGATGACCACCGCGAGCACCAGCAAGACGCCCACCATGATGTAGCGGTAGAAGGGTTGGACCCCGGAGATGGCGAGCCCGTTCTCCATGAAGGCCAGGACCAGAACCCCCACCGCCGAGCCCAGCACCGTCCCCTTCCCTCCCGAGAGGCTGGCGCCGCCGATGACCACCGCCGCCACCGCGAAGAGCTCGTACATCGAGCTGAAGGTGGTGTAGTTGCCGATCCCGGTCTGGAAGACGTTGAACACGCCGGCCAGGCCAGCCAGGGCCGAGGCCAACACGTAGGTCCCGATGAGGTGCCGGTCCACGTCGATGCCGGCGCGGATCGCCGCATCCAAGCTCCCGCCGATGGCATAGGTGTGGCGCCCGAAACGGCCGCGGCGCAAGACGAAGGCCAGGGACCCGAGCACCAGGAGGACGAACACGAGGGAGAAGGGCACGAGCCGCCACACCTCGCGGATGCGCGCCTCGGGGAATCCCGCCGGCAGGCCCAGGAAGGACACGAACTCGCCCGGCAGGACGTAGAGGAGGAATCCGTTCCCCAGGCGGGGCAGCTCCCCGGGCAGGCGGGCGACCGGGAATCCCTCGCACATCTTGAGGGCCACGCCGTTCGCGATCCCCCACATCCCCAGGGTGGCGATGAAGGGGGGCACCTTGAAACGGGTGACGACGATCCCGTTCACCAGCCCCGGGAGGAGGGAAAGGACGAGGGCGCTCGCCGCGCCGAGGGCGATCACCCCCCCCGCCCCCATCTCGGCGTCCATGAAGACCTGCATCAGCTTGGCCGCAGTCACCGAAGCGAGCCCGGCGACGAAGCCGACGGAGAGGTCGATCCCGCCGGTGATGATGACGAACGTTTCGGCGGCGGCGAGGAGCAGGGGCAGGGTCTGCAGGTGAACGACGTTCTGGAAGTTGACGACCGAGAGAAAGTTCCTGCCGGTGAGGCTGAAGGTGACGATCATCGCGAGGAGGAAGCAGGCCGCCCAGTTCCGGGCGATCGCCCTCCCCGCCTTCGACTCCAGGAACCCCTTGCGACCGACCGTCGTCGCTCCCTCGGCGCGGGTGGCGATGGTGCTCATGGTGACCTCTCACCCGCGGCCGATGGACTCCACCGACACCTCGTCGCTCCCGCTCGAGGGTCCGACCCGCCCGGCCCGCAGGAGCGCCCGATCGAGCAGGGCCCGTTCCCCCGCTCGCCCGTTCCCCACTGCAGGGGGAGGGACGAGCGGGGTCAGGGCCGGTACGGCTCGCTCACTGGTAGATGAACGGCTGCATCTTCGGATCGTCCACGTTCTCCTTGGTGAAGAACTCGAAGCCGGGGATGACCTTCTTCGGGATCTTCACCCCCTTCTTGTCCTTCAGGTACTTCACCCCCCACTCCACCGCCAAGGATCCCATCTCGGCCGGCTTCTGCGCCAGCACGAGGTCGACCTGGCCCTTCTTGAGGGCGCCGATCAGCTCCTGGGTGGCGTCCCAGGAGGCGATCTTCACGGCCCCGGTGAGCCCGGCGTTCACCACCGCCTGGTAGGACCCCTGGGCCGAGAACACGTTCGTCCCGAAGATGCCCACGACGTCCTTGTCCTTCTGCAGCGCGGCCAGGGTCTGCTCCTGCGCCTTCTGCTGCACGTCCTGGCACCACTCCACCCCGACGAGCTTCATGTTCGAATACTTCGCGATCCCAGCCTTGAAGCCCTTGACGCGCCCCTGCACCGAGGAGGCGTCGGGGTTCGTGGCCGCGACGAAGACCTTGCCCTTCTCGCCCACCATCTTGGCGAGGTGCTCGGCCATCTGCATGCCCCCCAGCTCGTTATCCGAGCCGATGTAGGAGAGGGGGAACGAGTAATCGCTCTTCTTCGTGTAGTCCCCGTCGCCGATGAAGGTGTCGACGGTGATGATCTCGGTGCCCTTGTCGTAGATGGCCTTGAGCGGCGCCTTGAGGGCGTCGGTCGAGGTCGGGGCGATGAGGAGCAGGTCGAACTTCTGCCGGGCCGCGGTGGCCTGGAGGATGGGGACCTGGGCGTCCGGACCCCACGACTTCGGGTACTCGGCCACCGTCAGCTCCGCGCCGAGCTCCGTGGCCTTCGCCTTGATGCCTTTCTCCATCGTGAAGTAGAACGGGTCGGCGACGCCCGGCATGAAGAGGATCTTGGGCGCGGCCTTCGCCAGCCCGGGTGACCCGACGGCCAGCGTCATGAGCACTGCGACGAGCGAGCTTCTCATACGGGGACTCCCTTCGGGAAAGACAGCCAGGAACTGGGCAGCAGACGGTGCTTCGCGAAAAACCTCGCCTCAAAGAGCCGGCCCACTCCTCAAACGGCCGCGGCCTGTTGCCTTGGCCCAAGAGGAGGCGCGGCGGCGCGGTCCGTGACGATCCCCGATCGGGTCTATGGCCAGGTGTTTAGGCGACCGGGTCGCGCGCGCTGCGCACCCTACCGCTCACCGCCACCGGGATCCGCGCCTCGAAGGCCACCGGCCAGCCCGGCGTGTCGACGAGGGCCACGCTCCCGCCGTGCGCCTCGGCCACGAGCCGGCACAGGTACAGTCCCAGCCCCACGTTGTGAAACTGGCGCTCGGCGCCGTGGGCGTGCTTCTGGAACAGGTGCGAGCGCACCTCCTCCGGAACGGTGGGCCCGGTGTTGCGGACGGCGAGGACGAGCGCTCCCCCCTCGAGCCGGGCGCAGAGCTCCACCCGTCCGCCGCGATCGACGAAGCGGAGGGCGTTGCTGAGCAGGTTCTCGAGGAGCCTGCGCACCATGTCCAAGTCGAGCGCGGCCACCATGTCCTGCTCGGCGGAGAGCTGCACCGTCACCGCCCGGTCCTGCGCCCTGAGCGACGCGCCGTGGGCCACCTGCTCGAGGAGTGCCAGGACCGGGATCGGCTGGCGCTTCGGCTCGAGGGCAGCGGCCTCCAGGCGGGAGATGAGGAGGAGGTCCCCCACCATCTCCGAGAGGCGCTGCGCCTCCAGGGTGGCGAGCTGGAGGTCCTCTTTGGCCTCGACCAGCTCCGGTCCGGAAAGCCCGCGCGCCGCCGCCTCCTCGATCCGGGTCAGGGCCAGGGCGAGGAACTGTATCAGGGCGGCGAGGGGGTTCTTGAGATCGTGCACCACGAGCT
>Ga0335069_10016697_pt1 | contig 10237 bp, 12 predicted proteins | sample Lox_Sample_11_FD_206714 | JGI IMG/M metagenome (GOLD analysis project Ga0335069, IMG submission 206714) | Soil microbial communities from Loxahatchee National Wildlife Refuge, Florida, United States - Lox_Sample_1.1 | ecosystem: Environmental > Terrestrial > Soil > Wetlands | place: USA...
AGGCAACGCTGCATGCACTGTCCTGCATTTTCCCAAGCTCGCGGGCACCCGATCCTGCAGACGACACGAATTGCCGCCGCGCCGTCGTGCCGGCGCGGGAGCAGAACCCGAGAGGGCTGGTCTCAAATTGCGGTGCGAGGGCGTTGAAAGTCCTGCAATTCAAAGCCTGCGACCCGGCAGACAGCACCTGACGCACGGCGCAGACGCCGCGCCCTCGCTGGCACGAAGACTGCGCTGCAGCCGAACCATGGACAGGTCAATGCCGGGATTCTCGTCCCGTTTCGGAGGTTTTCTCCCATGATGAATACCGCTGCACGGTTCCACGTTGAAGACGCCGTCTGCGTCGATACCAGTGACTACGATCTCGAACCACCCGGAATGATCTCGCGTTCGCCCGGTCTGGTGCTCGCCGTCACAGAAGGTCCTCGCTTGTGTTACGACGTCCGTATACGGTTGCGCTTCGGTGGGACACTGGATCTAACGGTGCCCGCCGAGAAAGTCGGCGCCCTCGACTACCCTTCCCGCAACACCCGCCGTCCGGGCTTGGCGTAGGCGGCGCGCAGCTCTCGTGAGTGGTCAATTGCCTGGGCGAGGACCCTGCCCCAGCAAGGCCAGGGTCCCCGACGCGCGCGGAGCAGCACCCAACTCATCAACAACAAAACGTATTTTCGCTCTACCGCAATTTGCGCTGCCGATATAGCCAGCATCCTGTATTTCTCAACGCCGATGGCGCCAGGTGAGGGACACGCACGCTCGCACGTCGCTGGCATGGAACCTGCGCTGCAAGCAGAGCATGGACGCTCGATTCTGGATCACGCTAGTTGGTACCGACGTCCTCTACGGCCGTCTCTGGATACGCAATGTAGTCCGCCCGTCGTCTCGTGCGCACAGGGCAGGAACACGACTCCGGATCCGCGCAATCAGCAGCGTCATCACACTCGCACTCGTCTCGCTGGGGTGCACGATCTCGGGATGCGCGCTCACCAACCAGCCACACAGCGTGGCGCGCGCCTGGACCTTCAGTACCGCTGAGATGACAGCGACCAGTCAGGACCGGGAGCTGTTGGCCTGCACCCACGAGCCATTGGAAACTGGGACAGCCTCCATTCCTACACATCGCCCCGAGTTTCACTTCCTGCATCCGCGGGTCACACGTTTCGTCGCGCGTTTCCAATCGGACAGCTCCTGGGCAACGGCGCTGTCGCGCAGCCAACTCTACGTGCACGACATCGCGACCATCCTGCGCGAGGAAGGGTTGCCGGCAGAGCTTGCCTACCTGCCACTGATCGAAAGCGCCTTCAGGCCGCACGCCGTGTCGCGGGCCGGCGCGGTCGGCCTGTGGCAGCTGGTCGCCAGCACTGGACGACACTATGGACTGCGCATCGATCGATCCGTCGACGAACGGCGCGATCCGGTAAAATCGACTAGAGCGGCAGCAAAGTATCTCAAGGATTTACATGCGACGTTCGGCGACTGGCACCTGTCACTGGCCGCGTACAACAGCGGCGAGCACGCCATTGCACGCCTGCTCACCGCACGCCCGAACCTGACGTTCTGGGAGCTGCGGCAGAGCGGACGTTTGCACGCCGAGACTGCAGACTTCGTCCCCAGGTTTCTTGCGGCGGTCCAGATCGCCGAAGGCCCCGAGGCCCACGGCTTCGACGCCGTGCCCGAGGAACCGTTTCGCCTCCCAGGGGATGCTTGAGATGGCCCACGCCACGCTCAATCGGAGGGCAAACGAATGAAAAACGCCTTCAACCAGGTCATCCTCGCCAATATGGTGTTGGACTTGGCGCTTGCTACGGCGTGCCTGCGGGGCGCCGGTCGTTCCAATAGTCGGCGCCGGGCGCACACTGGCGACACCTCGGCTGTTCGGACGCCACCCCCCAGGACCGGTTCCTCCGAGTCGACCATTCCGACGACGCGCGGCGAGTGAGCCGCGTCGCGGGCGGCACCGCCGCTGGTGCGGCTTCCCCGTCGACGCGCAGCTCAGGGAAGACGAACGCCCTGAATCCGCGCCGCCGGCACACCGCGACTCCATGGACGGTTCCGCGGCCTCAAGCTGTACCGGAAAGATATACAGGAGAGCATTCATGCAAGAAAAAGAACTATTCTTCGTCATCCCGACCTACCGGCTGCGGGAGGTCGGTGAAACGGTCGAGCACTACGACGAACACTTCTGGCGCAACGGCCATGCCGTGCCGATGATCGTCTTCGATGATTCCAGCCCGGCCAACCAGGAGAAGTACTACCCGCTTCTCGAGCAGACCAAGACGCACAATGACCTGTATTACGTCGGCCCGCGGGAGAAGGAGCAGTTCCTCGGCTACGTCAACGGCCGGCTGCGTGACAAGCGTCTCGAAGGGCTGGTCAAGAACCTGTTCCGGCCCAGCTACGGCGGCAATCGCAACTACACGCTGATGTACACGCTCGGCGGCCTGGTGGTCAGCGCCGACGACGACATGCGACCGTATACCCTGATGGAGCACAGCCCGGAGTCACTCGAATCGGACGAGGTGTGCCGCGGCCGCCTGCACAAGCTGGGTGAGAACGGTTACAGCCGCAAGTCGTTCGACATCCTGACATCCTTCCTCGACGTGTTGGGCAAGCCGGCCAGCCAGGTGCCGGACAACTACGAGCGCGGCGCGCTGCTGGTCGACACGGCGATGGATCTGGAGACCAACGCCAGCAAGGGGCTCACCCGCGAGAACTCGCTGCTGCTGCAGCGCGGGTCGCTGCCGGAGGACGCGGTGGTCAAGATGGCGCAGACCTTCCGCTCCGGCACCAACGACATCGACGCGATGGACTACATCGAAATGTTCCTCGGCGACGAAGGCCAGGCGGACGCCGACGACCTCAACGACGTCTATGTGCTGGTGAACTTCCGCCCTGCGGTGACCAAAAAGAACTGGCGCATGGACTGCGGCGTCGGCGGCTACGACAACACCTTCGGCCTGCCGCCCTTCTTCCCGACGCGGCTGCGCTTCGAGGACTATATCTTCCGGCTGTGGGTGCAGCAGGCCGGCGTCGCCGCCGCCCACGTCGATGCCGCGCAGAACCACACGCGCAGCAACTACATGCGTAACCCGCCGGCCGGTGAGATCTTCAACGAGGAGGTATCCAATCTCCTCAAGAAGAAGATCAAGGCGTCGGTGTCACACCTCGACGAGTTGAGCATCACGTTCGACTACGACGGCGAGGTGACGGCACAGGACGCCGAGGAGATCCTCGACAAGACCGCGCGGCTCTACGGCCGCGCCTTGGAGGCCGTCGAGGCAACGACCAATCCGGAACGCATCGAGGGACTGCGCCGGCTCGCCGCCAACCTGAACAAGGCCTTCTACGGCTTTGAGCCCGACTTTTTCCAGCAGAACCTGCTGCGCATCGTCGACGACATCATCAGCGTCATCAAGGGCTCCATCGAGCTGTGGCCGACGTTGATTGAGATTTGTTACTTCGAGAAGGGCCGCAAGGGCTTACCGCAGGTCCGGGTCAACAATCAGAGGAAGTGAAAATGCACAGGAAGGGGACGGGCAGGCGCCAACGCTTCGAGTTCATGGCGCATCGGTCTTCCATTTCGTGCTTCGAAGTTTCGCGCCTTCGTGACTCTCCCGGAACACTCGGAACCACAGAGTTTGTGACACAATTGCGGAAGGGTGCTGGACACACGTCCATCAACCCTGCGCGATTGTGTCACGCAAGAGGGCGGCAGGCACCGCCGGCCCTACGCGCCATTCATCCCAAGCGAGTTCCGTCTCCCGGCAGCCTGTGGTACCGTCGGCGCATGGGGCACGTATACGTTGATGCCGAAGTATTCGCGCGGCGTCGCGTGAAGGTTCGCTTCCTCGTCGACACGGGAGCGACATATACGATCCTACCGGCCACGATTGCACGTGCGGCCGGGTCGATCCCCCTGCCGACCCGCTTCGCTGTTTCCCTGGCTGATGGCTCACGGCGGAGTCTTCTGGCGTGCACGATGGGGATCGAGATCGAGCGACGAACAGCACCCATGACGGCACTGCTGCTCCCTGATGGCGAACCGCTGCTCGGCGTCGAGACCCTCGAAGCGCTCGGGCTCCGGGTCAACCCAGTGTCACGCTGCCTGGAACCCACCCGAGCCCAAACTGCGCTGCTGGTAGGTCTACGCCCACGGCCGGTACGCCGCGCGCGAACGTCTGTAACACGCCGCCCGCCGTAACGTCGCCTCCGGAGCTGGACGCGCCAGCCCGCACCCGCCCCACGCTCTCCACGAGCACGCGCACTGCGACAACCGCGAGACTCACGGCGCGGGCGAAGCCTCCCGGCGCGCTGACCTTGCCCGTGCCGAAGCTGTATCGCCTGTCGTGCGCTCGCCGACGGGCGTACCAGTAGGCGAAGGCCGCCATCCCGAGCGCTGCCGCGTGCGTCGCCAGTGCCAGCCGTCCGCCAAGAGCGCCATCGACCCGAACGCGATGCCGGAGGTGATCTCCACAACCATCATGGAGGAGGTCAGCGCGAGCACCCAGTCGAAGCGCCTGAAATCCTCCGCCACCTACGCCCGCCCCATGGGCGGATTCTGGATCCGCTGCGTTCTACGGCGCAAGTCGCGGAGGATTTGAGAATCCTGCGCGGCCCACGGTCCGATTCCATTCGCCGACTGCGCTTCCGGCACGTTTTGCGGTGTCAGATGCCGGAGGTTTCAGAATCCGTTGCGGTACGGCGGCTTGATCCATTAGCGGATTTTGAATCCGCCGCGTTCTACACCGTAGCGCGTGGAGGATTCTAGCCTGGCGGCGGCTCGAAGGCTGATCCGCAGGCGTTTTCCACGATCTGCCGCCTACGTCCGCCATTGGCTCCGGCGCACATCGAGGCCCGTCTTTTGCAAACGCTCCACGCCCAAGGCCAGGCCTACCTCCTTCGCCAACGATTCAAGGAAGCGCAGGCGCAATTGCTCCGGCAGCAGCCATTGGGGGGCCTCGGGATCCGTCGGCCGCAGCGCCAACACCCCCAGGGTCGCATCTGCCGCCTGCAAGGGTATGTAGAGATTCTCGCTGCTCGGGAATTCCTGGGTCCGCCACCCTGCGATCTGGCCCTGCTCGTAGGTCCATTGGGCCACACTCATTTCTTTGAGAATGTGCTGGTGAAAAACCGATTCCTGGTCGCCGGTGGCGACGTGCAACCGTTTGGTGTCGTCGGGCAGCAACGCCACCACCTGGCATTGGAACATTGCCGCGAAGTGTTGAACCGCCACTTCCAAGATTTTCTCAACCCCGCGCGTGCCAGCTAGCTGACGGCTGAGGGCATGCATGGCCGCGGTCTGGCGCTCCTGCAAACGGGCCGCCTCGGCCTGGCGCTTTATCAGGCTGGTCGAATGGCCGATGACCACGGCCACCAGAAACATCACCACGAAGGTCACGACGTATCTGGCGTCTTCCACCGTGAACGACCAGCGCGGCGGCACGAAACAGAAATCAAAGGCGAGAACGCTGAGGAGGGCATTGAGGATGGCCGGCCCCCGCCCACACTGCACGGCGGTGACCATCACCGCCAGCAAGTACACCATGATGAGGTTGGGCAGGTCGAAGTAAGGATACATCAAGAAGCAAAGGCCGGTAGCCAAGGCGACGTAAAGCACGCCCAATTCATAGTCAGGCAACCGCACCGCCTTCGGTCCCACCAGAACAGGTGCCTCCGTTTGTTCCCCGGGCGCACCGGTGGTGACAACGACGTCGATGTCGCCGCTCAGACGTACCAACTCGTCGACGGGGCTTCTGAACAGAAAGGCGCCCCAGCGGTGGCGAGCAGGCCTGCCAGCGACAATTTTGGCGACCTGATGTTGGCGGGCGAACTCGACAATCTCCGCGGCGATCTGACTGCCTCGCAAGGTGATGGTCTCCGCCCCCAATTGCTCCGCCAGGCGTAGGTTGTAGACCGCGCGGTTCCGTTCGGCCTCCGGCAGGCGCAACATCTTGGGAGTTTCCACGAATACGGCGAACCAATCTGACTTGGCTTCAGCGGCCATTCTCTGGACGGCTTTGATCAGATCGGCGCCGGAGGCACTGGGGCCGACGCATACCAGGAATCCTGCATGAGTGGGGCTTGGCCTGGCTGGCATGAGGTGGCTCCTTCCGGCGGAACTCGGTTGCATCGCAGGACTCACCTTGCCAATGACACACGCACGTGTCCAGGCTCGCTGGGATGCGCAGATAGATGGCCTTGCGGGCCCGCACTAGTACCTGGCAGCGGTCGAGTCGTTTGGGTGATCGGCCAGGCGAGTGCCCCCGCAAGACCGCACTACCGACATCGGTTTGAGGAATTGAAGGTCACAGTCTAGAAGTCTCGGCAACGACGTCGGGTGCCCCGGCCGCTCCGCGACCGAGCACGACTGCCCCCGCGCCGATCACCGCACCGTATTCCGCGGCGACGACCCACCACGGCACCTGCAGTCCCCCGTGGACCGTCGACAAGTAGATCACGATGTACGTGGTGAGGATCGTGACCGTCCAGACGGCAAGCGGCAGCGTCGCTCGGGTGAACAGAAAGGGGGTCAACCACAGCAGGTACCACGGGTACACCACCGGGGCGACTGCGAGTGTGGCGGCAAGCGGCCACGCCCACGCCGCCGGCGACTGCGGCCCCAGGCGTGCCCGCACCCAAACGGCAATGATGAGACCGACAACCACTGCCAGCGCAACGAGCACGCTCGACGGGAAGAAGGCGTTGAGAGCTGCGAACAGCGGGCCATTGAAGCGCCACTGGGCGAGATAGGTCGTGAGCGAGCCGAAGGGCACATGGCCCGCGTGTACGAAGGGGAGGTAGAGCGCCGCGAGGAGCCCTGCCCCGGCGACGGCATCGCGCATGCGGATGCGGCGCCACAGCAGCGGCGCTAGCACGCAGGGCAGGAACTTGATCCCAACCGCAAGCGCAAAGACGAGCGCCGCGATCGTGCGCCGCTCGCGCGCCAGCGCCCACGCCGTCAGGACCAGCGCCAGCGTTCCGGCCAGATCGATGTGACCGTTGCCCGCTCCTTCGAGCGCCACGAGAGGGTTCCAGGCGTAGGCAAGGACGCACCAGGGACTGTAGCGCGTCGCGGCGAGCAGACGTAACAGGGCGAAAATCACGAGAACGTCGCAGAGCACGATCGCGGCCTTCACCGCGCCCGCCGATTCGTCAACCGCGGTGACGGCGCGGAAGAAGATCTCGGCGCCGGGCGGGTACACGGTTGGAACCCAGCCGTTGTTCAGTTGGCGCGTGACCGGCGTGTGCAGGCGCACCACCCGCGGATCGTCGGGCACCACCCGGTAGGGATTCTCCCCGAAGCGCTGCAGGCGCCCGTCCCAAACGTACCGGTAGATGTCGGTGGAGAGCTGGGGCGGCTGTACGAGCAATGGGATGCGCCAGAGGGCGGCCAGTGCCAGACACAGCACGAGCCCCCGCCCCCGGGCGCGGCCGAGGAGGGGAAGCGTGATCAGGTAGGCCGCGCCGCTGACCGCCGCCAAGCCGACGAAGAGTGCCGGGTGAGAGCGTGGGTCGACGAACGCGAGCGCCAGCATGGCAAGCGTGAGCACCGCACCGCAAGCGAAGATCATCTGCGGCCAGGCGCACTCTCCAATGCGGGCGTCCGGTCGGCTCACTTCTCCCTTTGCTGCCGCGCCGCCAGCCAAGCTGCGGTTCGCGGCGCCCGGGCCGGCGCCGCGCGCAGATCGGCTGCCAGGCGCGCGAGGTCTTCCCCGTCGTCCACGTCATAGTACTCCTCGGTGAGCGCGACCCGCAGCCCGAGCCCGTGCGCGCGGGCGAGGAGCGAACGCAGCGCGCTACCGGTCCCCATCCCGCTGCCCTCGAAGAGGCCTCGATGCGGGCGCGTCGCACCGATCAGGTAGTACCCGCCATCGGTCGTCGGCCCGACGACGAGATCGTGCGTCTCGAGGAGGGTGAAGGCGCCGGCAAGCGTCGCCGCGGCCAGATGGGGAGTGTCACCGTTGAACGCGATGACCCGTCGGCAGCCCCGACCGAAGAAAAGGCGGAAGACGGAGTCGAGCCCGGCCGCGAGGCCATCTCCCTCCTGGGCGACCACCTCGATGCCAAGCCAGCGCACCAGTGCATCGGCATCGCCGCGCGGGCAGACGACGGCGATGCGCGGCGCGCCGGCCGCCTGCGCGAGCGCGATGGTGTCCTCGATGAGGCAACGGTAGAGCGCAACCACGGCATCGCGTGGCAGCACTTGGTCGAGGCGCGTCTTCACGTAGCCCGGGCGCGGCGCCTTGGCCATGATGACCAGGGTGTCGCCCGTCGGCGCGTCGGTCGTCATCGCACCAGGGGCGCGGCCGGTGCGCGCAGGCGATGCCTCACGATGGCGCTCAGAAGGCCCCAGGCGGCGCCGATGCTGCCGCGCACCGTGCCGCTGATCTTCGACTGCCCGATGCGCGGGTGGTAGCTCACGGGAACCTCGACGATGCGCGCTTGCCGGCGGGCCGCCTTGACGATCATCTCGACCGGCCATCCGTAGGTGGTCTCGCGCAAATCGAGCGCGCGCAGGATCTCGTAGCGCACGGCACGAAACGGCCCGAGGTCGCGCAGCCGCACGCCGCAGAGGAGACGGATCAGCCCCGCCGCGACCCGGTTGCCCACGACCGCGTGCCACGGCATGGCGCCGGGCATGCGCTCGGCGCTGAGCCGCGAGCCGATCACCAGATCGGCCGCACCCGACCGCAGCGGCGCGAGCAGCCGCGCCATTTCAGCTGGCCGGTCGCTATAGTCCCCGTCCAGGAATACCACGACATCAGGGGCGCAGGCGTGGGCGATCCCGGTCAGACACGCGCGCCCGTAGCCCCGCCGCGGTTCGCGGACGACGCGCGCCCCGGCCCGGGCGGCGAGCGTCGCCGTTGCGTCCGTCGAGTCACTGTCCACCACGACGACCTCGGATACTTCGGTCGCGGGGATGTCGGCGAGCACGTGTTCGATCGAGGCGGCCTCGTTGTACGTTGGGATGATGACCGAGACGCGCATCGTCACGGGTGTGCTCAGGCGCCGCTCGTGTTGCACACGGTCGTGCACGGGCTGGCGACTTTGGCGAAGCGGCGCGCCGGTCCCGAACGGAGCGGAAGGTCAGGATGCGCTCTCCCCTGCACGAAGCGGCAGAACTCGTTCGCGCGTTGGAGCCCGCCGCGCAAAAGAGGCCGGCTCGGACAGCCGCTCCGGCAGACATCCAAAAGCGAGACGCGGATACGCTGCATGCCACGGTAGCAGGGTGCACAGCCGAGGCTGCACGCGTTCGTGAGACCGAGTCCGACCGCGAGACCGCGGGCTTCCCCGCCCTCGGCTACGCCTTCGAGGTGCACGCTACTGACAAACCTCTACCACCGTTGAACACGACCCGGCAGGGGGACCGGGGACCATGGTCGCTTCCATCGACGTCACCTGGCCGTTCTCGTCATAGCTGACCTGGTACTGGAGCAACCAGACAGTCTGAAGAGGGATACGGAGGGAGGTCGGTGGCGGGTAGAGGTGCAACGGGATGATGCTGGTGAGCCGCGTGGGGTTGACGGGCCAGAGGTAACTCCTGTGACTTGTCCCCTTGGCGATGAACGGCAGGCCGAAGGTCTTGCCGACCGCCTTGACGTCCGACGCGAGTCGAGCCGTGACGTTGATTTTGCAGGGGGTGTTGGTGCAAAGGATCGTGACCATCACGATCAGGTGCCCCGCAATGTCGACGTCCTCGTCGCCGAGGGGCGAAGGCACGGTTGCCGCAAAGGGGATGGAGAGCTTCGACGTCGTCTTGGCGGGTGGTTGGGGCCATGCGGTGCGGGCGGACAGCGCGAGCAGCGCCAGGCCGCAGGCGACATGACCGAAGGGACGGAGGCGCAGGGCCATATTCATCTGGACTCCGACGTGTATCCTACCGCGACCGAGAGGGCTCCTGTCAAGCGGATGCTGGGGCTCATGTTGACGGGCCGAGCACCATAGACGCAGAGCCTCAGACGTTCATGACCAATGCTAGCAGCCTGTTGAAAAAGTCCGCCGATGCCCTGGACCGTCATTCCCGCGAACGCGGGAATCCAGATCTTCCGCATGCTTCTGGACCCCCGCTTTCGCGGGGGTGACGATGGCGACCAGTTTTTCAACGGGCTGCTAACGCTCTTTGGGTCGATCGAGCTGCTTGAGGTAGCGCAGGAACTCACTGTTGGGCGAGAGGATCAGTGTGGTGCCCTCGGTGATCGAGTTGCGATAGGCTTCCAGGGTGCGTACGAGCTGGTAGAAC
>Ga0335069_10016698_pt1 | contig 10237 bp, 10 predicted proteins | sample Lox_Sample_11_FD_206714 | JGI IMG/M metagenome (GOLD analysis project Ga0335069, IMG submission 206714) | Soil microbial communities from Loxahatchee National Wildlife Refuge, Florida, United States - Lox_Sample_1.1 | ecosystem: Environmental > Terrestrial > Soil > Wetlands | place: USA...
CCGACCCGTGCCGCTACTGGTTCACGTGCACGACCTTCGCCGGCGGGAATCCGTTGAAGTGGGTTGCGGAGGCGTGACTGTAGGCCCCGATGTTCTTGCTGTAGAGCAGGTCCCCGAGCCGGAGGTCTCCGGGAAGCTCCTCCGCCATGGAGACGACGTCCAGGGCGTCGCAGGTCGGGCCGAAGACGGAGCAGATCTGGGAGGTCCCCTTCTTGAACGAGCGGAAGTGGTACTGACAGTGGTCGAAGATCACGCCCGAGAAGGTGTGGTAGACGCCATCGTCAACGTAGTAGCAGAGCTTTCCGTCGCGCACCGCTCGCCCGATGATCCTCGAGATGGCCGTCCCCGCCGTGGCGACGAAGAATCGGCCGGGCTCCGCGAGGATCTGTACGTCCTTCGGGAATAGGCGGTCGAGCTCCCGGTTCAGGATGCGGGCGAGTTCGCGGAACGGCTTCACCGTGGCGTCGTACGGAGCGGGGAACCCGCCGCCGATGTCGAGGAGGTTCATCTTCGTGTAGCCGCGGTCCCTGGCCTCCTGAAAGACGTTCGCCGCCAGGTTGATCGCCTGAACGTAGTTCTGGAAGTTCGTCGTCTGGCTTCCAACGTGGAAGCTCAGCCCCTCGACGACGAGCCCCTCCGCTGCGGCGGCGAGGATCAAGTCGACGGCCTCGCCGGGGGAAGCCCCGAACTTCGAGGAGAGCTCGACCATCGCCCCTGTGTTCGGCACCCGAAGCCGCAGGGCCACGCCCGCGTGGGGGGCGTGCTTCTTGATCTTGTGAATCTCCTCTTCGTTGTCGTAGGTGACGAGCGGCCGGTACTGGTCGAGCGCCTGCAGCGTCTCGTTCGCCTTGATGGGGTTCGCGTAGATGATCTTGTCCCAGATCCAGTCCTGCCTCTGCCTCTCCGGCATGTCCTTGATGTTCTCGTAGACGATCATGAACTCCGGGAGCGAGGCCACGTCGAAGCTCGAGCCCACCTCGAAGAGCGTCCTCGCGATGGCGGGGTCGGAGTTCGCCTTCACCGCGTAGTACGCCTGGACGCGAGGAAGGTATTTCCTGAACGTGGCGTAGTTCTTGCGGAGCTCGTCGTGATCCACGACGAAAAGTGGCGTTCCGTGTTCCTGCGCGAGCTTCCGGAGCCGGGCTTCGCTGATCATCGCTACTCCTGCGCGCGACGCCTAGTCGCCGTCGGTGACGAGGAAGTTCTTGAACTGCCAGGGGTCGGCGCGGTCGATCGACGGGTTGTTGTGGCCCTCGAACGCGTTCGTGTAGTGCTTGAGGGGCGTCCAGTCCGCGGCCTTCGAGATGAAGCGCCCCAGGTAGGGCTTGGAGATCTTGAGGACGTACTCATGGGGGAGGTCGTCGGGCACGACCACCCCGCGGCTCGGGTTCTCGATCATCCACAGCACGGCCGCCACGACGGAGATGGCGACCTGCATGGTCGTCGCGTTCTGGTGAGGGACGAGCCGTCGGGACTCCTCGATGCTAAGGTCGCTCCCGATCCACCAGGAGTTGTAGCGGTGGCCCATGAGGAGCGCGCCGAGGATGTCCGAGCCGCTCGTGATCTCGTCGTTGAGGATCCGGAGCTTGGGCTGCAGCTTGTAGTCGTACCCACGGAGCTCGTTCAGGGAGGCGATCGCGGAATCGGACGGGCAGTAGGCGTAGTGGACCGTGGGGCGGTAGATCGCCTTGCCGTCCCTCCAGACGGTCAGCTTGTCCGAGATGGTGAACGCTTCGCCGTGCCGGACGACCATCCCGTGGATGCAGTAGTCGGGCACCCAGGACACCACCCAGGTGTTGATGCCCATGCGCGCGAGACAGATCTGGTTCCGGGGGCCCTCCGCGTGCTGGCAGGCGAGCGACGGGAGATCCTTCTCGTGGGTTCCCCAGCCCAGCTCGGCGGTCGTCGTTCCCTCCTCGCGGAAGCCCTCGATGCTCCAGGTGTTGACGAACTCGTCGACCTCCTTGGGTTTGTCGGTGATCTGCGTGTCTCGCTCGCTGCAGTGGATGACCTTCACGCCGAGCTTCATCGCGAGCAGGTTGAAGGCACGGTCCTTCACGAGCTGGCGCAGCTCCTCCGCGTCCTGCCCCTGGGACGAGCCGTCCCGGAGCTGGCGCTGCGCGATGTCGATGAGCCCCTGCTTGGTGAAGTGGGAGATGAGCCCCGGGTTCGCCCCGTGCTCGAGCACGGCCGTGGGCCCCGGCTGCGCCCAGCTCGCCACCATGCGCCGGAGGTTCATGTGCCGCCAGTAGAGGGTGCGCTGCTGTGGCGGCTTCGACTCGGCTCCTTCGTACGGGTCCCACACCTCGACCGACGTGTTGACGTACAGGACGCCCTTGTCGTGGCACCACTGGAGGATCTCGCAGGCATCGATGTTCCAGGCGAGGTCGATGAGGACGTCCCCGGGGCCCAGGTATCTGGCGAGGACGGCTCCCATGTTGTCGCGGGTGATGCGCTTGCGGACGAACCGGACGCCCCGCTTGAGCCAGGGACCGAGCTCCTCGCGCCGGTCCTCGAAGTCCATGACCGTGATGTTCTTCGCCGGCACCTTCACGTGCTTCGCCAGGATGGGAAGCGTGCACTGCGCCACGGCACCGTATCCGACGAACAGGATGCGCTTCCCGAAGTCGATCATGGAGCCCCCTCGATTGCGAATGGTCCGCTACCCCGCCGTGCGGGGCGCACATTCTACTTCCCAGAGCACGCCGGGAAACGACTTTCGCGACGGGCGGCTCAACGCTCGGCGACGGCTGCCGCGGGGCAGGGCCGGGTGGCGGGCCACCCGGCCGCGCGGACCGCGACCAGCGCGAGCCCCTCGAAGAGGACATGAGCCGCGAGCAGGCTGGTCAGGTCGGAGTGGTCGAGCGCGGGGCAGACCTCGACCACGTCCATCCCCACGAGGCGCACGCCGCCAAGCGCCCGCAAGAGGGCGAGCGCCTCGCGCGACGTTAGCCCGCCCGGAACGGGGGTTCCCGTGCCGGGCGCAAAGGCCGGGTCCACCGCATCGACATCGAAGGAGAGGTACACGGGCCGGTCGCCAACCACCCGCCGGATGTCGTTCGCCACCGAACGTACGCCGAGTTCTGCCACGTCGAACGCGGAGTAGACCGACCCATCGTACCGGCCGGGGGGACCGGCGTCGTCGTCGCAACTGCCTCGCGGCCCCCTGACGCCCACCTGGTGCAGCTGCCCCGGGAGGACGAGCGCCTCGTCGAGCGCGTGCCGGAAGGGGGTGCCGTGATGGAATCTCTCCCCCCAAACCTCCGGCCCGCTCGTGTCGAAGTGGGCGTCCACGTGCACGACCGCGACGGGGCCGTGGACCCGCGCCGCAGCGCGAAGCGCCGGCAGGGCGATCGAGTGGTCTCCGCCCACGAGGAACGGGACCACGCCGACCTCGAGGACGCGCGTCACCTCCTCCTCCACGCGCTCCCGCATCGCCGCGGCTTGGAACGGGGGGAAGACGACGTTGCCGCCATCGACGGCCGGGGCCCGCTCGAAGACCTCCAAGCCGTGCTCCGGGTGCCACCCCTGGAGCAGCGCGCTGACGCGCCGCACGTGGAAGGGGCCGAAGCGGGCGCCGGGCTGGTAGGTCGAGCCGCCGTCGAAGGGCACGCCGAGGAAGGTCGCGCGAGTGCCGGATGGCGGGAGGCGGCCGGCTGCCGACGGAAGCCGAAAGAACGGGGTCTGCCCGTGCGCCAGGTACTCAAGCGCCGACTGCTGCACCATCGTGCTCTCCCATCAAGGCGACGACCCTTTGCCGGACGGCAGCCGCCAGATCGGCCGCGCCGGCATGCTCCGCGGCGCGGACCGGGTGGCCCGTGCGAAGCCGGACGCGCCCGCGGCAGTCGCCGGCGACGCGGAGATAGTGTGGCAGGAAGGTGGCGTCACCGACCCACGCCAGGTGGGCGGGCTCGTACGACAGGGCGACCGGGATGACGGGAACGTTGGCCCGCCGAGCCAACCCGAATAGGCCGCGGCGGAAGGGGAGGACCCCTTCCCCGGTGGTGGTCGTGCCCTCGGGGAAGTTGAGTACGGGCAGGCTGGCGGCGAGGGCCCGCTGCGCCGCGCGCAAGACCCGCGCGCCGCTCCGGGCGTCGGCGCGCTCGACGAACAGCACGCCCAGCTCTGACACCAAGCCGCCGATGATCGGCCAACCGGAGACGTCGATCTTGGATACCGGGACGCACGGAACCGTGGCCGCGACCACCAGGGGATCGAGCCAGCTCACGTGGTTCGAAGCGAGCACGACCGGGCCGAGGGGCACCGGCCCGTCGATCTCGATCGCCAACCCGTGCAGGGCGAGCACGCTGCGGCAGACGTCGCGGAGGACGAGCGCGCGCGCCCGGATGCCATCCGCTTCTCCAGCGCGCCGGAGCTTGGCGAGTCGGCGAGCAGCAGCTGCCGCGGAGAGGCTCGTCGCGGCGATGCAGACGCCGGCACGCGCGATGCGGACTCCGGTCCCCGCGGCCGGAGGGCCTCGGCGGGCCGGGCTCAAGCGGCCCCCTGAAGACGCTCGGCGTCCACGAGGCCCAGGCGGCCGAGACGCTCGCGCAGCTTCTCGAACGCGGCACGTTCGACGCACGACAGGATGCGCCGGTCCCCGGGGCCATAGAAGTCCTCCCGGAACCCGGTCTCCCGCGCCCCGAGGGCCGCGTGGAGTGCCCGGGCTGCCAGGTTGTCCTCCTTGACCGTAAACCAGCACGAATCGACACGCCCAGCGAGCGCGCCGATGAGCCGGCGAAGCAGCTGGAACGCAACGCGCGAACCCTGAAGGTCCGGCGCGACCGCCAGGGTGGTGCAATACGCCTCGCGGCCCTTCACGAAGCAAAAGACGTAACCGACCGGACGGCCGTCCTCGATCGCGATGAAGGACGTGTCGGGGAAGAAGTCGCAGCAGAGTCGGACGTAGTAGGGGCCGAGAACGGCCTCTCCGGACGCCCCGAACACTTCGTCCTCCAGCCGCATCAGCGCGGGGAAATCCTCGGACCGAAGGCTTCGTATCTCGCGGCTTCCCATTCGCTCTGTCACGGCACTGTAGCCCGCACATGTGGATGGCGAGTCACGTGCCGGCGACGACTCGGCGAACTCCGTCAGTGCCGCTCGGATGGGTCGCAGGCGCACCTGCCCTCAGCGGGCCGCGCGCCCGCTCGGCCCGCCGTGCGTGGAGCGCCGGACACCCCGCCGCCCGCCAGCTCCCGCACGAAGGACTCCAGTACCTCCGCTGCCTGTGCAGGCCGTCGAGCCTCGAGGCCCTCCAGCGCCAGCCGGAACTCTCGGCGGTGGTCGAGGAAGTCGGCGACGGCCGCGCGCGAGATGCTCGCGTGGCGGATCGACCGTCCCACCCCCAGCGCCTCGACCTGGTGGGCGTTCAGCCGCTGCTCCGCGCTCGCCTCCGGAGACACGAGGATGGGTTTCCGGAGATGGAGCGCCTCGCTGATGAGCTGGTGGCCGCCGGTCGCGAGAACCGCCTCGCAGCTCGCGAGGTCGCCGACGAAGGCCGCCTCGTCGATGGGCTTCATCGAGACGTTGCCCTCGCGACCCTCGCGGTGCCCGTAGACGACCACGGGGCGGCCGAGCGAGCGAAGCGCAGCGTGGACGTGCGGGGTGTAGAGATGCCGGTCGTTATTGAAGTACACGAGCAGGTGGCGGCCATCACTCGGCTCGGACCCGAGCACGCGCTCGCGCAAGACCGGGCCGACCCAGACCACCCCGGCCCGCCGGGGAGGGGCCTCGTAGAAACTGGAGACCACCGCCCGGTCCACCGGCCCCATGAGTATCCTGTACACGAGGGCGTCGACGGCTAGCGGCAGGCGCTCTTCGAATGGAACGCGCGGTCGGCAGTGGGCGATGATGCCGACGTGGTCGAGACCGATCGTCGGGACGCCAAGGCGCCTCGCGGCACGCAGAACGAGCGGTTCGGAGTCCGACACCACCACGTCCGGCCGGAACTCGGCGAGCCGCTCGGCAACCCGACGGTACGCCTGGCCGTCGGTGAATAGGTCCCACGCCAGAAGGGCATTCGCCGCGAACGTCGAGACGCGAGAAAGGCGCGCTCCGCGGTAGCCGAAGGCGAGGTGCGGCACCTGCTCGACCTGAAATCGCGGAGCCAGGATTCCGACCGCATCGCCTCCGGCGTAGACCCGAACCTCGTGGCGCTCGGCGAGCGAAGGAAGGAGGGCGAGAACTCTCGTGGCGTGGCCCCTTCCGTAGCCATGCACGCCGTAGGCGATGCGCACGATGCGAGGCTGCACGGCGGCCGCGGCCAGCCGACGGCGGAGCGGTGACGAAGACGCCACGGACGAGGACGAGCGAGCGGCCGTCCACCCGCGGTCACAGAAGTGTCACGGTCGGGACGCGGACCGCCCTCGATGATGGGGCGAATGGGCGATCTCCACGTGGTCTTCGGCGCGGGCCAGGCGGGACGCCTCCTCGCCGCAAGGCTCGTCGAACTTGACCAGCGGGTCCGCGTCGTAAGTCGCAGAGCGCACCGGGTACCGGGCGCGGAATGCGTGACCGGCGATGCCGCGGATCCGGGGTTCTGTGAAGCCCAGGCCGCGGGTGCCCGGTCCGTCTACCACTGCCTCGCGCCGGCGTACGACGCGAAGGCCTGGGCCGAGGAGTTGCCGCGCTTCGCCGCCAACCTGTCCGCGGCGGCGGGCCGAACGGGAGCGCGTCTCGTCGTGCTCGACAACCTCTACGCGCTGGGGCGTCCCCACGGGCGCCTCATCGACGAGGACCTCCCGATGAACCCGTGCTGCCGGAAGGGCGAGATCCGGGCGCAGGTCGCGGAGGCGCTCTTCGCGGCGCACCAGCGAGGGGAAGTCCGCGTCGTGGCCGGTAGGGCGTCGGACTTTTACGGGCCCGGCGCCACGAAGTCACACTTCGGGGAGCGTTTCTGGAGGCAGGTGCTCGAGGGCAGGACCGCGACGCTGCTCGTAGGTCTCGACACCGCCCACAGCTACCACCTCCTCCGCGACGTGGCCCGCGGCCTCGCGGCTCTCGGCATGGCCGAGGACGACGTGGTCGGCCGGGCCTGGTTGCTGCCGTGCGCGCCGGCCGGGCCGACGCGGGCGCTCGTCGCCCACTTCGCCGAGGCCCTGGGCCGGCCGTTGCGCGTCCGCTCCATGCCCGTCGCGGCCGCGCGAGTTCTTGGCCTCTTCGTGCCGATCGCCCGGGAGGCGGCGGAGGTCTCCTACCAGTGGGCGGAGCCCTTCGTCGTGGACGACGGGCGCTTCCGGGCGCGGTTCGGCCTCGAGGGCACGCCCCTCTCCGAGGGCGCGCGCGAGACCGCCACGTGGGCGACCCGGGCCTACGCGTCCGGCCGCCGAGCGGGATAGCGAATCGAGTCCTCGCCACTTCGCATTTCGACGAGCCGCGGAAGGCGGGCACGGGCGGCGACGGCGGCGACGACGGACAAGACGATGGCCGCCGAGAGCGCGACCCAGCGCGGGGCCGCGCAGCCGGCGTGCGCCCAATCCGCCGTCGAGGGCAAGAGCGACCCCAGCAGCGCGTAGATCGCGCAGCCCGGGAGAATGGCGATCCCCGTCGCGAGCGCGTAGTCGCGGGTGCGAAGACCGGTCGTGCCGAACGCGTAGTTCAGGAGGTAGAAGGGCACGAGCGGGGACAGGCGCAGCCAGAAGACGACCTCCGGGCCAGCGTGCTCCAGGGCGCGGGCAAATGGTCGCAGCCGGTGGCTCCGGGCGAGCAACTTCCGAAGGCCGGTCCCCCCGATCCTGCGCCCGGCCTCGAACGCCGCAGTGGCTCCGAGAGCCCCGCCGACGGCGGACACGAGGGTTCCCGCGATCGGTCCGAAGGCGTTGCCGGCCCCGACAGCAAGGGGTGCCGTCGGCAGGAGGAGGAGCGCGGCCGGCACGAAGGCGCCGGCGTACAGCAGAGCGCCAGCGGCCCCGGCATCGCGGGCGGTGCCGAGGAGGTCGCCGATCACACGCCAGACGGGGAGGAGAAGCCCGGCCGCGAGGGCCAGGGCGAACAGGGCGCCGAGCGCGAGGAGGCGAATCAAGGGTCCGATCGTTGCGTTCGCCTAGGGGGGCCGAAAACGAGGTGAGGGGGGACCACCCGGGGATGGCGGGGCCTAGACGGCGACGCGCCCCAGCCGTCGAAGGACCTGCACCGCGAGCGCGGCGCCCACCAGCCCCGCCGCGAGAAAGCCGATGCGCTGCCACGCCGCGGCGAGCGACGCAGCCCCGGCGCCCAGGCGGGCGCCGAGCCACAGGACGAGTGGCACCTGCACGCACGCGGCAAGGGAGTCGACGGCGAAGAAGCGCGGCACGCCCATCTCGGAGGCGCCGCAGGCGAGGTAAACGGGGCCGCGGACAAGAGGGGTGAAGCGCGTGGCGAAGACCAGGCCGCGGCCGTGACGTCGCACGGAGGCGAGCGCCTCCTGCACGGCCCCGCTCTCGAAGGCGTGACGCAGAGGGCCCGCGCGAGAGATGCCTCGGGCGAGGCGGCTCCCGAAGAACACCGCCGCCGAGTTCGCCGGGAGAAGCCCGAGCAGGACGGCCCCGAACGCCCCCACGAACCCGATCCGCCCCTGGCTCGCCAGCATGCCGAGGGTGGCGATGACGATTTCCTCGGGGACGGAGGGCAGGACGCACCCCTGGAGCAACAGCCACGTCGCGGCCGCGCCGATCTGCCAGGGTGCGAGGTCGGAGAATCGCGCAAGGAGGTCCTGCACGGAGACACTCTAACGGAAGAACCCGAGATTCGCCTCTCCCCGGTCGTGGGAGACGTGCCCCGCCTCCCCGTCCCGCCGGACGCGAGCGAGACAGCGGGGCGAACCGAATCGACACGTCGCTGCCACGGTTCGGCCTCGCATTCCCCCCATCATGGCGACGAGGCAGCTGCGAGGGCGGGCAGAGGGCGCGGTGCGGGGCGCTGCCGGGACGGAGGCATTCTCGTGACCAACTACTCGCTCTACGCCATCTACGTCGGCGCGTATTCGGACTCATCGCACTTCGCGGACGATGGCGATGGCGCCCTGCGCGCCATCGCCCGGCAGAGCGCCTGGCTGTCTGCCATCGAGCGGGCCATCGCGGAGCTCGCTGCGCACGATGCCACGAACGGGACGCCGATGCGCTCGAAGGCGCAGTTCGACCGCTGCCTCGAGGACGGTGCGCTCCTTCTGCAGAAGCTCGAGGTGCGGCACGAGCGGCCGACCGCTTCCGCCGCGGCGGGTCGTGGCGGCGTCGCGTGTGCCACAGGCTGAGCCGGGGCGGAAGGCGCTGCCCGCTCCCTCTTCCGCACGGGCCCGAGTCCGCAGCGCCATCGACGGCTCGGGCGCACATGGTGCGCAACGCTCCGACATCCGGGCGATCGGCTCGCTTCCGTTGCCAAGTCGTTTCCCCCGTCTCACCTCCCTGCGACCCGGCTCCCATAGGCTCGATCGGGTACTCCGCAGGTGGGAAGGAGGGTCGCAGTGAACCCGAGCCACGCACTCTTCGCTGCCTCGCTCCTCGGCGTCCTGCTCGTGGGGCTGCAGGTGATCGTGCTCCGACGCCACGTGCGCGCCAAGATCGGCGCACCCGCGGACCTCCCGGGCATCTCGATCCTGAAGCCCCTCTGCGGCGTCGATGAGGACCTCGGGCGGAGCCTCGAGGTCTTTGCGGGCCTCGACTACCCGCAGTTCGAGGTCCTGCTGGGCGTGAAGGATCCCGTCGACCCGGCCTGGCCGCTCGCGGCCGCCGCGGCAGCCCGCTGGCCCGGCCGGTTCCGCCTCGTGAGACAGCAGGGCGAGCCGGGACTCAACCCGAAGGTGAACCAACTCATCACCCTCTCGCGCGCGGCGCGCTACGACGTGCTTGTCGTGAGCGACTCCAACGTGCGGGTGCGGCCCGGTTACCTCCGAGAGATTGCGGCGCACCTCGGTGCCGAGGATGTGGGCCTCGTCACACACCCCATCGTCGGGGTTGGCGAGCACTCGATCGGCGCGCTCTTCGAGAACCTCCACCTCGCCGCAAGCGTCGCGACAGGCATGGTCGCGGCGAAGCAGCTCGCTGGGCGCGACGTGGTCGTGGGGAAGTCGATGGCTCTCCGCCGTCGGGACCTGGACGCGCTCGGCGGTTTCGAGTGTGTGAAGGACGTGCTCGCCGAGGACTACGTCCTCGGCGTGAAGGTGCCGTCCGAGCTGGGCAAGCGGGTGGCGATAGCCTCGGAGCCCGTGGAGAACGTGAACCAGGATCGGCCGCTCTCGGCCTTCGTCAGCCGCTACGCCCGCTGG
>Ga0335069_10016699_pt1 | contig 10237 bp, 9 predicted proteins | sample Lox_Sample_11_FD_206714 | JGI IMG/M metagenome (GOLD analysis project Ga0335069, IMG submission 206714) | Soil microbial communities from Loxahatchee National Wildlife Refuge, Florida, United States - Lox_Sample_1.1 | ecosystem: Environmental > Terrestrial > Soil > Wetlands | place: USA: Florida...
AGCATCGGCCGAAACCAGCGCGGCGGCTCGCGAAACAGCGTTGCCATCGGCAAAACCAGCAAGGTCAACCCGGGCAGCAGGTAGCGCGGACCGTAACAATAGCTGCCTTCCCACTGCGTGCGGAACGAGTAAAGGATCAGGCTGGAGATCGGCGCGACTACGCAAACGACGCCAAGTGCGCGATTTTGCTTCCATAAGCGCGAAATTCCCGCCATTCCGAGCAGAATTGGCGGTGAAAACAGGAACGCCGATTTCCCCGGCGAGAACAGAAAACCGAATAGCCCTCGCCAGAACGGGTTATGCCAGGAATCGAGGTCCTTTCCGTTTTCTGCCGTCGTAGGCACGCCAAAATCGAGCGGATTACCAAATAACTCGTAGTTGCGCAGCAGGTACAGCAGGCCGCTGATGGCGACGGCTACGACCAGGATTGAAGTGGTCCGATACGGAAGGCCGTCAGCGCGTTCTTGTGATTCCTGGACTATTGCTGCCGCGACGAAGATTGCCACAATCAGGCCATTTGCGGGCCGAACGTGGATGGAAAAGGCAAGTAATAGCGCCGCCGCGATCACTCGACGTGAAGAGCAGTTTTCCCATCCGAATAGCAACAAGGCAGCAACAGCGAAGATCGCCGTGCTTACCGGCTCGGAAAAGAGCCATGCGGAATACACGAATAACGGAGTACAAAACGCCAAAACCAGGCTGCAAACGAGCGAATCGCGCACTCTCAGCCCCATTTTCACGAATAGCAGGAAGCACGCCGCCGCCGCCAGCGCCGCAAACGTGGCGTTACTCCAGCAGATGGCCGTCGTGATCGCCAGATCGCTGATCATGGGCGGAATTCCTGGCAACTTCGCCAGCACGAAATGACCTAGCGCGCTCCAGGGCAGGACGAGAAATCCGTGCCCAAACGGCCAAGCCGAGCGCGGAATTCCGTTGCGATCGCGCTTTCCGAACCAGATTCCGGAGCTTTCCGCCTGCGGAATGGCGGTGGTGCCGTGCAGCAGCAGGCTCTCCGACTGCAGCACCGGGTCGACTTCGTCGATCGAGCGGACCCGGCCGGTCGAGGTCGCCAGGTAGACACAGTTGAGGAACAGGAACAGCAGGAGGGCTGTTTTGAGTGGAGCGGAGCTGCGCTCCGCCTGGACGGGCGATGGCGCCCGTCCCCACATCGGCCCGGTCCCCTGATCCGGTTGTGAGGAATCCGGCATCGGTGCCATTGTCGCACCCTAACGCGACTGTTCAGTCGCGAGGAACCATGGCGTCCAACAAGTCCGGCGGTCATCGAACGCTTACAATGATGCTTTCATGCATCTTGTTTACAGTGCGCTGCTCGCTCTCACGCTGATCTTGTCGCTGCCCTGGTGGTTGTGGCAGATGGTGCGCCAGGGAAAGTATCGCGTCGGATTGGGCGAGCGGCTTGGGTTTGTCCCGAAGCGTCTCTGGATCAACAAAGACATTCCGACGATCTGGGTGCATGCGGTTTCGGTGGGCGAGGTGCTCGCCGTTGTGCCTCTCATCAAGCTGCTGCGGGCACAGAATCTCGAACACCGGGTTGTGGTTTCGACGACGACGGCCACCGGCCAAAAGCTTGCCAGAGAGCGTTTCGGCGACAACGATGTCTTTTATTTTCCTCTCGACTTTGCTTTCGCCATCCGGCCTTACCTGCGGCGGCTGCGGCCGGACTTGGTCGTGCTGGCAGAAACCGAGTTCTGGCCAAATTTTCTGCGCATCGCGAGAAAATCCGGCGCACGCGTTGTCGTAGTGAATGCCCGCATTTCCGATCGGTCTTTTCCGCGCTACCGCGCTTTTCGTTCGTTGCTGCGCGGGATGCTGGCAAATGTCGACCGGTTTCTGACGCAGAGCGAAATCGATCGTGGGCGGCTGATCGAGATCGGCGCAGTGCCGGGTCGCGTCAGCGTAAGCGGAAATTTGAAGTTCGATATCAAGCAGCCGAAAACCTCGGCTCTGATCGGCCAATTGCAGGCGGCGATCAAGAGTTCGGCGGCCACACCCGTGATTGTGGGCGGAAGCACGGTGCAGGGCGAAGAGCCGATCGTGCTGGAGGCCTTTCGCCGCGTCCTGAAGTGGCATCCGAATGCGACGCTGATTCTTGCCCCACGGCACCCCGAGCGCTGGCCAGAGGTGATCGAGCTTTTGCGAACGAGCGGGCTGCCCTGGTGGAAACGAACGGAGTGGGCCACTGACACACCGATCGCTGGTGGCATCTTTCTGCTCGACAGCATCGGGGAGCTGGCTGCGCTCTATCATCTCGCCACCGTCGCATTCGTCGGCGGCAGCCTGGTTCCGCGCGGCGGGCACAACATCCTTGAACCCGCGACCTACGGCGTGCCGATCATGGTGGGGCCGCACAATGAAAATTTCCGCGACATCGTGGAGCTGTTCACGCGGGCGGGAGCCGTTGACATCAGCAGCCGCGAGAAGTTTGCCGACGAGTTGCTGCGGCTGATCGATTCGGAAGAGAAACGCGTTCTGCTAGGACGCCACGCCCTCGACGTGGTGCGCGCCAACAGCGGGGCCACCGCACGCACAGCCGAGGCGCTGGCCGGATTTCTGCACCACGCTCCGCGCGCCGCCCGCAAAATGAGGCGTGCGCAATGATGCTCGAGCAGCCGCTGAGTTTCGTGTTCGGAGCCGGAGTGAAAGTACGTAACCGCCTTTACGACTCCGGCAGCCTGCGCGCGCGCGAGTTGCGCGGGCCTGTTGTAAGCGTCGGGAACATCAGTGTCGGCGGCGCGGGGAAGACGCCGTTCACGATCCTGACGGGCGAACTGCTGAAGAGTCGCGGCATTCAGTTTGACATCCTGTCGCGCGGATATGGTCGCTCGACCACCGGCACGGCGATTGTCGATCCGAACGGATCGCCCCGCCAGTTCGGCGATGAGCCACTGCTGATGGCGCGCCGCCTGGGAGTTCCAGCCATAGTGGGCGAAGATCGTTACGAGGCAGGTTTATTGGCGGAGAAGACGCACGGTGTTCGTCTGCACCTGCTCGACGACGGCTTCCAGCATCGCCGGCTGAAACGCGACTTCGACATCGCGCTTGTCACCAGCGATGACTTCTCCGATCGCCTGCTGCCGGCGGGACGATTGCGCGAGCCGGTTACAGCGTTGGCGCGGGCGGATGCGGTGGTGGTGACGGGAACCATCGCGCCCGAGCAATTGCCTGCCGCAGTTAAACGAGTTTGGAAGGTGCAGCGCGGAATCGCCAAGTTTGAGGTCGCGGGAAGGCCGTTCGTTTTTTGCGGTATCGCGCGTCCGCAACAGTTCCTGTCACAGCTGCAGACCCTCGGGATTCAGCCCGCAGGGGTTGAGATATACCGCGATCACCACGCCTACACCGAAGCGGATGCTCGCCATCTTTTGCGCGCGCGAGATCGCGCCCAGGCAGCCACGTTCATCACCACCGAGAAAGACGCCGTCAACCTGGGCCCGTTGCTCGAGCATCTTGAATCGGTCGCGGTTGCGCGCGTAGAAATGACGCTCGATAACGCGGATCAGTGCCTCGACGTCATGCTGGAGACGTTGAAAGCGCGCGGCAGGCCGGTGTCGTGAAATAATCGAGCTTCGCATTCCAAGATAGACCGTGAAGAACAACCGACATACCGAACGGCTGCTCCACCTCGTCTCTATGTTTCCGGAGACGACCGTCACCGTGATCGGTGACCTGGTTGCCGACGAGTTCATCTTCGGCGAAATCTCGCGCGTGTCGCGCGAAGCCCCGGTGCTGATCCTGAAGCATCGCGAGCGAGAGATCGTCCCCGGCGGGGGCGCCAACGCCATCTACAACCTTGCCGATCTCGGGGTGAGCGTGCTGCCAGTCGGCGTTGTCGGCAGCGATGAGCCCGGCCGCATTTTGCTGCAGAAATTCCGCAAGAAACACATTGCGCTCAGCGGTATCGAAAAATCGCGCACCTACTCGACGGTAACCAAGACCCGCGTGCTGGCGGGGATGACTCACACATCGCGACAGCAGGTTGTTCGTTACGACCGCGAGCCTGACGCGCCGCCTACGGATCGCGAAGTCCGCCACCTGGTCTCGAACGCAAAACAATTTGTGAAGGCTTCCGATGCGGTACTGGTTTCCGATTACGGCTATGGCGCCGCGACTCCGGCGATCTGCAAGGCGGTTGGCTGCGATTCGCTGCCCACAATTGTCGACTCCCGCTACCGCATGTTGGAGTACACCGGCGTAACGGGAGCGACGCCCAACGAGCCCGAGGTCGAGGAAGCGCTCGGCGTGAAAATCGGCCACGATCGCGAAAAACTTCATTGGGCCGCGGAAGAGCTGATGAGGCGGATGAAGCTGCAGTCGCTGGTGATCACCCGCGGGCGCGACGGCATGATGGCCATCGAACGCAAGCACAAGCCGGTCGAGATTCCAATCTTTGGAGGCGACCAGGTCACCGACGTCACCGGCGCGGGCGACACCGTGATCGCCACCTTCACCGCAGCGATCGGAGCGGGCGCCAGCACGGAAGAGGCGGCGCGACTGGCGAACTACGCCGGTGGCATCGTGGTGATGAAGCGAGGTACCGCTACCGTTACACAGCAGGAGTTGATCGCAGCCATCGAGACCGACTTCGCCAAGAAGCACCACGCATGACGAAGATTCTCAGCCGCGATGAACTGAAGCAGCGCGTTGCCGAGTGGCGCAAGGCCGGCGAGCAGATCGTGATGGCCAACGGTTGCTTCGACGTCCTGCACGTCGGGCACATCCGCTATCTGAACGCGGCAAAGGAACTGGGCAGCAGGCTCATCGTGGCAGTCAACAGCGATGACAGCGTGCGCGCGCTGAAGGGCGAAGGCCGTCCGGTGATGCCCGATGCAGAGCGAGCCGAAGTTCTCTCCGCACTCGAGCCCGTCGACGCGGTCGTGATCTTTCCGGAGCGAGATGTGCGCGTATTGCTCAACGAAATTCGCCCTGACGTGCAGGCCAAAGGCACGGACTACACAGCCGACAGCGTTCCCGAGCGCGATGTCGTCACCTCCTACGGCGGCCGCGTCGCCATCGTCGGCGATCCCAAGGATCACTCGGCTACCAGCATCATCCAACAAATCAGCGGGACGGCCGTAAAGAAGTGAGCGCGCCGCGGCGAATCCTGATCGTGCGACTGGGAGCGATGGGCGATATTATTCACGCCATGCACGCGGTGCTCCTGCTGCGCGCGGGCTTCCCGAACTGCAGCATTGGCTGGGCGGTCGAACAACGTTGGAGCGAACTACTCCGCTCGTCCGCCGAGGCGAAACCATTTACGGAACAACAGCCACTGGTCGATCATGTTCACCTTCTGGATACACGCAAATGGCGAAAGAACCCGCTCACCCAGGAGAATCGAGGACAAGCAATTTCTGCGTTGCGAGAAGTCCGCCAGATGAAATATGACATTGCGATCGATTTCCAGGGCGCGATTAAATCGGCGGTTGTGGCGAAACTCTCGGGTGCCGCTAAGCGCTGCGGTTTTGCCGATCCGTGGGAAAAACCGGCTGCGTTGCTCTACACCAATACGGTTCTGCCGAAACAGGTTCATGTCGTGCTGCGGAACCTGGAGCTGGTGGGGTCGCTCCTGGAAGGTGACATACAGCACAGCGTATTCAGCTCGCTGTTGCCCAACACCGGTAAGGAGTCAGTTCCCGGCAAGCTGACGGAACTCGGCATACGCGAGCGTTTCGCCATCCTCAACCCGGGGGCCGGCTGGGGCGCCAAGCAGTGGCCCACCGACCGATTTGCCGACGTGGCGCGCGCACTTGGGAAAGAGGGCGTGCGCTCGCTGGTAAACTTCGGACCCGGCGAAGAAGAGCTTGCGAAGCTCGTAGAAGGACGAAGCGAGGGTTACGCCATCGCTGCCCAGTTCACCCTCTCGCAACTGATTGCCGTGACCCGCCGCGCGGCTCTCTTCCTCGGCGGCGACACCGGTCCCCTGCACCTTGCCGCTGCTCTGAAGATCCCCGTGGTCGCGCTTTTTGGCCCCACCGACCCTGCGCGCACCGGTCCCTATGGCACCCGCAGCATCGTTTTGCGCGATCCCGCCAGCATCACGTCCCACAAGCGCAACCGCGAAACGGAAGCCGGGTTAATGAATATTTCGGCGGAGCAGGTGATTGCCGCCGCGCGCGAACTTCTCGCCGGAGGTCGCGGGTGAACTGGTCGCGCATCGCCAAGCGCATTCGCGTGCCGCTCGGATTCCTGCTGGCGATCGCCTACTTCTGGCTGGCGCGCCCGAGTTGGAAGTCGATCGCTTTGGGTGCTTTGGTTTCCGCGATGGGTGTCATCATTCGTGCCAGCGCCTCGGGTCACGTGAAGAAGAACGAGGAACTTACCACTACCGGCTTGTACGCGCACACGCGCAACCCACTCTACCTCGGATCGATCGTGATCGCCGCCGGATTCGCCATCGCTGCGCAGAGCCTGTGGATCGTCATCATCCTGCTAGTCATGTTTGTTGCCATCTACGTGCCGGTGATTCGCGGCGAAGAGGTTTTCCTTCGCTTGACGTTCGGCGAGCAATTCGACGAATACTGCCGCCGGGTTCCGAGACTGATCCCGCGCCTGACCCATAGCGGCCAAGGTTACGGAAGTTTCTCGCGCGAGTTGTATCTGAAGCATCGCGAGTACAATGCTGCGGTGGGCACCGCAGCCATGCTGGCGGCGCTCGTGGTCAAACTCTGGTGGTTCCAATCCCGATGACCTGGAGCAGATTTGCGGTCCCTGCCAGCTAGAGTTCTCTTCCTGATTTTCGTCGCAGTGGTGGTGACTGCGCAGCAGCCGCAAACCCCGCGCGCACCGGGAGACGTCATTGGGCCCATCTCGCACATCATTCCTCCGCCGGCGAACTATGCCTTCGCGGAAGAAACCTACGTGTATGACGCGGAGTGGCGCATCTGGAAGGCCGGCACGGTCACGCTCGGCATTTCGCGCGAGGGGACACAGCAGCGCGTAAGCGGATCCGCCGAATCGATGGGCGTGGTTTCGATGCTCTATCCGGTTCACGACCGCTTTCAGTCGCTATTCGATCCTGCGACCGGATGCTCCATCAGCCTGCACAAGCACACCGAAGAAGGGCTGCACAAGCGCGACACGCTAATCAGCTATATTTACGGGCGGCGCAAGTCGGTGCTCGACGAGACAAACCTGAAAACCAACGAGACCAAGCACGTTGAGAACGATATTCCCACGTGCGTCACCGATGTCATCTCCGGCTTGATGTACCTGCGGACCCTGCCGCTGCTTCCCGGCACCAGCTATACCTTTCCGGTTAACGATGGCGGTAAGACGGTGGACGTGGCAGCGAAGGTGGAAGGCAAGGAGACTCTGAAGGTCCCCGCCGGAACTTTCCAGACCATCCGCGTCGCGCCCGAGAGCGGCGATAACTTTAAGCTCAAAGGCAAAATCTGGATCTGGTACACCGACGATGCACGGCACATCCCGGTGCAGATGCGCGGCAAGCTCTATTGGGGAACGCTGGACTTCAAACTGACGCGGATTGACGCCGCAAAAAAGTAAGATGGCCGATGTACGATGGACGAAGTAGAACGTCTTAACTTCTTCCATCGACCATCGACCATCATCCATCGTCGATTCTTTACTGGATCCGAAATCTCTCCCTGATCAGTCTCTGCAGGCGTGGTTTGTAGATGAGGTCGTAGGCGAGTTCTTTTCCGGGAAAGAGGTTCAAGGCGGCCTTTCGGCTGCTCGCCATCAGTTCGGAGGCTTCTTCCAGGGTCAGGTCCGATTGTTCGCTGATCACCTGCATCACCATGCTCATCATCAATTGCAGGCGGCGCAGGCGTTTGTTTTCGTCGGCGATCTCCGGGTCGATCTGTGACTTGTGAGTCTCTGGATTCTCCATGTGGCCTCAAATCTCCTTGTTCGTCCGCCCCGGACCGCAAAAACCCTGCGGAAAGCGCGAAAGCAGCAGGACCTCCTGCTGCCTCACCTGACTGCCGTTCGCCTCGTAATTCGATGCATAATCCAGTTGTTACGGCGCAGAGAAGCGCAGCCGCATCTCAGGCCCACATCCTGAGTTGAAGTTGCGCGTAGAATACACCGGAAACGCCCGGCCGCAACCGGAATCGCCCGGCGCCCTGTGCCGCAGGTCACCGAAGGGGTAATCTATTGGGTCACTCGGAATCGGCATCCAACGAACGGGAGGAATTATGGCGACGCAGCCATCGATGAACGACGAACTTGTCGCGGTATTCAATACGGAACAGGAGTCGGAGGCCATGGTGGTGCGCGGTCTCCTCGAGTCGGCCGGGATCGACGCCATCATCTCCGGATACGACGCACCCCAGGACGTGCTGCCCGGCGTGGGCGGCGTGAAGGTCCGCGTGGCTCCTGAAGATGCCGAGGCTGCCCGCCAGATCATCGCCGACTATCGCGCCGAGGGCGCGGCCGAGGAAGGAGAGCTCAATTCCGAGGCTCCGGAAATTGGCGGCCCGGAAGATCTGTAAAGGGAAGATTCGTAAACGGCTGCGACGATTTTCCATCCAGCAGGAATGTTACTGCGCCCATCGTATCGGTACGGAAGGTACGCACGCCGCGTTGCGCCAGGCGATCGAGGATTTCCGGCCGCGGGTGGTGGAACGTGTTGTGAGTGCCGACGGAGATGAGCGCGTACGACGGCTGGGCGGCATCCAGCAACTCGGGAGTAGTTGAGGTCAGACTGCCGTTATGCGCCAGCTTCAGCAACGTGCAATGGGGCCGCTCGGTCGCGATAATCTTCTCCGCCTGCTTTTCAGCGTCACCTTCCAATAATGCCGCCGTTTGACCGTAAGAAAACTGGAGCGCCAGCGAATCGTTGTTGCGGACCCTTTCCGCCGCCTGCCAGTCGCGTGGAGGGGACAACACGCGAACATGCGTGCCCGACCAGTCGAACTCGTCTCCGGCCCGTAGCTGCACGATCTTCACCCCCAACTTTTGCGCCTTGGCCAGCACAGCCTTGATGGAGTCGAGTTCCGGCAGCGGTCCCACCCACATTTCGCGCGGAAGAAAATTTCCGATCACCGACGACATGCCGCCGATATGGTCTGAGTGCCCGTGCGTCACGACCACCACGTCGAGACGCGAGAAGCCACGCGACCACAGGTAAGGCGAGACTACGTTCTCGCCAAAATCGAACTCCGACCGGCTGAACCCCAGCGGACCGGCGGCGTCAACCAGCAGCGCTTGGCCTTGCGGCGACACCAGCAGCGTGGAATCGGCCTGCCCGACGTCAATGCCGGTGACTTCGAGCTTGTTGATCGCGATGGCTGGTCGAGTGGGCGCCAAGGCCAGGATCAGCGCCGAAACAAAGAGCAACGCCAGCGATGCTGCCACCCATGCCCGCGACCGGCGCGCCAGCATAACCGCCAGCCCAACGGCCACCGCCGCAAATGTGGCGACGAATAACGACGGCGTCGGAATCCGGAGGTCTGCCACTCGCAGCGATCCCGCCATGTGGACCGTGCCGGTAATGCCGTCCAACGCCCACCCAGCAAGAACTGCCGGCACGGCTGCTAACGAATGCGATACGTAGGACAGCGCCACCGCCGCTGCCGATGCCGGCATCAGCACCTCAGTCAGTGGCACGACCAGCATGTTGGCCGGCAGGGCGGTTACGGTGACGCGATGGAAGTACGCCGCCATCGGCAGCACCAGTCCCACCTGCATCAGGAGGGAGATCAGCAGCACCTCCCATGCGCCGAGGGCAAAACCGATCCCGCGCAGAACAAGGAATCGCCACAGCGGCTCCGGTCCTAGCTTCGCCAATCGCCCGAGGATCATCCGAAGCTCGACGCGGAATTGCGCGATGCGGGGCGGGAGAGTGATGTCGTATGTGACCAGCGTGAAATTTCGCATTCCGCGCTTCCACGGCTCCGAGGTGCGTTCCAGAAGCGGCACGCCAATGCCTGCGATGATCAGCACGCATAGGAACGTCATGACGAAGCTGGCATCGAGCAGACCGGCGGGATCGAGGATCAGCACCCCTGCCGCCGCCACACCCAGGGCGTTCAACGGCGATCGTCCGCGATAGACCAGCCGCGCGACGAGGTAAATCGACAGCATGAAGGCGGCCCGCAGGATCGGCGCCCCCAGGTCGCACAATGCTGCGTAGCCGAACGACAGCAGCACCGTCACCAGCGACGCCACCCATTCGCCAGCCCGCAGCTTCCGCATCACCCAGAAAATCGCCACTGCCAGGATGCTGACGTTCATGCCAGAAACAACGAGGACGTGA
>Ga0335069_10016700_pt1 | contig 10237 bp, 9 predicted proteins | sample Lox_Sample_11_FD_206714 | JGI IMG/M metagenome (GOLD analysis project Ga0335069, IMG submission 206714) | Soil microbial communities from Loxahatchee National Wildlife Refuge, Florida, United States - Lox_Sample_1.1 | ecosystem: Environmental > Terrestrial > Soil > Wetlands | place: USA: Florida...
CTCCATCGATGAAATGCCGATTGTAGAAGAACTCGATCTCTGGCGGCTTTGGGGGTGGTTTCACCGCGGCCAGCTCCTCTCGCAGCCGCCGCAGCATCCGTCTCGACCGCTCCAAGTCCGCGAACCGGGCGTTCTCCCACTCAATGCTGATCGAAAAGCTTGGCGTGCCGTCGAGCACGAACCTACCCCCAGCCTCGCCGCACGGCAGGGACCGTACGGCTCGTCTCCATGATAAACTGACATTCTCCGATTGCGACTATATTGCAACGCCCGCCCAGCGGACGGCCGAGCGGGGCTCGCGACCCCGCAGCCCGGGCCGAAGTTCGAAATCGGCGATCTTGCGTTGATCTAGGCGCCGCGCGCCGCAAACTTGCGCGTCAGATAGGCGAGGGCGCCCTCGATGGTGACCAGCTCTCGCGTTTCGGCCTCCGGGATATCCACCCCCAGACGCTTGTGGAGCGCGGTGGCCCAGTTGAGGAAGTCCAGGGAATCGATGTCGGCCTCGTTTCGCAGGTTTGCCTTAGGGTCGACCGCCTCGAAATCTATGTCCGGAGCGATGCGCGCGAGCTCGTCTTTCAGCACGGCGCGGATGTCCGCGGGGCTCATAAGGACTCCGGGGTTTGTAGCAACTCACCGATGCGGGCGAGGAAAAGCGCCCCCCTGTGGCCGTCGCTGACCCGGTGGTCGGCCGCCAGGGTCGTAGTCACGATGGACCGTACGGAGAGCGCATCGTCCAGGGCCCATGGCCGCCGGACCATCTTGCCGAAACCGACGATGGCCACCTGGGGAGGATAGATGATTCCATAGAGCGTCTCGACGCCCCGGTCGCCCAGGCTGGAAACGGTGATGGTGGGGTCGGCGATCTCGGAGCTGCGAAAACGGCCGGCGCGGACGCGGCCCACCAGGTCGCGCATCCGGGCCATCACCTCACCGAGCGGCAGGTCGGCTGCGTCGTGAAGCGCCGGCGCGATGAGTCCGCCGCCACGGATGGAGATCGCCATGCCTACGTGCGCGGGGCCACTTGGGATGAATACGCCGTTTTCGTAGCGTCCGTTGAACTCCGGGAAGGTTTTCAGCGCCAGGGCGGTGGCCTTGATGAACAAGGCGCCCAGAAGCAACCGACGTTCCGGGGGCAGCTCGGCGTTGGCCGCGGCCACCCAATCCGCCGCCACGGTCATATCGACCGAATTGGCGAGGTAGTAATGTGGGATTTCGCGTTTCGACCGCGACATGGCCGCCGCGATGGCCGTACGCATCTGATCGATGTTGAATGCGCCGGGCGCTCTCGCCGGCGCGCCCCTCGCTGCTGCGGCCTCCTCGACATCAGCGAGCATGATCACGCCCTTGGGGCCTCGGCCCTGGATCTGCGTCAGGTCCAGTTCCCTCGCCTCAGCCAGCCGGCGGGCGGCGGGCGTCGCCCGCGCATGGCCGGTGCGCGCCGCCGCCGTCCGCGGGGCTGGAGGGGGGACGGAGGGCCGGACGATCGGGGGCGCTGTCGGTGCTGGCCCCGACGGCGCAGTCGTTTCCGCCGCTTGCCCTGGGCTGCGGATCACCGCAAGCGGGGCGCCCACCGGAACCTCGACGCCGACATCGACGAGGTAGCGCTCGAGGACGCCGGTCTCGAAGACTTCAATCTCGATCGCCCCCTTCTGCGTCTCCACCACTGCGACGATGTCTCCGCGCCGGACGGCATCGCCTGGTTTTTTGAGCCACTCGACCAGGGTCCCGGCTTCCATGTCCGCGCCGAGCGAGGGCATGCGGAACTCGGCCATAGGTCAGGCGTGGCCCAGCAAGGTCTTGGCTGCGGCCACGATGCTCGCAGACTGCGGGATCGCCGCTTCCTCGAGGTGTCTTGCATAGGGGATGGGGACCTCGGCGCTACACAGCCGGGCGATGGGTGCGTCGAGGTCGAAAAAGGCCTGCTCCACTATCCGCATGCCGATTTCTGCGGCGAGACTGCCGGTTTTCCAGCCCTCGTCGACGATCAGGGCCTTCCGCGTCTTTCGGATGGAGTTCATGATGGTCGCATCGTCCAGCGGTCTCAACACCCGCAGGTCGATCACTTCGACTTCGATTCCTTCCTTGGCCAAGGCCTCCGCGGCGTCGAGCGCTTTCCAAAGCGAGCCGCCATAGGTGATTAGGGAAAGATCTTGACCCTCCCGCCGGACGGCGGCCCGATCGATATCGACCGGACCGGCGTCTGAGGCCAGCACGCCGGTCCGGTTGTAGAGCATGACATTCTCGAAAATGAGCACGGGGTCCGGGTCCTGCAGCGCCGTCCACAGCATCCCGCGCGCATCCTCGAGGGTCGCGGGCGCCAGGATGCGCAAGCCCGGGATGTGGGCGTACCAGCCCTCCAGACTATGCGAGTGCTGAGCGGCCAGCTGTCGGCCAGCGCCGGTCGCCATGCGGATCACCGCCGGACAGCCGATCTGGTTGCCCGACATGTGCCGGATGGTGGCGGCGTTGTTCATGATCTGGTCGAGCGCCAGCAGGCTGAAATTGACCGTCATCACCTCGACGATCGGCTTCATACCGGCCATCCCTGCTCCGATGCCCGCGCCGGTGAACGCCGCCTCGGACAGAGGCGCGTCGCGGATGCGGTCAGGGCCGAATTCGGCCAGAAGGCCTTCGCTGACGGCATAGCATCCGCCATAACGGCCGACATCCTCGCCCATCAAGAAAACGTCCGGATCGCGCTGCAGCGCGTCGCGGATCGCCGCGCGGACCGCCTCCCGGTAGTTGATTTTTACCTTAGCGGCCACACGTCCAGCGGGTGAGGTCGGCGGCGACGGCCGCTCGGGCGCGCAGACGTACTTCGTAAGGTCATCAACAGGCTCCCATGCGGCCGTTTCGGCGAAGATGACGGCAGCCTCGACCTCCTTGGCCACCCCTGCGCGGATAACCTCGAGATCGTCGGGATGAGCGAGGCCGCTGGCGACGGCCCAGTCTTGCAGGCGGACGATTGGATCCTTGGCCAGCCAGGATTCGACCTCCGCTTTGGTGCGGTAGTGCTGGGCGTCGAACATTGAGTGCGCTCGAAAGCGATAGGTTCGACATTCCAGGAAATATGGCTTGCCGGTCTGGCGAACCCTGGCGATCGCGCGTCGCGCGGCCGCTTCGACGGCGACGACGTCCATCCCGTCAACCGCCTCGGACGAAACGCCGTGGACCTCAGCCTTCCTGTGGATATCGGTTTCGGCCTCGGCGATCTCCAGCGCCGTGCCCATGGCGTAGCGATTGTTCTCGCAGACGAACAGCACCGGCAGGTCCCAGAGCGCGGCGAGGTTCAGGCTCTCGTAAAAGACGCCTTCCGCCGTGGCGCCATCGCCGAAGAAGCAAGCGGTGACGCGATCCTCTCCGCGCATGTGGTCCGCGAGCGCCAAGCCAACCGCCAGCGGCAGGCCCCCGCCCACGATGGCGTTGCCGCCGTAGAGACCCTTCGCGCGATCGAAGATGTGCATCGAACCGCCGCGCCCGCCACTGAGGCCCTCGCGCTTGCCGTACATCTCGGCCATGACGCCAGCCATCGACGATCCGCGCGCCAACGCGTGCCCGTGCTCGCGGTAGGTGGCGACAATCCGGTCACGCGCCTCCAGCACAGGGATCACGCCGACGGCGACGGCCTCCTCGCCGTCATATAGATGCATGAAGCCGCGGATCTTCTCCTGAGTGTAGAGCTCAAAGCACTTGGATTCGAACTCGCGAATGCGGATCATGTCCTTCAGCAGCGCCAGCACGTGCGGGCGCGACAAGCGCGGCTTTAACGAGGCTTCGGTCATCGCTCCTCGCTTTCCAGCGTAGACAGGTCGCCCTCGGGTAGCCCAAGTTCGCGGGCCTTGAGGAGCCGGCGCATGATTTTGCCGCTGCGGGTCTTCGGAAGGCTCGCGCGAAAGGCGATATCCTTTGGCGCGACGGCCGGCCCGAGGCGCTTGCGGGCATGGCCGAGCAGTTCCCGGCGCATGGGCTCGCCGGCTTCGAAGCCGACCTTCAACGTAACATAGGCCTTCACCGTCTCGCCGGCGATTGGATCAGGCAGCCCGATTACTGCGGCCTCAGCCACGGCCGCGTGTTCCATCAGGGCGCTCTCGACCTCGAACGGGCCGATCAGATGGCCGGCGCTCTTGATCACGTCGTCGGCTCTGCCGACGAACCAATAGTAGCCGTCCGAATCCCGCATCGCGAGGTCGCCGGATAGATACCAGCCGTCTGCGAAGCACTTTTGATAGCGCTCTTCCTCGTGAAGGTAGCCGCGCATCATCGAGGGCCATCCTGGCCGAAGCGCCAGTTCGCCCATGGCCATCGGCTTGGTGATCTCGCGCACGCGCCCCTCGACCCGCTCGACGACGCCGGCGACGACGCCGGGAAGTGGCTTGCCCATAGAGCCGGGCCTCACATCCATCGAGGCATAGTTGGCGATCATGATGCCGCCGGTCTCGGTCTGCCACCAATTGTCGTGAAAGGGCTTGCCGAAGGTCTCGGCCGACCAGACGACGGCTTCCGGGTTGAGCGGCTCACCGACGCTGGCCATGAAGCGGACCGACGACAGGTCGTACTTGCGCGCCATCTCGGCGCCGGCTTTCATCAGCATGCGGATGGCGGTCGGCGCAGTGTACCAGACGCTCACCGCCTGGTCCTGCAGCAACCGATACCATCGCTCGGCGTCGAACTCGGCCTCGTCGACCACCATGGTGAGGCCATTGGTCAGTGGGGAGATGATCCCGTAGGAGGTGCCGGTGATCCAGCCGGGATCGGCGGTGCACCAGAAGACGTCGTTCGGACGAAAGTCGAGGGCGCACCGGCCGGTCACATGATGGGCCACCACGGCCTCGTGGACGTGGATCGCGCCCTTGGGACGTCCAGTGGTGCCGCTGGTGAAGTGCAAAAGCGCCATGTCATCCGGCGCGGTTCTGACGATCTCGAATTCACTCGGCTGCGCCCGCATCAGGGCGGGCAAGTCGAGGCCGCCTTCCGGAAGCGCTGGCTCAGGGTCCACGATCAGCACACGTTGCAGGGAAGAAAGCGCGGATCCCCAGGACGCCACCTTGCGCCGGTAAAAGGAGGACGTGGTGACCAGCGCCGCGCCCTCGCCGATCTCCATGCGGGCTCGGATCGGCTCCGGTCCAAAGGCCGAGAACAGTGGGCAAAATACACAGCCGGCCTTCAGCGTTCCGATCGCGGCGATATAGAGCTCGGGACGCCGCCCAAGCAGGGAATAGACCCGATCTCCTTTCTCAAGGCCGAGGCTCGTGAGCAGGTTCGCGAAGCGGTTGGTCTCGATGCGAAGGTCGCCATAGGTGAACGAGCGGACGAGGCCATCCTCGCCGATCCAGCGGATGGCGACGCGCGCTCCCAGGCCGTGCGCGACGTGCCGGTCGATGGCCTCGTAGGCGATGTTGAGGCCGCCCCCCGGCAGGCCGTCGAGCAGGGCCCGGGCGTGGTCCCAGGAGAATTCGGCGACCCCCCGATCATAGTCCGGAAGGTTCGCGCCCAGCGCGTCCTCGCGGCGCTTCCTGATGGTTGGCCATCTCATTGGCTTGTCCAACGGGTCCAAGCTCCCTGCCGCCTAGCGAAAGCAGATTGTCAGGTTCAGCGCGGCCCGTGATTGATCGTCGTCAAGCCAGGCGCATCAGCACGTTACGGGGGACGAGGCCGATCTTGTCGGCGCGCGCGTGGTTGACGGCGGCGAGGGCTTTGGGGCGGAGCGCCAGCTGAGCTTCAAGCGGCCATTGTTCTCTTCGATCCGGCCGTCAAACGTGGCGCACTCGGATCCCAGCCGGTCGGCGAGCCAGTCACGATCCTGACCGGAAGCTTGTTGGAGGCGGAATCGACGGATCCGGAAGGGAATGATTTCGAGGTCGCGCAGGCGCCCGTCCCCTCGATCGACGCGGGCGAGATAGGCCGCAACGAGGTCGCTGCGGAACCTCTCATCGCCGATGATCCCTTCGTAGTCGTTCAGGAAATCGCCGCAGCCATAGAGGATGAGGCGGTTGTCATGGACCTCGACCGCCTTGGCATGGTGCGACGAGTGGCCATGGACGACGGAGACGCCGGCCTCGCCCACCAGCGCCTGGGCGAAGCGTCGATGCGACGCGGCGATCTCGTAGCCCCAGTTCGGCCCCCAATGGATCGAGACGACGGCGATGTCGCCGGGGCGGCGGACCGCCTCGAAATCGCGGGCGATCTGGCCGACGGTCTCATCCGACAGGGTCACCAGGTTGACTCCCGGTCGGGTTTCTCCAGCGGCCCAGCTGTCTGGAACGCCGCTGTCGGACGCGGCGCAGGCGATGAGCAGGACGCGTCCCACGCCCCGCGCCTCGAGCACGAGCGGGGCGCTCGCCGCAACCAGGTCGCGCCCGGCGCCGGCGGTGCGGACCCCCTCGTCCTGGAGCGCCGCCAGGGTGTCGGCGAGGCCAGCGCGCCCCCAGTCGAGGACGTGGTTGTTGGCCAGGGCGCAGGCGTCGATCCCTCCCGCCGAGAGGCAGGCCAGGTTCCTGGGGCTCATGCGGTAGTTGATCCCCTTCGGGGCATGGTGGTCGCCCAAGGTGACGGCGGTCTCGAGGTTGGCGATGACGAGATCCGGCGCGTCGGTTTTCCACGCCGGCAGCGCATCGCCCCAGGGATAGGCGAAGCTCGCCGGCCGGCTGATCGGGCCGTTCGCCCGTTCGGCGAGGCGCACATAGTCAAGTGCGGAGATGCCGCTTTTTTCGTAAAGGCGCGGATCGCATGGGTGGGGCAGGATCTGGTCGATTCCCCGCCCGGTCATAACGTCTCCCAGCAAGAGCAGCTTCAGCGGCGCCATCGCGGCCGGCCTAGCCCTTGATGCAGACGAGCGGCGCCAGATGCGCGACCCGCGCGGCCAGGCCGGCGTGTTCGCTCACCTGCGCGATGCGATCGAGATCCTTGTAGGCGCCGGGCGCCTCCTCGGCGATCCCGCGCGTGGACGGGCTCTTCAGCAGGATGCCGTGCGCGGCGAGGTCGTCCTGCACTTGCCGGCCGCTGTATTCCTTCAATGCGGCGCGCCGGCTCATTGCCCGTCCTGCGCCGTGGCAGGCCGAGCTGAAGCTCGCGGCCTCGGAGCTCTCCATACCCGCCAGCACATAGGATCCGGCGCCCATGCTACCGCCCACCAGCACCGGCTGGCCAAAGCAACGAAGCTCGCGCGGCAGCTCCGGATGGCCAGGGCCGAAGGCGCGGGTGGCGCCCTTGCGGTGGACGAACAGCGTACGTTCGGCCCCATCGATCCGGTGACGCTCTTCCTTGCAGGTGTTGTGCGAGACGTCGAAGAGCACCTTCAGCTCAGCTCCAGGGAACAGCTCAGCGAACACCTGACGCGTTAGGCCAGTCAGGATTTGGCGGTTGGCCAGGGCGCAGTTGATCCCAGCCCTCATCGCGCCGAGGTAAGCTTCGCCTAGCGCCGAGCGCAGAGGGGCGCAGGCGAGCTCCCGATCCGGCGGGCGAAAACCGGTCCGCGGCGCTTCCACCGCCATGGCCCTCAGGAAGTCCGTGCCGATCTGATGTCCGAGCCCGCGCGAGCCGCAATGAATGCTGACCACCGCCTGCCGTCGCTCGAGCCCATAGGCGGCCGCGCGGGTCTCGTCGAAGACGCGGTCGACGACCTGGACTTCGAGGTAGTGGTTGCCGGACCCAAGGGTGCCGCTCTCCTTGCGCTGGCGGCGTTTGGCGACATCCGAGACCAGATCCGGCCGCGCGCCGGCCACGCGCCCGCCCTCCTCGATGCGCTCCAGGTCTCTCGCTTCGCCCCAGCCTTGCGCGACCGCCCAGGTGGCGCCGCCCTCCAGCATGGCTTCCATATTCGCGCCGGCCAGGACGACGGCGCCGGTGGACCCCAGACCGGCCGGAATCCTTGCGAAGAGCGCGTCAGCGAGGTTGCGCTGGCGACGCTCGATGTCGGCGCGCGTCAGATTGGTCGTCAGCAGGCGCACGCCGCAGGAGATGTCGAATCCGACGCCGCCGACGCTGACGACGCCGCCCTCGTCGGCGTCGAAGGCGGCGATCCCGCCGATCGGAAAGCCGTAGCCCCAATGCGCATCCGGCATGGCGTAGGCTGCGCCGACGATTCCGGGCAGGCGCGTGACGTTGGTGATCTGCTCAAGGACCTTGTCATCCATTTCCCAAAGCAGCGTCTCATCGGCGTAAAGGATCGCTGGCGCGCGCATCCCGTCGTGGGGCTCGACCCGCCAGCACCATTCGCCAATCCTGGTGAGGGATTTGGCGTCCATCATACGTCCACCACGCATTGGGCGACCCAGCGCCCGTCGTGGCGAGCCACCTCGAGCTCGGTCAGCGTAGCGCCCTTCACCTCGACGGCGGGCGCATGGCGAAGCATGTCGACTGGCTCCCCGAATGCACGGGCGGTCAGGCGATCGTCATCGATGCGTACGTCGTAGCGGCCGAAGATCAGTCCCTCGACCGCCATGGCGGTGATGACGGCGTTGAGCCAGTCGAACAGCAGGATCTCCAAGTCGGGCGCATGGCACGCTAGAGCCACTTCCCGGTACGCCCGCACTCCCGTCGGCTCGGTGATCACCGATGTCAGCGCCAGGGCGGCGTTGGCGAACGCCTCGGCAAGGTCGACGCCCTCGCCGCGCACCCCGATATCAGCGCCGTGCGGGAATGTCTCCCAGGCGGCGGACATCATCCGTCTCTTTGGCTTCCCGCGCCGGCATCAGCCGGGTGGGCGCGCATGATGTCGGTTACGGCCTCGTCCGACACAGGGCTAAAGTCGCGATAGAAAAAGCCGATCGCCCCGAAATGCTCATAGCCGCCCAGGCAGACCACTTCATCGGCCTCGGAGCGTAAGGTGTTCAACGAATCCGAGGCTGCGATGGGGACAGCCAGGACGAGCTTGCTCGGATGTTGGGCCCGAACAGCCCGAAGGGCGGCGCGCATGGTGGCGCCTGTGGCGATCCCGTCGTCGATGACGATCGCGGTGCGGCCCTCGATCTTCGCCCTCGGCCGATCGCCCACGTAGCGCTCGCGCCGACGGCCGATCTCTGTGAGCTCCCGCCGCCTGACGGATTCGAACGCAGCGTTGGTAACGCGGGCGAGGGCGATTACGTCCTCGTTGCGCACGGTTATGGGCTCTGGTCCGTCGACGACTGCGCCCATGGCGAGCTCGGGCTGGAACGGCGCGCCGATCTTCCGTGCTATGACCAGATCAAGGTCTGCGTGCAGCCGGGAGGCGACTTCGGCGGCCACGGGAACGCCACCCCGGGGCAACGCCAGGACCAAAAGGTCCTGGGCTTCGTATTTCGCCAGCGCCTCCGCCAAGCGGCGACCAGCTTCACGCCGGTCCTGAAACACCAGATAAGCTTTGGGTTTGCAAGGGATGTGCATCGCCGCTTCCCCGACCTCAGCGAGACGCCACCGCTCGAACCGCCAGGTTGCAGGCGGCATCTCTGTTCCGGGTCAACACCGGCTGGCCGGCATAATGGTCTCTCCGATCAGGGGAGCATGCCTTTGAGGCACATCACTGTGGCGGCCGGCTTACGCTCGCGCGTTGATCCTGATCAACTTTCGTCGGCCCGCTTAACTTCGACGCGCGCCAAGCCCCTCGGAGCCGCGAGCCAGAAGAGCGCCAGCGTGTAGGCCAATACGGCGAGGCAAAAGACTTCGAAATGGCCGGGGCCATGGGCTGCGATTTCGGCCAGCTGTGCTTGGTATGCCGGGATAGCCTAACCATGGGCGGCCTGACTTCACTTCGCATCGGAACACAGACCGGGTCCGATCCGTCTTTGAGCATGATCAAGGCGAGCGGGGATCAATCTGCCATCTTTGCGCGGTGGCCTGCCGGGCGCCTTTATTCCGTTGGGCCGCGAACACTGCCAGACGTTGGAAATCGCGATGATGAACGGTCCGGGATCCCAGGCCCAAATTCAGGCCGACGACGTGCGTCGACTCTGCGGAGAGATTCTGGATTGGCGGATACGCGCCATCGTCGAGAGCGGGGCGTCGACCGCCGATGTGGAGCTCGCCATGGCCCGGCTGACCGGCGCTGACGAGATGCTGAGCGAACAGCCGCAGCCGCTCGATGGCGCGGCGGCGGCCGTCTATGACCTCCTCGTGGGAAGCGAGGACTTTCCCGGCGATGGTGACCCCGGCGACCGCGGACCGAGCTGACAGTGGCCGATCCTAATCTGTCTGCGGGCCGAGTTCGGGTGCGACGGCCGCCGTCAGATGGCTGTCGAGATAATCGTCGAGCGAAAAGCCGAGC
>Ga0335069_10016701_pt1 | contig 10236 bp, 10 predicted proteins | sample Lox_Sample_11_FD_206714 | JGI IMG/M metagenome (GOLD analysis project Ga0335069, IMG submission 206714) | Soil microbial communities from Loxahatchee National Wildlife Refuge, Florida, United States - Lox_Sample_1.1 | ecosystem: Environmental > Terrestrial > Soil > Wetlands | place: USA...
CCTGCAGCTCGAAGGACTTGTCGAAGAACTCGATCTCCTCGACCTCGAGCCCGGCCGCCTCGAAGAGCGCGCGCCACTCCGCCTCGTCGTAGTTGCGGACGTGGCTCGGGTCGCGGAGCTTCTCCGCCTCCTCGACGTCCTCGCCCATGAACGTGGTGTCGACGACGATCACGCGCTTGCCGGCGACGCGCGCCATCTCCTTCACGGCGAGGCCGACGTCCTCGAAGTGGTGCGCGGCCACGCGGCAGGTGACGACGTCGAAGCTCGAGTCGTCGAACGGCAGGTGCTCGGCGCGGCAGATCACATCCGGCTGCATCCCCGGCGCGGGGTCACACGAGACCACGGCGCAGCCGGCCTCGCGCAGCCGCCGGGCGACGTGGCCGCCGCCGGTCGCGACGTCGAGCGCGGTCACCCCGGGCCCCGCGTCGGCCCACTCGACGAGCCGGTCGAGGTCGGGCCCCTCGCGGTGGGCGTCGCTCGTGCGGTATAGATCCGCGCGGCTGTCCCAGTGGCTCATCGCGCCGCCAGCTCCACCGCGCGCCGGGCGCCCTCGAGCATCGTCGCCTCGGGATGGACGTTCGGCCGCGCCGCCTCCGCGAGCAGGCGCCGGCCCTCCTCCGCGTTCGTGCCGTCGAGCCGGACGACGAGCGGGTAGGCGCTCATGTCCATCTCGTCGAGGGCCTGCAGGATCCCGCGCGCGACCTCGTCGCAGCGGGTGATCCCGCCGAAGATGTTGAAGAAGATCGACTTGACCTGCAGGTCGCGGGTGATCACCTCGAGCGCGTCCACGACGCCCTGGGCGCTGCCGCCGCCGCCGAGGTCGCAGAAGTTCGCGGGCCGGCCGCCGACGTGGGCGACGACGTCGACCGTCGACATCGAGAGCCCGGCGCCGTTGCCGAGGATGCCGACGTCGCCGTCTAGCTTCACATAGGTGACGCCCTTCTCGCGCGCGAAGGTCTCGAGCGGGTCGGCCGCGGCGGTGTCGCGCATCGCGGCGATGTCGGGGTGCTTGTAGAGCGCGTTGTCGTCGACGGTGAACTTGGAGTCGAGCGCCTTCACCTCGCCGGTCGGGGTCACGATCAGCGGGTTGATCTCGCAGAGCATCGCGTCGCAGCCGACGAAGGCGCTGTAGAGCCGGCCGACGATCTGGAGGATCTGCTTCTGCTCGTTCGGGTCGTCGATCCCGGCCGCGTAGACGAGCCGGCGCCCCTGGTAGGGCTGGTAGCCCTCGAGCGCGTCCACGTGCAGGCGCGAGAGCGCCTCGGGGCTCGTCCGCGCGACCTCCTCGATCTCGACGCCGCCCTGCTTCGTGAGCATGAAGAGCGGCTTCTTGACGCCGCGGTCGAACGTGATCGAGAGGTAGTACTCCTTCTGAATCTCGGAGGCGCGCTCGATCCAGAGCTTGTGGACGACGTGGCCGTTGATGTCGAGGCCGAGGATCGCGCGGGCCTTCTCCTCGGCGTCCTTCGCGTTCTCCGCGAGCTTGACCCCGCCCGCCTTGCCGCGGCCGCCGGTGAGCACCTGGGCCTTCACGACGACCGGGCCGCCGAGGCCCTCGGCCGCCAGCCGCGCCTCGTCGGGAGTCAGCGCGAGCCGGCCCTCGGACACGGGGATCCCGAAGCGGCGGAAGAGCTCCTTGCCCTGATACTCGTAGAGGTCCATCCGGCCGAGGACTCTACTAGCGGCGGCTAGAGTGGCCGCGATGGACGCAATCGTCGTCACCGAGCTGCGCAAGCACTACGGCGAGGTGCAGGCGCTCGACGGCGTCGGCTTCACCGTGCAGGAGGGCGAGGTGTTCAGCCTGCTCGGGCCGAACGGCGCCGGCAAGTCGACGACCGTCCGCGTGCTCGCGACCCTGACCAAGCCGGACAGCGGCAGTGCGGTCGTGGCGGGAAACGACGTCGTTCGAGACCCCAACGCGGTGCGCCGCTCGATCGGCTACGTGCCGCAGAGCTCCGGCGTGGACCGCGACGCGACCGGCCGCGAGAATCTCATGCTCCAGGGCCGCATCCAGCGGCTCCACGGCAACGACCTCAAGCGCCGCGTCGACGAGCTGCTCCAGCTCGTGGGGCTGTCCGACGCCGCCGACCGGCTGGCTCGCACCTACTCCGGCGGGATGAAGCGGCGGCTCGACATCGCGCTCGGCCTCGTGCACCGGCCCAGTGTGCTGTTCCTCGACGAGCCGACGACGGGTCTCGACCCCGAGGCGCGCACGGCGATGTGGGAGGAGCTCGGAACGCTCGCCCACCGCGAGTCGCTGACGATCCTGCTCACCACGCACTACCTCGAGGAGGCCGACCAGCTCGCCGACCGGGTCGCGATCGTGAGCCGCGGCAAGATCGTGGTCGAGGGCACGCCCGAGGAGCTCAAGCGGGGGCTGCGCGGCGAGGCGGTCTCGGTACGGCTCGCCGACGGCGACCGGGTCCGCGCCGAGGCCGTGGTCGACCTGCTCGACGGCGTGCACGAGACGACGGTCGAAGGCGAGGTGCTGCGGATGCGCGTCGACAGCGGCGCCCGCGCGATCCCCTCGATCCTCTCCGCGCTCGAGTCCAACGGGATCTCCGTCGAGGCGGTCGCCTCGCACCGCCCCTCGCTCGACGACGTCTACCTCCACTACACGGGCTACGAGTTCGCCGAGGACGACCGCGCCGCGAACGGGACGCCGGCGTGAGCTCGCTCCGCGACACCTGGTTCATGGTCGGGCGCCAGGCGCGCAACCTGATGCGCGAGCCGATCTGGATCGCGCTGCTGCTGATCCAGCCGCTCGTCTGGCTGCTCCTCTACGGGCAGCTGTTCAAGAACGTCACCCACCTCGGCGGCTTCGGGACGAGCTCGTACATCACCTTCCTCGCACCGGCGATCGTGGTGATGAACGCCTTCTTCGGCGCGACGTGGAGCGGGATGGCGATGATCCAGGACCTCGACCGGGACGTGATCGAGCGCTTCCTCACGACGCCGGTGCGGCGGTCGTCGCTCGTCGTCTCGCAGATCGTGCGCTCGGCGATCACCGCGGCGATCCAGGCCACGATCATCATTGCCGTCTCCTACTTCCTCGGCGTCCGCTCGAGCCAGGGGCTCCTCGGTGTGCTGGTCGTGATCCTCGCCGGCGTGCTCGTGAACAGCGCCTTCGCCGGGATGTCGCAGGGGATCGCGCTGCTGACGCGCAAGGAGGCGACGATGATCGCGGTCGCGAACTTCATCGGCCTGCCGCTCCTGTTCCTCTCCTCGACGCTCCTCGCGGCGAAGCAGATGCCGCAGTGGATGCAGACGGTGGCGAAGTTCAACCCGGTGAACTGGGGCGTGGTGATGGCCCGCGAGGCGATCCTGCCCGGCACCGACTGGACGGTGGTCGTGACGCGGGGCCTGGCCCTCTTCGCGCTGACCCTGGTGATGGCCTCGTTCGCGACGTGGACGTTCCGCGCCTACCGGCGCACCCTCTAGCCAGGTCCCAGAATCACGTGTCCGGGGGTCAGGCACTCGGACCTGTCCTGATTGGGCAAGGCGTGGCTCGGACACGAGGCTGCGGGGCTCCGGTGGACCGCGTTCGCCCGAGCTCCGAGGTCAGACCCGGACACGTCCCGGTGCCAGGTCTCCGGACCTGTCTCTAGCCGACGACGCAGATCAGGTCGCCGTGGCGGACGGGCTGGCCGTTCGCGACTCCGAGCGCCGAGACGACGCCGTCTCTGTGCGCGACGATCTCGTTCTCCATCTTCATCGCCTCGACCACGCAGACGACCTGGCCCGCGCGCACCTCGTCGCCGACGGCGACCTTCACCGCGATCACCGTGCCCTGCATCGGGCTCACGACCTCCTCGTCGGCGGCGCCGCGCGCCGTCCGCCGCCGCTCGGCCCGGCGCGCCGCGAGCTCGACCCAGGGCGGCTCGGGCTCGAGCACCTTGACGTCGAAGCGGCGCCCGTCCACCTCGACCTGGGTGACCCGCTCGCGCAGGCGGCCGTTCAGCGCCGCGGCCTCCCCCACCGGCGCCCGCTCGAGCTCCCCGGCCGCGGCGGCCAGCTCGTCCGACTCGACGAAGCCGTGGCAGGTGCCGCCCTCGACGAAGCACGGGTGCCGGAGCAGCGCGCGGTGGAAGCCGAGCAGCGTCTTCACGCCGCCGAGCTCGAACTCGTCGAGCGCCCGCAGCATCCGCCGGCGGGCACTCTCCCGGTCGACGTCGTGCACGATCAGCTTCGCGATCATCGGGTCGTAGAGCGGCGAGATCTCGGAGCCGGCCGCGACGCCGGAGTCGACCCGCACACCCGGCCCCGACGGCTCGCGGTAGACGGTGATCGTCCCCGGCGCGGGCATGAACCCGGCGGCCACGTCCTCGGCGTTGATCCGGCACTCGATCGCGTGCCCGCGGAACTGAATCGCCTCCTGCGTCCACGACAGAGGCTCGCCCGCCGCGATCCGCAGCTGCTCGCGCACCAGGTCGATCCCGGTCACCGCCTCGGTGACCGTGTGCTCGACCTGGATGCGCGTGTTCATCTCCATGAAGTAGTAGTCGCCCTCGGCCGAGAGCAGCCCCTCGATCGTCCCCGCGGAGCGGTAGCCGGCCGCGCGGGCCGCGTCGACCGCGATCCGGCCGATCCGGGCGCGCAGCTTCTCGTCCACCGCGGGCGACGGCGTCTCCTCGATCAGCTTCTGGTGGCGGCGCTGGATCGTGCAGTCGCGCTCGCCGAGATGGACGACGTTGCCGTGGCCATCGGCGAGCACCTGCACCTCGACGTGACGCGGGTCGACGAGGTAGCGCTCGACGTAGACGTCGGCGTTGGCGAAGAAGGCCTGTCCCTCGCGGCCGGCCGACTCGAAGGCGCGCTCGGCCTCCTCCGCCGAGTGCACGAGCTTCATCCCCTTGCCGCCCCCGCCTGCGACCGCCTTGACGATCAGCGGATAGCCGAGCTCCTCGCCGAGCCGCACGACGTCCGCCGCCGAGCCGACCGGATCGGTCGTGCCCGGGACGATCGGCACCCCAGCCGCGCGCATCGTCTCGCGCGCGACCGTCTTCGTCCCCATCAGCTCGATCGCGTCCGCGGGCGGCCCGACCCAGACGAGGCCCGCCTCCTCGCACGCGCGCGCGAAGCCCGCGTTCTCGGCCAGGAAGCCGTATCCCGGATGCACGGCCTCGGCGCCCGCGCGACGGGCCGCGGCGACCAGCTTCTCGACGACGAGGTAGCTCTCCGCCGCCGTCTCGCCGCCGAGCGCGTAGGCCTCGTCCGCGTAGGACGCGTGGCGCGCGAGGCGATCCGCGTCGGAGTAAACGGCAACCGAGCCGATCCCGAGCTCGCGCAGCGTCCGGAAGACGCGGATCGCGATCTCGCCCCGGTTTGCGACCAAGACTTTCGAGAAAAGGGGCACCGGCGCATATTCTCTATCGCCGTGAGCCTCGCCGATCAGCTGACCATCGCTCGCATGCTCGCCGTGCCCGTCGTGATCGTCCTCTACGTGTGGAACTTCCCGAACCACGACTACTGGGCGACGGTCGTCTTCGGCGTGGCGATGGCGACCGACTGGTTCGACGGGCGGATCGCCCGCCGCAGCGGCCAGACCTCGGCGCTCGGCTCGCTGCTCGACCCGATCGCCGACAAGGTCCTCGTGATGTCGGTGCTCGTCGTGCTCGTGGGCGAGGGCGTGTTCCCCGGCTGGATGGTGGCGCTGATCGTCGCGCGGGAGTTCTTCGTCTCCGGGCTCCGGCTCGCGGCGATGGAGCGGGGCGTCACGCTCGAGGTGCGCGACCTCGGCAAGCTGAAGACCTGGGCGCAGGCGATCGCCGCGGCGGTCGGCGGCTTCGCGGCCGCAGGCGCGTGGAGCGACCGGGTCGCGTGGTGGGCGCTGCTCGTCGCCCTCGTGCTGACGTGGGTCTCAGGGCTCGACTACGCCAGGCTCGCGCCCGGGCTGCTGCGCGGCCGCACCGCCGTCTAGCGACGAGGCCCACGCGCTCGGATCGTCCTCGCCGGCCGCCAGCGCGAGCTCGATCGCGCGGCGCTCCTCGGGCGTGGGCTCGGGCGTGATCTCCAGCTCCATGCCGGTAAGCCTAAGGACCCGCGACGGTCGAGCCGATGGGGACCGAGATGCGCCGCCGCACCGCAATCCTCGCGCTCTGCCTGCTCGCCGCCGTCCCGGCCGCGGTCCAAGCGGCCACGGCGCCGGTGTCGTGGGCCCAGCCGCAGATCGTCACGGTCGTCGCTCACGGCCTGCTCGCGCCCGACGTCGCCTCGTTCCGCCCCGACGACCCGCTCACCGCGCAGGACCTGGATACGCTCGTCGGCGGGCTCACCGGGCAGCCCGTGCTCGCGACCGCGAGCACCTCGCCCGTCACGATCGCCACGCTCGACGCGCGACTCGTCCGCGCGGCGGGCCTCACCGATGCCGCCGCGCGCTTCCAGGCAGGCGCGCGGGCTGCGGGTCTCGCCCCACCGAGCAGGCTCGGCACCGAGGCCGTGGCCCGGCTCCTCGGCCTGCGTACGAACCACCCGGCCGCGCTGGACTACCTCGAGCCGCTGCCGAACAGCCCCGCGTCCCGCGCGGAGGCCGCCTACTCGGCCGCGCGCATGCTCGCCTGGACCGGCGCCCAGCAGGCCTACGCCCGCGCCGCCGCCGCGACCTTCGTCCTGCCGCCCCTCACCGCCCAGCAGACCGAGATCCTGCGCACGGCGCTCTCGTTCGTGGGCTTCCCCTACGTCTGGGGCAGCACGAGCGAGAAGACCGGCTTCGACTGCTCCGGCTTCGTCTGGCGCGTCTACAAGCTGCAGGCCTACGCCGACCTCCCCGGGCTCTCAGGCACGGTCATGGGCCGCACCGCGGCGCAGATGGCGGCGGAGGCGGCGCCCGCCGACCGGATCGCGCTCGCCGACCTGCAACCGGCCGACATCGTGTTCTTCGGCACAAAGGGTACGAGCTCGAAACCGGCCCAGGTCGACCACGTCGGGATCTACCTCGGAGACGGCTGGCTCGTCCAGTCCGGAAGCACCGGAGTGGCCCTCGTTCCGCTCACCGACTGGTATCGGACGCACTTCGCATGGGGCCGCAGACCCCTCGATTCGGCCATCACCGACTTCTGAGCCGAAATCCCTCCATCGGGGGATTACATGCCCCGGCCGAAGGTTGAGAATCGACTCGACTGGCGTCCAAGGAGGAATCAAGAATGTTGCAGTGGCACCCCAAGCTCGTTGCCCTCGTGGTTGTCCTCGGACTGATCGCGGCCTTTGCGGCTTTCGGCCTGATCAGCCTGGACAGCTTCGACAGCTCGGGCTTCACCTGGTAAGCCTCGCGGAGTGAGCGTTCGGGCGGGAATCCCGCCGCGGCTCCTCGCAGTAATCGCCCCCGTGTGTCTAGGGGGCTTTGCTGTGGTCCTCGCGGCGGCGCTCACGCTCGCCCGAACGCCTGAGAGCGCCTCGACCTGGATCGGGATCGTCGCGTTCCTGCTCGCCTCTACGATCGCCGAGCGCTTCCCGGTGCCGCTCGACGGCGTCGAGGCCAACGGCGTCTCGCTCACGTTCGTGTTCGCGGTCGCCTCGATCGACCTCTTCGGCTGGGCCGCCGGGGTGCTGATCGCGTTCACGGCCCCGCTCGCGATGCAGATCATCGAGCACCGCCCGCCGATCCGGATCTGCTCCAACGCCGCGGCGTTCGCGCTCTCGGCGTTCGCCGCCGGGATGGCGATCGAGCCGCTCCGACACGGTGGCGACTGGATGCTCGTGCTGCGGATCGCGGTTTGTGCGTTCGTCTTCTACGCCGTGAACATGCTGCTCGTGAGCAGCTTCCTCGCGCTCAGCCACGGAGAGTCGTACCTGGCGACGGTCAAGAAGAACGTCCGCTGGACGATGCTGCCGTTCACGCTGATGGCCTCGGGCTCGCTCACGCTCGTCGTCCTGTGGGAGCGCGCGCCGGCCCTCTCGATCGCCCTCGCCGGCCCGCTGCTTGCGATCGCGCTCTACCAGCGCTCGACCTTCCACGCGCTGAAGGCGATGCGACTCGCGCTCACCGACCCGCTGACCGGTCTCGGCAACCACCGCCACTTCCACGAGCGGCTGCAGCAGGCGCTGGTCGAGGCCGAGGAGCAGAAGGCTCCCGTCACCGTCTGCCTGGTGGACATCGACGACTTCAAGCGCATCAACGACCGCTTCGGCCATCCCTCAGGCGACCGCGTCCTGGCGCAGGTCTCGAGCCGCCTTCGCCAGGGCGGTGAGGCCTTCCGCCTCGGCGGCGACGAGTTCGCCGTCCTCCTGCCCGGCCACGGCGAGGAGGCCGCGCTCGCAGCGGGCAACTCGATCGTCGACCGGATCGCGGGCATGAAGCTCGAGCACGTCGGCTCGGTCACCGTGAGCGCCGGGATCGCCACGTATCCCGCGCACGGGGTCGGCCGCGACGAGCTGATCCGCCTCGCAGACTCAGCGCTCTACTGGGCGAAGGAGCGCGGGAAGAACCGCGTCCGCCTCTACCGGCCGGACGTCGTCGAGCTGGCCGAGCTCAAGCGCCTCGCCGCAGGGCCGGACCGCGCGGCCCGCTACCGCGCCGCCGCGAGCCTCGCCAAGGCCGTCGACGCGCGCGACGCCTACACCGGCAGCCACTCGCAGCGGGTCAGCGAGCTCGCCGCCCGGATCGCGATCCAGATGGGCGCGGACGCCGAGCTCATCGAGTTGACGCGGCTCGCGGCGAGCCTGCACGACCTCGGCAAGCTCGCCGTCCCCGAAGAGATCCTGCGCAAGCCCGGGCCGCTCACCGACCCGGAGCGGATGGTGCTCGAGCGCCATCCCCAGATCGGCTTCCGGATGCTCGAGAGCCTCGGCGTCGACCCGGTCGCCGAGTGGGTGCTCCACCACCACGAGCGCTGGGACGGCACCGGCTATCCCGATGGGCTGCACAGCGACTCGATCCCCCTCGGCGCGCGCATCATCTTCGTCGCCGACGCCTACGACGCGATGACCTCGGAGCGCGTCTACCAGCGGCGCCTCTCCAACACGGAGGCGCTCCGGGAGCTCAACCGCTGCGCCGGCACGCAGTTCGACCCGGAGGTCGTCGCGGCGTTCGCAGCCGACCTCGGCGCCGAGCTGGACGTCTCCATCTCCGTCGCCTAGCGGACGTACCGCGTCCAGACGGCCGCCTCGCGAAAGCCGAGGCTCTCGTTGAGCGACCGCATCGGCTCGTTCCCCTCGTCGTTCGCCGTCGAGACGGTGTGGATCCCGAGCTCGCGCAGCCGGCGAAGCGAGTCGGTCTTCGCGAAGCAGGCGAGCCCCCTGCCCCGATACGCGGCGAGGGTGCCCGTGAGATCGGTGTCGGCGCGGCCGCTCTCGCGGTCGGCGAGGACGAGCGAGAGCGCGACCGGCTCGTTCCCCTCGAGCACGACCACGCTCGCGTCGCGGTCGAAGAGCGTCCCCTCGATCTCCGAGAGGAACTCCTCGAACGGCACGGGCGAGATGTGGCCGCGGGGCACGTCGGCCCGCACGGCGGCGTAGAGACGATGGACGTCGCGGAGGCGATCGAGCAACTCGGTGAGCGGAACCGCACGGAAGCCGGGTACCGCCGCCGCGTCCGGCACGGCTGCGGCCAGATCCAGGGCCTGGAGGTGGAGAGTCCCCGCTGGGGCGTAGCCGCGAGCCTCGAGGAACCGGCACCCGTCGTCGCCCGCGGCATAGGAACGGGAGCTGGCGCCGTCGAGCTGTTCCCCCAGCGCCGCGAACAGCGCGCCGCCGAGCCCCCGGCGCCGGAAGTCGGGCAGGACGCCGACCCAGAACGAGACGGCACCGTCCGCGCGATGAAACGCCGGCGCCCAGCCAACGACCTCGCCGTCGGCCTCGGCGACGAACCGATCGCCGGGGGCGATCGCGAGGGTGGTCGCGAGCGAGGCCGCCGTCATCACCGCCGTCGCGTCGATCGCCCGGACCACCGCGACGACCGCGGCGAGATCGGAGTCGCGGACCGGCCTGACCGTCAAAGCGGGATGTTGCCGTGCTTGCGCGCCGGGCGCGGCTCGCGCTTCGTGCGCGCGGTCTCGAGCGCTCCGATCAGCACCGGCCGCGTCCGCCGCGGCTCGATTACGTCGTCGACGTAGCCGCGCTCGGCTGCGCTGTACGGGTTCGCGAACTGCTCCGTGTACTCCTCGATCAGCTCGGCGCGGCGGGCGGCGCCGTCGTCGGCCTCGTCGAGCTCCTTGCGGAAGATGATGTTGACCGCGCCCTCCGCCCCCATCACCGCGATCTCCGCGGTCGGCCACGCGAAGTTGAAGTCGGCGCGGATGT
>Ga0335069_10016702_pt1 | contig 10236 bp, 9 predicted proteins | sample Lox_Sample_11_FD_206714 | JGI IMG/M metagenome (GOLD analysis project Ga0335069, IMG submission 206714) | Soil microbial communities from Loxahatchee National Wildlife Refuge, Florida, United States - Lox_Sample_1.1 | ecosystem: Environmental > Terrestrial > Soil > Wetlands | place: USA: Florida...
CAGGAGCCGTGTAACGGGAGACTGTTACGCACGGTTCTATGAGAGCCCGGGGGTGCGATTCCCCCGGGCTACTCGACCCCGATGCGTTGTTTCCGGTGTGGCGCTATCACCCGTTTGTCACCAACTCCGAGTTGCCCACCGCCGAGGCCGACATCACTCACCGAAAGCACGCCATCATCGAAACCACCTTCGCCGACCTGATCGACGGCCCACTGGCTCATATCCCCTCAGGGCTGTTCGCGGCGAACTGCGCCTGGCTTTTCTGCGCGGTGATCGCGCATAACCTGCTGCGCGCCGCCGGGACCCTCGCTGGCGGTCACCAGGCCGTGGCCCGTGGCGCCACCCTGCGCCGCAACCTGGTCAACGTGCCCGCTCGCTTCGCCGCCCCGGCCCGCAAACCGATGCTGCACCTGCCAGCCCACTGGCCCTGGCAAACCGGATGGAAAACCCTGTGGGACAACGTCATCAGCTACCAATACCCGACTGCCCAACCCCGCGCCGCCTAACCCACCGACCAGACCCTGTCCACCCCGGCTATCCCAGGCCCGACCCAAGGAACCTCCCAACAAGGAAAAGCTGGTACAAGCCAGCCGATCACGCACGCGCCATCGCGCCGCCCCCGGCCGCACTTCAAGCCAACCGCGTCGACGACCACGCGAAATCACCGATCCACGGATCGAGGCTAAGGCCCCTGGTCGTTGTGATTGCCGTCACTGGCCCTGATTTCTTGCGCTGGAGCAACATATTTGGCTAGTGATCAATTCGAGGGCGCCGCAACAACGCATTCGAGCGTAGTTGAGATCTAAAATGTCAGCTAGAGCTCAGTTTTCGACGCAGGAGGCTCCACATGTCGATCCGACACGGGTTTCTGTTCGGCGACGACCGTGCGCCACAGGGCAATGCGCCGTCGTCCAGTGACGTGGCCGCGTCTCCAGCGGCCGTCTGGCCCGCAACCGGCGAGCGCAACAAAGCTTACGAGCAACCGCCAGTGGCGCAGCGCCTGTCGACGACCGGCGGGCTAGGTGATGAAACCGCCCACGGCGACGTCGAGTCGTACCGGCGTACGCAACAGCGATACGGCGGCATCCCGAGCGACATGGACGGCGGCATCACCAGCGCCGGCTATGCAGTGCCCACCCATGGTGACGAGTTCAGCACCACGGGCCACTTCCCCGACCCGACGGGCACGGGGGTCGGTATCGCCGGGGAGGACCACCTCGTCACCCGCAAGGGCACCCTGCCTCCGGGCACGAATGAGCAAAGCGCAGGAAAGGCAATCTAAATGGCGACACTCAACGCCGAGCAGCCTGGCGGCTGGCGCTACCAACCTGGAACACCTCTGCCGCAAGATGATTCACCAGCGCCGTTCACCATCAACGGATTAACGGAGCAACAGATAGCACAGCAACGCCAGGCCCAGGCAGCTGCAGCCGCCGCCCGCGGCGGCACCGCCGACCGGCTCTACGCCGGTCTGGTCAGCGTGGCGAGAATGCAAGCGGACCACAACGCTGCGGTGGACGCCAAAGCGAAGCGCCAGCCCAACTTTTACCCGCCGGAACGGGTAAAAGCCGAGGTCAACGGGGAGGAACCCGGCTCCGAGTCGGCGATCCTCATCGCGGCGATGAAGCAAGCCGTCGATGCGGCCGATCAGCCGGTCGATGTTCCGGTCATAGTGGCGCAGAGCAGGATTGACGAGATCCACAATGCCCTGGTCAACACCCACGGTGATGCTGCCCAAGAATCCAGAAATATCCGCACCCGCGATCGCGTCCTACGCAGGCTTCAGACAGCGGAAGATACCGCAGCCCGCGCCAGCATCGCCCGAGGCTCGGGGACGGTCGAGTTGCATCGGCGAGCCGCCTACCGGCACTGGCAGCAAAAGGCCCAGGAGCTGCTCGCCGACCGGGGCAGCGCTGGATCGACCAGCACATCCACCGCAGCCAAGGTCAGGGCCTCGATTACGGTATCGACCTCCTAGCTGGCGGGCATCGGGTTTGATGATGAGTGTGGCCAGGCTCCTGATGAGGAGCGTCAGCCGGGTTGCATGAAAACTTGGCCCTGCCGACAAATCGGCGGCGCCAGGGCTTGTCGCTAGAGGCTCGTCGCCAGAAGTTTCTGGTGGTGAGGCCCTGTTGCAGGCATGTCCCATTGATCTCGGATCAAATCGCGGTCGTTGATCGGTTTAAGCAGTTAAGACGTCAAGCTAAATGACGGGGATTGACGTCGAGATCGTGAGTCCGCCCCGGCTATAACGACGTAAGAGTGTTGGCATGACCGCATCCGTTACGGTCTTGGATTCGCCCCGGCCGCGCATCGGCGCAGCTAGGGCGCTGAAGCTGTGCAGGTACCCAAGGTACCCGGTCAGTGACGGCGCTCCGGTTGAGGTGATTGAGGATGGTCCGAGCATCGCGGGTCGGGTGGCCTGGCTGGGTGCTCGGCTCATCATCCGTCCGACGCTGGCAATCGGCAGCCACGTGCTGCATTTGCCTTGGCCGTGGGGCATCATCGACTTTGCCTCGCAGGCGCTGCTGCCCATCCCGGGCAGCGTCCGCGCCACCGTCGGTTTGCCGAACTGCACCGCGCAGCTCGTCCGGGCCAAGGACGTGCTGCCGGCTGACGGCACCCGCCGCATCGTGCTGTACATGCACGGCGGCGCGTTTTTGACCTGCGGGGTCCATTCGCACGGCCGGTTGACGACGATGATTTCGCACTACGCTGACGCGCCGGTGCTGGTGCCGAACTACAGGATGATCCCGAAACACTCGGTGGGACAAGCCAATCAGGACTGTTACGACGGCTGGCGCTGGCTGCGCAACCGGGGCTACGAGCCCGACCAGATTGTGCTGGCCGGAGACTCGGCGGGCGGCTACCTGGCGCTGTCGCTGGCCGAACGCCTCCTGGCCGAGGGCGAAGAGCCGGCCGCCCTGGTGGCGATGTCGCCGCTGATGCAGCTGGAGATGGATCCCAAGCAGGCGCACCCCAACATCCGCAGCGATGCGATGTTCCCGCCCAAGGCGTTCGACGCGCTGGTGAAGCTGATCGCGAAGCCCGCCGCGCGTCGCGTCGTCGACGGGGAGCCCGAGGACGTCTTCGAACCGCTGGACCGCATCGAGCCGGGGCTGCCGCGCACGCTGATTCACGTGTCCGGCTCGGAGGTGCTGCTCTACGACGCGCGGCTGGCGGCACGCCGGCTGGCAGCCGCCGGAGTGCCCGCCGAGGTGCGCGTCTGGCCCGGGCAGGTGCACGACTTCCAGCTGTGCGCGCCGCTGGTGCCGGAGGCCACACGGTCGCTGCGACAGATCGGCGAGTACATCCGCAAGGCCACCGGATAAGCGCCGACCCAAAGACCACGCCATGGGATTGGGGATCTTTGCGACCCTAGAACACGACCCGTGCAGGTGCCCGATACATCAGTGATTTCACGGGGCATGACCGCTTTAGGCCCGGCTGAGGCGCTGATCGGGGGTCGGTTGTGAGCGCTTGGACCTGCAAGCAGCGACGATTTTCGCACGGACGACGAGCCACAGCAGCGACTTTTTGGCCCTTCGAGTGGGCCCAGTCCGACGCACGGGCGACGGTTCCCCGGCGCACGCACCGCGAGGGTGCGGATCACCAGAGCGTGGGCAGGGACTGACCGACGAACCGCCCGTGTCGAAGCGATGTGCGAGCGGCCAGCCAGCGCAGTTTCCGCCACCTGGGCAGGTGCCTGGCCGGACGGGGCCCCGTGCTACCCCTCGTGCGCCAGCCAGACGACACTCAATGGGGGAAGCGTCATCGAGGCCGAGTACTGCAGGTCGTTCCAGCCGATCGGCTCTGCGGTGAGATCGCCGACGGTGACGCCGCTGCCGCCGAACTGGATGGCGTCGGTGTTGAGGATCTCGACCCACCGACCCGGCCGGGGCAGCCCGACCCGATGGTGGTGCCGGACCACGGGGGTGAGGTTGGCGATACACGCCACGACCCGCTGGTCGGTCACCGGGAACCGGACGAACGACAGCACGCTGTGGTCTGCGTCGTTCGGGTCGATCCAGCGGAACCCCGGCCAATCGAAGTCCTGCTCCCAGAGGGCCGGCTCGTCGCGGTACACCGCGTTAAGTTCCCGGACCAGACGTTGGACCCCGGCGTGCTCGGGATACTCCAGCAGGTGCCAGTCCACGCTGGCGTTGTGCCGCCACTCGTCGTTCTGGGCGATCTCGCCACCCATGAACAGCAACTGCCGTCCGGGATGGGCCCACATCCACGCCAGCAGCGCCCGCAGGTTCGCGAACTGCTGCCAGCGGTCCCCGGGCATCTTGGCCAGCAGCGAACCCTTGCCGTGAGCGACCTCGTCGTGGCTGAGCGGCAAGATGAAGTTCTCGTGGAACGCATACAGCAACGAGAATGTGAGCTCGTGGTGGTGGAACCGGCGATGGACCGGATCCTTGCTGAAGTACACCAGCGTGTCGTTCATCCAACCCATGTTCCACTTGAACCCGAACCCCAGGCCGCCCAGAGAGGTGGGGCGCGAGACGGCCGGCCAGGACGTCGACTCCTCGGCGACCATCATCACCCACGGGTAATGCCGGTAGACCACCTCGTTGACTTCCTTGATGAAGCTGATGGCCTCGAGGTTCTCCCGGCCCCCGAACCGGTTGGTCACCCATTCACCCTCGCAGCGGGAGTAGTCCAGATAGAGCATCGAGGCGACAGCGTCCACCCGCAGCCCGTCCAGGTGGAACTCCTCAAGCCAGTACAAGGCGTTGGCCAGCAGGAAGTTTCGGACCTCGTCGCGGGCGTAGTTGAACACCAGCGTGCCCCAGTCGGGGTGCTCGCCCTGTCGGGGGTCGGCGTGCTCGTAGAGCGCTGTGCCGTCGAAGCGGGCCAGCGCCCAGTCATCCTTGGGGAAGTGCGCCGCCACCCAGTCAACGAGCACCCCAATGCCCGCCTGGTGCAGCCGATCCACCAGGTAGCGGAAGTCGTCTGGGCTGCCGAACTGCGCCGCCGGCGCGTAGTACCCGGTCACCTGGTATCCCCAGGAGCCCGAAAACGGATACTGCGCCAACGGAAGGAACTCCACGTGCGTGAACCCGAGATCGACCAGGTACTGCGGCAGGACATCGGCCGCCTCCCGATAGGTCAGCGGCCGCCACGACCCGTCGTCGTTTTGGGTCTGCCGCCACGATCCGAGGTGGCATTCATAGATCGAGACCGGGGCGCGCATGAGGTCCAATGCGGCCCGGTCGGCGATCCACTGCGCGTCCTGCCAATCGTGTGTGCTGCGGGTGACGATGCTCGCGGTGGCCGGCGGTGTCTCCGCGGCGAACGCGAACGGGTCCGCCCGTAGGCTCACGTGCCCGTCCTGGGTGACGACCTCGTACTTGTAGCGAGCCCCCGGCCCGACTCCCGGCAGGAAGATCTCCCAGACCCCGGAGCTGCCCAGCACCCGCATCGGGTGAACCCGGCCGTCCCAGCCGTTAAAGTCCCCGACGACGCGCACGCTTCTGGCATTAGGGGCCCAGACGGCGAACGACGTCCCGCACAGCCCCTGGTGCACGCGCACGATAGCGCCCAGGTGCCGCCAAAGCCCCTCGTGCCGACCCTCGCCCAGCAGGTGTAGATCCATCTCCCCCAACGTCGGCCAGCATCCGTAGGGATCGTCGAAGCACGTCGTCGCGCCGTTCCGGTCGGTCGACTCGAGGCGGTAGGCGGGGACGGAGTCGGCCTGCAGCACGCCGGCGAACACACCGGCGGCGTGGATGCGACGCATCTCGACCCGCGCCCCCTCACTCGGCACCGCCATCCCCGCGGCGTCCGGGCGCCAGCCGCGGATCACCACCCGGACCCGCCCGCCGCCGTCCTTCTCCAGGTGCGGGCCCAGGATCTGGTGCGGGTCGTGATGATCACCCGCGATGAGCCGCTCGAGATCCGCCCGGTGGACCGAACCCTCGAATTCGACCGATGCACTCACGTCCGTTGCCTTCCGACTAGGCGCCGTAGGTCGCCCGGCCCGCCGCGCGGCACACCCCCGGGACGGAGGAATTGTGCATTCCCTGAGCTTTCCACGGCGCGGTCGCGGCGAGAAGGTGCTCGCTGATCGAACGCACGAGCTGCACCCGGTCGAGCTCCTCTCCCCCGTGGTCGCGCAGTTCGCGCACGGTCCCCGACCTTATGGCACCGATGCATCACGGGTGAGACAACGCTGAGGATTCGGCGGATATGACGGTCAGCTGCTCGAGCGCCACGACCGACGCCGCGCCGCCAGCCGCGAAGCCAGGCGAGGGCACAACGCGGCCGCGCGCTCGCGATGCTGTCTACTAACGCATACACGAGCAGCTGGCGCGGCAGGAGCCCTGGCAAGGCATCAATGCGGACTCCGGGGCCTGCAGCGGCGACGTCGAGAAGAAGGCGCCACTTGGATTCCCAAACGTAGCGATTGTTGTGGCCAGATGGGCCACCGCTTATGAAATCGATGCAATACTTCCAGCCCGTCGCTGGCAGCAACGCAACGACGTCATACGGTTCGCTTGCACCCCGGTTGACCTTCACGGGAATGGCGGCGCGAGAGGCCACTTTCACGTACGCCAGGTCGCGCGTGGTGATATCGGTTCAAACCGCAAGGCCCACTGCGTCGCCAAGCCATGAGTCGTATCCCCGAAGAACTGGTGGTGTGCGCGTTCGGGCGGTCGACACCAGCCACAGTGTTGGTCTGAGGGCCAATGTCACTGCCGTGTCCGAACTAGGTGGCCGCGGTTCTCGACAAACTGCGCCGATGGAACTTGTCTATAGCGCCGGGTGGCTGACCCCGGCCAGCGGCCAGCCGGCCGCGGCGAGCCTGGCGGACACCCGGCGGATGTCGGCCTCGGTGGCGTCGGGATCACTGACGCGAGAAGTGAAGGCCGCGATCTCATCGTCGTCGATCGAATGATCGGCCGACCCGGTCGAATCGGTCGGCGTGAGGCTGCGCACCGCCTCCCTCACTTGCTCTTTGGTCAGCGGTGTTCTGTCCAGGAGGGCCAGCAACGGGACCCGGTCCGGGCCCGGCACATCCTCGGGATAACCTGCACGCAGCCACTCCAGGATCTTGTGCAGGAGCGAGGTTTCGGCCACGATCGTCAGTCTCGTGGCCGCGGCCCACCGGTGCCACTATCCGGCCGCATTGTTTGTTCGTAATTCACCGGGTCACAGCTGTCAGTTCATGACCGCCATGGTCGTCGACGATGCCTCGCCACGATGACCACCGCACACACCGTCATCACCACCGCTCCCGTCGACAGCTATCCGTGGGCGGTGGCGGTCAGCGCCAACGGCAGCGCTTGCGTCACTGGTAGCGTCATGCTCGGTCGTGGCGTCGATCGGATTCGACCGGGCGCGGGGACCCGGCTTTTCGCGGGAAACCTCTACCGGCGGTACCACGATCATCGTCGCGCGTCATGATTGGGCGTTCGCCCAGGCTGGCAAGCGTCGGCCTGGCACCCTGGTCGGGTTCTGCAGCTGATACCAACCACAGCTGCTATGGGGCGACCGATCGGCTTGCTGCTGCACTGTCGCCGAGGACACCGGTTGGGGTGTATCGCAGCAGGGCGCCAATCCCATCGGCGGGTGCGATGCGGTCGTCGACCCGGACCACCGATGCGCGAATCGTGATCGCGACGAACGGCAGCGCCTCATCGGCCCTCACGACCCGAACCGGCGCTTCCCCCAGTTCGGAAAGCGCATCGGCGTCGGGTGCGATGGTGGTGAGCTCTTCGCCCGTGACGAGCGTGGCGTCGCCGAGCTCACCGACGATCAGCGTGTCGACGTCGCCGGCCCGCAGCGCCGCGCACACCGCTGTCAGCCCTTCGGCGGCCAGCCCGGATCGGCGTCCGATCTCGGTTTGGAACCGCTGGGCGATATCCGCGATTTCGGTGCGTCGGCGCCGCTCGAACTCCACATCGATCAGGTCGCTGATCTCGTCCTCGCCAATGCGCCTGCCCTGTGCTCCGGCGTGCAGCTGGCACACCCGCGCCGCCACGCGTTCCGGCAGCGCCGAAACCACATCGGTGCGCCCGCGGACCTCGCCGCACACGAACACCACTTCAGCACCCGTTTTATCCACCAGCTCGGTGAGGCGGTCGACGACCGCGCGCTCGTTCATCCGGATGGCTTCTTCGGTCGAGTGCTGGAAGTCGCCGTAGCCGCTCCACCCGGCGCTGGCTGGCTTGTTCACGGGATAGCCGCCGCCGTCGATGGTCTCCGACCGGACCATATGTCCCTGGTGCAGGGCGATATCGGCGCCGGCATGGTCGACGGCAGCAACTACGTACGTCGGGCGCCACATGCCGAGCTCCACCAGGGGCACGATGTACGGATAATCCGACACGCGAAGCACCGTGGCCGACGGTGGGCTAACGAGATGCTCGTTGACCAACACTTGGTCGCCGGTGGCGATCACCCCGCGGCCTTGTCCACCCACGGCCGGTTCGCTGTGCAGGATGGCGCGCTCGAGCGTGGCAATGATGTCCTCGTCCACGCCTCGGTCCGCGAGATGTCTTCGAACATCGCGCCACTTCGCATCCAGCTGGGCCTCGGCGTCCGCGGTATTACGCGAGTCGTCGATGTAGATCGACACGAACGGACCACGCGCGCTCACCAGTGATTCGCAGCGCTCTGGTTGCATATTTAGGTCTCCTGTTTTCTTCGGCCCCGTTGCGCGGCATTCCCACACGAGCCCGACGGCATGACGCGAATAGGTTCGCCTTGCGCATTTCTTTTGGCGCTTGCCAACAGTACAAAATGCCGACGCGCGTCGGCAGAGTCGGAAGCCTCCACGGTTTCGTAGCTGCTATGGCGCAAGCCTCAGGCCAGGTTCGTGTCCGTTTCCTGCGATCAGCGTCTTCCATACACCCGCCGGGAAGTAGTAAGTCTTTCCCGTAGACGACACCCGAACCTTGAGGACGCCATCGTTCAGGAATTCGTAAGTGTCTTCGTCGCCGTATTCGTCGGCGGGACCGTCCAGATGTTTCAGCGTGAATGTCATACCAGGAGTGTGGCATCAAAGCTGGCCCGAAGTCTGCGGTTGACGACAGGCGGATGCCGCTCCGTACCAGCGCTACATTGAGGATCTGAAACCGTTAGGTCGATGCCCTCAACAAGAGCTCGGCGGAAATGATAGTCATATCGGAATATTTTTCCGGAGCGTCGGTGGCGACTATTTGGACAGTCGACGTTCTCCCGCGGGATGGAAGTGGCCTGGTTTGCTGAGTTCAGCGCGGCCCGGTCATTCGGGTTCAACTACTATGTACACGCGCTTGAGCAGTCGCGGCTGCTTTATGTTCAAGCTCTCGTCCTTCGCAAGGCGCCTGTAAAACCGTCGGGCGTCAGCTTCGTCGGTTGGGCCAAACGCGACGCTCTCCCACTGGCCGTCGCCCAGCTGGAATTGATACCGCACGTAGTATTCGTCAGAACCTTCACTCATGTTGCTGGTGCCTTCCTGCCAACCGCATTATGGACCTGTTTGCGACGGCTTCGAGCCACTATGAGCCGCTATCAGCGGGTTTAGACTGCTTGTCATGGGTGATTGGCCTCCTCGTGCGCCGGCGAGCCTGGGTGGTCAGGGCCGGGCTCGTGCCCCATACCGCTTGGGCTCGCGGCGCTTCTGACGTTCGGCGGCTTCAGCTTGACGACCGGCCTTGGTCTATGGTGCGGGCGCTACTTCTTGGCCCGTTCGGTATCGCGGTACGTCAAGGTCGCAGACGGATGCCGCGCATTCGTTAACCAGCAGCCGCGGTCGACGGCCTGGCGGGTCGCCTCGGACTCTGACAACAGTGCCGCAGCGTTGGGGGATAGCTCAAGTGCCCGAAGTAAATGCGGCGGCGACGCGATCCATCCCCGAGTTGAGCCGTGGCCTTGTCGTTCGAACTCCACTGGGGCGACCACCCGGTTAATCTCCGCATTGTCAAAGTCGTTGGTGCTGCTACCGATATCGGCGCCATCTCATGCGTGCAAATTTCGCCAGCTGTGGTGAGTACGTGAACCGGCTTGGCCGCTGCGGTTGGTCGGCGTGGTGTGTGCGGGCCGGGTCGGCGTGCGCTGCTGCCCACTGCGCAAGCCTGACGAACTCATTACCCAGCTGGCTGCGCCGGGCAGGATCGTCATTTTCGGTGAATGCTGCCATGAACGCTGTACGGAGCTGCTCGAAGGCTTCGCGCGCCGAGTAGCACCCGCCCATCGCCTCGGACAGCGCCCACGGCAGCACGCTGGCCATCGTGTCGTGCCGCG
>Ga0335069_10016704_pt1 | contig 10236 bp, 7 predicted proteins | sample Lox_Sample_11_FD_206714 | JGI IMG/M metagenome (GOLD analysis project Ga0335069, IMG submission 206714) | Soil microbial communities from Loxahatchee National Wildlife Refuge, Florida, United States - Lox_Sample_1.1 | ecosystem: Environmental > Terrestrial > Soil > Wetlands | place: USA: Florida...
CTCGAGGCGAGCGGCGTCAGCGTCGGCGACGGGAAGGCGAAGCTCAAGGGCGCCCTCGCGCTGCCGAAGATCGACGTGGGGACGCTCAGCCTCGCGGCCGACGCGAAGGACGGAGCGCTCAAGATCACCAAGCTCGCCGCGGGCGGCAAGGACGTGGAGCTGCAGGGCGACGGGCGCATCACGATGCGCGACTCGATAGGCGACTCGCTGTGCGACGCGAACGTACGCTTCAAGATCAACGACGCGTACCGCAGCAAGAACGACATCACGAAGAGCCTCTTCGGTGCGCCGGGGTCCAACGCGCCGGCGCTCTTCGAGCTCGCCGACCCGAAGATCAAGCAGTCCAAGCGCGCCGACGGCTTCTACGGCTGGACGCTGCGCGGTCCGCTCGCGCGCCTCGAGTTCATCCCCGCCGGAGGGGGCGGCGTGGGGGGCATGGGAATGGGCGCCGGGGGAGGGATGGCTCCCGTCGTTCCCTTCGGCGGTCCGGGCAGGGCAGGGCCGTGACGGATCGCGCGCGCGGCCGGCTCGTCGGCGTCATCCACCTGCCGCCGCTGCCGGGCAGCCCCCGGAGCGCGCTTTCGTGCGCCGACGTCGCGCGCGCCGCGGCCAAGGATGCGCGTGCGCTCGCCGACGCCGGGTTCGATCTCGCGATGATCGAGAACTTCGGAGACGTGCCCTTCTTCCCCTCCGAGGTGCCCCCCGTCACGGTGAGCGCGATGACCGCGTGCGCCGTGGCCGTGCGCGAGGCGTGCCCGGGGATCGCCGTCGGCATCAACGTGCTCCGCAACGACTCGCGGGCGGCCCTCGCCATCGCCGCCGCCGTGGGCGCGGCGTGCATCCGGGTCAACGTGCACACGGGCGCGCGGGTGACCGACCAGGGGATCGTCGAGGGCCGCGCCGCCGAGACGCTCCGGGAGCGTCGAGCCCTGGGCGCCGAGACGGTGGCCATCTGGGCGGACGTGAACGTGAAGCACTCGGCGGCCCTCGCGCCCCGCGACGTGGGACAGGAGGCCGAAGACCTCGTCAGGCGGGCGCTCGCCGACGCGGTGCTGGTCACCGGCTGGGGCACCGGCAAGGGGGTCGACGAGGCCGAGCTGGCCCGCGTCAGCCAGGCGGTTCGCGAGGCTGTCGGGGGAGGGGGAGGCGCCGGCTCGCCGCTGGTCCTCGTGGCCAGCGGGGTCACGGTGGACTCGATCCCGCGCGTCGCCCCCCTGTGCGACGGGGTCATCGTGGGCAGCGCTCTCAGGACCGATGGGGTCGCCGGTGGGGCCATCGACCCCCGTGAGGCCGCGGCTTTTGCCTCTGCCTTTCGGCGCGCGTTCTGATTCGCTGGATTCCGCCCACGCCGCACATTGGTAGAGCGACCCACCTCTTCTTGATCTACCGCAAACACCAGCGAGATCCGCTGGACGGTGTGGGACATGGGGGCGTACGAGGCATGCGCCCAGGCTCTCGGAAGAGTGCTTTCGCTTGGGCATGGTTTCGGTTCACGGAATGGCCGCCCTGCAGTCCGAAAACGTCGAGGGAGTAAGCCGAATGCGTCTGATTACGGTGGGTTTGGGGATCGCGGCGCTGCTCGTGACGAGCGTCGCGTCAGCGGCGGGACCGGGTGCTGGCAGCGGCGCTGGCCAGAAGGGTGACACCGGCGGCAAGGGCGGCGCTGGGCCCGAGAACTCGACGGCGGCCGGCGCTCAGGGCGCCTCCGAACAGGGCGGCGCCATCGACACGTCGCAGGTTCAGCTCAGCAAGAGCGGCGTGAATCCCGATACGGCCAACGGGAAAGCTCCGAAGGAGAAGCCCTGGGAGATCGGCGGCGGTTTCGAGACGCACCACCTCCTCGAAGGCAACTTCCTGACGACCGACGCGTCGGTCAAGACGGTCAACATCTACAGCCTCTACGGCCGCTACAACCTCACGGCGAACGATGTCGTCACGCTCGGCGGCGGCGCTCAGCAGGCCCTCCAGGCGGACCCCGGCGAGACGGGCTTCCGCGTGTTCGACCTCTCGCTCGCGTACACGCACCGCTTCGAGCTGCCCGAGAAGTTCAACCTCGCGGCCACCGGCTCGCTGTCGGCCCCGATCTCCTACTCCAGCCAGCTCGCGAGCAACATCACCACGCCCAGCGTGGGCGTCCTGCTCTCGCGCCGCTTCGGCGACCTCTTCGTCGGCTTCAACATGCGCGGGTCCTACTTCTGGGACAAGTACACCAGCCAGAACTCACTCGGCAGCGGGCAGGACGGTTCCGCCGCCGGTCAGGGCGCGGGTCAGCCCAACGTGAAGTGGGCCTTCGGTGGGGCCATCACGGCGGAGTACTCGATGCCGTTCCACCGCCCCTGGTCGGTGGGCGCGGTGCTCGCCGATTCGTACATCTGGTACTACGACGTGGGCCAGTGCCCCCTGGAGTCGACGTGCTACGGGGCGACCACGAACCCGCTCACCGATAACCAGCCGCCCCAGCAGAGCTACGGCGGCGAGATCTTCACGCGCTACATCCTGCCCGACCTGCAGGGTTTCAAGAGCGACATCACCCTCGCGCTCGCCAACGGCGACCCGAGCACCGGCTACCCGTCGCTCTTGCACGACGGCGTCGTGCATCCGTACGTCCTCTTCTACAACAGCGCAGAAGTCTACGTGGCCATCTCGGGCCGCTACTGAGCCGCAGACGGCGACCGGCGCTGGCGAGCGCTACTCGACGCGCAGCGCCGTGATCGGATCGAGCTTCGCGGCCCGAAAGGCCGGCATGAAGCCGAAGACGCAGCCGATCGCGACGCTCGTCGCCACGGCGATCGCCACGGAGGCGGGGCTCGGCGTCATCGTGAGGTCGAGTGCGCGGCCGATGCCCGCGGTGGCGACGAAGCTCAGCGCGATGCCGAGGAAGCCGCCGAGCAAGGTGACCACGATCGCCTCGACGAGGAATTGCAGCAGGATGTCCCGCTCGCGGGCACCGACGGCCATGCGGATGCCGATCTCGCGCGTCCGTTCGGTCACGCTGACGAGCATGATGTTCATGACGCCGACGCCGCCCACGAGCAGGCTCACCGCGGCGACACCGACGCCGAACAGCTCCAGCATGCCGGCGATGGAGTCGGCCTTGTCGCGCATCTCGGCCTGAGTCCGCACCTCGAAGTCGTCTCGCCCGTCTTCGAGGTGATGCCGCTGCCGCAGGATGCTGGCGATCTGCTCGCGCGCCTTGTCGACGGCCGCGTCGTTCGTTGCGCTGAACATGAGCTCGTCCGCGCGGCCGGGCGGGGCGTGCACCACGCGTGTGCGGTAGGTGCCGACCGGCATGAGGATGCGATCGTCCTGATCATCGCCGAACGCACCGGTGCCGCGAGGCGCGAGCAAGCCCACCACCGTGAATGGGATCCGCCCGACGCGGATGGTCCGGCCCACTGGATCGCCCTCACCAAAGAGCTTCTCGGCGACGGTCCGCCCGACGACGCACGTCTTGGTCCTCGCGATCTCGTCGGTGGCCGTCCAGTTCTCGCCCTTGGAGATGCCGAAGCGTCTGATGGTGAAGTAGGGCAGCGTCGTGCCGATGACCCAGGTCGAGGCGTTCTTGTCGCCGGAGACGACCTGGGTCTGCGAGATCTCGAAGGGAGCGGCCAGCGACACGTTCGTCGCCTCTCGCAGGACGGCCTCTCCGTCGGCGTCGGTGAGGCGTCCGACGAACTTGGCGCGCGGTCCGGAGACCTGGAGGGGTTTCGGCCAGACGTAGAGAGCGCTCGAGGCCATCGAGTCGATGCGGGCGTCGACTGCGGCGCTGGTGCCCTCGACGAGCGCGGCGACCACGACGACCGCCGTGATTCCGATGAGGATCCCGAGCACGGTGAGCAACGTGCGCAGTCGGTTCCGTGCCATCGAGAGGAGCGCGATTCGCAGCGCACCGAGGAGCACGGCGTCACCGTACCAGAAGGGGCGTTTGCATCATTCCGGACCTCCTGGTTGGGTCGGGAGATGCCCCGGTTGCGTCGAGAGACGGCGTGGTGCGGCCCCGAAACGAGCTGGTTGGATGCGGAATGTCGCTCGTTTCGAGTGCGGCTCGCCTTCTTCGTCGCACGGACTCGACCGAAGAGTGATCGGACCGCCTTCTTGGCTCGTGAAACGCGCGCGGGCCTCGTGCGGCTCGCCTTTGTTCGCGAACGCTTCGCCTTTTTCGTCGATCGGACTCGACCGAAGCGCGAGCAATGGTCCATCGACCTCGGGCAGACGCGCATCTCGCGCTCTCATGTCGCGTCCGTCCTCGCAACCAGAGCAAACGCTCTCGATGAATGCGCGTCCGGAGGCGATTGCAGGCGAGCCGCGCTCGCGCGATGCGCGTTTTCGGACTGACTTTTCACGTTTCATCGTCCTACGAGCGCGTCTCACTGCTGTCGGAGCGCGTTTACGCGTCCGAAAAGGCGGTCCGACCTCTCGACGGTCGCGTCGCCCGCCGTTCGAGGCGCTCTACCTTTGAGGAGAGCGCGTCTTCCGGCTTCCGGACGCGCGCAACCGCACGCAATGCGCGGGCTTCGGCCCCTACCGCTGCGTCCGCACGCCCTCAGAGCCGCGGGACGCGGTCCGCGGCGTGCCTCTGTCGTACACATGACCGCGATCAGGCGTGCCCGACGCGCATTCCGTTCGCTCAGCTTGATGGTCGTCGGGTTCGCTTACGGTGCAACTTCGTGCGCGACGTCCGGCTCGCCGTCTGCCTCGCCGTCTGCCCAGGCTGCCGGTAGCTCCTGCAACGCAGCCGGGGGCAGTTGCCTACTCGGCGGTGCAACGTGCGAAGTGCCGGCCGGCTCGAGCGCGCAGGACTGCGACGTGTCACACCCGGCAGGCGCTTTCTGCTGTTTGGCGTTCGATGGTGGCGTGAGCAGTGACGGGGCGACAAGCGCGGCCGACGCATCGCGCGGCAATGCCGACGCGTCACCCGGCGACGCTGGAACGACTGACTCGGCGCCGTGCGCCATCGTGTTGGCCTCTCAGTACGACCAGTCCTGCGTCGTCGACAGCGATTGCGTCGGGGTAGGTGAGGTGCCCTCGTGCCCGGCCGCCGCCTGCGATAGCTGCATCACCGCGGCCGTCAACAGCGCCGCTGCGGCGCAGTACGGGAAAGCGTTCGAAGAGGCGTTCGCCAGCCGCCCTCCCGGTACCCTTTGTGGTTGCAACTGCGAAAGCAGTCCGGCTTGCTCCCATGGCAAATGCCAGGCGCGGTCCTGCGGGCCATCGAACACGATGGACACCTGCTCGATGGGCGGCGGCCAGTGCGTGTCGGCAAACACGCCTTGCGACCGAATAGGGCCCGCCGATTCGTGCGCCTCCCCCGATGAGTTCTGCTGTCTCCCGTGAGCGGCGGCGTCAGCGACAGCGGCGGCGAAGGGGCGACTACGCGCGCTTGCGCTGAGCGAGGATCCGTTCCACCTGGGTCGCGTCGAGCCGCTTTGCGCGGGCGCGCAGACGCTCGAGGAGCTCGTCACGAGCCGCGGGAGGTTGCAACGCACCCGGTGGTGCCACGCGGGGGGCCGCAGGCTTCGGCGGAGGATGCTTCGAGGCGCGGGGCGGCAGGGGAGGCGGGACCGACCTTCTCGGGGCGGCGGGCGCGGCCGGCATGGAGGGGACCGATTGGAGCTCGGAGGAAATCAGCTCCTCGATGGGCGGACGGACGGACGGGGGCGGGGGAGACTGGGACGCAACCGACGGCGGCGGAACCGACGCGGGCGGGATGGATACCGGCGGGACGGACGGAGGTGCGGCGCCGGGCGGCGCTTCCGGCCTGACCGAACCCGCAGGCTGCTGCGGCGGCGGACGGTCGCTCGAGCGGCTCGGCGGCGAAGAAGGTGGCGCGTGCGACGGGCGACGGCGCTCTCTCGCGACCGCCGCCTTGTCGACGAGCGCCTTGGACCTCGAGTCGAGCCGGGTGAAGCGCAGCGTCAGGCCGCCGAGGCCGTGAAGGACGTCCGGCTTGAAGCCGACGACGCGTCCCTCGCCGCGGAGGATCGCCTGACCCGTCGAAAGCACGAGCTCGAAGCGCAGGACCACGCCCTGGGGCCTGGCCTGAGCCCCGAGGAGCGTCACGCTCGTTCGCGTCAACGTCTCGAGCTCTTGCTCGAGGAACTCGTCCTCGTTGGCGTAGGGCCGCGTGATGCGGATGGCGACCGGCGGGCGGGGGTCTTCGGCCACGAATCGAGAATACCGCTCGGGCTCGTCGCTTGGCGAGGGAGAGCCGGCGTGTTACCGCCGCCTGGGAATGCAGGCGCAGAAGCGCGTCGTCGTCGTCGGCTCGGGCGCGCGGGAGCATGCGCTGGCGCGCGCCCTCGTGGCGTCGAGGTGCGAGGTGGTGGTCGCGCCGGGGAACGCCGGGACCGAGGCCATCGGACGCAACGCGGCAGTGCGCGCCGACGACGTGGAGGGTCAGGTCGCCCTGGCGGTGCGGGAGAAGGCGGATCTCGTCGTCGTCGGGCCGGAGGCGCCGCTCGTCGTCGGACTGGTCGATGCGCTGGGCGCGCGCGGGATTCGCGCGTTCGGGCCGACGCGAGACACGGCGCGCCTCGAGGGGTCCAAGGCGTTCATGAAGCGCTTCTGCGAGCGGCACCGCATCCCCACCGCACCCTTCGCGGTGTTCGACGATGCCGACGCGGCCGAGCGGCATCTGCGCCAGCACGCGTCGCCTCATCCCCTCGTGGTCAAGGCGGACGGGCTCGCCGCCGGAAAGGGCGTCGTCGTGCCCGATACGGTGGACGAAGCTTGCGCCGCCGTGGACCGATTCGTGCGCCGTCGTGAGCTCGGCGATGCGGGAGCCACCGTCGTGCTCGAGGAGCGGCTGCCCGGAGAAGAGGCGAGCTTTCACGTGGTCTGCGACGGCTCGCGCGGCGTGGCCCTCGCGCCGGCGCAGGACCACAAGCGCGTGCACGACGGCGACCGCGGGCCGAACACCGGCGGCATGGGCGCGTACGCGCCGGCGCCTGTCGTCACGGCCGAGGTGCAGGCGCGCGTGATGCGCGAGATCGTCGAGCCGACGCTCGCCGGCATGGCGGCCGAGGGGACGCCCTTCCGGGGGGTGCTGTTCGTGGGGCTCATGATCGACCGCGGTGTGCCGCGCGTCCTCGAGTTCAACGTGCGCTTCGGGGATCCCGAGACGAGCGTGCTCGTGCCCACCTACGCCGGCGACTGGTTCGAGCTCCTCGACGCCTCGGCGCGCGGTGACCTGTCGGCCATCAGGGCGTCTGGCGCGGGGCGGGCCCGCGGCGCGGCCCTGGCCGTCGTCATGGCCGCCGAGGGGTATCCCGGAAAGCCCCGCACCGGCGATCGCATCGAAGGGCTCGACGCGCCGCTGCCCGGCGACGCGTTCGTCCTGCACGCGGGGACCGCGCGGGCTGCCGGCGGCGAGGTCGTCACGAGTGGCGGACGCGTGCTCGCGGTGGGCGCCTACGCCGAGACGCTCGCTGCGGCCGCCGCGGCCGCGTATGGGGCGGTGGGTCAGATCCACTGGCGTGGCGAGCACCACCGCCGCGACATCGGATATCGTGCACTGTCCGCTTCGACTGAGGATCCGCCGCAGGCGGGCCGACGGCCCGAAGGGCAACCAGACTAGAGCTTCGCATGGCCGAGATAGCCCCCCTCACACCGCTGCGTTACGACCTGTCCCGCGTGCCAGGTGGTCTCGGCACGATCATCGCGCCGCCCTACGACGTGATCTCTCCCGAGGAGCGCGCCGTGCTCGCCGCGCGCGATCCGCACAACGTGGTGCACCTCATCCTGCCGGAGGGAGAGGGCGACACGAAGTACGCGCACGCAGGGGAGCTGTTCGCGAAGTGGCAGGCCGAGCGGGTGCTCGTGCGCGACGAGGAGCCCGCGTTCTATCGCCTCGACCAGCGCTTCGTCCCTCCCGGCGGCGACGCTGGCGCACCGAAGCTCCTGCGCAGGGGGTTTCTGGCGCTCGTTCGCCTCGTGCCCTTCTCCGCGCGCGTCGTGCTCCCGCACGAGCGCACCCTGTCCGGGCCGAAGGAGGACAGGCTCAAGCTGTTCCGCGCGACGCGCGCGAATCTGAGCCCCGGCTTCATGCTGTACCGCGACGCGCGCGGCGAGCTCGCGCCCGCGCTCGCCGAGGCGGAGCCCATCGCCGAGACGCGCACGGCGGACGGCGTGGAGCACGCGCTGGCCAAGATCCGTCGGCCCGAGGCGGTGCGCGCCATCGTCGAAGGGATCGCCCGCTCGACGCTCCTCATCGCCGATGGTCACCACCGCTACGAGACGGCGGTGCGTCACGCCGAGGAGGTGTCCGCGGCGCACGCGGGCGCGGGGCCCAGGGCCGAGCACCGCTTCTTCATGACGTTCCTCGTCAACGGCGACGATCCGGACCTCGTGGTCTTTCCGACGCACCGGCACGTGCACTCGCTCGCGTCGTTCTCGTTCGACGCGCTGCTCCGAGATGTGCGCGCCCTGTTCGAGGTCCAGGAGCTGCCCCAGGGGGCAGACGCGCCGGCCATCCTCGGGGCGCTCTCGCGGGCGGGGTCACGGGGCCCGAGCCTCGCGGCCGCATCCCGGGACGGGCGCGCCGCGGTCTTGACGCTCCGCGCCGACGGGGCCGACCAGTTGCTCGAGGCGCACACGACGCTGGGGCGCCAGCCGGCCGTGCTCCGCAGGACGGACGTGACCCTGCTGCACACGGGGATCCTGGAGCCCGTCCTGGGCATCACGCCGGCGGCGCAGGCGGCCAAGACGAACCTCTGGTACCCGCAGAACGCCGCGTCCGCTCTGGCTGAGCTGCGCGCGCCGGCTGGGAAGGGCGACGTACTCTTCTTGATGAATGCAACGCCGGTCGCGCAAGTCCGGTCCGTCGCTGAAGCCGGCGAAGTCATGCCGCAGAAGAGCACCTTCTTCTATCCGAAGGTGCCGACGGGCCTCGCGATCCACACCCTCGATCCCGAGAGAAGCATCTGACGATATGGCGAGCCCTGAAACCGTGCTTATGGTGGCATGAATAGTGACCAGCACTCAGCAGTGCTAGAGGTGAGCGGACATGTCTGAGAAGAAGCAACAGCCGGGGAAGCAGGAAGAAGAGGCCATCCAGTTCGGTAACGAGCTGCCAGTCCTGCCGATCCGCAATGCGGTTCTGTTCCCCGGCGCCGTGGCGCCGTTCGACGTCGGCCGCGAGAAGTCGGTCGCGCTGGTGGAGGACGTGGACAACCTCTCCGCGCCCGTCATCGCGATCTTCGCCCAGCGCGACCCGTCGACCGACGATCCGAGCAAGGACGACCTGCACCAGGTCGGCTGCGCGGCGCGCGTGCTCAAGGCGCTCAAGCACAGCTCGGGGAACTACTCGCTGATCCTGCAGGGGCTCACGCGCATCCGCCTCGACGAGATCCAGCAGTCGGCGCCATACCTCAAGGCGAAGGTGGTCCGGCTCGACGAGCAGGCCGCCGCCGACGACGAGGCCGAGGCTCTCAGCATGAGCCTGCGCGACATCGCCAAGCAGGTCATCCAGCTGATGCCGGAGCTCCCGCGCGAGGCCGGCTCGCTCATCGACTCGATCCAGGCGCCCGGTGCGCTCGCGGACCTCGTGGCCGCCAACCTGGATGCGCCCGTCGACGAGAAGGCGCAGCTGCTCGAGACGATCGACGTCAAGGACCGCATTCGCAAGGTGCTCAAGCTGCTCACGAGGCAGCTCGAGATCCTCAAGATGCGCGAGCGCATCAACTCCCAGATCAAGGAGGAGATGGGCAAGAATCAGCGCGAGTACGTCCTCCGGCAGCAGCTCAAGGCCATCAAGGAGGAGCTCGGCGAGGACGAGGGCGATCAGGGCGATCTCGACGGGCTCGAGGAGCGCATCGCCAAGGCGAACCTCCCGCAGGAGGCCGAGCAGGTCGCCAAGAAGCAGCTCAAGCGCCTGCGCAACATGCAGGTCGGCAGCGCCGAGTACACCGTGGTGCGCACGTACCTCGACTGGATCATGGATCTGCCGTGGCACCTGCAGACGCCCGACAACATGGACATCGGGTCGGTGCGCAAGGTCCTGGACGAGGACCATTACGGCCTCGAGAAGGTCAAGAAGCGCATCCTCGAGTACCTCGCGGTCCGCAAGCTCAAGAAGGACAAGAAGGGGCCGATCCTCTGCCTCATCGGGCCGCCCGGCGTCGGCAAGACGTCGCTCGGCAAGAGCATCGCGCGGGCGCTCGGGCGCAAGTTCGTGCGCATCTCGCTCGGCGGCGTGCACGACGAGGCGGCCATCCGCGGCCACCGGCGCACGTACGT
>Ga0335069_10016706_pt1 | contig 10235 bp, 10 predicted proteins | sample Lox_Sample_11_FD_206714 | JGI IMG/M metagenome (GOLD analysis project Ga0335069, IMG submission 206714) | Soil microbial communities from Loxahatchee National Wildlife Refuge, Florida, United States - Lox_Sample_1.1 | ecosystem: Environmental > Terrestrial > Soil > Wetlands | place: USA...
CGAACACGTTGCCGCTGCGATCGTAGACGATGCCGCCGCCCGGGCCGAATCCATCGTTGCCCGCGGTGAAACTGTGGAGCACGTTCTCCATTTTCGGAGTCAACTGAAAGACGAGCCCGCAACCGTCGCTCGCGCACGCTCCGCCCGAGCCTCCGGCGACGGTCGTCCCGTCGAGGCTCCCGCTCGGATCGAAAGTCACGCCGCCGTGCGGGTTCTTTCCGAGGGAATAGCAGTCGAAGTTGAAGAGCACCGTCTCTTGCCACGGCGGGCTCGGCTGCGGCGCGAGTTTGAAGATGGTGCCGCAGGTCGCATCGCCGCCGATCACGGTCGTGCCGTAGAGATTCCCGCCGGCGTCGATCGCAAGGGCGGTCGCGGCGTTGCCGCCGTCGCTCCCGCCCGTGAAACTGTAGAGCACCTGCTCCATGCCGGTCGCGACGCGGCCGTATCGGGCGCCAACGGGCGCACCGATCGTCGAGCGCGCGTCGCCGCAACCCGCCAAAAACGAGGCGATCGCGCAGATCGCCAGGGCGTCGCGGAGAGCGGGGTTCATGGGGTTAGCGCTTACGGCGAAGGATCGAGATTATCCGGGTCGTGAGCCTGGTGAAGAGGCCCGAAGCGTCGTCGGATGCCGCGGTCCCGGGTTCGGGCTGCACGCGTTCCGCGCCGACCTTCAGTTCGCTGAGGTGGCGCTCGAGTTCCATCATGATCTCGGGGCTCGTCGCTGAGGGCAAGACGTTCTCGTCGAGGTGGCTCAACACGTAGCCGAGATCGAAGCCCTCGGAGACGATCGGGCCGTACGCCATCTCGATGACGCCGCGCACGGAGTCCTTGTCGACGTTGATGTCCTGCGCGGCGTTGGTGAGTAGGCGCAGTCGCATCGCGGCCGTGTTGAAGATAGACTGCCGCGAATCCGAGGGAAGGCGCTCGTTGCGCCGGTGGAAGTAAAAGCCGAGAAGGAGCGCATCGCCGACGCGATCGCGATCGACGGCGCCGGTGAAGTCGATCTTGGCCTGCAGGCTCGCGGCATGGAGGCGGCATTCGCGCAGCTCGGATTGCAGGGCGCGGAACTGTTCGAAGTCGAGGCGGCGCTCCTCTTGATGACGCTGGCGCTCGCTCTCGCGTTCCTCGGCGGCGCGCTTTCGCTCCGGGGAGGCGACGTACGTTTCGTCGATCCAGAAGACGATGAGGCCGACGAGGCCGCCGCCGACGACCAGGCCGAGGTCGTGAGCGGCTTGCGGAATCGGGCGAAACCAGCCGATCGCCTCGACCGCGCCAATGACGAAGAGGCCCGTCACAAAGCCTAAGTAGACGGGGACATGAAACCGCCAGCCGGCCCTTCTAAGGCCGGATGGCTCCTCGTCAGTTACCATCGATAAGCGCCTCCGCTTGCTTGGCGCTTCGACAGGGGGGGCGGTCTGCTCCCGCTTTTTGGCCGCCTCGGCGGGGACCCGTGCCGCCCCCTAGTGGTAGAAGTAGGGGTCGAGCACCGTTACGGGGGTCACCGAGTCGACAGGCAAGCCGTTCTTTGCTGCCGCCGCGCGGATCGCGGCCTCGTCGGGGCCGTCGTAGATGCAGAACGTCTTCTTCTTGTCGGCGGTCACGTAGGAGTGGACCCAGGTAACGCCGTCGGCAGCGTTTGCGAGGCAGACCTTCTCGGCGATCGCCGCCCCTTCGTCGGTTGCCGGCAGGTCGAGCCCGTCGGGAAAGATTCGCTCGACTAAAAAACGCGGCATATCGCGTATCTCCGTTGGAAATGGCATCCGGTTGAAGAGAGATGGGCCGCCGGTGAGGGCGGCCCATGTTGTCTGGGTGCCGGCGGCCGGAGCCGCTCGGCGTTACGCGGTTACGGGTAGGACTGAACGCAGGACTGCGTCGCGTTGCTGAACATCGGCTGCGAGGTGTAGGACTTCTTACCGAACGGATCGTTCTGGATGTCCTGCCACGCGCAGATGTCGCCGATCTCGCCTTCCGAGCCGTTGTACCAGCCGCTCGGCGGGTTCGGGTCGGTGACGGATTCGCCGTACTCGTGACCTTCGACGATCGTTACGCCTTCATCGGTCGCACTCTCGTCGCTCGGCGGGGTGGTGAAGTTCGCGCCGCAGCTCGAGCCCGCATCGGGCATATACGGCAGGTTCGTGTACGAGACGAGTTTGCCGCTGCTGAAGGTCGCGCTATGGTACGCGCACCACTGGGTGCCGAAGCCGGTCGAGCTGTGGCCGTGCGGGGTCGCAACGACGTACGAACCGTTGGGGTCGTAGCCAAACTTCGCGACGCCGTTAAGCGCCTCGGCCGCCACCTGAGCGTCGCTCGGGTGAGCCGGAACGGCGTTCGTGTTGTCCATCCAGACGCCGCCGAGCTGCTTCTTCGGGTTGGTGATATACGTGGTCGTGCTGCTCACGATCTCGTAGTACTGGGTGTAGATGTTGTTGTGTCCGCTGCCGCCCATGTTCTTGGCATAGCTCTTGAGCAGCTTCGCCACTTTGTCGGCATCGCCGTAGGTCTTGTAACCCCAGAAGATGATATACGCTTTGGGGGCGACCAGCACGGGGCCGTTGCCATAGTTCAGAAGGATATCCGGGTTAACTTTAGCTTGTTTGCTCGCCGCTTCGCGCGTGGCGAAGTAGTGCGGCGTGTGGTAGAGCACGCCGTCCTGCTGGATCCAGTCCGGACCCATCGGAACGTGACTCTGCAATTGCTGCGGGGCCGTTGACCCCATCGACGGCGTTACGCCCGAGTTGGCGCAGCCAACCATTGCGAGCGTTGCCGCACATCCGAGAACCGCGGCAAGTCGCGAGTGCCTATACATACAGCGTGAACCTCTTTTATAAGAGTAGCTAGGGGATAGCTAGCAGGGAAAGTTTTGCCTTTCCGCAGGGTTGGGGGACCTCCCTGCGCCAGGCGTGAGCGCAAGAGGAGCAAGCCTGCCCACGCCTGGCCTCCACGATGCGGTTCGCGCTTACTCTGATGCCGGTTGCGGCCAACCGACCGGCGGCGGCTCGATAATCGGCGGCTGACCGATCGGATATGGGCCGATGATCGGACCGCCGGAGATCGGCCCGCCGCCGATCGGCCCCGAACTCGACGGCGGCCCGTTGACGAGCGCGCCGCCGAGATCGACGTCGTGCGCCGTGACGTCGACGTTGACGCCCTTGCCTTGCGGATTCAACGTCGCCTCGATGCGGCCGCCCGAGCCGTTCTGCGCGGTGACGACGAGCGAGCCGTTCTGATCGAGCGTCGCCGACGCGCCGTCGCCGAGTTGCACGGTCTGGCCGCGCGCGATCGAGATCTGACGTCCGTAGCTCGTGATCGAGGCTGCGCCGTCGTTGTTCATCGTGACGGTCGTCGCGCCGTTATTCAGCGCGACCGTCGCCGATTGGTTCCACGTAACGCCCTTGCCGTTCGGCTGCGTAACCTGCGTAGAGAGTCGAAACCCGCCGGCGAACGAGTCGGAGTCGAGCAGGTCGGGCTGCGACGACATGTTGTTCCACTTCTGCCCGTTGAACGAGAGGTGTGGATCGCCGTCGCTGGAGCCCGAAGCGTTCTGGAAGAAGCGCTCGTTTGCGCTGCCGCTCCCGTTGCCGCACCCGTAACCCATGAGCGATTGCAGCACCTGCATGAGCTGCTGCAAGACGCCCATGAGCGGGCCGAAGAGGCCTTGCAGGGATCCCGAGTCGTTGGAAGCCGGCGGCGCGAATCGGGAGATTCCGTCGCCGGCGGCGGCCGCGGTGCTCCCTCGAACGAGAGCCCCCTCGGATTCGGCGTTTCCGGCGGGCGAGGCCAGCGAATTGGGTGTGAGCGAACTTTCGAGCGGCTGAACGTACATGAAAAACCTCCGTCGCGTAAGTGTTGCCGTTTGAATCACGACGAGTGCGAGCCGCGACAAGGGACGCGGACGCTCGAAAGAAAAGCGACTCACCGCAATGAGCGAGACGCAAGTAACGGCGATTTCCCGCCTCGAGGAGCGCCTCGAGACGCTCAAGGAGCGTCTTTGACGACGCACTGACGCGCCGTCGGATAACCGAGCTAGACGAACGCTCGCGGTCGCAGGAGTTCTGGAGCGATCCCGACTCGGCACAACGCGTGATGAAGGATCTGGCCGAGTTGCGCGAGCGAGCTGCAGCGCTCGACGCCGTCGCCGACTCGTTGCGCGAAGGGCGCGAGCTGCTGGGGCTCTTCGAGGGCGATTCGGCGGCCGAGGCCGAGGCCGATCGCTCGATTGCGACGGCATCGGCGGCGCTCGAACGGCTCGAGATGGCCGCGAGCTTCAGCGGCGAGTTCGACTCTCATAACGCGATCGTCAGCATCTTCGCCGGCGCCGGCGGCGTCGACGCCGCCGATTGGACCCAGATGCTCGCGCGCATGTATCTTCGCTGGGCCGAATCGAAGGGGTTCTCGACGCAGATCGTCGACGAGTCGCCGGCGGAGGAGGCGGGTCTGAAGTCGGTGACGTTCTTCGTTCGCGGGCGCAACGCATACGGGCTGCTCGAGAGCGAGCGCGGCGTGCACCGGCTCGTTCGGCTATCGCCGTTCGACGCGGCGCATCGCCGCCACACGTCGTTTGCCGCGGTGGACGTTATCCCGGAAGTCGAGGCGGGAGAGAACGCCGACGTAGAACTCAAGCCTGACGATCTGCGAATCGAAACGTTCAAATCCGGCGGCGCGGGCGGCCAGTACGTGAACAAGACCGAGTCGGCGGTGCGCGTGATCCACCTGCCGACCGGGCTCATCGTCGCGTCGCAGCAGGAGCGTTCGCAAGCGCAGAACCGCGACGTGGCGCTCGGCATTTTGCGCGCGAAGCTCGTCGCTCGCATCGCCGAGGAGCGCGATCGTAAACTCGAGGATCTTCGGGGCGAACGGCAGGCAAACGAGTGGGGATCGCAGATCCGCTCGTACGTTCTCCAGCCGTATCAGCTCGTCAAGGACCACCGCACCGGCGTCGAGACCGGCAACGTCGCCGAAGTGCTCGACGGGGGGATCGACACGTTCGTCTGGCCCTACCTCCAGCAGCGCCGCGTTCGATCTCAGGAATAAGTGCGCGACAGATTCCTCTGGGCGGGATGCCTGATCTACGCGCTGCTCTTCGCGTGGCTCGGCTCGATCAAGTACGACGCGCACCGCAACCTCGTGGACTTCGGCATCTTCGCGCAGACCGCGGCGAGCGCGTTCGGCTGTTTCTGCAATCCGATCGAGGGCAGCCACTGGGCGTTTCACTTCTCGCCGATTCTCTATCCGGTTGCCGTTGCGGTCGCGCTCGTTCGCACGCCGATCACCCTCGTCGCGCTCCAGGCGATCGCCGGCGCGCTCGTGGCGCCTCCGATCTACGCGCTGGTTCGCTCGCGAAGCGGCGTTGCGATCGCGCGTCTCAGCGCGGTCGTCGTCTGGCTCTACCCGCCGCTCGCAGGACTGATCTTCGGCGACTTTCACGAGAACGGCTTCGCGCCGGCTGCGGTCGCGTGGACGCTCTATGCCTTCGACGCCGGGCTGCTGGGCTGGACCGTCGCCTGCGCGATCGTCACGCTCTCAATAAAGGAAGATCAAGCGATCTTTCTCGCGATCGCCGGAGCGTTGGGCGCCTGGAACTTCCGCGGCACGCGTCGCGGTCGCTTAGCGGCGGGAGTCGCGGTCGCGAGCGCGCTCGTGCTCGTCGCGTTCTTCGGGTTCGTTCAACCGCATGCGGCATCTGCCGCGTCAACTTCGTGGCAGCCGTCGCGCTTCTACGGCTGGGGCCCGGTAAGCGCGCGCGAGCTCGCAGCCGGCATCGGCGAGCGAGCCGGCTTTCTGCTGCTCGCGTTCGCGCCGCTGCTCTTCATGCCGCTCGGCTCGAGCGCGATCGCGCTGGCGGTCGCGCCGCTCGGCGAAGTGCTGCTCTCGCGCATGCCGACGACGTTCACGCTCGGCACGCACTACGCCGGCGCCTGGATCGGATACGTTCTCGTACCGTTCGCGCTGACGATACGCCGCCTGGACGCGCGCCGCGCGCGTGCGCTCCTGCTCTGGTGCATCGCCCTCTGCGTCGTCGAGCTCGCGGTCGCCGATCCGCTCCACCCCGGTATCAACCTTCGTTGGGAGCAGCCGCGCGACGCCGCGCTCGATCGCTTCTTAAAAGAGTTGCCGCCCGGCGCGGCGGTCGCGACGCAGGAAGAGGCCTACACGCATCTCGCGCTCGCCGATCCGTACGCATCGCTGCTGCCGGAGTCACCGGCGGTCGAGGAGCGCGCCTGCTTCGTCGTAATAGACCGCAAGTTTCCGGATTCTCCTCGCCTGCAAGAGTACGGCGACGCGTTGCGGCGCTTGGTGGACGACGGCCGCTACGCGCTGGTGACCGAGCGCGAAGGGATCGAGCTCTATCGCAGCACGAGCAGATGCGCGAGCGCCTCGGCGGCGCGCGTCGGCCAATCGCCGTCCGCTCGCACGACGCGGTGAGGGGCGGCCCAGGGCGACCAGCGCGCGACCTGCAGCGCGTACGAACGTTGCCCGGGAAAGACGGCGACGACCGGCGTTCCAATCGTGCCCGCGACGTGCAACGCGCCGGAGTCGGGCGTCACGATCGCGGGAGCGGCGCCGATCGCAGCCTTCCAAGCTTCGATCTCGGCGAACCGGCTAACCGCTAAACCGGTGGCATCGGCGACGCGCTGCGCGTAAGACGCTTCATTCGCGGCGGAGAGCAGGTGCGGCTCGCCGGTCGCCGCGACGCGGCGGATCATCTCGACGACCTGCTCGAACGGGATGCCGAGCCGTTCCCACTTGTCGGTGATCTGAATGGCGACGCGCTCGTCGGGTTCCGGTTCGCGTTCGAGCACGAGCGGTCGCAGCACGCTCGCATCCCGGGTCGGCGATTCGTCGCCGACGAGATCGCTGCCGAGACGAAAGAGCACCTCGCACTCGTGCGGCGCGCGGCGATCCAAACCCGCGCTGCGGTAGATCGTGCGACGCACGAGGCGCCGCGACCAGATCGTTTTGAACGGCTTGCCCCACGGGTCGGCAAAGCCGACGCTCTTCGGCGCGCCGATCGCGCCGGCAAGACGATAGCCGGCGGGATCCTCGGTTGCGACCAAGACGCAGCCATAGTTCCGCTCGCGCAGCTCGCGGCCGAGCCGTTCGATCTCCCTACGGTTCGACGTCGCGCTCGAGCGCAACGCGACGGCGCGCGCGACGATCGCTCGCGCCGCGCGGCTGGAGAAGACGCCGGCGCTCGCTTCGCTCAAGAGCACGTCGGCTGCGATCGAACGCCGCTGCAACGCCGCGAGCAGCGGCGTGAGGGCGAGTGCGTCGCCGATGGCGTCGAGGCGGATGATGAGCACCGACGGGGAAACTTCCGGCATGCCGGTTCTTTCCGCCCGGGAATTCCAAGTCGCCTGCCGGAGCCTCTCTCGACCGCGATGATCGCTCGCGACGACGTCGTGACTTTCGACCGTCTCGACGGCTATCGCACCGTGCGCAGCTTCGGGCACGTCTCGGGCAGCGCGTCGCGCCCCCGCAACCGGCTGCGCTCGACCTTTCGCAGCCTCGGCATGTTGATCGGACTTGCCGGAACGGAGTTTTTGAGCGACGCCGAGCAGCTGCGGACCGAGGCGCTCGACGCGCTGCGGCGCGGCGCCGATGCAATGGGCGCCAACGCGGTGATCGGTCTGCAATTCTTCGTCTCCGAGCGGAGCGATGGTTCGTGCGAGGTCGTCGCGTACGGGCAAGCGGTGACGGTGTGCAAGAGCGGCTGAGCCGCCTCGCCGAGGGATCGCTCGCGGCGAACGCGTGCCGTAAGTGCACGATCGGATACGAACGGCGTAACAACGTGTACGGCGAAGGCGATCCGTGCGCGCGCGTCATGGTTGTCGGCGAGGGTCCGGGCGAGACCGAGGACGAGTTGGGCCGCCCGTTCGTCGGGCGGGCGGGACAGTTGCTCGATCGGATGCTTGGCGCGATCGGATTGGCGAGGTCGGAAGTCTACATCTGCAACACGGTGAAGTGCCGGCCGACGGTGCCGGGCCCGAACGGACCGCGCAACCGCGCTCCCGATCAAGAAGAGATGGACAACTGCCGGCCGTTTCTGGACGAGCAGATCGAGATCGTCTCGCCGGAGATCGTTCTCGCGCTCGGCGCGCCGGCCGCAAAATTGTTTCTCGGCCGCGACTTTCAAATCACGCGCATGCGCGGCCGTTGGTACGTCGGGCCGAACGGCATCCCGCTGATGGTCACGTTCCATCCCGCGTATATTCTGCGGCAGACCGGCGGCGAGATCGAAGCCGTGAAGCGTTTGGTATGGGAAGATCTCAAGGCGGTGCGCGCAAAACTCGACGAGCCTGCGGTCGCGGCCGCGCAGGCCGACCCGGAGATCGCGAAGCAGGTGAGTCTCTTTGACGCCGGTTGACGCCTGGCTGAGCGACGTCGTCGCGCGCGCGGGTTTTGCAAGCATCGACGAGTTCGTGCTCGAGTACGGGTTGAAGCCCTATCGCCTGCGCCAACTTTACCACGCCGCAACGAAGGAGCTGCTCGCCGGAGTCGACGACGTGACGACCCTGCCGAAGGAGCTGCGTTCGTCGCTCGTCGCCCGCGGCGTAACCTTTACCGCAATCGAACCGATGACGATTCGACGCTCGCGCGACGGCCAGACGACGAAGGCTCTCTTTCGTCTGCGCGACGGCAAGGAAGTCGAAGCCGTGCTGATGGAGCATCACGGCGACCGCACGACGCTCTGCATCTCCTCGCAGGCCGGCTGCGCCTTCGCCTGTACGTTCTGCGCGACGGGGCAGGGCGGATTCAACCGCAACCTCTCCGCCGGCGAGATCTTCGATCAGGCGTGGTTCTTCGCGCGCCGCCTTGCGGCGGAAAAGAAGCGGATCACGAACGTCGTCTTCATGGGGATGGGCGAGCCGTTCCACAACTACGACGCGGTGATGGGAGCGGTCGCGCTGCTCAACGATCCGAACGGGTTCGGCCTCGGGCACCGTCACATCACGATCTCGACCGTCGGGCTCGCGGACAAGATCGACGCGTTTGCCGAGGAGCAGCTCCAGGTCAACCTGGCGATCTCGCTCCACGCGCCGACCGACGAACTTCGATCGCAGCTCATGCCCGTCAACCGCCGATTTCCGATTCCCGATCTGATGGCGGCGATCGAGCGATACGTCGGCAAGACGCGGCGCAAGGTATTCTTCGAGTACGTGATGCTCGCCGGCATCAACGATGACGACGCCAGCGCGAACGCACTCGCGGCGTTGATGCGCGACCGGCTCTATCACGTCAACCTGATCCCCTACAACACGACGCCGGACGGTTCGTATCGCGCCACGTCCGATGCTCGAATCTGGGAGTTCGCCGCGATCCTCGACGCCGCGCGCGTCGCCGTCACCGTGCGTCAGAACATGGGCCGCGACATCGCCGCCGCCTGCGGGCAGTTGCAGGCGGAGAGCCAGCCAAAAGCGCACGCTGTGTCATCCTGAGCGGAGCGAGCGCGGCGAGCGAAGTCGAAGGACGCTTGATTGTGTCACCCTGAGCAGCGCGCGAAGCGCGCGTGTCGAAGGGCGAAGGGGAACAAACTATTCAAAAGAACGAGGCACCGCATTACTGCGGCGCCTCGCGCGTTTCGACGTGTCGACAAACTGATACATGGCCGACGCTATCACATCTCCGACGCCTTCGCAGTCGAAGCACGACACCATCGAAACGCCCCAGCCAAGATCCATCCCGCGTTTGTTCTGCATTGACAAGAAAGGTGTTCGAGTAATCCGAACACTTGCGGGCAACTGCAGGCGGAGAGCCAGCCAAAAGCGCACGCCGTGTCACCCTGAGCAGCGCGCGAAGCGCGCGTGTCGAAGGGCGACGAGCTACAAACTATTAAAAGGAACGAGGCGCCGCATTACTGCGGCGCCTCGCGCGTTTCGATGTGTCTGCAGGCTTGATACTGAGCCAGCCTACCACAGCTAAGACGACTTCGCAACAGGCTGTTGCGTGTCGCGGCTGGAGCGCCCGGCCCTTCGACAAGCTCAGGGTGACACGGTCTCAATTAGGGTGACACGGTCTCAATTAGGGTGACACGGTCTCAATTAGGGTGACACGGTCTCAATTAGGGTGACACGGTCTCAATCAGGGTGACACGGTCTCAATTAAGGTAATACGGTCTCGAAAGGAAGTAATGGCGGGCTGTAGATGAAATGATAAATTATGCGCCGTCGATCGCGTAAGGCCGGCCGAAGCACGTGACGCTCGAGTTCTGGAGCACCTTTGCCTCGGTTGCGACG
>Ga0335069_10016707_pt1 | contig 10235 bp, 11 predicted proteins | sample Lox_Sample_11_FD_206714 | JGI IMG/M metagenome (GOLD analysis project Ga0335069, IMG submission 206714) | Soil microbial communities from Loxahatchee National Wildlife Refuge, Florida, United States - Lox_Sample_1.1 | ecosystem: Environmental > Terrestrial > Soil > Wetlands | place: USA...
GGCGAAACCCTTGTCCTTGTATTTCCTATACAGCTTCTCCAGTCCTTCGTATTGGGGCGTGAACCCGCACTTACTGGCCACGTTGACGACCAGTAACACCTTGCCCGAATAATCGGAAAGCTTGGTTTCCTTTCCGTCGATGTCTTTCGCTTGAAAATCATGGACAGTCATGTCATTTCCTTTCGATTCAGGCCTAAAAACAAACGGGGGTAAAAAAACAATCCTTAGAGGTTCTTCCCCGTACTGGCATGAGGGTATTCGCCGAAGGGGACGGAAAGAAAATTTTCAGAGCGCAGTCCTTGGCGTGGGGGTCGGCTTCACTCCATCCTTCGCCGGTGCCGCCGCTCCCGGTTTCGCGGGCTTCGCCAGGAACCAGCAGGTCGTCGGACAGCAGCCATTCAAAGCCACCACCAGGGCCAAAATCAAGGCCAGGGCGGCCAGAGCCTGGATCCTTCCCCTCATTTCGACGTCTTCCTCTGTAAATCCTCGGGGACCGTGAACTGCGTTTCCACCTGTCCGTTCAGGGTCACGCTTCCCACGTGGGTCAATTTGCTCTGCAGGTCCACCCAGATCTCCCCGCCAATGTCCCTCCAACGCTTGCAAAAGCTGTAGTCCTCGCTCAGGTAAACCCCCGTGGATTCGTCGATCAGGCAGTTGAACAACGCGAAACGCCATTTGCTCCCCTTCAAGGGGTCCTCGGCTTGGTGTTCTCTTAAGTAATGCAGGTCCGGGTAACGCTCAACCATGCGCATCAACGCCGCCCGCTTGACCATCATGAAACCCGTTCCGGCGAAACGCACCTTGGCGAAGCCGTCCTTCACCGCGATGTGGTTGGGGTCGTCGAACTCCAGCACGTAGGAAAGCGCTGCGGATTCCAACGGGTTGCGGCCCGCCTTGGCCGTCTCGCTCACCTTTCCCCAATCAATGCGTTTGGTGGGGTAGGCGCCCGCCACGAAATCCACGTTGAAATCCAGGAGGCGGAAAACTTGATCGGGCGTGAAGGCGATGTCGGCGTCCACGAAAAGCAGGTGAGTGGCCAGTGGGTTTTCCAGGAAATGAGCCACCAGGTTCTGCCGGGCCCGCGGGATCAAGGCGTCCCCCGAAAGAAGGTTCACCGTCAGGTCCAGGTTTCCTTTCTGGGCGCAAGCCAATTGAAGGCGCATGAGCGACGTGGTGAAAAGGCTCGAGACCATCCCGCCGTAGCAGGGAGTGCCGATCACCAGGTGGATTCGGGGTTCTTTCATGGTGGCATTCTAGCGGAGCGGCGCCGCTTAATCACGGTTTTCGGGTCGGATTCTTGGGGCGGCTTTTTTTTGCCGTTGTTCTTGTAAAGCCAAGTTTTTCTTGGCGTCCCGTGGCACGAATTAAAGTTTTTCCCCGATCCGCCGTTATGAGGATCAAGGGAGAAAAATCATGAACCCGATTACGAAAATCGACAATCTACTCAATCCTATCCAAGCCCGGAACAATCCCGCCGACCAAACCCTGCGGTTCTTGGAGGGCTTCATCGATAAGCTGGTCACGGCCGTGAACCGCAAAAACAAGCAAGCGGCCCAGGACGCCGTCAAAAAGCAGCAAATGCTTGAGGAATTTGAGAAAAAAGTCGCCTATCTCAAGAGCCAGCTTTTAAGCGCGGAAAGGGCCCTGGCCGCCATGGAGCAATCCTTGCGGCCGGCCGCAACGACCCCGGTGGATAACCTGAGGGTCAACGAGAAAAAAGCCGAGGTCCTTTACTGGCAAACCCGGCTCCAGCAAGTGGATCAACCCGGCGGTTCGACCCCCGGCCTTTAATCCCCCGAGCCTTCGCCCAGGTTCAGGCTGGCCGCCGCGAGGCGTTTCTCCCCGTAGCTTCGCAGGTACAAGGCCCCGCCCAAGAACACGATCACCGAAAAGATCAACAGGATATCGCTGTAGGCTAGGCCGGCCCCCTGGTTCAAGAAGGGCGGCGCCAGGTTTTCCAGCCACTTCCCCCCCAATATCTTCCCCACCACCGCCGTACCCAGGGCGCCCGAGATGACCGCCACCAGGTTGAAGACTCCCATCCCAATGCCCGTTTCCTTTTCCGGCAGGGTTTGGGAAACGCTGTTCATCAGGGCCGTCTGGAAGAGCGAGAACCCCACGTAAACCAAAAGCAGGCAGGCCCCCACCACGTAAAAGGAAATCCGCAGCCAGAATCCCATCACAATGATCCCCGCCGCCAGGAACGACAGCCCCAAGGCCAGCACGAAAGGGTTGCCCTTGCGGTCGGCCAGGTTTCCCGCGTAGGGCCCGCAGAAAACCGAGCTGATGGCGCCGGGAAACAAGACCATGCCGATGGCGCGGGTTCCCAGGCCGTGAACCTCGTGGAGCATCAGGGGAACGAGGAACAAAACCCCCAGCACCACCGAGAAGAGGAGCAGTCCCACCCCCACGCCGTCGCGGAACCGCGTATTCGTGAAGAGATCCGGCGGCACGAAGGGGTCGGTGGCCGTGCGGATGCGCGCCAGGAAGGCCACGGTAAAGAACGCGAAGGCCGCGTAGTAATACCACGGGCCCAGGTTCAGCCCCAACACGAGCGCCCCCACCATCAGGGCCAACAGGACCGCGCCCGGAAGGTCCACTCCGCCTTCCCGCCTCGGCTCCTCGGGCAGTACTTTGTTGAAGAATGGGATGGATACGAGCACCAGCAGGGGGATCAGGAAAAGGTCGGCCCAATTCATGGACTGCGACACGAAACCGCCGATTACCGGGCCCAAGCCCACCGCGAGGGAAACCGTGGAGGTCAGGGAGCCGAAGACTTTGCCCCGTTCCTCCATGGGGAAATATCGGGCCGCCGCCGTGAAGATGAGGGCCGGGATGGCCGAGGCCCCGATGCCCTGCACCCCCCGCGACAGGATGACGAGCGGGTAAGAGGACTGGAAAATAAAGCCAATCAACGACCCGGCGTTGTAAAGCAGGATGCCCACGAGGATGAGTTTCTTGAGGGCGTAGAGGTCCGAGAGCTTCCCGAAAATGACGGAGCCGATGCCGAAGAGCACCATGAAGATGGTCATCATCCAGCTCACCCCCGAAGGGGTGAGCCGGAACTGCTCGGCGATCTTGGGCGTGGAAACGTTGAACACCGTCTCATTCAAGACGGCGAAGAAGATCAGGTAGATGATCCACGGCACCAGTTTGCGGCGGTCGGCCAGGGGCGCGGCGCTCACGTCGTTTCTCCTTTTTTAACCGGCTCTGTATTTCAGCCGATCTTCCTCTCAAAAATCCAGCCCCCCAGCCAGGCGCAGGGCAGGGAGATGACCGCCAGCGAGAGAGGGTACCAATGGGGCCCAGGTTCTTGTTCCGGGTCGCCGCCGCGGCCCGGCACAAAACGGCACCCCCAACAGCCCCTGGGCCAGGGCATGCTTCAGGGGGCTGGAAGGCGCCAGCCGCTTCCTGGTTCAACGCTTGATCGTCGCCAAATACTCTTCCAAATTGTCGATCGTCATGCCCGTTCCCTGCTTGGCACCGCCCAGGAAAGGCTCACTGCCCGGGTTTGCCTGCAGGACCTTCATTTCCAGGGTCAGGCCTGTTTCCTGGCCCTTATCTTCCAAGAGGATCGTCTGCCGCAAGGTGAAGAAGGGCTTGCCGTCCGGCCCGGGCACACCCGCCTCCATGACCAGCTTTTTCGGCGCGTCAATTTCGCGGTAGGTGTGCCGGCCATTGTGCTCCTGGCCGTCGGGCGAACGGAAGGTGTAAGTCCATTCCCCGCCCACCCGCGGGTCCATCTTGCAGTTGTGGATCGTGAAGGGCTTGGGTGCCCAGAAATGCACAATATGATCCGGTTTCGTGAAGCACTCAAAGACCAGATTGCGCGGGGCTTTGAGGGTGCGCCTCAAAACAAAATCCTTGGGATGGACTTTTCCCTCGAAATTCCCTGTTTCCGTCGGCATAACATCCCTCCTTTTTTGTCATCGCCGGGAGTGCCACGCAAATAGCGGGGCGGTTACGACGTAGCGATCCGAGTTTAAATAAGCGGTTTCTAAATGAAGTTATTTTGGAACCAGGATGCTTCGTCATTATCAGCCGCCTATTTGGCGGCTATCCCTCGCAATGACAGATAAAATTCATTTCCTTTTCCATTTTAATAAAGCGTCCAGGCTCCACTCTCCCCCGCCGTAGGCGGCCATGAACAGGAAGATGAAGCAAAGTAAAACCGCCGGCTCGCCGTGATTCTGGATGGGCCAGGCCCCTTGCGGGGCGTGCGCCTGCCAGTAGGCCACCGCCATCTCACCCGAAAGAAGGAAGGCCACGGGCCGGGTGAGAAGACCCAGCAGGATCAGGGAACCTCCGTAAAATTCCAGGACCCCCGCGAACCAGGTCTCGGTAAAAGGATGCGGATGCCCGCCGAATTGGGCGGGAATGCCCCCGAACCAATCCCACATTTTCATCCCTCCCGCCTGCAGGAACAGCAGTCCTGCCACCACCCGAAGTAAAAAATAAGCGACTTGAACGGCTTTTTCTTGTCTCACTTTTCCGCCTTTCCGATTTTCATTCTTTTTTCTCTTTCAAGCTTTCATACTTTGGCTCCGGCCAAGTACTCCTCCAGCTTATCGAACGACCCGGTCCAGCCGCCGGTCATGCCCGCGCGGGCCGCCACAAAGGTGGCGATTTGGGCCTCGTTGGACTTGAAGGGTTCCCAGGTCAACGTTACCCGGGTCTGCTCCGCGCCTTCGGCCGTCAGGACCACCGTCGTCAGCATGGTTTCCGGCCAGGTGGGGGCCATCGGGTGGCGCGCCACGTTTCCCTTCTCGTCGGCGAACTGCTGGGTATAGACGATGCGGCTCGGCTTGGTGATTTCCAGGTACTTGGCCTTGCCGTACATGGTGTTCTTGCCCGAGGTGTCGGTCATGGAGTAAAAGCTCTCGCTCCCAACCTTGATCTCCCCCTTGAGGAACTTCATGGTAAAACCCGCGGGAGGGGTCCAGCGGGCCACGTGCTCGGGGTTGGTCCACAACTCGAACATCCTCTCCAGCGAAACCGGGAAGGACCGGTTGATGAAGAAAACTTCCTTCTTCTTGGTCCCCTTCTCCAGGTACTCGGCCAGCCTGTCCCAGGTGGAATCGCCGCCGGCTTTTTTGATGAACTTGCGGGAATTTTCCGCGGCCTCGGCGTCCGGGAAGGCCATGGTCATATCCAGCTCGGTCTTGCCGCCCGCTTCCTTGAAAAGGACCGTCACCCGGAACATCGGCTTCTGCTCGTCGTTGCCGCCGTGGTCATAGACCATGCGCGACATCGGCTCGACTTCCAGGTACTTCGTCTTATTGACGTAATCCACCCCGCCGGGGCCGTGCATGGTGTAGTGCCACATGCCGCCGGCCTTCAGTTCCTTGCTGTGGGTGGTGATGGTGAATCCCCGGGGGCCCCACCAATGGGCGGCTTGCTCGGTATCGTTCCAGGCGTCCCAGACCATCTTGAGCGGGGCGTCATAGACCCGGGTCAATCGGATTTCGTTGGATTTACCCGTCGTCGCGGCCATGTTTCTTCTCCTTTTCTTTAACCTGAAGTTCCTTCAGGTACTCGTCCAAGCGGTCCAGCCGGTCTTCCCAAAGCTTGCGGTGGTGCTCCAGCCAGTCCACTGCGTCCTTGATGGGCTTGGTCTGCAGCTTGCAAAGCCTCTGCTGGGCCTTGCTGCGCCGGATGATCAGCCCGCTTTTCTCCAGCACCTTCAGGTGCTTGGAGATGGCCGGCAGGCTCATATTGTGGGGCTTGGCCAGTTCCTGCACCGAGGCTTCCCCGCGGGTCAGCTTGGCCAGGATAGCCCGCCGGGTGGGGTCCGCCAGGGCCTGGAAGGTTTCGCTGAGTTGGTCCGTTAGCATATATTTAACCTTTAAGTTATTTAACCAATTAGTTATATATAGGAGCGCAAAGGGAATGTCAACATGTCATGAAAATAATTTTCAGGGGTTACTTGGGGGCGGGCCCGTAAAACCGGGTGGCGGGTCTTTGACCGTAAGTTGCTTAAGGCGGAGGCGGACATAGGCTTCCATTTGTCCGGCGGTTTTCTTCCCCAGGACTCTTCTTCCCTGGCGAATGGCCCCGTTCCACTCCGCGGTCTTCCCGCACAAGCCGCTCAAGGCCAGCGCGCCCAGGAAGTTGGACCGGAGGGCTTCCTTCTTGGCCGGGTCGGCGGTGGGCTGAAGGCGGTTGGCATAATCCTCATATCTCCAGCGGTTTCGCTTCCAGGTTTCCGCCAAGTCCAGCGACAACCGCCTGCCGTCGTCCTTACGGTAAAGTTCGAATGCGGGCGAGGCGTAGTGGGCGGTGAAAGGGGTGATCTCCAACGCGTTAAAGACATCCCGGAAAAAGCCGTCCTTCAGGCATTCGCCGGGCCCCTGGGCGTTCACGTTGCGGATGGCCGTGCCGACTTCCCTTAAGCCCCCCTCCGAGTGGTAGATATGCTCCACTTCACAGCGCCAGGCGTTCCCTCCCCCGCAGGATTCCGGAACGAACAGGTAGCCTTCCTTGATCCCCGTCAACCGCGCCAATTCGTCCCGGGCTTCCCCTGGGGTGGGGGCGACCCAGCCGGTGGTGAACCCCAAGGTCGCCGGACCCGCGATGACAGAAACCTTCAACTGCAGGTAATGTTCCATTTGGCGGATAAGTTGGAACCGCACCAAATAGGGTGGCCGGGAAACCTCAAAGGAGGGACTTTGCGTGGGGGTGGGCCGGGGGGCGTTGCCGTAAAAAAGCGAGGGGACCGGTAGGAAAAGGACGAGAAAGAGGGCTCGGACTTGAAATTTCATAGTGCTGGAATTTTACCGGCGTCCCGGTCCCCTAGGCAACTGGCCTGGCGGTTTGTCCGGCTTGGCTTTGGCGAAACCGGAAGCCGCACGGCGCTAATACGTCAGGCGAAGCTGAAGCCCGGCCCCGGCAAATGCCATAAGTGGGACTTTAGTAGGAAACGGTATGGTAGAGCACGTCCCAGGCTTGGAAGCCCCCGTAGGCGATGGAGACACCCGCCGCGGAACTGAAATAGTTCTCAGCTTGGACGATGGTCTCGTAGGCGTTGCCGGTGGTGTTGACGTAGGGGCTGGGCGTGATGGTAACCGGGGAGGTGGCATCGCCACTGTTGGCGGTGTTAAAGAGGCTGCCCGAGAAGCTCGGCAGTGTCTGGTTGACGGCCACATGGTCGTCGTTGCCCTCCACGCTCCAGCTGCCGACGGTGATGGCACCGTTGGCGTCCGCAAGTGTGGAAATGCCGCCCGGCAAGGTGATAGCGGCGGAAGCCGTGGCCCCGGGTACCGAGGTGGTGATGGTGTAGGGCTGGCCAGGCGTGTAGGTAAAGGTGTTATAAGTTTGGTAGCCCGCGAAAGTGACCCCGCCATGTACCGCGGGACCGCCATAGGTCATCGCCTGGGCGCCGAAGGATCCCGAGAGAGTGCAGGCCGCGGTGGTGATCCCCTGGCCGTTGACGGTCAGCTGAACGATGGCCCAAATACTGGTGACGGGACCATCGTTGACGGCGCGGTAGACCTCCGGATAGGACCAAACGATAGCCGGCGTCGGAGTGGGCGTGGCCGTGGGATTGGCCGGGGTTGCCGGTGAACTGCCGCAACCGGGCCCAAGGAGGGCCAGGGGCGACAAGGCCAGGATGAGCGCGGCGGAAATGAGGATTCGGTGCTTCATAGGACGCCTCCGGGGATGGGAATGGCCGAAGGATAGCAGGAGCGGAGGATAAATTACCAGGGCGCGGAAATAAATAATTTCGGATCGTCGCTAGGCGTCCCATCTCATATGACATCCCGGTTAAGAGACGGTAACAAAACCCTTTTAACCACCGAGACACAGAGGTACAGCTTTTAAATTGTTGTTGGTTTTTCGGCGTTTTTTGATTCTTAGCTGTGTCTCCGTGCCTCTGTGGTGGAATTTTGTTATAGGTTCTAAATCTTTTTCCCAACCTTCAAAGGGAAACTCGGACTTAATCCTTCGGTTCAGTGAAGGCCGCGCGGGAAGTGACCGGATAGGCGATCCAAAGGGCGTGGTAGAAGTCCCTCCGCATTTTGCCGTATTGGCCCCCGTCATAGGCTCTTTCGGCTTTCACGATCAGATCAAGCACCTTACTTTTATAGTCCCCCGCCAGGGGGGGCAGGTTCGCGGGAGTGGCGACCTCATCTTTGTCCAGCAGGAACCTCAGCACGGCCTCGGCGTTGTAGAGCGCTTCCTCCGCCACCTTCTTTGTAAAACGCTTGATCTCTCAGTTCATGCGGGCCTCGTTCTTGAGCACCGTGCTGGCGCCCTCCACGTCGTTGCGCCCGTAACTGCTGGAGGCGGAGGAGAAAAAGGATTCCAAGACCATCTTCTTGGCGTCGGCCATGGCCTTGATCGTGGTGTGGCTCGAATTGAAGGCGGCCAGGCTGCCCTGGGCTTGTAGGGTGCAAGCCTTCATCTCAAGGGTCTCGAAGCCGGCCTTGAAATAGCGCGGCCCCGCGAAGGCCGGCAGGGCCGTCCCCAGCCCGGCCAGGATGGTCAACAGTCCCAACGGATTGCGATGGATATTCATGGCTTTTCCCCCTTGTCTCTAATTGGGTGAAAGCTATCCGAACCGGCGGGGGGAATCAAGGGGCTTGGGTGCTTGGCGCGCGGGACGGGGGTGCCTAAATCATTTTCGCCTTGGCCTCCAGCTCCTCCCACCGTTTGAAAAGCCACTCCAACTTGGCCTGCTCGTCGACCATCAATTCGTGTTTCTCCGAAAGCTTTCCCGCGTCGCTGGCGATCGAAGGATCCTCGAGCAAAGCCTGGGCGGCTTTTACCCTGCCTTCCTGGGCGTGGATCTTTTCTTCCATTCCCTCGAGTTCTTTCTTTTCTTTGGAACTCAACGCAGGCTTGGCCTTAGCTGGCGATTTACCTTCCGTAACTTTAGCCAAGGCGGCGGGACCTTCGGAGCCGGCACTATGGGGCTGGACGTTACCTCGCGCGGAATTCGTGGCGACTGGAATGGCGGGATCAGGAACTCTATCTTTTCCCCGGTTCCCCTCGCGGTAAGCCTCCCATTGGGACAAGTCGGCGAAAGTGGCGGTCTGTCCTTTGCCATCCAAGGCCAATATCCTTTGGCTCACCCGGTCCAAAAGATAACGGTCATGGGTAACCAGCACCAACGCGCCCGGAAATTCCATCAGGCTTTGCTCTAAAACTTCCAATGAGGGCATGTCCAGGTCGTTCGTGGGTTCATCGAGGAGCAAAAGGTCGGCGGGCTTCAGCATCAGTTGGGCGATGAGCACGCGGGATTGTTCGCCCCCCGAAAAGCGGCTCAAGGGCCGGTCCAGCTGGTCCCGGTCGAAAAGGAAGCGGGCGGCCCAGCTGGCCACGTGGACGGGCTTTTCCTTATAGAAGACGTAGTCGCCCTTTTCGCACAACGCCAGCCGCAGGGTCTGGCTCAGGTCCAGCTGGTCCCGGTGCTGGTCAAAGGTGACCACCCTGAGGAATTCGGCCTGCTTGACCTGCCCCGAATCAGGCGGCAGGACCCCGGCGATCAGTTTTAAAAGCGTGCTCTTGCCGCTCCCGTTCTCGCCCAATAGGCCCAGCTTGTCCCCGGGGGTTAAAAGCAGGTCCAGCGGCCCGAAAAGTTTCTTGCCCCCCAGCGACTTGGATACCTTTTCCACGGACACCAGCCGCTTGGTCTGGCGCTCGGAACCGGCGAAATCGATGTTGACGCTCTTGCCCTGGGAATTGCGCCAGCGAAGCTCGTCCAGTTCCCCCATCAGTTCCCCGGCCCGGTCGATGCGGGCCTGCTGTTTGGTCTGGCGGGCCTTGGGCCCCCGCCGGAGCCACTCGATCTCGCGCCGCACCAGGTTGGCGGCGGTGTCCTCGTGCTTGGCCTGTGTGGCGAAGAGGTCCTCCCGTTTTTCGAGGAAGTCGGTGTAATGGCCGTTATTCGTGAAGTACCCCTCCGGATAGCGCTTATTGAGCTCGATCACCCGGTTGCTGACCTTCTCGAGGAACCGGCGGTCGTGGGTGACGACGAGAAAGGAAAATTCCAGGTTCTCCATGAATCCTTCCAACCAAAGCACGCCCTCCAGGTCCAGGTGGTTGGTGGGCTCGTCGAGGAGTAAAAGGTCCGGCGCCCGCATCACCTGGGTGAGGATGGCCAACCGCTTACGCCACCCGCCGGAAAGCTTGGTCACCCGTTGGTTCGGGTCGGTAAAACCGGCCTCTTCCAACCCGGCCCCCACCTTCACGTCGATTTCCCAGTCTTCCAATCCCAGGCCGGTAAGGCCCTG
>Ga0335069_10016708_pt1 | contig 10235 bp, 8 predicted proteins | sample Lox_Sample_11_FD_206714 | JGI IMG/M metagenome (GOLD analysis project Ga0335069, IMG submission 206714) | Soil microbial communities from Loxahatchee National Wildlife Refuge, Florida, United States - Lox_Sample_1.1 | ecosystem: Environmental > Terrestrial > Soil > Wetlands | place: USA: Florida...
ACGATTTCAACATGGTGGCCACCAAGGTCCAGCCCAAGAGCCTGGATGCCTCGCTCTTCACCGTGCCTTCGGATTACAAGAGCATGGGGGACATGATGAAGGGTTTTGGCGGCGGAATGCCGGGCGGGATGCCCGGAGGCATGCCGAAGTTTTGATGGAAGACCTCTTCCCCAAGGCCCCGGTTTTTACCGGGGCCTTTTTTATTGCCCGGAAGGTATACAAGTGTATAATGGTCCCGTTTTAAAGATCCGCTTTTGAAGAGGATGTCATGCCCAGGACCAAAACCCAGTATGTCTGTCAAACCTGCGGGGCCAAGAGCCCCAAGTGGCAGGGCAAATGCAACGCCTGCAACCAATGGAACAGCTTCGTGGAAGAAATGGTCGAACGGGTGAAAAATGAGGAGCGCGGCCGGAAGCTGTCCGCCTCCTCCGGGAGCCTGGAGCCGGTGGCGCTGGATGACATCGAGGTGGACGAGGGTTTCCGCCTCAAGACCGGCATGGGCGAGTTTGACCGGGTTTTGGGCGGGGGGATCGTGCCGGGGGAGACCGTCATGATCGGCGGCGATCCGGGCATCGGCAAATCCACACTTCTGCTGCAAGTCATGCAGAAACTTTCGAGGGACCCCCTGGGCGAGCAAGGGAAATGCCTTTACGTCACGGGGGAAGAATCGGCCCAGCAAATCAAACTGCGCGCCGATCGGCTCGGGATCCGTTCCAACAACCTTTATATCCTGCCCGAGACCGACGTGCTCACCATTCTGGCCCACATCGAAAAGCACCGGCCCCGGCTTACGGTGATCGACTCCATCCAAACCCTGTTCCTCTCCGACATCGCCTCGGCGCCGGGCAGCGTGTCCCAGGTGCGCGAGTCCGCGGCCCGGCTCACCTACTTGGCCAAGCGCGAGAAGCTCCCCCTCTTCCTGATCGGCCACGTGACCAAGGAAGGCAACATCGCCGGACCCATGACGCTGGAGCACATGGTGGACGCCGTGCTTTATTTCGAGGGGGACATCCAACGGCATTACCGGTTGCTTCGCGCCGTCAAAAACCGCTTCGGCAATACCCAGGAGATCGGGATCTTTGAGATGCGGGAGGACGGCTTGAAGGAAGTGGCGGACGCCTCCAAGGCTTTCCTGGACGCCCACTACACCCACAGCTCGGGTTCGGTCATCACCGTCAGTTTGGAAGGCACCCGGCCGCTGCTTTTGGAGGTCCAGTCCCTGGTCAGCCCCACCAATTTCGGCATGCCCCAGAGGCGTTCCTCGGGGCTGGACCCGAACCGGCTGGCCCTCATCTTGGCCATCCTTGAAAAACGCCAGGGCATGGCGCTTTCCACCCAAGACGTCTTCCTCAATTTGGCCGGCGGCATCCGGGTGCAAGAACCGTCGGTCGACCTTTCGGTGGCGATGGCCGCGGCTTCCTCTTTCCGGGAGGCGCCGGTGGATGCCCACACGGTGGTGATGGGGGAGTTGGGATTGTCCGGCGAGGTCCGGGCCATTTCCCAAATTGAGCCAAGGCTGGCCGAGGCCGCCCGGCTGGGGTTCAAGCGGGCCGTCATTCCCTTCGGGAACGTCAAGGCCGTGCCCCCTGCTTTGGCCTCGGCCATGGAAATCATGGGCGTGAAGACGCTCTCGGAAGCCGTGGGCCTTTTGATGCCCCGCTAGGTTTCGGGACCCCCAAAGGCCCCGAACCGGCCCTTTCCAAGGCTCTTCTGGAAACCGCCAGCCCCTTTTGTTAGACTGCGGCCCATGTCCACTTCCCCTTTTCGTCCCTGGGCCGCCATCCTGGTGGCGGCGGGGAAATCCACCCGGCTCAAGAGCCCCCTTCCCAAGCCCTTTTTAAAGCTGGACGCCAAAAGGACCATGCTGGACATGTGCTTGCAGTCCTTCAAAAAAGTGAAGGGCTTGGCTTGCGTGGTGGTCGTCACCCAAAAGGACTACCTGGAAAAGGCCATCGGCCATTTATACCGCCAGGGCCTGGCCGGCATCGCCTGCGTGGGCGGCAAGGAAAGGGAAGACTCGGTCCTGCGGGGACTTTTGGTGGTCCCCAAGGGCGTTCAAACCGTGCTGGTCCATGACGCGGCCCGCCCCTTCGTGTCCCCCGAACTCATTCACTCGGTTTTGGAATCCGCCGTGCTTTCGGGCGCCTGCGTCCCGGGCCTGCCCGTGAAGGATACCCTGAAGGTGGTCCAGAAAAACACCGTGGCCCATACCTTGGACCGGGATACGGTCATGGCGGTCCAAACCCCGCAAGGGTTCAGGACCGAACTGCTCAAGCGGGCCTTCCTCAAGGTCGCGGCCCGAAGGTCCCGTTTCACCGATGACGCCGCTATCGCGGAAGCGGCGGGTTTTTCCGTGCGGTTGGTGGAGGGCGATCCCTTGAACTTCAAGGTGACCACGCCCGATGATTTGGCGCGGGCAAGACACCTGGCCCGCGGCGGGAGATAATCCATGGACATCCGGGTCGGCAGCGGCTTTGACGCCCATCGCTTCACCCCGGGGCGCCCCCTTATTTTGGGCGGGGTGACCGTGCCCCACGATAAGGGCCTTTTGGGGCATTCGGACGCCGACGCGCTTTGCCACGCGGCGGCCGACGCCATCCTGGGGGCGGCGGCCCTGGGGGATTTGGGCAAGTTTTTTCCCGACAGCGACCCGAAATGGAAAGGCGCCGACAGCTTGAAAATCCTGGCCGAATGCGCCCGCCTCGCCGAAGCGAAAGGCTGGGTCCTGGTCAACCTGGACGCCACCCTGATCTGCCAAAAACCCAAGCTGGCCCCTTACTTGCCCGGGATGGCCCAGCGCCTGGCGGAGACCTTGGGCCTTCCTTTGGAGGCCGTGAGCGTCAAGGCCAAGACCACCGAGGGCATGGGGTTTGAGGGCCGCGAGGAAGGCCTTTCCGCCCAGGCCGTTGTGTTGTTGAAAAAGAAGAATTAATCCCAAGGAACCAACCAAGATGTCCGAACAAGTCCGAGTCCGTTTCGCCCCCAGCCCCACGGGGGACCTTCACCTGGGCAACGTGCGAACCGCCCTTTACAACTGGCTTTACGCCAAGCACACCGGCGGGGCCTTCATCCTGCGGGTGGAGGATACGGACAAGGTCCGGTCCACCGAACAATCCTTCGAGAGCTTGCTGGAGATCATGAAGTGGCTGGGCTTGGACTGGACCGAGGGGCCCGGCGTGGGCGGCCCCCACGCGCCCTACCGGCAATCCGAGCGCACGGCCATTTATGAGGACTACCTGGGCAAGCTCAAGTCCGGCGGGTTCGTCTACCCCTGCTATTGCACCGAGGAAGAATTGGAATTGGAGCGCAAGCGCCAATTGGGCCGGGGCCACATGCCCAAATACGGCGGCAAGTGCCTGAAATTGACCGAGGCGGAACGCAAGCAATGGGACGCCGAGGGAAAGACCTCGGTCCTGCGCTTTAAGGTGCCCGCGGGTGAAATCCTGGTGCGGGACGAGGTCCGGGGCGAGGTGGTCTTCCCCGACGACCAACTGGGGGATTTCGTGCTGACCCGTTCGGACGGGAGCCCCACCTATAATTTCACCGTGGTGGTGGACGACGCCCTCATGAAGGTCACCCACGTGATCCGGGGCGAGGACCATCTTTCCAACACGCCCAAGCAAATCCTCATTTATAAGGCCCTGGGCTTCACGCCCCCCAAATTCGCCCACTTGTCCATCATCAAGGGCGCGGACGGCCAAAAGCTTTCCAAACGGCATGGGGAAACCAGCTGTGAGAGCTACCGGGCCAAGGGTTACCTGCCCGAGGCCTTCCTGAATTACCTGGCCCTCTTGGGCTGGGCGCCCAAAAGCGGCGAGATATTGTCCCTCAAGGAGATGGCCGCCGAATTCGACCTGACCCACGTGGGCAAGAGCGGCGCCACCTTCGACGCGGTCAAACTGCACTGGATGGGCGCCCAATATATCGCCAAGCTCAGCCTGGACGACTTGACCCGGGGCGTCCTGCCTTTCCTGGACGAGGCCCAGCTGTTGACCCGGGACAAGGCCCGGGATAAATTCGACTGGCTCAAGCAGGTGGTGGACACCGTGCGCACCAGTTTGGGCTGCTATTCGGACGTGGTGAAGGAGACCTTTTACTTCTTCTCGGATGAGCTTTCCTTTGAACCGGCCCAAACCGAGGAAATGAGCGGCCAACTCAAGGTTCTGGAGGCTTTTGAGAAGGCCTTCCAGGAATGGGCCGGGGAGTTCAACGGCGAGAACTTCATGAAGATCGTCAAGGAAGTGGGCAAGGCCACCGGCGCCAAGGGCAAGGGGCTTTATCATCCCCTGCGTCTGGCCCTGACAGGCCGGGAAGACGGGCCGGAGCTGGCGAAAGTGGGGCCGATTTTGGGTCGGGACAAGGTTGTGGAGCGCCTGAGGGTTTGGACCAAGGGCGAAGTGAAGGATTAAGGAAAAACATGTTCGGCTATTTTAAATCCATCCTGGACCGGGACCCGGCGGCGCGCTGGTGGGAACTGCCCCTCTATCCCAGCCTTTACGCGGTTTTCGCGCACCGTGTTTCCCATTTCCTTTGGCGCCTGCGGATTCCCTTCGTGCCCCGGTTTCTTTCGGCCCTTTCGGCCTTCTTCACGGGCATCGAGATCCATCCGGGGGCCCGTATCGGCCGCAATTTTTTCGTGGACCATGGCCAGGGCACGGTGATCGGCGAGACCACCGAGATCGGCGATAACGTCACCATCTTCCAGCAAGTCACCTTGGGCGGCACCGGCAAGGAAAAGGGGAAGCGCCACCCGACCCTGCGGGACCACGTGGTGGTGGCGGCGGGCGCTAAGGTTTTGGGCAACATCGAGATCGGCGAATATTCCAAGGTCGGCGCCAACGCGGTGGTGGTCATTCCCGTTCCCCCCCATTCCACCGTGGTGGGCGTGCCGGGCCGGGTGGTGACCCTCCGGGGACGCCGCATGGAAGGCCACGAGCTCGACCACCAGAGCTTGCCCGATCCCTTGCTTCGCCGCCTGGAACACCTGGAACGCGACCTGGCCCGCCACGCGGGTTCCTACGCGCCGCGCAAAAAGAAAAAGTAAAATCGGGGCCGCATGATCAAAGTCACCAATACCTTGTCGGGGCAAAAGGAAGCGTTGGTCCCCCTCGAACCCGGCGAGATCAAGATGTACGTTTGCGGGCCCACGGTCTATGACGACATCCACATCGGCAACGCCCGTTCGGCGGTCAATTTCGACGTCATCCGAAAGTACCTGGCCTTCTCGGGCTTCCAGGTCCGCTATGTCATGAACATCACGGACATCGACGACAAGATCATCAAGAAGGCTATCGAGGAAAAGACCGATTACGCCCAGGTCGCCCAAACCTATACGGCGGCCTACCGGGCGGTCATGGAAAAACTGGGCGTCCAGGCGCCCAGCCTGCAGCCCAAAGCCACCGATTCCATCCCCCAGATGATCGCCCTCATTGAGGGCCTGGTCGCCCAAAACCACGCTTACGCCGTTCCCTCCACGGACCTGGGAAAGGACGTGCTTTATGACTCCGCCACTTTCCCCGCCTATGGCAAGTTATCGGGCAAGAACCTGGAGCAGATCCAGGAAGGCGCCCGGGTCGACAAGGACGAGCGCAAGAAACACCCCACGGATTTCGTGCTTTGGAAGGCCTCCAAGCCCGGGGAGCCCCAATGGGACTCGCCCTGGGGCAAGGGCCGTCCGGGTTGGCACATCGAGTGCTCGGCCATGGTGCGCCAGCACTTGGGCGATTCCATCGACATCCATGGCGGCGGCATCGACCTGATTTTTCCCCACCACGAGAACGAGATCGCCCAATGCGAGGCCTTCACGGGGAAGCCCTACGTGAAATATTGGCTGCACAACGGATTCATCGAGATCGCCGGGCAGAAGATGAGCAAGTCCCTCGGCAATATTTGGAAAGCCAAGGACGCGCTGGAGCAGTTCAAGCCCGCGGTGCTCCGCTATTTTTTCCTGACCGCCCATTACCGCAGCGGGCTCAATTACGACCGCCCGATTTTGGAAGCCGCCGGCCGGGGCTGGGAAGAGTTCAACCAAACCTTCCGGCGCATCGAGGAGGCCCTGGCCCGGCCCGACGAGCCGATCATCGGGAACCTGCTGGAGCTCAGGCTGGCCTTGGACGAGGTCGAGGGCAAATTCAAGGAAGCCATGGATGACGACTTCAACACGCCCAAGGCCATGGCGGCGCTTTTTGACTTGGCCCGGATGGCGCGCCAAGTCATGAGCCAGCCCGGCGCCTCCCATCCGGGAGCCAAGAGCCTCTTGGCGGAGGCGGGGAATCGCCTGGCGGAGCTGGGAGGGGTGCTTGGCATCGTGTCCCAGGAGCGCGCCGGCATCCCGGCCCAGGTGGAGCAATGGGCGCGGGAGCGGCTCGAACTGAAGGCCCAAAAGAAATACAAGGAAGCCGATGAAATCCGGGGCCGGGTGGCCGCCGCCGGGTTTATCATTGAGGATATCCCCGGGGGCCAATACCGGGTGCTGCCCAAGAAGTAGAGCGGGTTTGAAAGCGGGACTGGCATGAACGAGAAAATCTACGGCCGCAAGCCGGTTTTGGAAGCCATCCGCTCCGGCGCGCGGGCCATCACCCGCATTTACCTGATGCAGGGTTCCCGGGACGACATCCTGCACCAAATCGAGGCCCACGCCAACGCCCGGGGAATCCCCCTGGGCTTTGAGACCCGCCACCGCATGGATACCATGGCGGGCGGCGCCAACCACCAAGGCGTCATCGCCGTGGCGGAGGCCTTCCACTACGCGGACCTCGAGGATATTTTCCAGGAGGCCAAGTCCAGGCAGGAGCCGGTCTTCACCCTGCTTCTGGATGAGATCGAGGACCCCCAGAACCTGGGCGCCATCATCCGCTCCGCGGACGCCGCCGGGGCGCATGGCGTGGTCATCCCCAAGCATCACGCCGCCGAGGTGAACGCCACGGTGCTCAAGGCCTCCGCGGGAGCCGCCGAGCACGTCACGACGGTCAAGACCACCAATTTGAACGACACCATCCGCAAGCTGAAGGAAGCGGGGGTTTGGGTGGTGGGCGCCGCCGGGGAAGCCACCAAGGACTTTTTTGAGTATGACTACCGCCAGCCCGTGGCCCTGGTCATCGGCAACGAGGGCAAGGGCTTGAGGCGCTTGGTGCGCGAAAACTGCGACGAGTTGGTGAAGATCCCCATGGCGGGCAAGATGTCCTCCTTAAACGCCTCGGTGGCGGCGGCCTTGCTCTTGTTCGAGGTGGCCCGCCAACGCCGTTGGCGCAAGGCCGGCCCTTCGCCGGCCGCCCCGCCGTCCTTTGCCGCCCCCGCGTCGAATGCGCCAAGCGCGGCCGAGTTGGCTTCTTATTTGGGGTCGTCCCTGCCCACGGCCCCCTTGCCCGATCCCCCTCCCGCTTCGCCGCCCGAAGGGGACTTTTTTCGTCCGGGCCCTGATCCGGCTGCTCAAGCGCCGGGCGAGGGGCCTCTTGAGGCGATCGACCTGAGCCCCTGGGAAAAGTTGCAGGATAGTTTGGGGGACGCCTCCGACGCGCCCGGCAACCCTAAAGGCGGGGGTTTTAAGTGGTAAGCGGCCCTTTTCTCCCGTTGACGCCCCGGAAGGGCACTTCTATAATCCCACTTCCCTTGATGAAAGTTGGAGGTTGTGCGAAAGGGCTGGCGTAGCTCAGTTGGTAGAGCAGCCGCCTTGTAAGCGGCAGGTCACCGGTCCGATTCCGGTCGCCAGCTCCATTTTTGTCCGGGAAGCCTTTTCATCCCAATAAAGGCTGTCGTATGTTTGGGGGCAGGTGCCCGAGTGGTCAATGGGAGCAGACTGTAAATCTGCCGGCCGACGGCCTACACAGGTTCGAATCCTGTCCTGCCCACCATTTTTTATTGTATCAATCGACAAAGCGGTAGCTTTGTCGTGAACAAAAAAATGGTCAGTCCAATCGTCTTAATGTGGTTTTTGGGGAGATTGGGCCACCATTTTTCACTGTATGTGCCGACAAGGCGGTAGCCTTGTCGTAAAACCAAAAATGAGTTAGTCCAATCTTCGTATAGGGTTTTTGGGGAGATTGGGCCACCATTTTTTCACTGTACGTGCCGACAAAGCGGTAGCTTTGTCGTGAACAAAAAAATGGTCAGTCCAATCGTCTTAATGTGTTCTTTGAGGAGATTGGGCCACCATTTTTCATTGTATGTGCCGACAAGGCGGTAGCCTTGTCATCAAGAGCGCCCGTTGCCCCGGGCCCAACTGAGAGACTCGGTGTAAAGAGGCGGGAGTAATTCAGTGGTAGAATGCCACCCTTCCAAGGTGGACGTCGCCGGTTCGAATCCGGTCTCCCGCTCCATAAATGTTTCCGGCCCGAAGGGCCAGGTCAGCCCCAAACCTTTTCCACTCACCTGAAACCGTTGGCTTAAACCTTTTTAAAACCCGCTTTTGGCGGGTGTGGGCCGACGCCTTCCTGGGCGGGGGCCTAGAAGCACAAAACGTCAAACCTTGGAGGAGACGGTGGACTACCGGATTGAACACGACTCGATCGGCGAATTAAAGGTTCCGGCGCAGGCCCTTTGGGGCGTGCAGACCCAGCGGGCGGTGGAAAATTTCCCCATCAGCGGCATCAAGCCCCACAAGGTTTTCGTCGACGCCACCATCCACATCAAACGCGCCGCGGCCGTCTTCCACTCCCAGGTGGGCTGGCTGGACAAGAAAAAGGCCGCCGCCATTGTCCAGGCCGCGGACGAGGTCTTGAAGAAAGACCAATGGCGCGACCAGTTCGTGGTGGACGTGTACCAGGCGGGCGCCGGCACCAGCCACAACATGAACGTGAACGAGGTTTTGGCCAACCGGGCCATCGAGATCTTGGGCGGCCAAAGGGGGGACTACAAACAGGTCCATCCCAACGACCACGTGAACATGGGCCAATCCACCAACGACGTCATTCCGACCGCCATCCGGATTTCGGGCCTTTTGTTGGTCCGGGACCTTTTGCCGGCCCTGGACAAACTCTCCAAGACCTTTTTTAAGAAAGGGCAGGAATTCAAAAAGGTCTTCAAGTCGGGCCGCACCCACTTGCAGGACGCGGCGCCGGTCACCCTGGGCCAGGAATTCACCGCTTACGGCGAGTCCCTGAAGCGCCACCACGCCCGGATTCAAAAGGCCTCGGAGGATTTGAGGGAGCTTGGCATCGGCGGTTCGGCGGTGGGGTCGGGCCTCAACACCCATCCCAAATACCCGTCGGGCATGGCCAAGCTTTTGTCCAAGGAAACGGGGTTGAAGCTCGCGCCCCATCCGGACCTGTTCGAGGCGATGCAGAGCATGGCGCCGGCGGTTTCCCTTTCGAATGCCGTGCGCGGCCTCTGCCTGGACCTGACCCGGATCGCCAACGATTTCAGGCTCATGACCAGCGGCCCCACCACGGGCTTCGGCGAGATTTTGCTGCCCGCCATGCAGCCGGGCTCCTCCATCATGCCCGGCAAGGTGAACCCGGTCATGGCCGAATGCCTGAACATGGTCTGCTACCAGGTGCTGGGTTTTGACGCCACGATCGCCTTGGCATCGCAAGCGGGCCAATTGGAGCTCAATGTCATGATGCCGGTCATCGCCTACAACCAAAACCAGTCGCTGACCCTCCTCGCCCAAATGCTGCGGGTGTTCGAGGAAAAGTGCGTGAGCGGGATCAAGGCCGACGCGGCCCGCTGCCTGGATTTCGCCGAGAAAAGCGTTTCCATCGCCACGGCCCTGAATCCGGTCATCGGCTACGAGAAGGCCGCCGAGGTGGTCAAGGCGGCGTTGAAGGAAGGGAAGACCATCAAGCAGGTGGTGCGGGAAAAGAATTTGCTCAGCGAGGAAAAATACAATCAAGCCGTGCGGCTGGAAAAACTGGTGGACCCCAACGGGCGGGGCTAAGGGCCTTTCCGGGGCTTTTGGGGCCAAAACAGGCCCTTTTGCGGCCCTTTGTCCTTGACAGGGAAAGTTCAAACCATACAATACCTACTCTTGCGACGTCCCCGCCCAAGTAGCTCAGTTGGTAGAGCACTTCCTTGGTAAGGAAGAGGTCACCGGTTCAATCCCGGTCTTGGGCTCCATTGTTAACCGGGAAACGGATTTAGAGTCATCTTTAAATTATTGAATGATCGAGGAGCGAGCGATGTCTAAAGAAAAATTCGTGCGCAATAAGCCCCATGTGAATATCGGGACGATCGGGCACGTGGACCATGGGAAGACGTCTTTGACGGCGGCCATCACGACGGTGCTGGCGAAAAAGGGA
>Ga0335069_10016709_pt1 | contig 10235 bp, 4 predicted proteins | sample Lox_Sample_11_FD_206714 | JGI IMG/M metagenome (GOLD analysis project Ga0335069, IMG submission 206714) | Soil microbial communities from Loxahatchee National Wildlife Refuge, Florida, United States - Lox_Sample_1.1 | ecosystem: Environmental > Terrestrial > Soil > Wetlands | place: USA: Florida...
GGTTCCGACGAATGTGGTCCACGTTCTCGGATTCTTCTCCGCAGACGCCATCGGTGGCGCGACCGTCCTGACCGCCTCCGGATCGGGATCGCCATCTCGCAACAAGCGATCCGCCAGCAGGTCAGCGGACGACAATCCAATATCTTTTAGAGATAGCCCAAGGTACGGCGTTCCTTCCGCCATCGAGGCTTCCGCGCTCTTCGGTAATACGACCGTCGCTCCCGCGGACGATACAAACACCAGCGCCCCGTCCCGCACCCGCAGGTCCTCATACACTTTCCAGTCGCCACTCTCTGACCGGAACTCTGCAACCGAAGTGTGGCCCTCAACTGAAACATGTGATCCGCCGAGTGGCTTTTTTGGGTGAGTATCCGTACGGGCGGCCGACATTCCCCGGTCTTCGAGCAATTCGAGGCTGGCAGCGCTGATCGCCATGCCTTGCAGGAATCTTCTTCGATCCATCAGCCCTTTCCCAACTGAGTGCGCCAAGACTAGCGGCGGCGTCTCCTCGGGTTGCCTGCCTCCCGGTCTTCCTTAATCTCAAAGTTCGCCGGCGGCGTAACGCCCAGCAGATTCTGTACGAAATAGTCCCAGCGCCGCCGCACCAAGTAAAGAGCGTGGTCTCCGCTCTCGCCGTGAAACATGTTCGGGACCAGAAGCATGTCGAAATCCTTGTTGGCTTTCATCAATGCATCGACAAATCGCATCGTCTCCACCGGATGCACGTTGTCATCAATGTCGCCATGCTCCAGAAGCAAATGTCCCTTCAACCGGCTCGCCATGGTGACGTTCGATTGCTCGGCGTAGTCGCCCTGCACGGGATACCCCTGGTACACCTCGTTCCACCATGCTTTGTCCAGTCGCGCATCGTGATCTCCGGACGTAGAAACTCCTACTTTGTAGAAATCCGGAAACGCCAACATGGCGTGAGCCGCGCCGTATCCGCCAGCGGAAGTCCCGAAAACTCCCACGCGCTCCGCATCCATATACGGATAGCGTGCGGCCATCTGCTTGATCATCGCCACATGATCTTCGAACGAGCCTCCGAGATTTCTGTATGAGAACTGGTGGAATGCACGCGAGCGTCCCGCTGTGCCGCGCCCGTCCACCATCACAACCACGAATCCCAACTCCGCCATCGGCTGTAGCCAGAATGTGCTGAACGTCTTGGGAACGAAATAGGATTGCGGTCCCGTATAAACGAACTCGACGATTGGATACTTCTTCGACGTATCGAAGTTGGTAGGCCGCCAGATCAGCCCATACAAATCCGTTGTCCCATCCGTGGCTTTGCCGTGGAAGGACTCCGGCGCCTTCCATCCCATCTTGGTGAGTGGAGCAGGATCCGTCTGTTCCAGCACTCGCACCTCGGAGCCATCCTTCGAGCGGCGCAGGACAATCTTGTCGGGCAAGTCCGGTCGCGAATAACTGTCGATGAAATACATCCCGTCTGGGGAGAAGTTTACGGAGTGGTACGCATTCTCAGGCGTGAGCAACTGCAGCCCTTTGCCGTCAAACCCTACACTGTAGAGATGCGCCTGGTATGGATCTTCGTCCTTCTCCCGTCCGCCCGCGGAGAAATAAACGCGCCGATTCGCATCGTCCACATGCTCGATTTGCTGGACCACCCACTTGCCTTCTGTGAGTTGCCTTTCCATCTGTCCGGTTGAGTTGTAGAAATAAAGATGATTCCAGCCGTCGCGTTCTGAACTCCAGAGAATTTCGCCTGTGCCCTTGACGAAGCGGTAGAAAGTCTCCCCCGGATCGACGTACGTCTCTGACTGCTCGCGAACCAGTACTCTCTGTTCTCCTGTGGAAGCATCGACTACCCGCAGTTCCTTCGCCTTATATCCGCGCTCGTCGTAGTCGTAAAAGAAATTCTTGCTATCGGGAAACCATTCGAACCCCGGACCATCCTGAAAGGGCAGTTCGATCGCAGTCTTCACGTCGATCCGCCGCCCCGACTGAATGTCAAAAAGAATTGGCTCGGCTTTGGCGAGCACTTCACCTGGCAGCGGATACACGTACGTAAACGCCTTCGGGCGCAGTTGATTCGGTGGCACAAACTGCAGGCTCGTGAAGCGCCCGGAATTCCTCGAGTCGATGCGATAGGTCACGAGCTTCGACGAATCCGGCGCCCAGAACACGGCCGCCGGTTGCTTCACGTCCTGCGTACCTTGATCCACCATCAGGCGCAGTGACGGGAGCGGCGTCGCATAGTCCCAGCCTCCAACGCCATCGGTCGTGAGTTGCAGCTCGGTTCCGGTAGAAATGTCTCGCAAAAACAGATTGTGATCGCGCACGAAGGCCGCCCAGCGCCCGTTGGGTGAGACCTGTTCTTCCGAATGTATGTGTTCTTCCGGCTTGCTCTTGCACTCGTAAGTGGTGATCGAGCAAGTCCACTCAGCACCGTCCGCCGAGAAGCGAATCGCCTTCGCGTCGTCGACAAACTCGAATTCCCGGAAAGGCAAATCGGTCGGTGAATACTCCCGCTTACCAGCCTCCGAAAGAGCCGCGGCGAGGCGAGCATGATCGAAGGCCGGAGTGCTGGTACTCCGTTCCACGTCGACCAGAACGAATTCAGATGCGCCGGGGGAAGCTTTCCGATACCAAAACCGGGGTGTTTTCTCGATCCAGTGCGGGTTTATGTCAGCCAAATAAACAATGTGACGCAGATTCCCTGTAAGAAACTGCTGCGCTCGCTGGTAGTCCTCCAATTTCCCTTGCGCCTCGAGCGCGGGCACAAGCACCGATAGGAAGACTGGAAGCAGAAGAAACCAAGACCGGAGCTTGCGAATGTTAGCCCCCTGAGCAGACCTGCCAGTTTTTCTAGACGCCTCTGCCGCATCGTGGCGATACGGCAGAGACGGTTGGGTTCAAAGCCTATCGTCAGAATTCCACGTTTGCTCGCAGCTCTATTAGGCGCGGGGCGTAACTGGGCGAGAGCCCACCTATTCCGAATCCGGTGGCCTGTACGTTCGGGAACCCGCCTCCCGCGGCATAGCAGTAGTACGAGCAACCAGCTCCCGAACCGGGTTGGAAACTGGGATGGTTAAACACGTTCAGCATGGATGCCTGAAGGCTGAAACTGATGCTCTCCGTGATCGGAACGTGTTTGGTGATGGAAAGATCGTCGTTCACATATCGTGGACCGTGTAGGTAAACCAATTGTCCGAACGTTCCTGGTGTTGTGTTCGGGACGATGAAGTTCGAGTTCGCTCCACCGCCCGTATTAACACCAGAGGAAATCGCTAGGTACTTGGGATTCAGGAACGAGACGGTTGGCGTGCCCGCAATGTGGTACACACCCACTGAGCTCTGCAGCTGCGACGGGCTGACTCCATTGAGGACTACTCCGCCGTCGCCATAGTCATTGAAGGTGTTGTATCCGCCCTGCAGCAGGAAGGGATTACCCGTCTGCCACGTAAAGATGGAACCTAGGGTCCACCCGCCAACAATTCGATCGACCACTCCGCCTTTGTCTGCGAACTGTTTGCCTTTGCCGAACGGCAGGTCATACGTTCCGTTGATGTGCACCGAGTGCCGGATGTCGAATAGCGTCGGCCCATAGCTCATACGCATGTCGCGCAGAGTGAATGAAGTGACGGCACCTTGCCAGTTGTTCTGGGTCGAGATGCCGAGGGTGTGTGACCAGGTGTAGTTCGCGTCGAACTGCAAGCCATGCCACGAACGCTCGCGGAAATCGACCTGCAGAGCGTTATAGTTCGAGTAACCCTTGGCGACTAGCTGGCTCAGCCCAACTCCCTGCGCAAATGGATTCGCCTGGAAGTAGTTGATCGGATATCCAGCGCCTGCCCCCGTGTAGCCGAGATTGTTCGCGCACGGTCCGAATCCTGCCCCCACCAAGTTGCATAAATACGGCACCGGTCCATTGACGCTCGCAAGAACTCCCGCTAAAGCTCCTGCCTGACCGAAAGTCAGGTCGTTCACGAAGTCGCTATTGGCATAGTCGATGAGCGGCACGCCCGCGCCGCCTGCGGTTTCTCCGGCAAATGCGGCGTCAAACACCGGCAGGGGTTGCTGGCCGGCATAGCCGTTGTTGGCGAATGATGTAATTCCGTTCTGCTGGTTGATCGCCAGATTCTGTTGCGCGGCTTTGAACTGCGACAGGAAATTGTTCTCGAAAATATTGACTTCGTTCTGATTGAGCACAATCCATTGACGCAGGCTTCGATTGCCGAGGTAGCGGATCTCGAGCGCCCGGCTTTCTCCCAGCTGCCGTTGGATACCCACGTTCCACGATTCCGTATACGGCTGCCGGATATTTCCTTCGACGCCATTCACTCCCGGCCCGCCCAAAAAGGTGAAATCGGACTCGGATTCCGTCTTCAGATAGTTTTGCGGAGCGACCCCAAACGCGGGAAGTGGATTCCCCAGCGTCAAGGAGCCGGGCGTAAAGCCTCCGTAGTTCCCGCTACCAATCGGATTCAGGAAGAACGACTGAAAATAAAATGCGCCATAGTCTGACGCCTGATTCCAGAAGTATTGCTGGGGCTCGGTGAAGCGGCGCAGCGAGAAGCCCGCGCGAAGTACCGTTTTATCGTGTCCAAGCAATGCGCCAATCGGACCGCCACCGCCGTGGGGTGCCCACGCAATTCCGAATGCGGGCTGAGGGGCTACATACCACGGCTTCGCGGGAGAACTGTTTTGCGTCAGCATGGGGTTCGACGTCCCGTTGAGAGACCCTGGATTGAACAGGTTGTTGATCCCGGAGGGTCCCCATACCGCATCGGGGGCGGCTGAGTGATAAGCGCCCGTCAAGTCGTAATCAGGCCACGTGAGGTCCCACCGCAGTCCGTAGTTCAGCGTAAGGGTTGGCCTGATGCGGAACGAGTCCTGCGCAAAGAATCCGAATGCTTTCTGCAATTCGTCCAGATTGTAGGTGCCGATACACGGACAGTAGCTTTGACTCTTCTGACTATACGCATAGCTGCCACCGACGCTGGAGATGCGTCCCGCCAGCACCGCATACAATTCCTGCGCCTCCGACAGGTCCGTTCCCGAAGCATTCGGCACGGTGCCGGACGAGCCGTTGGTGAAAGCCCCCAATGCAGGGTCGCCATTCGCCAGTCCCAAATTGATTCCCGGGAATCCGAGAACGCCGTTGTAGTAGTGGTTCTGCTCTCGCCACCACGAGAATCCAAAGCTGAAGGTGTGCGCCTTGTGCTGCCACGTCAGAGTATCCGACGCGTTGAAGACGGGATAGTACGAGCCCGTCGGTATCTGGAAGTTCGTGCCGTTCATCTGGGTGGCGAACGGATACGGAAGATTGGGAAAGTTCCACGCGATCTGCTGCGTGCTGGTCGTCGGATTCTTTCCGTTGTAGGCGAAGAAGCTAGCGGTGTAGAGGAACCCACCGCGAAGTTCGTTCACTAGGGTTGGCGAGAACGTCTGCGTGAAACCCAGAGCCGCTGTGTACGACTTGGATTGGTTTCCCGCTCCGGTACTCGCGAATGCCTCACCCGGAAGGTTCGGCGGATTGGCACCCGGCTGAATCGACTTCGTGTAGTTCCACGCGAGATTGAACCGCATCCGGTCATTCGGGTTGTAGTCCACGCGGACCGTCGGGAAATACATTGTTCTGGGATTTGCGACCAGCCAATTCAATTGTTGAAAGTTCGGATCGCTCAGAGACGTCAAAGCGCCCTTTGAGAGAACGCCGTTCACCGCCGAAAACGTCGACGCGGTCTGGGCGTTGACTGTCGACGGAAGCGGGTTGGACCCGCAATTGATCGTACAATTCGCGGCCAGTTGCAAAACGTTGACGGTCTGGGTTGCATTATTGGAATCAATGTAGGTGAAGTTGCCAGCCTGTGCGGCCGGAGTTAAAACCCATACGTCGGTATTGGTTTCTCCGGGCTGCTTCGACATGGCAAATGTGCCGAAGAAGAAAAGCTTGTCTTTGATGATCGGGCCGCCCAGGCTGCCGCCAAATTCGTTCAGGATCAGTGCATCTTTCTTCAGCCCTACATTGTCGTTGAACCAGCTGTTCGCATTCAGCGCAGCATTTCGAAAATCCTCATACACCCGGCCATGAAAGGAATTCGAGCCGCGCCGCGTGATGAAGTTAATCTGCATACTTGAATTGCCAAAGCCCTGGTTCAGGTCGAGCTGATCAGTCTGCACCGTCATCTCTTCGATGTTTTCCAGGCGAGGCTGCACAGCCGGTTCAGCCGCTCCGCTGAACTTCATGCGGCCCGCGTCGCCTACCACTCCGTCAATGTTGCTGCCCTGCGCGATGGAAGGCAGCCCGTTCCATGTGCCTCCCCCGTCAGCCAGCGTTCCGGTGTATCCGGGAACCAGCTGCGTCATCTGCGTCAGATCGCGGCCCACCATTGGCAGGTCCTCGATCTGTTTCAGGTTGATCGTGCTGCCGATCGCATTGGTCGTCGTTTCGACGAGGGGAGCAGCTCCGCCCGTCACTTGGACGGTCTCGCTTATGGCGCCTACTTTGAGATTGGCGGTGATGTCCGTCGTTTTTGTCGCTTCGACGACGACGTCCGTGAACTCCTGCGTCTGGAAGCCTTGCTTCTTCACGGTAAGCGTGTACTTCCCGATCGACAGATTTAGAAACGTATGGACGCCATGCTCCTGGGTGCTCCCCCTCATGACATTGTTGGTGGCAATGTCACGCAGTTCCAGTTCCGCTCCCCCGACCACGCTGCCGCTCGGGTCCATAACCGTGACTGTGACGGTTCCTTCAGAACCATGTTGCGCTCGAGCGGCAGGCACTCCCAGCACAAGGAGAACTGCCAGACCGATCGTTACATACGCAGCAAGTCTCTTCGCAAACTCCATGGTTCCTCCTTCAATATGCTCTGAGTGACAACCTGCTCAGTGCTGCTGAAATATGCCGCAGAGCCGTTCAGCAAACGTTTACTCGATTGCCGGAGTTTGTATACTTTATTCGATCCTGTTGTCAACCTTATTTTCTTCACTGAATCCTGTCGTACAATCCCTTGCGGTACATTAACTTGCGCGGAATCCTCAATTCGGCCCCACTTTCCCGGCGCCAACTCCTTCGCCAGATCGGCGGAATTTCCCTCGGTTTCGCCCTCCCTCTCCCCCGGCTCCTCTCTTCCCCCCACACACCTGTCACCTTCGGCGATGTCGCGGATTCGGCCGGAATCTCTTTTCGCCACGACAACGCGGCTTCCCCCGAGAAATATCTCATCGAAACCATGGGGTCTGGCTGCGGATGGATCGACTACAACCAGGACGGCTTGCCTGATCTTTATCTCGTCAACGGAGCCGCCACTCGTGTTTACGCTCCGCGGCATCCACTGCGCAGCGCGCTCTACGGCAACAACGGCGATGGAACGTTTACTGACGTCACTCTCAAAGCGGGAGTCGGTGCAGAAGGGCTCTTCGGGATGGGTGTCGCGGTCGGCGATTACGACAACGACGGCTTCCCCGACCTGCTCGTGCTCGGTTATGGCCGTTGCATCCTCTACCACAACAATGGCGACGGCACCTTCACCGATGTGACATCACGGGCCGGCGTGCAGAACGCGGGACGTTGGGCGTCCAGCGCGGCTTGGTTCGATTTCGACAATGATGGCAAACTCGATCTTGTCATCGCCAACTACGTCGACTGGTCTCCCGAGCGCAATTTCTATTGTGGCGACACCGGACCGGGCATGCGCAGTTATTGCCATCCTGATGATTTCCATGGCGAGCCCCCATCTCTCTATCGCAACAATGGCGATGGCACTTTCACTGACGTCAGCAAATCTTCGGGAGTCGGACTGAAGGGGGGCAATGGCCTCGGCGTCGTGACCTTCGATTACGACAATGATGGGTGGCAGGATATCTTCATCGCCAACGACCACATGCCCAACTTCCTGTTCCACAATAATCGGGATGGGACTTTTCGCGAGGTGGGATACGTAGCCGGCGTTGCCGTCAGCGCCGACGGACAATTCGAAGCCGGCATGGGCACCGACGCTGCCGACACGACTGGGAGCGGCCGCCTCGATCTCATCGTGGGCCACTTGGACATGCAACTTGCTCGCGTCTACCAGAACATGGGCGCCCAGACCTTCGAAGACGCCACCCTGCGCTCCAAACTCTCGTACTCGACCTATCACATGAGCACATTTGGAACGCGGTTTATGGATTACGACAACGATGGTTGGAGCGACCTCTTTATGGCAAATGGTCACGTACTCGATAACATCGAGCGCTATCACTCAGACACGAAATATGCCGAACCCAAGATGATGTTCCGCAACACTGGACACGGAGTCTTCGAGAACGTCAGCAATGACCTCGGCCCTGATTTTCAATTACCTCGCGTCAGCCGCGGCGCAGCCATCGGTGACTTCGACAACGATGGCGATCTCGACATTCTCGTAAACAACTTGGGAGGGGCTCCGCAACTGCTGCGCAATGATGGTGGCAACGCCAATCATTGGCTTGAAATCCTGCTCATCGGAACAAAGTCGAACCGCGATGGGGTCGGCGCTCGCGTGAAGGTCTCATCGGGAAACCTTGTGCTTTACGATCAGAGGAAGGGCGGCATGAGCTATCAGTCCGCTCAGGATCCCCGTCTTCATTTCGGCTTGGGACAGAACTCTTCGATCGACTCGATTGAGATCGCCTGGCCCAGCGGCATGAACACAAAGCTCTCGAATATTAAAGCGGACCAGATTCTAGCCATCAAAGAAGGAACGGGAATCGTCGAACATCCTTTCCCGCGGATCGTGACCAGACCTAAGTAGGTGAGCGCGAGTCCTGCGCCTCCTCAAGAGCACTTCATTGTGGCGGAGCCGGTTCGCCGCCATAACTCAGCTTGCGCTCGCCCGGAGCGGATTGAATCCTCTGCGCCTGCGCCTGGTTCAGGCTCTCCAATTTCGCGAATGCTTCCTCGGCGCCGTGCGTATCCCCCTTGCGTTGATAGGCCTTTCCCAAACTCGCATACACGGAAGGCTGATCAGGCCTTAACTTCCGAGCTGCCTGCAGATGAGCGATGGCTTCATCAAGGCGACCATCCATCAGATAAATTTGGCCCAGCGCAATCTGCGAGCCCGCATCATTCGGATGCTCTGTAACCGCCTTTTCCAGCGCGTTCTGCGCCTCGACGAATTCCGGTTGGCCAGGCGTAATTCCTGAACGGAGCAGAGCCTTCCCGAGAATCACTAGCAGAGCCGAATTCTGCATGCCCTTGCTGATTGCCTCTCGCGCAATCCGAATTCCGTCCGAAACATTCCCCTCCAGCAGCGCCTCCTGCCCTGCAGCCAGATATGCGACCTCGCTTCCCTGTCCGAACTTTTTCGCCAACTCAAAATCAGGCTTGGCGCGGTCAAACTGATCGAGTTGCGACAGGAGTACTGCCTTCTGGTAATGCAGCCGCGCCGACTGCGGAAGATTCTTCAATCCGATTTCGATTACCTTCAGTCCCAGTTCAAAATCCTGAGTGTCGGAGCACGCATCCGCAACAAACGCGAACAGCCTTTCGTTCTGCGGCGAGATTGCCGCCGCTCGCTCCAGGGCCGCCAGAGCATCGTCCTTCTTTCCGTTACCGATGTACGCCTGCGCCAGCAGATTCTCGACATCGGCATTGTCGCGCCCTTTCTGCCGCAATCCATCCAGGATCGAAATCGCTTTCTCGTACTCCGCGTCTCCGAGGTAGCACAGGCCCAAATTAAATTCCAGCCCGTACACATTCGGCAGCGTCTCCCGCGCCGCTAACAGGTGCGGGATCGCCTGCTTAAACCGGCCCTGCCGTGTCAACACCGTTCCCTGCTGCAGTTGTTCTTTCGCCTTTTCAGTTTCGTTCGCCGCGGACGACGCGTCCTCACTCGACCGGATCGTGCGCTCAGGCGCGGGCGCTGCCTGACTTTGCGCTCGACTCTGTGCCGGACACAGCAGCGGCAACGCGATGACCACGGCCAAGCCGACGCTACTCGTCCTCCACATCTTCATTGCGCCTTCACTCCACTACTTCCACTTACCCTCTCCCTCTACGATCGTGATATATCGGTCCACGGGCAAGTCCGTGAATCGTTCCTTTCTTCCGCTGGGCTGCGGCCATAGCACCTCGAGCCACTCAACTTTGCTCCGCTTCCCCAATCCAAAAACCATCCGTGGATCATGCGAAGAGAGATAGCTGCCTCCACCTACCTTGAACTGGTGCCTTTGCAAATCTCCTGCCTGATAAGTAACCTTCGCGCCGACCGCATCGACGTTCGACTTAGTTCCGACCAATCGAA
>Ga0335069_10016711_pt1 | contig 10234 bp, 8 predicted proteins | sample Lox_Sample_11_FD_206714 | JGI IMG/M metagenome (GOLD analysis project Ga0335069, IMG submission 206714) | Soil microbial communities from Loxahatchee National Wildlife Refuge, Florida, United States - Lox_Sample_1.1 | ecosystem: Environmental > Terrestrial > Soil > Wetlands | place: USA: Florida...
AACGCCTACGAAGGCGCGCCTTTCGAAAGCCATGCAGAAGCCGATGAAACGCGCCTGGCGCATCTGATCGACACCACCGCGGCCGATGCCGAGGTGGTGATCGTCGATACCGCTGGCTTCGGCAACCGTGCCGCCGCCGTCGCCATGACCAGCGCCGACGCCGTCCTGGTACCGGCGCTCAGTGGCGAAGCCGATGTGACCGAGGCGGAAAAGACCGTTCGCCTCGCCGAAGGCCTGGCGCGTGCTGCACGCCGGGAAATCCCCACGGCCGTGCTGCTCAACCGCGTGCGGCGCACACAACTCGCGCGCCACGCCGCCCAGGAAATCATCACCGCCAGCCTCCCGCGCCTGGAAGCGACTCTGAGCGACCTCGTTGCCTATGGTGAGCTGTCCTATTCCGGTCGCATTCCCGCCATCGGCACGGCCGCAGCAGAAATTGCAGCCCTGATTGCCGAGCTGCGTGCACGAGGGTGGTTGCCGCAGCCGGCACGCCAGCCAGTGGCCGCGGCTATCCAACCCTTCTCCTGAGGTCCCATGAAGACGCTGAAGCCTCGCGCAACTGCCCGGCCCTCCGCCGTCGAAGCATTGCGGATCGCTGCCGTGCAGGCGCCGTTGCTGCCACCGACTCGAGCCATCCCCACCGATCGCCCCACCACCCTGAACCTGCGCCTGCGCATGAGCACGGTGGCCGCGATCACCGCCGAGGCACGCCAGCGGGGTCTCACGCAGAAGCAGCTTGTCTGCCAGGCCCTGGCAGCAGCCGGCGTCGCCGTCACCGCCTCCGATCTCGAAGACCGGACACCCCGCCGCCGCGGCTGACAGCCCCCCGGGCGCCTGTTACAGGACCGTCGATGGGCGACGCGCAACCGGCCAGCACCCTGCTGCTGAAGACTGCAACGGGAACCGGCTGGGTCATCGGCTGGCGCATGGCGACACGCCTGCTCGGCATCATCAACACACTCACACTCGTCCGGCTGCTGCTACCTTCTGATTTCGGATTGGTCGCGCTCAGTGCCAGCTTCCAGGCCTCTGTTGAGGCATTTGCCTCGCTTGGAGTGGAAGATGCCGTGGTGCGTGAGCGTTCGCCCACCCCCGATTTCTATGACACCGGATTTACCGTCAATGCATTGCGCAGCATCGCAACCGCCGCGGTGGTGCTCGCACTGGCCTTTCCCGCTGGAAGCTTCTTTGCCGAACCGCGGCTGACCAATGTCCTGATCGCGCTGGCCATCGGCACGCTGGTCGACGGTTTCGCCAATATCGGCGTCGTCGACTTCCGCCGTGACTTCACCTTCAGCAAGGAATTCCAACTGTGGCTGCTGCCGCGACTGCTCGGCATCGTCGCGGCGCTGAGCATCGCTTTCATCTGGCGCACGTATTGGGCGCTTGTGGTCGGCATTCTCACCTCGCGAATCCTGCGCGTCATATTCAGCTACCACATGCACCCACACAGACCGCGGTTCACTCTGCGCGCCTGGCGGCGGCTGATCGGCTATTCAACCTGGAGCTGGGTCGTCAACCTGATCATGCTGATGCGCGACCGCGTGGATCAGATCCTGATCGGCCGCATGCTCAACCCGACGCAGGTCGGCATCTACACGATGGGCGCCGAGATAGCGGCACTGCCGACGACCGAACTGGTGGAACCCCTCTGCCGCGCGGCTTTTTCTGGCTTCGCGGCGGCGCGCAATGCCGACCTGAAGCCGGGCGAGACCTATCTGCGCATCATCGCCAGCATGGCGCTGCTGACCATACCGGCAGCGGTCGGCATCTCGCTGATTGCCGACCCGCTGGTCAGGCTCGCGTTCGGGACATTATGGGTAGGGGCCGTGCCCTTGGTGCGGGTTCTGGCGCTGGCCGGGGGACTGACGATCTTTGGCCAGATCAGTGCCACCCTGTTCAGCGCGCATGCGTTGCTGCGGCAAATGGTAGCGATCAACTTCGTCGTGATGATGGTGCGGATCGCGCTTCTGATCTTCTTCATCGCCCGGCTTGGGCTCTATGGCGCCGCCATTGCCGCGGCGATTTCGATAGCCCTCGAGCAGGCGCTCTATCTAGGAGTGACGATCCGCCATTTCGGTCTGAGCCTCCTTGACCTGATTCGTTCTACTTGGCGATCGTTGATCGCATCAGCGGCCATGGCAGCAGTTTTGCTGCGAACCGGGCTCGGCGGCGGCACGTTGCAAGCCGGGCCAGCGGCGTTGGCCGAACACCTTGGTTTGGCCGTTGGCCTCGGGGCGGCAACCTACACCGTCGTTCTCCTGACGTTCTGGATCGCGGCTGGTCGCCCGCAGGGAGCGGAGACCGATTTTCTTGCCCTCGTTCGTCGTCTCGGCGGTCCGCTCGCCGGGAGGCTTTGGGCACGCTGAACTTAGCCGAACTTTTCCAGACAATTTGAGCTTGCCTTAACGCAGCGCCTGCTATCCGGGAGGGGAGTGCAATTGTTGCGCTTCCGTGAATGCGGAGGCGGAGTGGCGGAGCAAAAATGACGAACCGAATCTGTCTGGTCGGCGCGGGCGAGCTTTCCCGCAAGCACGTCGACGCACTGCACGGCATCTCGGGCCATCAGGTGACCGCGATTGTCGACCCCGATATGACGGCGGCCCGACGCCTGGCCCGCCGGAGCGGGGTGCAAAAAGTCTTCGTCTCCGTCGAGGAGGCGCTGGCCGATGCTTCATTCGACCGCGCCCACGTCCTGGTTCCGCCGGATCAGCGTGCCCAGGCTGCCATGCCCTTGCTCGCTGCCGGGAAACCGGTGTTACTGGAACAGCCGCTGGCACTGAGCACCGAAGCATGCGGCGCCATCCTGGCCACAGCGCAGGAAACCGGCACCGCACTCGGCGTCAACGACGGCTTCATGCACCATCCGGCTTTTGTGCGCCTGCAGCAGCTTTTGCAGCGACAGGAGTTGGGTCGGCCGGTGATGGTTTTCTGCATCCGCAACCTGCCGCTCAGCGAGGTTGCCGGGTACGCAGGCGACGACATTCTGCTTCAGCATGCCGTGCATCCATTGACGCAGATCACGGCGCTGGCGGGTCCGATCGACAAAGTGCGCGCCTTCGCCGGACCGTCGGTCGAATTGGGCGGCGAGCACACATTTCCTTCTCCGCTCGATCTGTCGCTGAATTGCGCAAACCTCTCGGCTCGGTTGCGCATTGCGGTCGGACGGCGCCGGGCACTGTGGCAAGTCACCGCGATCTGCGATGACGGCGTGGCAGTCGCTGACGTCCTGGAGAATCGAATCGATACGCATGGGCGCACGCGCTGGCGCGATGCGCTCCAGGACCTCGGCACGGACCTTGCCTCCGCCGGCGCAGAGTTCAACCACGCGGTACGCAACATTCTGGATGCGGCGGTATCGCTGGCTTATCCGGCCCGGCGCGGCAACCCGATTCGCATCGGCCTGCGCCGAAGCATTGCCTCTTTCCACGCGGCGCTTGATGCCGGCAAGCCGCCGCAGCCGGACGGTCGGCTGGCTGCCGAGCTGGTCGCGCTGTGCCGGCGCGTTGCTGACCAGGCGCGGCGCGATCCGGTGCCCGCCTGATCGATTGCCGCGGCGGTTCCGCGGCACCGCTGCAGCCGTTATGAACGGGCCTGATGAGCCCGCCGCTTCTGCTGCACGTCTTCTCCTCGTTCGCGGTCGGCGGCGCGCAGGTGCGATTCGCCGCCATCGCCAATCGCTATCCGCTGCGCTGGCGCCACGCCATCGTCGCCATGGATGGCGACCTGTCATGTCGTGAACGGCTGTCGCCGGAACTCGACGTCACCTATCCCGCGATCGACATCCGCAAGGGCGACACGGTCGGCAACATACGCAGCTTCCGTCATGCGCTGCGCGAGATGCGGCCGCACGCGCTGATCACCGGCAACTGGGGCGCGATCGAATGGGCAATCGCGAACGCGATGCCGCTGGTGCGCCATATCCATACCGAGGACGGCTTCGGTCCAGAAGAGCGGGACCGCCAGTTGCCACGCCGTGTGTGGACCCGCCGCATTTTTTTGCGGCGCTCGACGGTGGTACTGCCGTCACGGACCTTGCTGCGCATCGCCACCGAAATCTGGCGCCTGCCTCCGGCCCGGCTCCGCTACATGCCGAACGGCATCGATCTCTCCCGCTTCGGCAGCGCGACCGCGGCAGAGCTGCCAGGTGAGGGGCCGGTGATCGGCTGCGTCGCCGCGTTGCGCGCCGAGAAAAATCTGCCCCGTCTGCTGCGGGCTTTCCGACTCGTGGTGGCGGAGCTGCCGTCGCGTCTGGTCATTGGCGGCGAGGGGCCCGAGCGAGCAAAGCTGGAGACATTGGCGGCATCGCTCGGCCTGCGTGGCCGCGTTCTCTTCACCGGGCATGTGCCAGAACCGGCGGCGCTGTACCGCGCGTTCGACATCTTTACACTTACCTCCGACACCGAACAGATGCCGATGACGGTGCTGGAGGCGATGGCCGCCCGTTTGCCGGTGGCGGCCACTGATGTCGGCGACATCAGGTCGATGCTGGCGCCGGAAAACAACGACTTCGTGGTCCCCTGCGACGATCGGGCGGTCGCAGATGCGCTGCTGACGTTGCTGCGCCGGCCGGAGTTGCGCCGTTCGATCGGCGTCGCCAACCGGACCCGTGCCGAACGTGAGTTCGATCAGGAAGTCATGTTCCAAAAGTATGCTGCGCTGTTCCAGGGCGAAGCCGTTGCAGAAGCCGTTTCAACCGCTGCGACCACGGTGACGCAGTAAACAGATAGCGCAGGTTGCCGAACGGCTCCGCGCCGTGGCCGATCGCCTTCAGCAGCAACCAGAAGCCAGGGCCAGGCGAACTGGGATAAACGTTGCGGCCGATCTGCGTGTAGCGCGCGCCAAGGATCGTGCACAATTCGGCGCGGCTCAACCGCGGCGCCAGGCTGCGGCAATGATTGAGTATCATGGGCAGCACGGTTTCATGCTCCCGGGAAAGATGCGTACGGCTGAGGCTATCGGGCAGCTCGTGCATGGTGACGAGCGTCGCATCCACGAAATCGACCTCACCGGCCAGGGCGAGCCGGATGCAGACATCCTGATCGTCCTCGCCCGCACGCAACCTGGCATCGAAGCCACCGAGGTCTCGCAGCACAGCGGCGCGCGCCATGAGCGTGCTGGGCACGTAGTAGCTGTGATGCAGCAGCGTTTTCCAGGCGTCGTGTCCGACCGGCGGCTCACGTTGGGGGTTGACAGGGATGCGCACGCCGTCGGGGCGCAGTACTTCGCAGCGGCAGCCGACCATGGTCACGGCTGGGTTGTTCGCGATGAGCTGAAGTTGCCGCTCGAGCTTGTCCGGGTACCACTCGTCGTCGGCGTCGACAAAGGCGAGAAATTCGCCCTGGGCGGCAGCGATCGCCGCATTGCGGGCGGCGGCGGCGCCGCTATTGCTGGGCTGCGCGATCACCTGCACGCCCGCCGCTTCCTGCTCACGCAGCAGATGCAGCGTCCCGTCACGGCTGGCATCGTCAACCGCAAAAATCTCGATCGGCCGGTAGGTTTGCGCGCGCACCGATTCGAGCGTCCGCAGCAGCGTGCGTTCGGCGTTGTAGCAGGGGATGATGACGCTGATCAGCGGCCGGTCAGTCATGCGGCTCCGTATAGATTTCGAACGGACCGGAAGGAATCGACGATTTCCGGTAGCGCTCCATTACCGCCGCCGGAATACGCGGACCGAGAAAGCTCGGCTCCGTCGTTGCAACGTTAAGCTCGATGGCTCCGTAGCCGCCGGACGCGATGCGCTGCAGCACCGGGCGCTCCTGCTTGGTGCCGGCGATGACGCCCTGGCCAAAATTGAAGGCGTCGAGTTCCAGCGGTTTACCGGCCCAGTAGCAAATGGCCAGGTTCTCGCAGAGGGCCGGTGCGGGGCGGCTGGCGACGGCGCGGATGGCCGTGAGGGACGCGGCCTCGCGCGCACGTTCGCTGGCGATCCACGGGCGAAGCAGGAGCTGACCCTTGGTCGCCACGAGTCCAGCACTAACAACCGCAGCGAAGGCATAGGCGCCGATCGCCCACAGCCGCAACGAACGCTGCGGGCGCAGGCATGCGAGAAGTTGCCCCGCCGCGAGCGAAAATGCGATCACCACATCGAACATCAGGTTGAAATTGACGCCCGCGCCGCCGGCAAACGCCCAGGCCAGCAGCAGCGCGATCAGTCCGTAGCCCGTGAACAGCAACGTATAACGATTCTTCCGATCCACGACGGCGGCGAGGGCTGCCAACAGCACCGGCAGCTCGATCGGCATCATCCATTCGACCGCATGGCGCCAGGCGCGCACCGGCACATACTGCCGCGGCGCCAGCAGGCTCGAGATGAGATTGTGTCCATAGGCAATCAGGCAGAGCGCCAGGCCCGCAACGCCGCTCGCGATGCCGGTCGCGATAAAGCGGAGGGCGGCGCGGCGATCAGTGAGCAGGAGCCAAAGGGCAACCGAAAGCGGCAGCGCGATGATATTGTGCTTCGCGAACAGCGCGGCAGCCATCACCACGGCCGCACACGCGGTGAGGCCGTGCCTCAGCAACAGCCAAAGACCCAACAGCATGCCGGCGTGCGCCAGCATTTGCGGGTCGTTCATGCCGACGTAAATATCGTAATTGATTACCATGCAGCCGGCGAACAACATGACCGCGAGCATGGCAGCGAGCCGGTCGCGATTGAGCCGGTGAACGATCGCGCCGATCAGCCCGGCGATGGCGGCAAAGGACAGCCACGCCAGCAGCCTGCCGGCGAAGATGGCGTCGCCCATCAGCGTGGCGAGCGGCGCTTCCAGCAGGAATGAGAGGGGCGGATAGTTGTTGGTGGTCAGCGCCTCGGGCGGAAAGTAGAGCGGCCCCCCCGAAAGCACCGCGGCGACAAAATAGGCGTTGCAACCCTCGTTGTAGTTGATCGGCGCCGTTAGCGTCGAACGCCAGGCCAATGCGGCCAGCGCAATCCCAAGCGGGATGGCGAGCAGCGCGAGGAGAATGGTCTCCCAGGCGACCGTTTGAGCAGCCGGCTTCGCCCGGTTGATCGGTCTCGCTTGCGAAACGCTCATGAACGGCAGCATAGCGGCTTTGCGCCCGGCTGCGGAGGCAATATCGTGCCTCATGCCGATCGATGCGAGCGCGCCTGTCCTGAGACGGCCTCCCCTGAGCATGCTGGTCGGGCGGCGCCTGCCGCGCTCCTATATCGCGAAAGGATTCCTGCTCCGACACCACATGCTGGAGGCGTACGCGCCGTTCCGTTTTCATGATACGAAGGTGGTGGTCCCGCTCGACGAGTACGACGTCTGGCATTACCTCAATCTTTCACGCTACCATCTGAACCGGGTGCGCAACTTCGCCGCCATTGCCGACCGGCAAATGCCCGCGTTCAACTTCATTGACTGCGGCGCGCATCTCGGCCTGTTCAGCGCGCAGTTCTGCAGGCAAAGCCGCAACGTACGGTCAGTAGTAGCGTTCGAGCCGAACGATGCACTATTTCGCTTTCTGGAAAACAACATCCGCGCCGGCGGATTGAGCAACATTACGGCCCTGCACGCGGCGATCGCGGATTTTCATGGCAAAGGGCGGCTCATCGCACCCGACTACGACCAGTCGAGCCAGGCGCTCTTCGTCGCCCCCGATCCCACCGGCCCGCTCGAGGTGATGACACTTGAGGAAATCGCCCCGCGTGTGAGTAAGATGGTAGCGCTCAAGCTCGATATAGAAGGCGGCGAGCTCGAGGTATTTCGCGGCGGCGCCGATTTTATCCGCTCCTGCGACGCGCTGGTGGTGTGCTTGGAGTTCCATCGCAAAGTGCTGGCGCGTATCGGGCGCAGCGATGCCGAGATTCTGGCCGAGATCGCGCGGCTCAGGAGGCTGCGTTGGGTGGATGCCGAGGATCCCAACCGCGTCATTGATCCCGGCCGGTCGGTGTGGGAGCAGACGCAGACGTCGCACCAGTGCGACCTGATCGGCTTCGACGATGGCTGACGGGCAACCGCGGGCTGCCGGCACCCTCGCCAGTGACGTCGGCTTTCGGTTACGCATGCAGCTGGAATCGTCCGAGCAATCACGTCCCCGGAACGCTGTCATCGCCGCGCCATTGACATTCGAGATCGTGCCGATGCCGCTCCTGGACGCCCTGGGCGCGTTATGGCGTGAGCTGGAGGCGCGCTCGGATCCCAGCTTTTTCCTGAGCTGGGACTGGGTTGGCTCGTGGATCGAGGAGACCAGGCTGGAGCCCGCGATCCTGATCGGCCGCCACGAGGGGCACGTGGTGCTGCTCGCCGCGCTGGCGCCGACGCGGCGGCACGACATCGCCCGCTTTGCCATTGCCGGTCTGCATTTGCAGACCACCGGCGATGTGCAGCAGGACATCATCACCATCGAGTACAACGGCTTTCTGGTCGACCGTGCCTGGGCCGGGCGCGTCGAGCAGGCCGCGGTCGCCTTCCTGATGACCGGCCCCGTGGTGGAGGGGCGGCGCCGGGACGAGTTGCACCTGAAGAACGTCACGGTTCCCTATGATCGAGGCTTCAGCGAGCCCGGCATCCGCTGCACGCGGTTGGAACAGAAGCCGTCCTGGCGGGTGGATCTGGACGCGGTGCGGGCATCGGGACGGCCCTATCTTGACCATCTCAGCGCCAACACGCGTCAGCAGGTTCGCCGCTCGATGCGGCTCTACGCTCGGCACGGACCCCTCACCATCCGCCGCGCCCGCGAGGTGCCAGAGGCGCTTGCGTTGCTGGAAGACCTGAAGGCACTGCACCAGCGCACCTGGACCCGACGCGGCGAGACCGGCTCGTTCGCCTACCCGTTCTTCGAGCGTTTCCAGCGCCGGCTGATCGCCGCCTGCCTGCCGCGCGGCACCGTGGAGATCCTGCGCTTCGCCTGCGGCGAGCGGGTGATCGGCTACCTCTACAATTTCGTCTACCGCGGCACGGTGCTCGCTTATCAGTCGGGTCTGGCTTACGAGGACGATGCGCGGCTAAAGCCGGGGCTGGTGGCGCATTGCTTGTGCATTGACGACCATGTGCGGGAGGGTGACCGCATCTACGACTTCATGGCGGGCGAGGCGCGCTACAAGGCGAGCCTCGGACAGCCTGGCCCGGAGATGTACCATCTCCTGCTGCAGCGTCCGACCTGGGCGCTGCGCGTCGAGTACGGGCTGAGGCACCTGAAGCGTTCACTGGGATTGAGCTGGAAGACCTCATCGGCACCGGCGATGGAATGAACACGCCATTCGGCATGAGCCGCGAGACCTCGATTTACCTGGATCTGGTCCGGTTGCTCGCGGCCGTGACGGTTCTGGTCGATCATTTGTCGGAGGCGCGCCTCACCGGAGGGTTGTTTTGGCAGCTGGGAAATTCCGCCCGCGAAGGTGTGGTGGTGTTCTTCGTGCTTTCCGGCTTTGTCACCGCCTATGCTACCGAAACGCGGGAAAAGACGGCCAGGCAATATATCATCGGGCGCGTTGCGCGGATTTATCCCGTTGTCATTCCGGCCCTGCTTCTAACTCTCGTACTGGATACGATCGGCAGCACCATACGGCCCGGGCTCTACGCCAGCGATTGGGGCCACACCGCGGATGTCCGCGTTTTACAATTCTTTTGCGGCCTGACCTTCACCAATGAGTTGTGGTGGTCGCACATTCCGATCTTCTCGAACATGCCCTATTGGTCGCTGGGTTATGGGGTCTGGTACTACGTCGTCTTCGGATTTGCCCTCTTTGCCCCTCGCGGCTGGCGGTGGCCCGCCGTGCTTGTTGCGCTTGTGTTCGTGGGCCCGACCATCGTCAAAGCGCTGCCTATCTGGCTGCTTGGCTTTGCAGTGTGGCGCCTCGCCGAAGAATATCGACCCCCCGAGTGGCTTGGCGGCCTGCTCTGGGTGGGTTCACTGTTGGCCTGGGCCGCTTATGAAATCGCCACCCGCAACGGGCCGCTGTTCAACGAAGCAACCAACCCGGGCGATCATCTTCGGTTCAGCGATGCCTACATCATTGCGCTCCTGTTTGCCGCCAACCTCCTTGGATTTCTTGGGATCCAGGCCTATTTCAGGGCCCTGCTGAATTTTTGCTCGCCGGTGGTCCGCTGGGGCGCGGAAGCTGCCTTTTCGATCTACGTGATGCACTATCCGATGGCGTTATTCATGGCTGCGGTCTCCGCCTGGCCGCCGGGTTCCTGGCGAGGCCGCCTGCTTGTCTATGCCGGCACTCTTATCGGCATTCTGGCCTTTGCGGCCGTTACCGAACGGCGAAAGGACAAATGGCGCG
>Ga0335069_10016713_pt1 | contig 10232 bp, 6 predicted proteins | sample Lox_Sample_11_FD_206714 | JGI IMG/M metagenome (GOLD analysis project Ga0335069, IMG submission 206714) | Soil microbial communities from Loxahatchee National Wildlife Refuge, Florida, United States - Lox_Sample_1.1 | ecosystem: Environmental > Terrestrial > Soil > Wetlands | place: USA: Florida...
GCACGGCCGGATCGTGGAACCGCTTGGTTGCCCGCGGGGACTTCCTGCTCTACGCTCGTGGCAGTGAGCACTGCCCATATGCACCCTCTGAGGTTTGTACGACGAGGACGACGACATCGCGCGGCCCGCCTACCGTACCCATGATTGCGCGCGCGCTCACCATCGCCGGATCGGATTCGGGCGGCGGCGCCGGAATTCAGGCGGACCTCAAGACCTTCACGGTGTTCCGCGTATTCGGAACCAGTGCGGTGACCGCCCTCACTGCGCAGAACACTACCGGCGTCAGCGGCATCGAGCGGGTGTCACCGGCGTTTGTCCGGGCGCAGATCGATGCGGTGATGAGTGACATCGGGGCGGATGCCGTGAAGACCGGAATGCTTGCCGACGCCGCGATCGTGGAGACGGTGGCCGAGGCCGTGCGCGACTGGCGGATCGAACAGCTCGTCGTCGATCCGGTCATGATCGCGCAGCACGGCGCGCGGCTGCTGCAGGCTGACGCATCGGAAGCCTTGCTGGCGCAGTTGATTCCGTTGGCGCGGCTGGTGACGCCGAATACGCACGAGGCTGCCGCGTTGACGGGCTTGCCGGTCTCGACCGAAGCCGAGATGCGTCTCGCCGCGCGCGCCTTAATCCAACGCGGAGCACGCGCCGTGCTGCTCAAGGGCGGCCATCTCTGCGGCGGCGATGCGCTCGATGTCTTGGACGACGGTCGCGAGGTGCGGATTCTGCGGGCTCCGCGCATCGCCACGCCGCACACGCACGGCACCGGTTGCCAGCTCTCGGCGGCGATCGCCGCGAATTTCGCGCTCGGCCGCTCACTGGCTGATGCTGTCGCCGTGGCGAAGCGCTTCATCACCGAGGCGATCGGTGGTGGACTCGCGATCGGTCGCGGAACCGGCCCGGCGAATCCGTTGGCGTGGCTGGATACGAAAAACCGGTAGGTTCCAGAGGTCATAGGTCTCGAACCCTCTTCGTGCCTTTGCGCCTCAAACGGTTCTTGCTACGTTTGCTCCATGCCATTCGAGATCAGTCCGAGCGACCTCAAGCGACGGCTCGAGCACGGCGATGATGTCGTGATTCTAGATGTCCGAGAGCCCGAGGAGTTGGCGATCGCCCGCCTGGATGGCGCCGTTCACATTCCGATGGGCGAAATCGCCGGGCGCTTGCACGAATTGGATCCCGACAAGGAAGTGGTCGTCATCTGTCATCACGGGATTCGCAGCGCGCAGGTCGCCGGCTTCCTCGCGCAGCGCGACTTCGCCCGCGTCGTGAATCTCACCGGCGGCATCGACGCGTGGTCGTGCACGGTCGACCCGCGTGTGCCGCGGTATTGAGTGGGACGCTAGCGGCCGCGTCTGACGACTTTCCGCGGCGGGCTGGCATTGATGTGACCATGGCGCCGACCCGACGATTGTTCGTGAACGGTTCGTTCGCTGTGCTTGAAGCCGCGGCGATCGAGTTGCTGCGCACCCTGCAGCGGGCGCACGCCCCCCTCGCCCCGCTCTGGGTGATCGTCCCGACAAATTTGCTGCGCCTGCAGCTCGGCCGGGCAATGGCCGCGGGCACGGCCGGCCATGCAAATCTCCGCTGCCTGACCTTGTTGGATTTGGCGCGTGAACTCGGCGAAGTGTCCCTCCTGACCTCGGGTGCGCGAGCACTTTCGGAACTGGCTGCGCTCGCGCTGATTCGCCGGCTCTTGCGCGAGCGGCCCACCGTCTACTTCGCCGCCCTCGCGGATCGGCCGGGATTACCTGCGGCGCTGCTCGCGACGTTCAACGACCTGGCCGACGGCGAAGTCGATGCACCACGTTTCTACGATTTCGCAACGGCGCTGCCGTCGGATTCAGCAAGCCGGGATCGCTTGGAAGCGGTGGCGCAGTTGTACCGGGCATATCGCGAGGAGTTGGAGCGGGTTCACCTTTACGACCGCAACGATCTATTGCTCGCCGCGGCCGAGCGCGCGCCGGTTCATCGTCCGCCCGGTGGCCAAGTGATCTTGTATGGCTTCTACGACTTCACACCGCTGCAGCGCCGGCTCGTAGCCGCGGTGGTACGCGGCAGCGACGCAATTGCCTTCATGCCGTGGGAGGAAGGGCCGCGCTTTGCCTATGCAACGCCGACGCTGACGTGGCTGCGCTCGCTGGGGTTCGCCCTCACGCTCTTGGCCGATGCGCCGGACGTAGGCAGCGACGTGGCGCGCGCACAGCGGAGGGTGTTCGATGGCCCGTCCGAGCTACCGAGTCACAGCGCCGACGGAACGCTGCGGGTGATTTCTGCACCGGGCGAAGGCCGCGAGGTACGCGAAATCGTCCGCAAGATTCTGGAGCTCGTGCGGGTATCCGACTGGCGATTCGACGCGATCGGTGTGTTGCTGCGCGCCCGTGACCCGTACGCCGGCGAATTGATCGACTGCCTGCAGCGCTGCGGGATTCCGGTGTATTGCGAAGGCGGCCGCCCGTTGACCGATACTGCCGCCGGCCGTGCGTTGCTGCTGCTCTTGCGCGTGCTGCAAGAGGATTTCGCCCGCCCGGCAGTGATCGAGTTTGCCACGACCGCGTCGATTCCGTTCACGACCCTGATGGCCGATGGCACTCGCTGCACGCCGGCCCAGTGGGACGTCCTTTCTGCCGAGGCGGGCATCGTCGCGGGGGCGGCGCAATGGACGGACCGACTCGCCGCGCTGCGGCGGCGCTACGCGACGCAGCAACGTGATGATGAAGAGCCCGCGCCCGGGCTCGCCGCTCGTCTCGGCGAAATCGAGCGCTGCGAGCGCTTCATCAAACGGCTCGCGACGGATCTCGCGGCAATTCCGCGGCGTGGCCCATGGCAACAGATCGTGCCGGCCCTACTCGACACATTTTCACGCTACGTCGAGCCGAGCGACACCGCCGAGCTGATTCGCCGCACCATCGCTCCGCTTGCAACGCTGGATGACGTCGCGGGTGACGCAGCCATTGCGGACCTTGCTGCGGCCGTCATAAGCGCGCTGTCTTCCGGCAGCGAACCGGTCGGGACCTTCGGCTCGGGTGTCTTTGTCGGCGACATCATGCCGGCCCGCGGATTGTCGTTTCGTGCCGCCATCATCCCCGGACTGGTTGAACGGACCGTGCCGCGGCCGATCGCCGAGGATCCACTGTTGCGCGACGAGGAGCGCCAGCACCTCGGCGAGCGGAGCGGACTCTTCGTCGCACCCAAAGCTGCGGGCGTCGAAGAGGAACGACTCTTGTTCACGCTGATGCTGCGGAGCGCACAGGCTGCCGCGGTGTTGACCTTTCCACGACTGGACACGGTGACCGCACGCGATCGCCTGCCGTCGCTGTTCTTGCTGCAGACGCTGACCGCGGTCGCGGGGCGGCGGGCCAGCTACCGCGAGTTCGACGAGTGGGATTGCGTTCGCCGGGTCGAGCTGTCGCGGTTGCTGCCGCCATCGCTGGATGACGCGATTGACCGGTTCGAAGCGAATCTGGTGCGCGCCGGTGCCGTGCTACAGACGGGCGATGTTGCCGCGCTGCAAGCGCTGCTGGCATGCACCTTTTTCGCGACCGCGGTGCGTGCGGAAATGGCGCGCGGCCGCCCCGAGTTGACAACGTACGACGGCGTGTTCGTCGCCCCGATCGTGTTGCAACGCTTGAGCGCCGCCGACTGGACCCTGTCAGCGCGGCGGGTGCAAGCGTACCTTACGTGCCCGTTTCGGTTTTTTCTCGAACACATCTTGCAGATCGAAGCCCTCGACGAACCGGAGCGCATTGTCACGGTCTCGGCGCTCAGTCGCGGCAACTTGGTGCACGGGATCTTGCACCTGTTCTATGAGCGAGCGGTCGGCGCGGATCTGGTTCCGCTGTGTGACGCGACGCGCGACCGGGCCGAAGCCCTCATGGACGACGTGGCCACGATCCGCTGTCGCGAGTTGGAGGCCGAAGGGCTCACCGGGTTGCCGCTTGCGTGGCAGCACCAACAGCGAGTGCTGCGACGGATCTTGCGCGCGTTCATTGCCGCTGAGATTGACGGCGCCGATGATTTTCTGCCCGCCCGGTTCGAGCAGCACTTCGGCGACGAGGCGGGCGCGGTCCGCGTCGAGTTGCCGGATGGCGAAATGGTTCGCCTGCGCGGCCGCATCGATCGCATGGACTTGGCGGCTGACGGTCGCGGTCGCGTGATCGACTACAAAACCAGCCGCGCGAGCGAGGTGGCGTCCGACGTGATCGAGCCGGCGACCGTGCAGCTCCCGTTCTATCTCCACGCCGTTCGCACGCTCTTTCCCGAGCGGCGCTGGACACGCGCCGACCTGCTGTTTGTGAACGCCGACACCACGTTCGCGCGCGCCGGACTCGACGCGGCCGCACCAGCCGCGCAAACATCCGCGCTCGCGGCCGTGCTGGCGTCGGTGATGCGCGGCATCCGCTGTGGATATTTCCCCGCCGGCGCGCCGACCTGCCGGTACTGCGCCTTCCCAGCCGTCTGCGGGCGTGCGCCGGAGTTGTACCGCATGAAGACCGGGAACGACGGCGCGTCGTGATCATGCTCCCCGACGCCGACGCGCGACTGCGTGCGACGACCGATCTCGACCACAATCTGGTGGTCGACGCCGGCGCCGGCACCGGCAAGACGACGGTGCTGATCGAGCGCATCGTTCAACTCATCGCCAGCGGTCGTGCCGAGTTGCACCGCATCGCCGCGATCACGTTCACCGAGAAAGCTGCCGGCGAACTCAAGCTGCGGCTCCGCAACGTCCTCGAAGAGCGCGTGCAGGCCGGCGACGATGCCGACGAGCGGTTGCGCGCTGCACTCGAACAGCTCGATCGCGCGTCGGTGTCGACCATCCACGCGTTCTGCGCGGCGGTCCTGCGCGAACGGCCGGCGGAGGCCGGCGTTGATCCCAACTTCGCGATGCTCGATCAGCTCGGAGCCTTCGTCCTCCGCCATCAGGTGTGGGAGCGGTGGCTGGCGAGCGAGATGACGACCGGACCGGCCGTGTTGGTTCGCGCGATGGAAGCCGGGATCTCGTTCGACGCGATGCGTGATGCAGCGATGTATCTCGTCGAGAATCGCGATCTGTTGTCGTGGATCCCCGGACCGGTCGCTGCCGATCCGGACGCGTTTGTCGACGTACTGCGTCGCCATGTCGATACGCTTCGGGATCTGCAGCGGGACTGCCTTGACGCCGCCGACGCGGGCTGTCGCCAGATCGACGATCTGGTTGTCGCCTGCGACCGGCTCGTCGCCGCCGATGCCGACGCGGCCGTCGCCCTGCTCGAGCAACTTCAGATTCGCCCGACCGCGGGCAATCAGACGAACTGGAAGCCGCGAAGTCGACTGACGGAGGTCAAGAAGGTTTTCCGAGATCTTCGCGACGCTCTCGATGCGATCCGATCCGCGTGGTCACACAACTTGTGCGTCGAGCTGACGGCGTGGCTGACCGGGTATCTCGACACATACGATCAGGTGAAGCGGCAACGCGGGGCGCTCGACTTCGCCGACCTGCTGATCCGCACGCGTGAGCTGCTGGTGCGCCAAGGTTCGGTTCGGGCACAGTTGCAGCGGCGCTTCGACGCGTTGCTGGTGGACGAATTTCAAGACACCGATCCGCTGCAACTCGAAATCGTGTTCTTTCTCGCCGAGCGGCAGCCGCGGGCGACTCACTGGCAAGAGGTCGAGCTGGCGCCCGGCAAGTTGTTCCTGGTCGGCGACCCGAAGCAGTCCATCTATCGCTTTCGGCGTGCCGATATCGAGTTGTACGAGGCCGCGACGCAGGCGGTCGCGCGAGCCGGCGCGACGCTCGATCTTCAGACCAACTTCCGCAGCCGGCGCTCCCTGGTCGCGTGGTTCAATCACCGGTTCAAACCATTGATTCAGCGGCCAGCGGACGGCGCGTATCAACCGGATTACGTTGATCTCGCCCCGCCGCCTGATTTACCGGAGGAGGACGTGCCGAGCGTTCGTGCTCTGCCCATCGCGATCTCACCCGACGCCTCGAGTCGGAGCGACGCTCTGCGCGCGGAGGCCCGGGTGGTGGCGGAATACATTGCGGCGATGCTGGAGACGGCGCAACTGCCAGGTGCCGACGGGGTCTGGCGGCCGCTTCACTTTCACGACATCGGCATCTTGTTTCGCGACAACGAGCCGATGCAGGCGTACGAAGACGCGTTGCGCGATCACGAGCTGCCGTTTCGTGTCGCAGGCGGTTCGCGGTTCTACGGGAGAGAAGAAGTCGTCGCGCTGGTGGCATTGTTGCGCGCGGTCGCCAATCCGCGCGATCAAGTCAACTTGGTGGCGGCGCTGCGCGGGCCGTTTTTCGGATTCTCCGACGAGCAACTGTATCGCTTCGCCAGCGCGGGCGGCGCGCTCGACTACAGCCGGCCGATTCCGGCGCGCGTCGCGCACGCGGATGGTCATGTTGAGTTTGCAGCCGCGTTCCAAAGTTTGCAGGCGCTGCATCGACGGACCATGGCAGACACGCCGGCGCAGCTCCTTGCGTCGCTGCTCGACGAGAGCCACGTGGCGGCGTTCTGCTTTCTCAAGCCGCAGGGCGACCAACGCGTCGCGAATCTCCTGAAGCTCGTCGACATCGCGCGCGCGCTCGAAGCCGAAGGGGTGCGTACCTTGCGCGGTCTGAGCCGCTTTCTCGCCGACCTCGAACGGCTGCAAGCCGAAGAAGGAGAATCACCAGTCGCCGAGGAATCGGATGACGTGATCCGGTTGCTCACGATTCACAAGGCCAAGGGGCTGGAGTTCCCGGTTGTGATCCTTGCCGACGGCAGCCGCGATCGCAGCGGTCGCTCGCCGATCGCAATCGTCGATCGAGGTGCGAGCCGCCTGGCGTTGAGTTTTGGCGGCGTGCGCACACAGAACTGGGACGCGCTGAAGGAGTGGGAAAAGCCGCGCAGTGATGCCGAGGCGATCCGTCTCTTGTACGTTGCGGCGACTCGCGCTCGCGACGCGTTAGTCATTCCATCTTACCCGGGCGAGGCTCGAGGATCATTTCTCGGCGCCCTTCTCGGCGACGCCGCCGCGGTTCCGCTGGTCGAGCCGCCAGTTTCCGATGCCGTTCATCGTTCTACCGGGCCGTTCCGCACCGACGCGCTTGCCCACCCCACCCCAGCGGACACGAATGCCACCCGAGTATGGGAGCAAGGGCGCGCCGCGCTCATCGCGACCGCTTCGGGAGCACCGCGTGTGCGCAGCGCCACCGCGATCGGTCATCGAACGTCGCCCGCGGTGCAGCCACCGCTGCCGATCGGACGCCGCGGTGATGGGGCGCAGCTCGGCACGCTCGTGCACGCCGTGCTGCAGCGAATCAATCTCGAGGAGGTCGGCGCCGCGGAGTCGCTTGTCGCCGGCTTGGCGGCAGGTGCCGGGATGTCAACCGGAACCGTGCGGGACGCGTGTGACCTCGTGCGCCGCGCAGTGTCGTTGCCGATCTTCACTCGCGCACGCTCGGCGGGCGGGTTCCAGCGCGAGGTTCCGTTTACGTGGTCGGTTCCAGACGGGGTGGTCGAGGGAATCGTCGATCTCGTGTTCGAGGAGCGCGAGCGGTTGGTGATCGTCGATTACAAGACCGACGACGTCGGCAGCGGGCGCGGCCTGGCCGATCGGGTTGCGCTGTATCGACCGCAGGCGGTTCTCTATGCCGCGGCACTCGAGGGGATTACCGGCTGGCCGGTCAAGGAAGTCGTGTTCGCGTTTCTTCGACCCGGCCTTGAGCGGTCGATACGCGCCGAGTGGCGGACCGAGGCTGAGAAGCTACTGCGGAGCGGATTTGCGACCTCGGCCCAATTCTGACACAAGCTTTCCGATGTTCGCGCGGCGAATGGCATTGTGCGCGTTGTTCGTCGTGCTCGCTGGCTGCGACCGCGAGGCCGACGTGGCGCAACCCGGCCCGTTCAAATCGGCGGCGCAGGTCGCTGCCGCCGCGGAGACTCCGGCGTTCCGCAATCTCGGCAAGCGCGGCGAGTCCAAGCTCTGAACGACCGACGCAGCACCAAAATTCCCGCAGACGAGAGTTGACTTTGACGCCTCTTGCCTCGATATAGTTGGTCATGTGTGGGGCTCGCGTGAGCGCGAGCCGCCGGTGAGGTGGAGGTGGCCGATGCCGAATTTCCGCCATCGTCTTCCGCGTAGTCAGCAACGTGAGTATGACCGCAGCAATGCAGTGCCCTCAGTACCGTTGCGGGTGAGCCCGCGTTTGGTGCGCGCCACCGACTTGCTCGCGGAGGCGTTGCCGCAGGGGCACCAGCCGGTGGTGGAGCGGCTGGCGCAAGCGGTGGCGGACGAAATCTGCGCGGCGCTGCGCGTGCCGGCGCTGCGGGTGCATGTACGCGGCACCCGTCCCTCGAACGCGCGTGGCGAGTTGCACGGGCTCTACAGCCCGGGGCGCAAGCAGGATCGCATTGAAGTGTGGATGATTACCGCGAAGCGGGGACAGGTGGTCGCATTCAAGACGTTCGTGCGGACGCTGTTGCACGAGATCTGTCACCATTTGGACTACGAACTGCTCCGTCTCGGAATTTCACTGCATACTGACGGGTTCTTCAAGCGCGAGTCGAGTTTGTTTGCGCAAATCCGCCGCGCGTTGCCCGCCGGCGCGGCGCGCGTGTCCGAGATCACGCTGGAAACCGCGCGCGTCGCGTCACCGGTTGGTTGAGCTGAGGGACGACAGAATGGCCGAGTCGAGAATTGAGATTACCGACAACCTAGATCTCTTGCTTGGGGTACTGCCCCCGCGTGTGCGACAGCAATTGGATGCGATCCCGGCGCTCGACAGCCTGATCGAGGTGGTGCTCGACCTGGGGCGCCCGCCCGAGGCGCGCTTCCCGTCGGGCGTGATGACGTTGAATCAAGGATACGTCACGCGCGAGGACCTCGACTTCATGGTGGCGCGGGTGGGCGCGTTTACCAAGGACAACCGCGCCGGCATCGAGCGCACGCTGCATCGCATCTCGGCGCTGCGCAATCGTTTCGGCGAGATCGTCGGCTTGACCTGCCGCGTCGGCCGCGCGGTGTACGGCACGGTTGAGATCGTGCGCGACGTGATTGAATCGGGCAAGAGTGTGCTGATCCTCGGACGTCCCGGCGTGGGCAAGACCACGTTGCTGCGGGAGGCCGCGCGCGTGCTCGCCGACGAACTCGGCCGCCGCGTGGTGATCGTCGATACCTCGAACGAGATCGCGGGCGACGGCGATATCCCGCATCCCGGCATTGGCCGGGCGCGGCGCATGCAAGTGCCCACACCCGATCTGCAACACGCCGTGATGATCGAAGCGGTTGAGAATCACATGCCGGAGGTCGTCGTGATCGACGAGATCGGCACGGAAGCGGAGGCGCTGGCGGCGCGCACGATTGCCGAGCGTGGCGTACAACTGATTGCGACCGCTCACGGCAACAGCCTCGAAAATCTCATTACCAATCCGACGCTCGCCGACCTCATCGGCGGGATTCAATCGGTGACGCTCGGCGATGAAGAGGCGCGCCGCCGCCGCACGCAAAAGACGGTGCTTGAACGCAAGGCGCCGCCGACCTTCGATACGTTGATCGAGATTCACTCGCAGGAACGCTTTGCGGTGCATCCCGACGTCGCGAGCGTCGTTGATGCGCTATTGCGCCACCAACCGGCGCGACCGGAATTGCGTCTGCGGCGGCCCGATGGCGGCGTCGATCGCGAAGCGCCGGCGCCGACCGTCGCACCATCGGTGGGGTCGAATAGGTCCGAGCCGAGCCGACGGATTACGCGGATCTTTCCATACGCTGTGAGCCGGGAGCGGTTGGAGCGAGCGATTCGTGAAATCGACGCGCCGGCGGCGGTCTGCACGCATCCACGCGATGCGGACATGGTTTTGACCTTGCGTGCTTTGGCGCGCAAACATCCAAAGAAGCTGCGCGAACTCATGACTCACGCGGTTCCGGTGCACGCGGTCAACGCCAACACCGTCGGGAAGCTGATGGACTTTCTGCGCGAACAGTTCGATGTGGAGCACGGGCTCGATGCCGAACAGCAAGTTGCGCTGCGAGAAGCGGAGGACGCGATCGCGTCGGCGATCGCCGAGCGGCGCGCGATCGAATTGGAGCCGCAGAATGCGTATGTCCGCCGCTTGCAGCATCAACTTGCGGATGCCTACGGGTTGGAGTCGGAGAGTGTAGGAACTCAGCCCTTTCGACGGCTGATTATTCGCCCGATTGCCGGCACGCCGGCCCGGCAACGTATGGCGGGCGGATTTCGGCAAAATTTTGCTTGACAG
>Ga0335069_10016714_pt1 | contig 10232 bp, 8 predicted proteins | sample Lox_Sample_11_FD_206714 | JGI IMG/M metagenome (GOLD analysis project Ga0335069, IMG submission 206714) | Soil microbial communities from Loxahatchee National Wildlife Refuge, Florida, United States - Lox_Sample_1.1 | ecosystem: Environmental > Terrestrial > Soil > Wetlands | place: USA: Florida...
TCGAACGCACGGGGACGCCGACGGCTTCGGGCGGATCGATGTTTTACTTTAGCGATTGGTTCGCATATCAGTTCTGGCGCTTCGTATTCGTCCAGCAACAAGTTGCGAAACTCGCACAGACGGCGATCGACTTCCCGCCCATGCAAAAAGGCGCCAGTTTCAATTTGCAAGCATTGAAAGACGAGCTCCAGAAGAAAATGGAAGCCCAGGAGGCCAAGTAGCTTAACAATCAACGGGGCGGCTCGCAAGGGCCGTCCGCTCTTTCCGAGCGACCAGGGCGTACTGACGACGATGACTCTGCATTGCATGAAGCTCCGCTAATTGCGGGCCGCATCCGCCAACCATGGGGTGCGGCCCTTTTTTACTTGACGCGCTGTGATATCGTTCTACCTTGAGGTTGGACTTAACCGTTCCGATCATTGTTTTTGACCTGTCTGGTCGGCCAGTACCAACCAATCCTATTTGGCTGTCCACTAAAGATGCCTTTTCGCCGAATCGGTTAACGGGCCCCTGTTTCCAGGAAGATTAGAAGAATTCAGCATCGATTTAGTGGCCGTTGGCCCGGGTGTCTGAATTGGAGGACAGTTGTGACAATTCAGTTCAACTTCGAGTTAGTGAAGCGATTCACCGTCGTATCCACCCTTTGTCTCGTGAGTGCAGTTGCGGTGGCTCAGGATGCGAAGCCTTCGCCCTCTACCGACACCACTACGGAGTCCAAGAATAGCGCAAAGACCGCCATCGAGAATCCGATCGGGCTGGTACAGCTGATTCATAACAAGTCCTTCGTATTCCCCTCCATCGCCACTTCGACCGGTCCGATGTCAGTCGGAGACAAATTCAAGCTCGCTGCCGCGAACACGATTTCTCCTTTCACCATTTTCTGCGCTGCCGGCAGCGCCGGCATCAACCAGGCGTTGAACAGTCCCAAAGGATGGGGACAAGGCGGTGAAGCGTACGCTGATCGTTTCGGGGCCGCAATGGGCCGTACCGCATCGGCTAATGTCTTCGGCACCGGCGTGCTCAATTCAGTCTTCCACGAAGATCCTCGTTTCTACGTGCAGAAAGATCTATCGTTCGGCAATTCCATCAAGTATGCCGTCGCCCGGCTCTTCGTCACCAAGAGCGATTCCGGCAGGTCCGTGCTGAACGTTGGCGATCTCGCCGGACCCCTCGGCGCCGAATTCCTGGCCAACACCTACTACCCCTACGGCGCCCGCTCAACCGGAGACGCGCTAGTTCGCTACGGATATGATATGGCAGCCAAGGCCGGCGGAAATCTTCTCAAACAGTATTGGCCAACCATTAACAAGCGACTATTGAAGCCCAAAGATAAGAATTAAGTTTGCACTTGTCATTGCGAGGAGCGTTGGAGCCAACCGGCGAACTGGCGTACTCATTGGTCCCGGTAACCCAAAAACCCGTAGCTGAAAGCCCGCTCTAGCCATTTCTTTTACCTGTCGTATCGGCCAGTACCAACCAACCCTATTTGGCTGTCCACTAACGATGCAAACCTCGGCACATCTAGAGATTTCAGCATCTGCATCCCGAAGTGTGACACGACTGGAAGCTGGTGCGTCGGTTCATGAAACAGGCAGTTCATCAAGCCGTCAAGTTATAGGAGATAAGTAATGAAAAAGAGACAAATGCCCTGGCTGGTTTCGCTGTGGCTGTTGGCCACCGCGAGTCCGTCAATCGCACAACAGCCCAAGCCGGCGCAGTCCTCCAAGCCCAATATTGTCGTCATCATGGCTGATGACATCGGGTGGTCTAACATCGGCGTTTACAACATGGGCATGATGGCCGGCAGAACACCTAACCTCGACAAGATGGCCAAAGAAGGCATGATGTTCACCGACTATTATGCCGAGGCCAGCTGCACGGCAGGTCGGGCGGCCTTTATCACCGGTGAGCTTCCCATTCGTACAGGCATGACCACCGTCGGCCAGGCTGGTGCTGACATCGGTCTGCCTTTCGAAGCTCTGACCCTGGCCACCGCGCTGAAAGCGCAGGGCTACGCCACCGGCCAGTTCGGTAAGAATCACCTCGGTGACAAGAACCCATATCTTCCCACCGTTCACGGATTCGACGAGTTCTTCGGTTACCTGTACCACCTGGATGCGATGGAAGATCCGTTTCATCCCGCCTATCCGCAGGAATTGTTGAACGTCGTAGGGCCGCGCAATATGGTTCGTTCCTGGGCAACGGACACGGACGATGCGACAGTGGACCCCCGCTGGGGAAAGATCGGCAAGCAAAAGATCCAGGACGAAGGGCCTTTGCCTCCGCATCCCATGGCCGGGATTAAATACAACATGGAGACGGTGGACGAGGCATTTGTCGCCGACTCGATCGCATTCATGAACAAGGCAAAGGCCGCCAACAAGCCATTTTTCTGCTGGCTCAACCCCACGCGCATGCACGTGGTGACGCATCTCTCGCCGAAATACGAAGCGATGCGTAACTCGAAAAACGGCTGGACGGAACAAGAAGCAGGCATGGCCGAGCTAGACGACGAAGTCGGTGCGGTGATGCAGTATCTCAAGGATAATGGCCTCGACGACAACACCATTGTCCTGTTCACCAGTGACAATGGCGCCGAGCAATTCACTTGGCCCGACGGTGGACAAACACCGTTCGCGATGGCCAAGGGGACTGTCATGGAGGGTGGCTTCCGCACGCCGGCGATCATCCGGTGGCCCGGCCACATTCCGGCCGACACCAAGCAGAATGGCATCTTCTCCGGGTTGGACTGGCTACCCACGTTCCTTGATGCCGCCGGCAACACCCAGATCACGGAACAACTGCTGAAGGGCGTAACCATCGGTGACCGGACCTATAAGAATCACCTCGATGGTTACGACCAGATGGCCGCAATCACCGGCAAAGGAGAGTCCGTTCGTCACGAAATCTACTATTTCGGTGAAAGCACCCTTGGCGCAGTACGTATCGACGACTTCAAATATCGCTTTATTCAGCAGCCCGAAGGCTGGGTGGGCGACAAAACCCATCCCGACATGCCGATCCTGACCAACCTGCGCCTGGACCCGTTCGAGCGCACGGGCTGGGCAAGCGATGGAGCGGCGAAAGGGTCGATGCAGTACTGGGATTGGTTCCGGTATGAATTCTGGCGTTTCGTGTTTGTTCAACAGCAAGTAGGAAAGCTAGCCCAGACTGCCATCGAGTACCCACCGATGCAGAAAGGCGCCAGCTTCAATCTCGATGCGCTGAAAGCGGAGTTGGCAAAGAAAGCTGCGGAAGCAGCGGCAGCTAAGCCGTAACCCAAAGACCTGGCGACGGGCGACTCGCAAGGGCCGCCCAACCGCACGGAAAAGACTTGGCGAGGTGCTTCTTTTGGAAGTACCCCGCCAGGTCATATTTAACCTTGTCTCTCCCAAGAAGAAAGGTACTTCGTCATGAATCAACAAGCCGCGGATCCACGGGTCGGGCTGGCGCAGAACCGCACCGGCATGGCCGGGTTCCGCACCGGGCTGGCACTTGACCGCACTACTTTGGCTTGGATTCGCACCACCCTGACGATGGGGACGTTTGGCTTCGGTACTATTGGGTTCTTCCGAACTCTGCGTGAAAAGAATCCCACCCCGGAAACGGTTCGGGAGCACCAGGGCGCGATCGTGTTTGGAATTGGCCTGGTCTGTTTGGGCTGCGCTTCCACTGTGGCAGCAGGACTTTCTCACTGGTTTACGTTGCGCAGGCTTCGTCGTGGCGAGACACCTGTGGTATCGCAGTGGCCCCTGAGCATCACGGTAGCCATGTTCCTGGCTGTCATCGGCCTGATCTCGCTGTGGTATGTGATCCCGCGGTAAGCGTTTAAACGTTGCCTCTATGATCGCGTTGGGCGAACATTGATAGCTCCAAATGAGGCAAGCGCAACATGAAACCTGACGGATACATTCCAAGGGCCGAAAGGCGAGCGCAAGGCAAAGCGCTTCGCAAGAGGTGTCCGCGCCCTTCGCAAGGCGAGTGGAAGACTCGCTCCAAATCACACGACATCATTAAGCTACTTGAACAAACGGACGCTGACCGAATTCCGGGACTTGTCCCACTCAAGTATCAAAGGATGTCTATCTCGCCGTTCACGTTCTTCCGTGGTTCGGCGATCATACAGGCGCGAGACCTCGCTAAAGCGGAAGTTACTGGTATCAGCGTGCAAGTGTGTGGCGATTGCCACCTCGCCAATTTTGGCGGCTTCGCCTCGCCAGAAAGAAAGCTCGTCTTCGATATTAACGACTTCGACGAGACCTTTCCCGGCCCATGGGAATGGGATGTAAAGCGGCTTGGAGCGAGCCTGATACTGGCGGCCAGGGATCGCAGCTTTTCCAAAACCAATGCGAAGGAAGCAGTGCACGCGGCGGCTAGGGCGTATCGGGAACGGATGGCCGAGTTTGCCGAAATGAAGGCCCTCGACACCTGGTATGCGCAAGTGACCGTCGAAGAGATTCAGGAGCACTTCCGCAACGATCTGGATATGTCGACGCGACTGTCGAAGAGGATCAAAAAGTCCCGCTCCCAAACCTCTGAGGCAGTGTTTCCGAAGCTGACGGCGGTGATCGACGGAGTGCAGAAGATTAAGGACGATCCGCCAGTTCTCTATCATCTCCAGAGTTTTACGCCAGACTTCGAAAAGCAACGACAGGCATTCGTCTCGCGATACAAGCAAACCTTGAACGGGGATCGTCGCTCTTTGTATGAGCGCTATCATTACCAGGACAGTGCCGTGAAAGTAGTTGGAGTGGGTAGTGTCGGAACCCGCTGTGTCGTTTCCCTCCTCCTGGCTGATGACGATGATCCACTGTTCCTGCAATTCAAGGAAGCGCGCAGATCGGTGCTGGAAACGCCCAGCGGTAAGAGCCGCTACGAAAACCAGGGTCACCGCGTCGTTGAAGGCCAGCGCTTGATGCAGGCGGCGAGCGACATCTTCCTCGGCTGGGGTAGCACAGGCGGGCACGATTACTACGTGCGTCAATTCCGGGACATGAAAGTCTCGGCAGAAATTGAGACGTTCAAGCCCAGCACACTGATTGCCTACGCCACCATGTGTGGTTGGGCCCTGGCGCGAGCCCATGCGAAGGCCGGAGGTGCGGCCGAGATTGCCGGGTATCTGGGATCAAGCAAACAGTTCGATGACGCTCTGGAGCAGTACTCGAGAGCTTACGCGAACCAAGTGGAGCGTGACTTCAAGACGTTTCAGGTTGCGATTCGTTCCGGGCGCTTGTCAACGGAGCCGGCAAAGGATTCTGCTTTGCAATTCTTGTTGTAATCGAAGACTTCTCTTCCTGTCGCATCGGCCAGTAGGCAACTGATTGCGACCTCGCTAAAAGTTCTTACATGGGCTTATGCCCCATCTGGACAGGGAGAGGCTATGTCAGACAGGACTCATCGTAATCATGCATGGTGGCGGATCGCCGGTACTTTATTCATTGGGCTATTCTTCGCTTGTCTTAGCGCCCCCGCGCAAGAGGCCGCGAATAAGGTACCTGATGGCATCAAGTCACCCCTGTCCGTTTTGGCGCTGCCCGGCTCAACTTACAACTTCGATGCGACCGTTAAAACGGCAGCCGTCAGGAACGTGGGGTCTTCCAATGTAGAAACCCCACTTGCAGCTGCGACTCTGACGCCAAGCCGTAATGGAGCGCTCAGACTCACGTTGGATGAGGCTCAGCAAGCGGCTGCGGGGGCGAACAATCTGCTCGTGCGACTCGGCCAATTAAGCGTGGAAACCGCGAAGCAGCACCGGTTAGGCGTACAGGCGCAATATTTCCCGGCCCTCAGCAGCTCGTATCTGGGTCTCCACTTTAACAAGCATCCAGGCGAAGTGATTGCGCTGAGGACGGGTGGGCAGGTGGCCGTAAACATAATCAATAAGGATCAGAACACGGTCAATCTAATGGCGGCGCAACCCATCACACCGCTCTTTTCCATCTATCAACTAGCGAAGATCGCGCGAGCCGACGAGAATATCGCCAAGGCTAAAGCAGGTATGCCGGTCGCGGAAACGGCAATGAATGTCGAGAAGACTTTCTTCGACTTGCTGGTGGCCCAACGCGAACTTACTAGCGCTGAAGCAGGCTCGAAGAAGATTCAAGCCAAGTGGCTGTCGGCGAGTAACTCGGGGAAACCATTTGTTTCCACCGCACAAGAAACCGAGATGCTCGGGGCCGAAAAGGAAGTTCTGCTCTCAACCAGCAAGGTAAAAGAGCTGACCGCGACACTTAACCAACTGATTGGCCTGCCCGACGGAACAACTCTGGAGCTCGTCGCCCCCGAACCTTTGGTCGAAAATGTGTCGGAACGAGAAGCCACTGAGAAAGCGGTGGCCAATCCAGAGGTTATCGAGGCGGAGCAGACAGCGGTGAAGGCGCACGCAGGCCTGACACTGACAAAACTGACCTATCTTCCAACCATTGCGGTCATAGGTGGTTACACCAACCAAACTTCAATTAATGTGGTATTCCCGCGGGCGGCCGGCTATATCGGCACCATGTTCTCCTGGACCATCTTTGATTTCGGCAAGCGAGAGCATTCAGTGAAAGAGGTCAAGGCACAAGCTGAGATGGCAGACATTGGAGTGCAGCTGACCAAGGCTAAAGTGGCGGCGAAGGTCAAGAGCACCTATTTGGAACTGGACCGCTCACGCCAGCTCTACAAGTTGGCATCCCGAATGGTGTCCGCGAGCCAAGTGGTGGAAGCGAGCTACGCACCCGACAACCCGGAAGTCGAATCGGCTCGGGCAAGAATGGAAGCCGACATGTTTCGGGCAGAGCTCGAATATCGCCAAGCATATGCAAAGGTGAAGGCACTGATGGGCGAGCACTAAGCGGCTTGCCCGCCTTAAGAGCGATGAAAATAGAAGTCGGAGTGAGTGCGGACTCGATCACTCCGATGACTCTCGGTCCGTTAACACTAGACACTCTTCTCCCCTTGCGTGTCCGTCTTTATCTCAGCCGCGACAACGGTGGGCGATTACCTGTCGCACCGGCCAGTTCTCACAAATCTTATAAAGCGGTGAACTGATAGGGACAATCAGCACTTGAAGAAGAGCGCCTCACGCAGAGACAAGAAGCCCTAGTTGTGGGTGGGTAGTTCAATCCCTGCCTGGCTGTGGTTAGGAAAGTTCAAATGAGGGCTAGACTCGGGTTCGTTTTGGCTTGGCTGATCTTGCTCGGCTCGCTTGGCGCAATGTGCCAAGGACCGGACTCTGTTCATGCCGGCGGCAAGGACCCAAATCTTCCTCAGCCGGAATCGAAAGCGGAAGCGCTTTCCGGCACACCACAGCTTACTTCCCAGGATTCCCAAGCCACCAAACAGAAGACATTCATCACTCCGGACCTCCCCGACAAAATCGAGCGATACACCAGTTATCGCGGGAAGTACTTCTCGACTCATTTTGGGGTTGCGGTGCTTTACGATTACAACGCGTTCTTTCAGGACTCGGAGAGCATCACCCAAGTGGGGCGCCAGCGCGACCAATGGGACGACCGCTCCACCCGCTTCATCCTCTCGGGAAGCATTGGACCCGAGTCACACCAGATGTTTTACTTCGCATCCTACGCGTGGAATGGTTTTGATGCTCCCCAGAATCATAAGAAGACATGGGAGTTCACAGACTTGATCGTGACGTTTCCGGTGGGGCGGCTTGGCGCGATAATTTTCGGCAAGACCAAGGAACCGTTCATATATGAAATGGTCGGCGATGCCGCATTTCTACCTTCCCTTGAGCGCATTTTGAATCCATTCTTCACTTCTCGGGATGTAGGCATTTATGTGAGTAATACTGCTTTTAAGAAGCGGATGACCTACACGAGCGGCTGGTTTAATGACTGGTGGGTACACGGGTACAATTTCGACACTTCAGGCAATCATTTCGCGAGCCGAGTTACCGGCCTGGTTTCAATCAATCAGGATGGTTCCAGGTATCTGCACGTAGGCGTGAGCGCACGATACGCGGGAGCAGACAATGGCGTGATCCGACTGCGGGGGAAGCCCGAAAATAACGTATCGAGCAACTATGTTGACACCGGCAACATCCGGGCCTCCAATCAAAAGGAGTTTGCGCTCGAAGCGCTCTGGACACACGATCGCTATTCCGTCCTTACCGAGTACGTACGATCGTTTGTGAACGCAACTCAAGTCGCCAATCCTACGTTTTATGGGTTCTATGTCACGGGTTCAGTATTCTTTACCGGAGAACATCGGCCGTACGATCGCAACGTTGGCTTTGCCCGGCGCCCCATACCGATACGCCGCTGGGGAGCGATAGAACTGACGGCTCGCTATATGCATCTCGATTTGGACAACAAGACGTTTCAAGGCGGATTACTGAATAAAGGGACTCTTGATTTGAACTGGTTTCCGAATCGCAGATGGAAGTTTGGGGTGGATGGCGGCGTAGTTAATCTCGACCGTGCTGGCCTCAGCGGTTTTACTGCGATTGTCCAGACGCGCATTCAATTCGTCTACTAGCAAACTTCCGCCAAAGGCGGTCGCCGCAGGGTTCCAAGGGCTTCTGGCTTACGGCGGACGCCAGGGATGAAGGCATGAATAACGATCAGTACTCTCGTATACACAGCTCACGAAATCGAGCGAGACCCTGGTTGATACCAGCTCTCTACGCAGTAGCTGCCCTCGCGTTTGGCCTGACCTTCCCTCGAGTTGAAAGCCAAATCTTCCCAGGGCTCGTCTCGAAGATGAGCGTAGGCGATGCAACGACAATTTATTCCGCTATCGCATCGGGGATGATTGCGATGACGGGCATCGTATTTTCCCTTGCCTTCGTGATGGTACAGTTCAGCGCCAGCAGCTACTCACCACGCCTCGTGCTGTGGATCGCTCGTGATCCAGCGCTGTCTCATGCCCTTGGGGTATTTACCGCTACCTTTCTCTATGCACTGTCAGCGCTCACCGGGGTGGATCGGGATGGTTCGGGTAAAGTTCCTGTCATCAGTGTTTGGGTGGTGTTCGTCTTACTGCTGGCCAGCGTGGCGATGTTCATCAAACTCATCCAGCTCATCGGTAGACTTCAAGTCAACCAGATCTTGGTATTCACCGGTGACCGCGGACGCGAAGTGGTAGGGACGACCTACCCGATAAGGAAGTCCGAAGCGATTAAAGAACCGATCGATCTTAGTGGAATGGCTTGCACCCAGACGCTGGTTTACAAGGGAAAGCCTCGCTCCCTTCAGGCTGTGGATGTGAACGGCCTCTTGGGTTTGGCAGCGTCCTCGGGAGGGGTCATTGAAATGACCGTGGCAGTGGGCGATACGGTGATTGAGTTGATGCCAGTGTTGCGAGTGCTTGGAGCACGGCAGCCAGTCGATGAGCGAAGATTGTGGAACGAGATTGAGATCGGCGACGAGCGCACCTTCGAACAAGATCCGAAATATTCCATCCGGCTGCTGGTAGACATAGCCATTCGGGCGTTGTCACCGGCAATTAACGACCCAACCACCGCGGTGCAAGCACTCGACCAGATCGAGGATCTGTTGACGCGTCTGGGTCAACGTGACCTCGATGTTGGAGCGTACCGGGACGACGAGGGCGATCTGAGGCTTGTGGTTCCGTTCCCTACTTGGGAGGATCTGGTTCGGTTAGCCCTCGATGAAATTTGCTTTTGCGGGGCCACCAGCGTGCAAGTAATGCGACGCATGAATGCGCTCCTAGGTGACATGATCCTACATTTGCCGGAAGATCGCCGGAGAGTACTCCAGCACTGGCAAGGGAGAGTGCGCTCGACAATCACGCGTACCTTCGTGAATGAAGAAGAGAAGGCAGAGGCTTTGCAAGAAGATCGGCAAGGGCTCGGCGTACCTCACCTGAATCTTCAACGCCCGTAGTTGTACAGGCAGGTATATAAGTAATCAGCCAGGTTGAGCCCGGCTCCATTGTGGTGGCTTCCGTATGATCTGTTCCTTCGGATAAGCTCGTCTTCCAAGCCCAGACTCTAACTCCGCTTCTATAACCGATCCGTTTGCTGTCTTTGACGAGGTCCCGCAGCTTCTCCAATGCCCTCAAGTGGCAAGTCCCAGCAACCAGCCAAAGGCATTACCTGTCGCATCGGCCAGTTCACCTCAGGTCCGCCCTGGTGTCAACTAACGAGCAACATCGACAAGCACGAGGAACTGTTATGAAACGCTCTATTACCAGAGTTCTGGTTGTTCTGCTTCTGCTCGCGAATGTAGCCTTGGCGTCCGATCCACTTCCTTCATGGAACGACG
>Ga0335069_10016715_pt1 | contig 10232 bp, 11 predicted proteins | sample Lox_Sample_11_FD_206714 | JGI IMG/M metagenome (GOLD analysis project Ga0335069, IMG submission 206714) | Soil microbial communities from Loxahatchee National Wildlife Refuge, Florida, United States - Lox_Sample_1.1 | ecosystem: Environmental > Terrestrial > Soil > Wetlands | place: USA...
GGGAGGGACGACATGGCGACAGTCGCGATGGTCGGCCTTGGAAAGATGGGGCTGGGCATGGCCGCCCGGCTGCTCGAAGCGGGTCACCCGCTGCGGGTGTACAACCGAACCGCCGGGCGCGCGGCATCGCTCGTGGGGCGGGGCGCGTCCCTGTTCGACACGCCGCGGGCGGCGTGCGAGGGCGCCGATGCCGTCGTCTCGATGGTGGCCGACGATGCCGCCTCGCAGGCAGTCTGGGCCGGGGCCGACGGGATCCTGTCGGCGCGTCTTGCCCCGGGCGCGTTCGCCATCGAGTGCTCGACGCTGTCGCACGCGTGGGTCATGCAGCTCGCGATGCGCTGCCAGGCGCGCGGACTTCGCTACATCGACTCGCCGGTCACGGGACTGCCGGACCAGGCGGCGGCGGGTGCGCTGACGCTGCTCGTCGGCGCCAGCGCCAGCGATCTCGCTGCGGCGCGTGGCATCCTCGACGCCCTGTCCAGGCGCATCATCCGCTTCGGCCCGATCGGCGCCGGCACCGCGTACAAGCTCATCGTCAACATGGTCGGCGCCGTGCAGATCGCCTCGGCGGCCGAGGGCCTGGCGATCGCCGAGCGCGCCGGCCTCGACATGACCGCGGTGGCCGATGCCTTCGCGACCAGCCAGGCGGCCAGCCCGCAGGTCGTGCGCAATACGCAGCGCATGGTCGCGGCCGATCACGACGAGCACGTCGTGTTCACCGGCGCGCTGCGCCTGAAGGACGTCGAGTACGGCGTTCGCTTCGCTCGCGAGACCGGGGTCGGCAGCCCGTTCGGCGCCCTGGCGGAACACACCTACCGTCGCCTGTGCGAGCTCGGCCACGCGCAGGCCAACGAGAGCAAGGTCATCGAGGTCTGCCGCTCAGAGCCCGTCTGAAGCGGACGATCGCCGGCGCCGCAGGCCCGCAGCGGCCGCAGCGCGCCCCGGCGGCTGATCGGCCTGCGGGCGACGGGTATGCTTGCGGGCACGGGCCGCGAGGAACCCTGCACCGATGAAGCCCGCTGGCGTGCGAAGGATCCACTGGCGCTTCGCGTTCCTCGGGCTCAGCTACCTCGGCCTGTGCTACGCGAGCCTGCTGCTGCAGAGCGACATCCAGCTCGTGGTGCGCTTCTTCCTGGGCCTCGATTTCAAGGAGTTCTACGACGCCGCGCACGTCTACCTCGCGGGCGGCAATCCGTACGAGGTCGCCCGCTTCGTCACGCCGCCGGCGAGCCTGCTGCCGAACCTGCTGCTCGCGCCCTTCCATTTCGAGACTGCGCGCGACCTGTGGTGCGCCGCGAGCGTGCTCATGCTCGGCGCCGGCAGCGTGCTCGCCGCCCGGGCCGCCGGCCATCGCGGCGCGGACGTCGTCCTCACGGTCGCGTTCCTGTTCACGGCCTTTCCGGCGCAGATGCTGATCGAGCGCGGCAACATCGACGCGCTCGTCTTCCTGCTGCTGGCGCTCGCGCTGACGCTGCGGCCGGCGTGGATGTCGGCGGCGGCGTGGGCGCTCGCGGTGCTCACCAAGATCTACCCGGTGCTGCTCGGGCCGTTCCTCTGGAGGCTGCACGGCCGCCGCTGGCTCCTGGTGGCGCTGGCCGTGGCGACCGTCGCGTGTGGCGCGTTCTGGCGCGAGACGCTCGCCTACGGTCCACACCTCCTGATGCGGGCGACCGAGCAGCTGTTCGAGCCGAACCTGTCGCCGGTCGGCTATTTCGGCCGCGGCTTCCACATCTTCGCGCTCGCCTACGTCGCCCTGAACCTGTGGCTGGACCGGCAGCTGCTGGCGCGGGAGACGACGGCGGAGCTGCGGCGCTTCCTCGGCAGCGCGTGGATCGTGCCGATGCTCTTCTTCCCGAGGGACGTGCTGGCCTACGTCGGCGTGAGCCTGGTCATGGTGTTTGTCGCGCTCGATCCGCTCGAGCACCGCTTGCAGCGCTGGCAGCGGCTCGGGCTCGCGCTGCTCGAGGCGCTGATCATGATCCCGACGACCGGGCTCGTGTTCGTGACGGACGAGGCGCAGTGGTACCAGATCCCGCGGGTCGCGCTCTTCGTCTACGGCCTCGCGCTGGTCGCGATCAAGGTGCAGCTGCTGCGCGAATCGCAGGCCCCGGCCGTGCTGCCGGCAACGGCAGCACCCGGCCGAGGCGCCGGTGCCTTGCCCGCCGACGGCCGGGGCATCCCGTCACCACTCGCACTGCGTCCACCGGGCGGGTAGCTCGCCGCGCGGCAGGTCCCCTCCCGCCGACGAGCATCGTCGACCCGCATCCGGCCGGGCGCGGGCGGGCGACTTCGGCTCACGGCGGGGTCACGTCGATTCCGCCACGCGCAGCATCGCCGCGAGGCTGCGTTCGACGTCGGCGTCCGTCGTGGCCCAGCTGCAGACGCTGATGCGCATGGCGGTCGCGCCCTGCCAGACCGTCGCGCCGCACCAGCAGGTACCCTCCCTCTGCAGCGCCGCAATGACCGCCCGCGTACGCTCCGCGGGGCCGAAGGACACCAGCACCTGGTTCAGCACGACGTCGTTGAGGACCGGGTATCCGGCGGCACGCAGGCCCGCGGCGAAGCGGGACGCCTGGCGGCAATTGCGCTCGAACAGCTCGGCGAGGCCGGCCCTGCCGAGCGAACGCAGGGCCGCCCAGACCTCGACGCCGCGCGCACGGCGCGACAGCTCGGGCGTGAAGTCCGATGGATTGCGATGCGTGCTCTCAGTGGGCAGGTACTCGGCCGTGACCGCCATCGCCGCTCGCAACGCGTGTGCGTCGCGCGAGAACGCGAGCCCGCTGTCGTACGGCACGTTGAGCCACTTGTGCGCATCGGTCGCCCACGAGTCCGCCCGCTCGAGGCCCCGGGCCAGCGGCCTGAGCGACGGTGCGGCCTTCGCCCACAGGCCGAACGCGCCGTCGACGTGCACCCACGCGCCTGCGGCATGCGCCTGCTCGATCAGCGGTTCGAAGGGATCGAACGCGCCGGTGTTGAGGTTGCCGGCCTGCAGGCACACGATCGCCGGTCCGCTGATCCGGGGCAGGGCGTCGGCCCGCATGCGCCCCTGCCCGTCGACCGGCGCGCGCTGGATGCGGCCTCGCCCGAGGCCCAGCATGCCGAGCGACTTGAGCAGCGTCGGGTGCGCCTCGGCACCGGTGATCACCTGGATGGGCGGCGCGCCGAAGAGGCCATCGGCCTCGACGTTCCAGCCGGCGCTGGCGAGCACCGCGTGGCGCGCGGCCGCGAGCGCCGTGAAGTTCGCCACCGTCGCGCCGCTGACGAAGCCCGCACCGGTCGACGGCGGCAGCCCGAGCAGCTCGACGAGCCAGCGCAGGGCGATCTCTTCGAGGCGCGAGACGCCGGGCGTCACCTCGTAGAGCGCCGCGTTCTGGTCCCACGCCGCTGCGAGCCAGTTGGCGGCCACCGTCACCGGCAGTGCGCCGCCGATGACGAAGCCGAAGAAGCGGGGACCCGCCATCGCCATCGTCGCGGGCGAGACGGTGCGATCGAGGAGTCCGAGCGTCTCGGCGGGGTCGCAGCCCTGCTGCGGCAGCGTCTCGTCGAGCTCGCGCAGTCCTGCGACGGACGCGGCATCCGCAGCGACGGAGCGGGTGCCCAGCCGCTCCAGGTACTGTCGCGCCCGGCGCGCCGCATCATCGAGGATGGCGTACATGTCGTCTCCCGCGGTTGAGGCTGCCGATGTCACCGTATTCGGCGTCGAAGTTCAATCTGATTCCTGCGCGCCAATCGCTGCGGGGTTCGCTGCACTTGAAGAGCGCCGGGCGCGGCCCGAGAGGTCGCGGTGCGACCGCGCACGGGAACGCCGTCGCGCCGGCCGCGGACGGCGCACACCGGCGATAACTGCTGCAACGCACCGCGGCGGGCCCGGGACGCCCGAGAAGCGAACGACCGGATGACGCGCGGATGTTCTCGGCCCGCGCCCCCCGAGTCCGCCCGCCAGGGGTGCTTCGCCCGTGCCGAACGCGGTTCAAACGGTGCTAGGATCGGGGCGCCGCGGGTATGGACCTCGCCACGAGCCAGACATGGAGTCGCTCAGCGCCCGAACCGCTCCACGCGACACGCACTGGCGGCGGTCGCTGTCGCCGGCCGTCGTTGCATTGGTTGCCGGCTACGCGCTCTATGCAGTCGCACGCCCGGCCATCCATTCGCCGCTGTTGTTCCACGTGGCCACCGTATTGCCGGTTCGGTCGCGACCCTGGTCGTGGCTGCTCGGCTCGGCTCCCAGCTTCCTGCACACGCTGGCCTTCTGCGTGCTGCTGGCGCTTGCGGTCGGCGGCGACCGCAGGCGCAGGCTGATCGCGTGCCTGGCGTGGTTCGGCGTCGAGATCGTCGCCGAGCTGGCGCAGCACCCGGCCGTCGGCCTCTGGGTGCGCACGCTCGCGCCCCGGACGGCCGAGTCGCTGCCGGTGCGCAGCCTGCTGGCCGGAACCTTCGACCTCGCGGACCTGGTCGCAGTGGGCCTGGGAGCGGCACTTGCCGCATGGTGCATTTCGAACCGACAGAGGTAACTCGCTATGCGATTCGCAGACAGACTCGCGTCGCCGCGCGTGCGGGGCGCACTGGTCGTGGGCGTGGTGGTCGCCGGAATCTACAGCCTGCTGGCGAGCAACAACCCGACGCCGCAGTCCTGGTTCACCGGCCTTTCCCACGAGACGGTGTGGGGCGCGTGGGCGGTGACGATCACCGGGACCACGCCGCCGCAGAACAACTGCCAGAGCAACACCCCGCCTGAGGTCGACCCGCCGACCTTCTGGGCCACTCAGCCGACGGCCGCGACCAACATCTCGGACCTGGTCGGGACGACGCTCTGGAGCAGCACCGACGCGAGCTGCCCGCGCGCGATGCAGTTCAGCTCCCGGTCGCTGATGATCGCGGACCTGTCGAGCTTCTACGCGAAGTTCCCGACCGGCACGCAGGGCATCGGCAACCGGGTCTCGAGCGCAACGCTCGACTTCAGGATCGCGAACACCCTGCCGCCCACGAACCCGGCCATGTTCCCGTGCAGCAGCTACATCGCCGGCGTCGGCAAGATCTTCGTCCTGAAGGCCAATCCCGTGATCATGCAGGGGGCGAACCAGATCCCGGTCGATACGACGATTCACGCGGGTCTGGTGCAGGCGCAGTCGGCCGGGCAGCTGACCGGGCCAGACGTGATCGCTGCGTTCCCTGCCGCCGGGGACGAAGCCGGCGACCTGACGCTGATCGGCGGCGCCGGCAGCTACAGCAACGCCGCGGTGGTGGTCTCCGACACGGGACCCAACCTGCACGAGGTGAAGGTCGACGTCATGAAATGGGTGCGGGGCGCCGCGAACCTGAACATGCCGACGATCGGCTTCACGGTCGCAAGCATCAACGAGACGACGATCAATCCCGCGACTCCGGTGCAGTTCGCATGCCAGGCCTTCCTCGAGCCGGTCACGCTCACGGTGCAGTTCAACTAGCTGCCCGAGCCGCCGGGTGCGCGGCGCGCACCCGGCGAGGTCCGCCGCTCGGTCGCGGGGCGGCGCCGGCGCATGCCGGTGCGGTTGGCATCGCGACGTCCGGCGCCTCGTCCCGCATCAGCCGCGGCTCACTTCTCGTGCCTTTCCAGGAATGCGATGAAGCGCTTGAAGAGCGCATAGAGAGCCACCAGCGTTCCCAGCACGACGACGATCAGCACCAGGAACACGGCCAGAAAGGGCAGCAGGTCGATCCGCATGGCGCCCATCATAGGAGCGTCGCGAATCCGGCGCGCGCCCGATCGCGCGGCACGGCTTGCGTCGCCCGTGGCGCCGCGAGGCTCGCTGCGGCGCCGGTCTCGACGGCGAGCCGTCGGGCGCGGCCAGAATCGACGGGCCTGCCTCGCCGTCGGCGCGCAGTCGCGGGCGACTAACTCCCGTGACCGGCCGAGCCGTCGGTCCGAGCGCGGTCGGGTGGCGCCGAGAAGGTCCACCCGGTGCTCGGCAGGACCGGGCTGGTCCGCGTTCCGGAGACGCTGCGGCCCGGCATCGCGCGCCGCGACGTGACGACCACGCTGAGCGCCGCCGGTGCGGCGCTGCGGCCGCCATGGTCGGGAGTGCCGGCGTGCTGGTCCGGAATGGCCGCTTTGACCGACATCGAGTCGAGCGCTGCGCTTCCCGCCAGCAGTGCCGCGCCGATAATCATGGCCAGTGTCTGGATTTTCATGGTCGTGCTTGCCACACGTTTGGATCGGCGCACGGTGTCCCTGTGCGCGGGCTCTCAGCACAGAACGTGCAATAGCTGTGCCCGCGCGGGCATCGGTCTTGAGCATCAGCGGCTTGCGGCTTTTGACAAACGCGTGCAGGGCGTTGCGTCAGCGCAAATCGTAAGAAAGACCGACGCCACGCCGGCCGCGGCGCGCGAGCGCCTTTGACTTAACGGTGGCCGCGCGCGCGGCGGCGCACGCGCCGCGCCGTGCCCGGGCTACGGCGCGCCAGGGAGCGAGGCGCGCGGCGGCAGCGGCACTTCCAGATAGCAGCCGAACTCGGTGACGAAATCGACCGCGACGCACGCGTGGACGCGCCCCTGCTTGTCGTCGAAGGTCGCCGCCGCCGCGAGCGGGAACACCGGCTGGTGCCAGACGCCGGGATCGATGTGGATGCCGAAAGAGCCGTCGCAGTAGAACGCGACGAAGTCCTGCGGCTGCACGTCGTCGCCGGGCCGCGCGAGCAGCGCGACGAACGCCGCGCCGTCGCGCGGCGAGAAGATCTGGCCGCCGTCCGGATGGTAGTTCGCCTCGTGGGTGTAGATGCGGCTCGTGTCGGCCGGCTCGCGGCTCGCCGATGCGGTCGCGGGGTCGCTGAACCAGCCGGTGACGTAGCGGCGCCGCACGGCGAGATTGACCGCGTGCTGCACCTCGCCCCGCCGCTCCATCACGAACGCGTCCTCGACGATGCCGCCCTCGTTGCCGGTGCCGGCGACGATCGGCCGCCGCCCCGGCTGCGGCCACGTCACGATCGTGACGCGACCGGCGGCGAAGTCGGGCACGATCGAGCCGTAGCCGCTGAGCGCCTCCGCGCTGGCAGCCCTGAGCGGCACGCGCTGCGCGCGCACCTCGCCGCGCGCCAGCGACGGCATGGCGTTGAGGTCGAGGGCGGCGAAGTTCGATAACATGGCGGCGGTTCCGGGGGGGACGCGTGCATTTCACTGTGCCGACTGCAGTCTGTAAAGCAGGGCCGGATGCCGCCGGCTGCCGGTCGCCGACCGGCGCCGGTGCCGGCTCCGCGCCGCCGGCGGGGCCGGTGACATGAGTCCGCCCGGGCCGGTGCGCGCCCTGCTGTTCGATCTCGACGGGACGCTGGTCGACACCGAAACGCATACCGACGAGGCGATCGGCGTCGTGGTCGCGCGCTACGGCGTGCACGGCTTCGCACTGCCGCCCGCCGAGACGCGTGGCCGGACCTGGGCGCACGTCGCGCAGGCCATCCGCGCGCAGGCCCCGATCGATGCGCCGGCCGCCGCGCTCGCGGCCGAGCTGCTCGAGTACTGGGACGCGGCCACCGCGCGGGTGCGGCCGATCCCGGGGGCGCCGGAGGCACTGCGCGCGGCAGCGGAGCGCGGGCTGAAGCTCGCCGTCGTCTCCTCGAGCCCGCGCGCGGTGATCGCGCGGCTGCTCGGGCGGCTCGGTGTCGCCGGGCTGGTCGCGCCGGAGGCGCGCATCGGCGGCGACGATGTCCGTCGCGGCAAGCCGGACCCGGAGGGCTTCCTGCGGGCCGCGCGTGCGCTCGGCGTCGGGCCGCACGAGGCGCTGGTGTTCGAGGACAGCCGCGCGGGGCTCGAGGCGGCGCGCGCCGCCGGCATGCGCTCGATGTTCGTCACCTGCGTCGCGACCGACGTCGCCGAGCTCACAGCGCTCGCAACCGCCTCGTTCACGGACTACCGTCGACTGCCGGCGTCGCTGTGGGACGAGCTTGCCGCTGGCGCCGTCGGGCTCGCCGGGCGCACGTTCACGTGACCGCCACGCCGTCGCCGCTGCTGCGTCGGTACCGCGTCGAGCTGTTCACCGCCACCTGGCTGTCGTACTTCGGCTTCTACCTCGTCCGCAAGACCTACGCGGTCGTGAAGCGGCCGCTGAAGGAGCAGTTCGGCCTCGACGACGTGCACGTCGCCTATCCGTGGACCGTCTACCTCGTCACCTACATGCTCGGCCAGTTCGTCGCCGCCTGGCTCGGCCGCCGCACCGAGAGCCGGCGCGTGCTGCTGTACGGCATGGTGATCGCCGCGGCCTGCAACATCGCGCTCGGCTGGCTGGTGCAGACGCACCACGCCAGCGCCTTCCTGTGGATGTGCGTGACGATGGGGATCCACGGCTTCGCCCAGGCCACCGGCTGGCCGCACAACGTCGGGCTGTTCGCGAACTGGACGCGTCGTTCCGAGCGCGGCACGTTCTTCAGCCTCTGGGGAACCTGCTATCAGTTCGGCGCGATCGCGGGCAAGGGGCTCGCGGCCTTCCTGCTCGGCTGGCTCGGGCTCGCGTGGTCGTTCATCGGCTCGAGCGTGCTGCTGCTCGTGATCACGGTGCTGTTCTCGCTCTGGGCGCGCGAGCGGCCGGAGGCCGTCGGCCTGTCGCTCGAGGACGATGCCGAGCCCGATGCGCCGGCAATGGACCCCGGCGGCCGGGCGGCGCCCCCGGCGCCGCTGCCGGCCGGCTGGGTCGGATCGATCATCGCCATGGGGCTCATCTATTTCGGCCTCAAGTTCCTGCGCTACGCCCTCGACAGCTGGTCGGCGCTGATCCTCGGCGAGCAGTTCGGCCTGACGACGACCGCCGCCGGCTACTGGTCGGCCGCCTTCGACTGGATCGGGTTCCTCGGCGTGATCGCGGGCGGCGTCTGGTCCGACCGCATCGCCGGCGCGCGCCGCACGCCGGTGATCTTCTGGATGGCCCTCGGCTGCCTCGGGTTCACGTTCCTGATGTGGTTCGTCGGTCTGTCGTCGGTGACGGTCTTCATCGCGCTGCTCGGCCTGATCGGCTTCACGGCCATGGGGCCGGACTCGCTGCTGTCGGGGGCATGCGCGATGGACGCCGGCAACCGGCGCCAGGCCGCGCTTGCGGCCGGCGTCATCAACGGCCTCGGCTCGATAGGACCGATCGTGCAGGAGCCGGCGATCGGCTGGCTGAAGCAGACCGCCGGCGTGCACGCGGTGCTGCTGCTGCTGGTCGCGGTCGTGTTCGTGACGACAGTCGGTACCGGGCTCCTGATGCGCTACGAGCACGGCCGTCTCTGACGGCGCGCCGCGCGCGCGGCGGGCATCCCGCCCGGGACTGCCCGCGACGAGGTCCGCGGCGCGCCGCCGGCGATCAGCGCGGTGCCGGGGCCGGGGCCGGGGCGGGAGCGGGCGCCGGTATCTCGGGAGCGGGTTTCGCGGCGTGGCTGTGCGTGCCGTGCGTGGTCGGCGCCGATGCGTGCCTGGTCGCGGCCGGCGGGGCGTGCTTGGTCGCGGCCGACGCGCTGTGGGTCTTGCTGGGCCGGTGGCGCGACGGCTGCGCGCGTCCGACGATCGGCGCCTCGATCGGCGAGCCGTAGACGTGCGACGCCGAGGGCGGCCCCGGTGCGTACGAACTCGGCTGCGTGCGCGTCGTGGTCGGCGGCTTGTGGTCCGCGAGCGACGGCGCCGGCGCGCCGAGCAGCAGCGCGACGAGCGCGGTGAGCGGCAACTTCGTCATCGGCGGGACCCTCCCAGGTGGAATCCTAGGCAATGTCGCCGCTGCGGGGGATGAAAATGCCCCCGATCGTGACGCGCCTCTCGGTTCGCGGCGCGGCGCCGCCGGCGGGGCCCGGCTCAGCGATCGGGCGCGGCCGGGGCGAGCTCGAGGAAGCCGATCTCCAGGAACCGCGTCGCGAGCGAGAGGCGCACGTCGTCGCCGACCGGGCCCGGGATGTCGCGCACCCGAAAGCGCGCCGTACGCGCGACGAACGCGACCGCCTCGAGTGCGCCGAGGTGGATATAGATGTGTCCGCCCGGATAGCTGAAGTCGATCTTCTCGGCGTTCGCGGTCAGGTGGCAGAACGCCATGGGGCGCTGTGCGAGCAGCGTGTCGAGTCCGACGGCCGCCGCCGGCGGCGCGACCGGCAGCGGGCTCAGCATCGCGACCGCACGCGCCGAGCGGCGCTGCATCGCGGCGACCAGGAACCCGGGCGTCCTGCAGGCCGCGAGCAGCCGGGCGGCGCCGTCGAGCAGCGGCGCGCCGAGGCGTTCGAAGGACTGCCCCTGCAGCTGGAAGGCGA
>Ga0335069_10016716_pt1 | contig 10232 bp, 11 predicted proteins | sample Lox_Sample_11_FD_206714 | JGI IMG/M metagenome (GOLD analysis project Ga0335069, IMG submission 206714) | Soil microbial communities from Loxahatchee National Wildlife Refuge, Florida, United States - Lox_Sample_1.1 | ecosystem: Environmental > Terrestrial > Soil > Wetlands | place: USA...
GCGCTTCGCCTGCGGGCAGCAGCTTGCCGGCGCCGCCGGGGGCACCGGCGGCGGCACTGCGTCCCGGACGCGGCGGCCGCGGCGCAGGCTCCTGCGGCGTCACCACCGCGCCGGGCGTCAGGCCCTCGGTGTCGCTCACCGGCATGAGATAGATCCGGTCCGCCGAGAAGCCGACGACTTCGGCCTCGACGCTGGCCGCGTGCGGCTGGCTCACCAGGCAGGTGGCGCCCACGGGCAGGCGCAGGCCGACGGCTTCCATCACCAGTCCGGTGACGCGCGTCAGGCGGCCGAATACCGCGAGCGGCCGCGCCGCGCGCACCTGCAGGCGGCAATCGGAGAGGAACTCGCGCCAGCCGGGCGCGGCGGGATCAGCCGTCGATCCAGGCATGGTCGCGGCCGAGCGTGGCGAGCACGCGCCTCCAGCGGGTCGCCAGCGTTGCGTCCACTTCGCTGTGCTGCGAGTGCAGGCGGCAGCCGCCGGGCTGGATGCGGTGGTCCTCGACGACCTGCCAGCCCGAAAGCCGCAGTTCCTCGCCCAGGTGCGCTCGCACCAGCTCCACGTCCGCCGGGTTGAGCACGATCTGCGCCGGCTGCGCGAGCGTCGGCAGCCCGCGCAGCGCTTCGCGCACCACCGGCAGCACCAGCTCGCGCCGGACCGGCAGCGTTTCCTGCAGCACTTGCCGCGCGACATCCAGGGCGAGCGTCAGCAGGTCCTCGGCCGCCTCCTGCTCGAACTCGCTGCGTGTGCGCGCCAGCGCCGCGACTAGCTGCCGCAGCCGGCCCGCTTCCGCGGCGCCCTGCCTGCGGCCCTCGGCCAGCCCCGCGGCGCGGCCTTCGCTGCGCGCGCTGTCGTGCAGGCGCTCCAGGTCGCCGACCGTCGGCAGCGGCGCGCCTGCGGCGCCGTCGCGCCAGCGCTGCCACAGCTCGGGATGGTCCAGCGCGACGAAGACGTCAGACATACTGCTCCTCGCCCTTGCCGCCGAGCTGGATCTGGTCCTCGTCGGCGAGGCGCCGGACGATCTTCAGGATCTCCTTCTGCTCCTTCTCGACCTCGGAGATGCGCACCGGGCCCTTCGCCTCGAGGTCTTCGCGCAGCGTTTCGGCGGCGCGCTGCGACATGTTGGCGAACACCTTTTCGCGCAGCGACTCGTTGGCGCCCTTGAGCGCAATCAGCAGCGACTCGGACTGCACTTCGCGCAGCACCAGCTGCATTCCCGGGTCGTCCAGGTCGGCGAGGTTCTCAAACACGAACATCTCGTCGAGGATCTTCTGCGCGAGGTCCGCGTCGTACTCGCGCACGCTCTCGATCACGGAAGCCTCGTGGGTATTGCCCATGAAGTTCAGGATCTCGGCCGCGGTGCGCGCGCCGCCGAGCGCGCTCTTCTTCAGGGATTCGCTGCCGGACATCACCTTGGCGAGCGACTCGTTCAGTTCGCGCAGCGCCGCGGGCTGGATCCCGTCCAGCGTCGCGATGCGCAGCAGCACGTCGTTGCGCAGGCGGTCGGCGAAATGCGACAGCACCTCGCTCGCGTGATCGCGCTCCAGGTGCACCAGCACCGAGGCGACGATCTGCGGATGCTCGTTCTTGATCAGCTCGGCCACCGCGGCGGCGTCCATCCACTTCAGCCCGTCGATGCCGCTGGTGTCGCCGCCCTGCAGGATGCGGTCGAGGATGAAGCCCGCCTTCTCCTCGCCCAGCGCCTTGTTGAGCACCTTGCGCAGGTAGGCGTCGGAGTCGGCGCCGAAGGCGCTGTGCTCGCGCGCGTCGGTCTCGAAGAACGTCAGCACGTTCTCGATGCGCTCGCGCGTCACCGACTTCAGCTTGGCCATGGTCTGGCCGAGCTTCTGCACTTCCTTGGGCGAGAGGAATTTCATCACCTCGGCGGCTTCCTCCTCGCCGAGCGACATCAGCAGGATCGCGCTGTTGCTCAGGCCCTCGTCACTCATTGCTCGAGACCCAGTTCTTCACCACGTTGGCGACCACGCGCGGGTCGCTCTTGGCGAGCTGCTTGGCCGAGGCGATGCGCTGGGCGTAGCCCGCGGTCTCGCCCGCGATCTCGGCGGGCAGGGCCGGCGCCTCCGGCTCCATCGCCGCCGCCGCGGAAAGATTGCGCACCAGCGGCCGGAGCACGCCGAACAGCAGGTAGAGGAACACCGCGACGACGGCGAGGCCCTTGGCGCCCTCGCGCGCGAAGGCGATGTTCTCGGGCTGCTGCCAGAGCGCCGGCTCGGGCCCGGCCTCCGGCTCGCTGGCCGAGAACGGCGCGTTCACCACGTTGACCGAATCGCCGCGCGCCTGCGAATAGCCCATCGCGTCCTTGGCGAGCGCCGTGATCTGCGCCATCTCCTCGGCGCTGTACGGCTTGCCCTTCTTGTAGTTCACCGCGACCGCCGCCGACAGCCGCTTGGTCGCGCCGACCGGATTCCTGACGTGGCGGATGGTCTTGTCGACCTCGTAGCTGATGGTGGATTCCTTGCGCAGGTTCTGGGGCTGGGCCGCGGGCTGCTGCTGGGCCGCGACTTTCGCCGCGGGCGCGCCGGCAGCGGGCGGCTGGTTCGACTGGGCGCCGGGCACGCCCTGCGCGCCCGCGGCCGAGGACTCGCTCGCCTCGGTCTTCTGCTCGCTGCGCACCACCGCGTTCTCGGCGCTCTGGTTCGGCTTGTAGGTTTCGGCGGTGGACTCGGTCTGGCTGAAATCCAGCTCGGCGGTGACCTGCACGCGAAGGTTGGCGCGGCCGACGATCGGCTCGAGGATGTCGCTGACCCGTTTGATCGTCGCGGCCTCGATCTGCTGCACGTAGACGAGCTGCCCGGCGTCCAGTCCGCCGGGCGAGTCGTGCGCGCCGGACAGCAGGTTGCCGTTCTGGTCGAGCACGCTCACTGCATTCAGCGGCAACTCGGGCACCGCGGCGGCGATCAGGTGGGCGATGCCCGCGATCTGGGCGCGCTCCAGCGTGCGCCCGGCGTTCAGGTTCACGATCACCGAGGCGCTCGGCTTCTGCTGGTCGCGCAGGAACACCGACGGCTTCGGGATCGCGAGGTGCACGCGCGCCGAGGCGACTGCGGCCAGCGTCTGGATCGAGCGCGCGAGCTCGCCTTCCAGCGCGCGCTGATAGTTGACCTGCTCCTGGAACTGGGTGGCGCCGAGCTTCTGGTTTTCCATCAGCTCGAAGCCGACCACGCCGCCGCGCGGCAGGCCCTGCGAGGCGAGGCGCAGGCGCGTCTCGTGCACCTGCGTGGCCGGGACCAGGATGGCGCCGCCGCCGTCGGACATCTTGTAGGGGACGTTCAGTTGCGTCAGTGCGGCGACGATCGCCCCGCCGTCGCGGTCGCCCACATTGGAGTAGAGCACCCGGTACTCGGGCGAGGACCCCCAGAGCCAGGAGCCGACCGCGAGCGCGGCCAGCAGGGCGAGCGCGAACATCGTGCCGAGCTTGTTGCGCCCGCTGAGCTGGCTGAAGCCGCGCGCGATGTTGGCGAGCGGTACGGCGGATGCCATCGTTCGGTGCCTCCGGTTGTGCGCAAAAGTTTCGGAGGCGGATTATGGGCGGCGCGCGCGCGCCGCCATCCGGAAAGAAGCCCTGATTTTCCCGCCTATTTCCGGCGCGGCGGCGGCGGCGGCGCTGCTATGCTGGCCGCCATGGATCCAATCTCGGTACAACCGGTCGCCGGGGCGCTTGCGCCCGCCGGCGCAGCGTCGCCGACCGCGAAGGGCGGCGGTTTCTCCGATTTGCTGTCGCGCGCGATCGACGGCGTGGACGCTTCGCAGAAGCGCGCCGAGACCCTGACGCGCGAATTCCAGCTGGAGAATCCCGAGGTCGGCCTGGAGGAGACCATGGTCGCGGTGCAGAAGGCGAACATCGCGTTCCAGGCCCTGGTGCAGGCGCGCAACAAGATCGTCGCCGCCTACCAGGAAATCATGAACATGCCGGTCTAGCCGCCGGGCGTCAGGCGCGGATGCGGCGGTTGCGCTCCAGTTGCGCGATGTAGCGCGACACCAGGTTTTCCATCGAGCGGGGCAGTTCCACGAAGCGGCAGCCGAAGCGCACCTGGCGGGAGCCGTTGCGCCCGCGGCCCTCCATCACGTTGCGCACTTCGAGCGTCACCGTGAGCGCGCCGAGCTCGCCCAGCCCGATGCGGCAGTTTTCGAGCCGCGTGCCGGACTGGATGCCGAGGTGGCTGCGGTCGGTCGTCAGAGCGACGCCGCCGAGCGAAAGGTCGGCGACGCGAGTCTCGAGCACGCACAGGCGCCCGTCCACTTCCAGCGCGAGCTGGCAGGAGAGCGGGGCGCGCACGCGGAAGGTCTCGCGCCGCTGCAGCCGCAGCATCATCTCGGGCAGGCGCACGCGCAGCGCCACCCGGCCCTCGAACAAGGTGGGCTCGGCGCGCTGCGCGCTGAACTGGATCTTGACCCCGTCCATCGTCGCCCTCAGGGTCAGCTCCTCGGACTCGAGCAGGCGCCGGTTCGCGCGCGCATCGCCCAGGCAATCGAGCACCAGTTCCTCGAAATCCGGGTTGATCGCGAGCAGCGCGGTGAGCGCGAAGCCGTCGTTGCCATCCCAGTGCACCGACAGCGGCTCGCGAGAGCCGACCAGCCGGCGCAGCGTGGAGACGATCTCCAGGCGCTCGTGGACGAGGAATCGCTCGTAATCGCCGGCGAGCGGCTCCGCCGCGCGCGCGCTCATGGCGTGCCGCCGTAGCTCGCGTCGAGCCGGCGCGCGTTGCGCGATCGGCCCATCAGGTCCTCGAGCCGGCGCATCCAGGGCTGCGCCAGGTCGCGGATCGCGGCATCATCGGCGAGCATGCGCTGGATCAGCGCGAACTTGCGCCGGCGCGCGCCTTCGTCGAGCGGCACTTCGCCGAGCGCGCGCAACGCTTCGATGCGCGGCCGGCACGCGAGCTCGGCCGCGGCGACCGCGTCCCAGTCTGCTCGCTGTGCTGCCTCCCGCATCGCGGCGTAGGCGTCGGCGAGCGCCTGGTAATGGCCCAGGGCAAGGACTTGCTGAGGCACGCGTCAGGCTCCCGCTTGCGCATTGTCGGCGAGCGTCTGCCACGCGCCGCGCAGTTCGGTGAGCAACGCCGCTACCTCGTCGAGGATCCGCTCATCGTTGCGCAGACTGGCGAGCACGATGCGGCGCTCGATGTAATCGTAAAGATCGTGCAGCTGGCGCGCGAGCGGGCCGCCCGCCTCCTCATCCAGGCTCGCGACCAGGCCTTCGCCGATGATTCGAAGCGCCTGGCCGATGGCTGCGCCCTTGGCGGCGGGGTCATTGCGCCGCATGTGGCCGCGCGCCTGCGCCAGGCACTTGAGCACGCCGTCGTAGAGCATCACCAGCAGCCGGCGCGGGTCGGCGGAAGGAACGCCGGTCTCGACGGCGACGCGCGCGTACGCCTGCGCGGCGCCGCGCGCGTTGGGGGTGTAGGTGTTTGTCCAGGCCATATGAATGCGCTCCGTGTTCGGTTAGTTCTTGCCGATGGTCGGCAGGTTGGCGAGTTGCTGGGTCAGGAAATTGCTCGTGCTTTGCATCGAGGTAAGCATCTGGTCCAGCGCGGTGTACTGCGCCCGGTAGCGCTGCTCGATGGTGGCGAGGCGCGTATTGAGCTCGTCGCGCTGGCGCCCGATGTCCGAGATCGACGCGTTCAGGCCGTCGGTGCGAATGGCGAGCGGACCGTCGAGCAGGTCGCCGATCAGGCTGCCGAGCTGGTCGCCGTAGCCGCGGGTGAAATTTACGCTGCCGCGGGCACCAGTGGCGCCGCCGTTGACCTGCACGGTCAGTCCTTGCGCGCTGAGGAATTGCCCGGCTCCCGTCGCGGCAACGCCGCCGATGGTGCCCTGCGCGTCCAGGCCGGCGGCCGAAGACGGGCTGCCGCCGAACAGATCGGCGGCGGCATTGCCGCCTGCAATCGCCACCGACGACGCCGCGCCGTAGCGGGCCGAAATGATGGACAGCACGCCGCCGGAAGCGGCGACCGATGCCGCAGCGCCGGCGGCTGCGAGGCCGGCGTCGCCGTTGATTCGCGATTGCAGCGCGGCGGCCAGCGATTGGGCGCTGTAGCTGCCCGCGGCAAGGGTCACGGTCGCGGCCACGCCGTCGAGCTGCAATTGCAGCGTGTCGTTGACGCCGGCGGTGACCTGCAAGGCAGCGGCCGCGGAGCCGGTGGCCTGGCCTTGCGTCGCGAGCCGCGTGACGTTGAGCGCGTAGTTGCCGGGCACGGCGGTTGAAGCTGCCCGCGTCCACGCGATCAGGGAGTCGCTCGGTTTGCCGAACGCGGTAAAAACGCCGGCAACATCCCTGGACGGATCGTTGAGGGCGGCTTGCAACTTGGTCGAATCGATCGCGAGGCTGCCATCGCGCTGGAAGCTGACGCCGATCGCCGACAGCGAACCGTAGCCGCTGGCGCTGGCGTTGGCGATGGCCGCGCCGAGTACCGAGCGCAGGCGCGATTGCAGGCTGATCAGCGTCGGATCGCCCTGCAGCACCGCCGCCTGCTGCGTGCTGGCGTCGTACGCGGACAGGGATTGCATCGTCGACGCGGCATTGTTGTAGGCGTTGACGAAGGCGCCAATCGCCGCGGTCGCGGCGCTGCTGTCTCGGCTTACCGTGATGGTCGAGGGGCTGCCTGGCGCGGCCTTGAGAAGGTTCAGGGTGACGCCTTCGATGGCGTCGCTCACGCTGTTGCTGGAGCGCTGCACCGTGATGCCGTCCACGACGATAACCGAGTCCTGCGCCGCGATGGTCTGCGTCAGGTTCGCCGTGCCGCCCGTCGAGGCATCGTAGGCAAGCCGCGAAAGCCCAGCCGCATCGGTGTTGTTGCCGTCGTCATCCGCCACCGTGATACGCATCGCGTTGGAGGCGCCGCTCTGATCGGAACCGATGACCAGCCGCTGGCCGCTGCCGTCGTTGACGATGCTGGCGCTGACGCCCGCGCCTGCGGCATTGATGGCGTCGCGTACGGCGGCCAGCGAGTCGGTCCCGGCAGGAATGGCGATCGACTTGGCTGCCCGGTCGGGATTGAGCGCGAACGCGCCGCCGGTATAGCTGCCAAATTCGACCGTCAGCGTGCCCGACCCAAGCGTGGTAGCGGTACTGGCAAAGGCGACCGATTTTAATTTCTGCGCCTGCGCCAGCGTCTGCACTTCCAGCAGGTGGGTGCCAGCCGCCGTGCCTGGCACCGCGCTTGCCGAAGCGAGCGATGTGTCGGCGATGTCGGCGACGGCCGTGTTGAACTTGCTCGCGTCCGCCGCGGCGCTCGCGGCATCCTGCAGCGAGGCGAGCACGCTTTTCAGGCTGCCGTAGGCCGAGAGCTTGGCGGTGATGCCGGACTGCTGGGTGTCGAGGGCGGTAAGCGGCTGACGCTCGACGGTCATCAACTGGCTGACGATCGTGTTGACGTCTAGGCCGGTACCGGCCGCAGCAGGCTGGATCGTTGCCATGTCAGGCTTTTTCCCGGATCAGCTGGCCCTGGACGCGGTCGAGGGCGCGAGCGATCAAAAGCATTTCGTGCGGCGGGATCTGTCGCAGTACCTGGTTGGTGCTGCGATCGATCACGTGCACCACAGTCTCGCCGCTCCCGGCATCCTGGCTGACTTGCAGGCTGCGTGCGAACGGACTCAGCATCTGATTGACTGCGTCGACCGCGCGGGCAACCGCGCCGCCCACCGGCGTCGCCGGATCGGGACGCGATGCCGCCGACGCGGCGCGCGCAGGATACAGGCCCGGCACCTTGAAGTCGGCGTTGATCGTCATCTCGCGTCCCTGTTGCGTTTCCGGTGCCCGCCATCGCCGGCGGGTAGTGGAAACGCAGGGGGTCGCCCCCCTGTGTTCCTTCTTGCGTCGTGCGTGCGCGTCGCGCCTTAGCCTTTCAGCAGGGCGAGAACGTTGTTCGGCTGGGCATTCGCCTGCGCGAGCATCGCCACGCCGGCCTGCTGCAGGATCTGCGAGCGGGTCAGGGCGGCGGTTTCCGCCGCGTAATCCGCGTCCTGGATCCGGCTCTGCGAGGCCGACAGGTTCTCGACCGTGGTCTGAACGTTCGCCACCGTCGATGCGAGACGGTTCTGCACCGCACCGAAGGTCGCGCGTTGCGTGCTGAAGAAATCGAGCGCGCCGTCCACTGCGCCCATCAGGGCCGTGGCTTCCGCCTGGGTCGCCGTACCGCTGGTGAAGTTGGTGAGCGCCGTCTTGAGCGCCGAGAGCGAACCCGAGGAAGCGATCCGCGCGTCCGAGAACGAAAGGTTGATCTGGTCGTTGACGGTGGTGTTGCTGCCCACCTGGAGCGTCACGCCACCCGAGCCGGCGTTGGTCTTGATGGTCTTGCCGTCGAGCGCTGCGCCGATGTTGTCGGCGGTATCGCCCGCCACGCTGGCCAGGGAGAAGCTGACGCCGAGTTTGTCGAAGTTAAGCGTCAACGAGCCATTCGCGGCGACGCCGCCGGTGATGTCCACCGTCTGGCTGACCGTGCCATCGCTCAACGTGATCGCGTTGTCGCCCGCGGTGTAGGCAGCGACCGTGAAGGTCTTGCCGCCCTGGGCGCGCGACACGTCGATCGTGGTCACCGCCGCTGCGCCGGCCGCGAAGCCCGCGTTGATGTCGCCGGTGGTGTCGATCGTCGAGGACAGCGCGCCGGTCAGCAGTTTCTGGCCGTTGAACTCGGTGCGGTTGCCGATGGCGTCGATCTCGGACTGCAGCTGACCGACTTCGGTCGCCGCAAAGCCGCGCTCGGTGTCGCCTACGGTGCCGTTGGCGGCTTGCGAGGCGAGTTCCTTCATCCGCTGCAGCATGTTCTGGATCTCGTTCATCGCGCCTTCGGCGGTCTGCAGCATCGAGATGCCGTCGTTGGCGTTGCGTACGCCCTGGTTCAAGCTCTTGATGGTCGCCGACATGCGCTCGGAAACGGCGAGCCCGGTCGCGTCGTCCTTGGCGCTGTTGATGCGCAGGCCCGAGGACAGGCGCTGCAGGGCGACCTGCATCGCCGACTGCGAGCTGTTGAGGTTGCGCTGCGCGTTGAGCGAAGCGACGTTGGTGTTGATCATCTGTGGCATGGTCGAGTCTCCTTTGGTTTCACTGTGTTCCGGCCCGGGGGGGTGCCGGGTACATCGGCTCGCCCAATGCAGCTCGGGTTCGAACCTCCGTTGGCTGCCTTATCGGTCCGGAAACGGAAAAACTTTAGGAGCCCCACGCTCAAGTGATTGAACCGGCGGCAGGTTAGCAGCGCGCCGGCGCGGCCCAAGCGCCGAGCACGGCGCCGATTGCCGGCCAATTCGTCGCTTGGGCGCAGCCCCCGGGGCGGCGGCGTGTAGGCGCAATTCCTACATCAGGTTCAGCCGCCTTCTGATTTCCGTTCCGGCGCAGGAGGCGCAGGATGCATTCCACGAACACGGCTCCTTTTCAGTTCACTATTTCGGGGGAAAGAAATGAACGCAGAAGCGATGCTCGCGGAGATCCGCGAGGCAAACCTGACCTATCTGATGCTCGCCCAGGCGCTGATCCGCAAGGATCGCGCGGAGGCGCTGTACCGCCTCGGCCTGTCCGAAGCGGTGGCCGACCTGATCGGGGGCCTGTCCTCGGCGCAGATCCTGAAGATCGCCGCGAGCAACATGCTGATGTGCCGCTTCCGCTTCGACGACGAGGTGGTCTGGAACCTGCTCACCAGCCACGGCCGCGACAAGGAAGTCTCCGGCGTGCACGCCGCGATCCTGATGTCGGGCCGGCTCACCGCCGCGGCGGGGGCCGCCGCGTGACCGCCCGCCAGAAGAGCGTCCTCGCCGAGAGCCGCGACGTGGGCCGCGCGGTCGAGCTGATCGAGCTGGGCGCGCGCCTGCAGGTGCTCGAGTCCGAGACGCGCCTGTCGCGCGACCGGCTGCTGCGCCTGTACAAGGAAGTCCAGGGCAAGTCCCCGCCCAAGGGCATGCTGCCCTTTTCCACCGACTGGTTCATGACCTGGCAGCCGAACGTGCATTCGTCGCTGTTCATCGCCATCTACCGCTTCCTCGACAAGACCACCGAGCTCGACCAGATCGACGCCATCATCAAGGGCTACCGGCTGTACCGGGAGCAGGTGACGGCGAACGGCATGCCGGTGGTTCTGACGCTGACGCGCGCCTGGCGTCTGGTCCGGTTCTTCGACGCCGGCATGGTGACCACCGCGCCGTGCCGCAGCTGCGGCGGGCATTTCGTGGTCCATACGCACGAGCTCGTCGCCGACTACGTCTGCGGGCTGTGCGACATGCCCTC
>Ga0335069_10016717_pt1 | contig 10232 bp, 5 predicted proteins | sample Lox_Sample_11_FD_206714 | JGI IMG/M metagenome (GOLD analysis project Ga0335069, IMG submission 206714) | Soil microbial communities from Loxahatchee National Wildlife Refuge, Florida, United States - Lox_Sample_1.1 | ecosystem: Environmental > Terrestrial > Soil > Wetlands | place: USA: Florida...
ATCACCGGGTCCATGAGGCCGGTGGGCCGGATGATCTGCTCCACGATGAGTCCCTGGCTCTTCTTCACCTCGTCGGGGGCGGGGGTGGCCGACACGTAGATGACCTGGCCCACCTTTTGGCCGAATTCCTCGAAACGCAGGGGCCGGTTGTCATAGGCGCACTTGAGGCGGAACCCGAAGTCCACCAGGTTCTTCTTGCGGGCGAAATCGCCGTTGAACATGGCCCTCAGTTGGGGCTGGGTCACGTGGGACTCGTCGATGAAGGTGATGAAGTCCTTGGGGAAATAGTCCAGCAAGGTATAGGGCGGGTCGCCGGGCTGGCGGTTCTCAAAATGACGGCTGTAGTTCTCGATGCCCTGGCAGTAACCCATTTCCTCGATCATTTCCAGGTCATAGGTGGTGCGCTGCTCCAGCCGCTGGGCCTCCACCAGCTTGTTGGCGGCCTTCAGTTCCACCAACCGCAGGCGCAGTTCCTCGCGGATGTTGTCCAAGGCGTTCTTCTTCACTTCCTCGGGCATGACGTAATGCTTGGCCGGGTAAATGGGCAACACCTTGCGGCGGTTGAGGGCCTTGCCGGTGACGGGGTCGATCTCGGAGATCTTGTCGATCTCGTCGCCGAAAAACTCGATGCGGAAGGGGTTTTCCTCGTAGGCCGGGAAGACCTCGATGACGTCGCCCTTGACCCGGAACTTGCCCCGGGTGAAGTCGATGTCGTTGCGGGCATATTGGATGTCCACCAGCTCGCGCAGGAAGGTTTCCCGGTGCACCGAGGCCCCCTCGTTCAGGACCAGGTGCATCTTCTTGTAGTTTTCTGGGGATCCCAGGCCGTAAATGCAGGACACCGAGGCCACGATGATGACGTCCCGGCGTTCCTGGAGCAGGGCCGTGGCTTCCAGCCGCAGGCGGTCCAACTCCATGTTGATGGAGGCGTCCTTCTCGATGAAGGTGTCGGTGTGGGGCAGGTAGGCCTCGGGTTGGTAATAGTCGTAGTAGCTCACGAAGTAAGCCACCGCGTTGTCCGGGAAGAATTCCTTGAACTCGCTGTAAAGCTGGGCCGCCAGGGTTTTGTTGTGGGAAATGATGAGCGCCGGCCTTTGGCTTTGTTGGATCACGTGGGCCATGGTGAAGGTCTTGCCCGATCCCGTGACCCCCATGAGGGTCTGCGCGGGGGCCTCCGCTTCGAGGTTTTTGACGAGTTGGGCGATGGCCCGGGGCTGGTCGCCCGTGGGCTTGAAGTCGGACTTGAGTTGGAATTTCATAGGTTGATTTTGGGATAACCCCGTCCCGAAAACAAGCCTTCCCTTCAGGCGCTTAAAACAAAAAAGCCCGCCCCGGCTAGGCCGGGACGGGCTTTGAGGCTTCTTCGATTATTGCAGGTAGATGTCGTCCACCCACAAATCATAGGCCGCACCAGCCGCCTGCATCTGCCACTGCCATTGGCCGATGGTCGTCTTGTCCGGGGAAGCCGGGCTGGTGCACCCGCTGTTGCCCGGAGTGGAGAGGGTGATGGTGACCGCCTTCCAGGTGTTGCTGGAGGTCAAGGGTGCCCCGTAAGTGCCATACAAATAAGGGTTGCTCGAGCAAGACCCCGAAAAGTTGGCGTCATTGATCGCGAACAGGTAGTTTGAGCTCGTCGAGCTCTTCACATGGTACACCACCTGGGTATAGGCCGAGATATTGTTGGTGAAGCTATTGGCCGCACCCATCCAGAAACCCATACCGCAATAGGGGAAATTCGGGGGGCCGGGAGGCGCCATGGTGCCCGAGATATGGGCCGCCATGGGATACAAACCACCCACATCGCCCGGCGCACTGAGGAAGAAGGAACCGCCCGCTCCAGGGCAAATCGTGGTTCCGAAAGTATCGATATACGTAAACCAATAACCGCCGGCGGCGCCATTCCACATGATCTGGTTGGTACCGTTGGTCATGTTGTCAACGATGTTCGAACCGGGGGCCGTAGCCGCGGCAGGAGGCGCCGAACTGACCAAGTGAATGTTATCCACCAAGAAATCGTAATTGTAGTTGTTTCCGCCGCCCGCCGCGCCGTCGAACACCGGCACCCACTTCAGCTGGTACAACTGGGTGGCGTCCAAAGCCGCCCCGACGCTGCTGAGGGCCTGGTTATAGTAGATGGTGAACAACTGCCAAGAGGTGGTCAAGGGAATGGGGATATTGTGGTCCACGTTGTTGGAATCCACGAAATCCACCTGAACCACCTGCGTACCCGTGCAATTGGTGGCGGGAATGCTGGCGGCCTTGGCGTAAAAGCTGATGCCCGTATAAGTGCCGCCCACGGTGGCGTCATAGATGCTCACGCCATTGGACTCGGTCACGTTCGTCGCGTCGCTGAAAGTGAAACCAAAACCCGCCGAGCTGGCTTGCTGCCCCATAGCTCCCGAACATTCCACCGCGTTGGTGGAAGCATAGCCGGTTCCGGTGTAGCTAATGGTGTTGCTGTCGCCCGGGTTGGAGGACCCATAGCTGAACCAATAGCCGTTGCGGTACTTGTTGTTCTGGTCCTTGATGTCGGCGATCTGACCATTGTCGCCGGAACCCGTGCTCTCAAAATCGTCGAGGAGGCTGTAATCCGGCGTGGGGGTATTGGTCACGGTGGCCGTAGCCGTCGGCGTGGCCGTATTGGTCACGGTGAAGGTCGACGTAACGGTGAAAGTATTGGTCGGGGTTCCCGTGGCCGTCGGGGTGTTCGTGGGCCCATTGGGCGTCAAGGTCACCGTGGGTGAAGGCGTGCTGGTAAAGGTGGCCGTATTGGGCGGCGTAAAGGTAAACGTAGGCGAGGTGGAACCTGCCACGGTGGGGATCACGCTGATTTGACGGGTACAGCCCAAAAACAGGCCTGTTAAAACGATACCGGTCAAGGTTACAGAAAATGCGAAGGTCCGCCAGATAGTCATGAACAACCCCCCAGGGTTTATTTACTGTTGGATAAGGGCAAATTGAGTGCCAGAAGCAACACCCTAAATTACCACAAAATAAAAGCTTTTCAATAATAACGGGCTGAAAAAACGGTTAAACCAATTGAAACTTGTCATAAAACATTCAAAAAAAGTGGGCTTTTTGACTTTCACTCGCGGGATAATGCCGTCCGTGAAGCCGACGGCGGCTGGGCCTACTTAGATCCCCTTCATTTTCAGGATGTTCCGGAGCTTTTCCTTCACATCCTCGTTGTCGGGATCCTCGTTCAAGATTCTTTCATATATCTTCAGGGCTTCCACGAATAAACCCTGTTTGGCGTAAATATCGGCCAGGGTCTGGCGGATGAAGGGATCTTCCAGCGAATCCCCCCCGGGCGCGGCGGGAGTCACCGAAGGCTTTTTGGCCTCCCCGGCGGGGGCGGGCAAGGGGGCCGGCGGAGCTTTGCTTTCCTTCTGCTTTTCCAAGCGCAGGCGTTCCATGCCCTGGGAAATCTCCTGGTCCACCTGGGCCTTGGCGGCTTCCTGGGCCTTTTTTTGCTCGACGAAGTTCGACCGCTCCTTTTCTTCCTTCAAAAGGGCGGCTTGCAACTGCATCTGGCGGGCGGATTCCTTTTCCAGCCGCTCTTTCTCGGCGGCTTCCTGCCGGAGCTTTTCAGACATTTCCCGTTGGACCTGCTCGCGGATTTTTTGCTCGTAGGATTGCTTGGTCTGCTCCAACTCGTCCTTGATTTTGTTCAGGGACTCCAACCGCTCCTTTTCGAGCTTGTCCCGCTCCTCCATCAATTGCCGCTGTTTCTCCTCGAATTCCTTGGCGATCTTGAGGCGCAGTTCCTCTTCCTTGCCGCGCTGGACCTGTTCGAGCAGCTTGGACTCCAGCTCCTGCTTGAGCCGCATTTGTTCCAGTTCCCGCTTCATCTCGGCCTCGAAATTGCGCTCCTGGGTCAGGCGCTTCTGTTCCTCGGCCAGGCGGCGGGCCTGCTCGGCCATTTCCCGCCGCATCTGTTCCTTCAATTCCCTCTCCAACTCGGCCTTGATCTCCTCGGGCGAGGGGTGTTTTTCGGCGGGCTCGTTGGCGCGGGCCATCAGGGCATAGACCTGCTGGAGGCGGGTCCGGATCTCGGGCCATTCGGGCCAACGCTTGAGCATGTCCAAATAAACGTCGATGGCCTGCTCATAGAGGCCCTTCTCGGAGTAGCCCATGGCTTGGTCCAGCATGGACTTCTTCTCTTGTTCCCCGTCATTGACCGCCACGGGCGCCGGCTCGGGCGCCTCCTCGGGGAGGGCCTCCACCGGCGGCGGGTTCAGCCCCAAGGCATATTGCTTCACATCCTCGTTGGCCGGGTCCATTTCCAGGATGACCCGCTGGATGTCCCGGGCCTCTTCCAAAAGGTTCTCGCTGAAATAAACGTTGAGGATCTTCAGGTAGACATTGACCGCCGCGGGCACTTGGCCCAGGCGGGTATAGGCCATGGCCAAATACTTCAGGGCCCCCACGTGGGTTTCCTGCTTGGTGAGGAATTTCTCGAAGGCGGCCCGGGCCTCGTCGAATTTTTGCTGGTTGAAGAAAATCACGCCCAGGTGGTAGTAGGTCTCCACGTCGCCCAATTGGATCGACCGCTGGGCGGTCTTCTCGGCCTTCTCCATGTCGTTCTTGCTGATGTAGATTTCCACCAGGCTCTGCAGGCTGGAAATGGCGGCCTCGTTTTGCTTGGCTTCCATGAGCAGTTCGGTGAGTTTTTCCCGCGCCTCAATGTTGAAGGGATCCCAAGCCGCCACGGTTTGGAGCAGGTCGACCAATTTCCCCGTTTGGGTGGCCGGGTCCAGCAAGGAGGCCAGGTTCATGAGCAGCTCAATGGCCTCGAACTTCTGCCCCCGCTTCATGAGCAACTTGGCCAATTGGATGGTCACGTCGAGCCGGGTGGGCTCGGCCTTGAGGATGGAACGGTAGATGTCCGCGGCCTTGTCCGGCTCGGTTTCCTCGGCCTGGGCCGCCCTTTCCATGTAGCGGTCGATGAGGTTCTTCACCGCCGACAAAAGGTCGGCGTCGTTGGGCATGAGCTTGAGCATGCGCTTGTAGACCTGCAGGACCTTGTCCACTTGGTTCTTTTGGTCGAACCCTTGGGCCACCAGGTCGTACTGCTGGAGGGCTTCCTTGACGTCGCCTTTTTTGGCGTAAATGTCCGCCAACATGTTGTGGACGTTCAAATCCTTGGCGTCCATCTCGGCGAGCTTGTGGTATTCCTCGATGGCCCGGTCCCAGTCACCTTTTTGGTAATAGGAATAGGCGGTTTTGATGAGAGCTGATTTGTCCTCAGGCACCGCGGGCGGGCTCCTTCAAAAGGGGAACTTGAGCCAGCAATTTAACACATCCGGCTTCGCCAGGCTACGCCGGACAAGCCCGCTTGAACGGCGGGCGGGTAACAAAAAGGGCGGCCCATCTGGGGCCGCCCGGAATGCCACATTTACACAACAAAAGGCCTCGAGGCCCTTATTTGGCCGGATCCACCTGGATGCAGGTGATGGAATAGGGCGGGAAGGTATAGGCGAACCGGCTCCCCACCATGCCCGAGGCCTTCAGGTGCGCCGGCCCCTTGTCGATGACCGCCCGGTAGAGGTTCTCGCTCCATTGGTACTCATTGGGGCTGAGCTGGTAGAAGTCCAGCTTGTTCTTGGCCTTCGCGCCCCCGCCCAGGTTGATCTGGGTGTTGTAGGCCGCGGAGTTGCTCTTGTTGATCACCAAGAGGTACTTGTGGCCCCGGCCCGTGCTGGCGTAGATGTCCAGGTCGTCCTGGTTGGAACGGGCTTGGAAGAGCGTGTTGCCGAAATAATGCTCCATCATGTAGATCGCCCAATAATGCGCCCGCTCCTGGAAAGGCTGGGAGGGGTTGTTGTTGGGGTCCATCAAACCGTGCCCCCCGCCCAACCCGGGTTTCTGGGTATAGAGGTCCCAAATGTCGCTTTGGTTGACCCCCAAGAGCATCATCTGGGCCAAGTAATCGGCGCAGAAGATCCCGTTGACCAGGCGGGCCGTGGCGGGCGTTTCATCCCCCGAGTTCCACTCGGTGACCGCGATCTCGATCTTGTCGGCCCGGCCCGGGATGTTCTTCTTGATGGATTCCCGGATCTTGGGGATCCACTCGGCCCAATGGTCGGTCTTGGAAAGCAGGTTGCCGTCGCTGTCGTTGCTCCAGTAAGGATAACTGTGCACCGAGACCACGTCCACGTAGGGCCCGCACTCCTCCAGGAACTTCTCCACCCACCAGGGCGAGTCGGCGGCCGCCAACCAGGGTTCCCCTTCCTTGCGCTCGCGGTTTTCCACCTGGGCCGGCGTGGGGCCCATGAGCTTCAAGTCCGGGTACTTGGCCTTGATGGCCTTGGCGAACTCCAGGTAATGCTGGCAATAATTGTCGATGACGGTCCAGTACTTGTCCTGCCCCTGGAACTGCAGGCCGGCCTCGTAATCGGGTTCATTGCCCAATTCCACGTACTTGAGCTGGATGCCCTTGGCCTTGATGTCGGCGATCCAGTCCAGGGCGTCCTGGGGCGTCCCCGTCATGATGTTGGCGATGAGCAACGCCTCGGAGTTCGGCACCGATTGGAGGAACTCGGCCATCTTGGGCCAATTGAAGTCGGGCGTCCATTGCACCGAGACCCCGTCCTTGGCCATGACGGCGCCCGTGCGCCAATTGAAGTAGTTGCCGTAGGCGCCGCCCGGGATTCGGAAGTAGGAACTGACGGCCTTGGTCTTTTCCAGCCCCGAGGGGTCCGTCATCCACTTGGGGTCATACCAGGCCGCGATGTTCACCCCGTACATATAATTGGGGTTGAAGGTGCGGATCTTCTTGTCGAAGAAGACGTCGGCCACCGCGCTCTTAAGCTTGTAGGAGTCGGCCTTCAAGGTGATGTTCCAGGTGTTGGCCCCGCCCGCGTGGACCTTGACCGGCTCCTTGTCGGACTTGAACCCGGGGGCGAAGACCTCGCCCACGTAATCATCCTCGGGCAGGTCGACCGTGAAGCCGCCGTCGGCGCCCGCGGTCAAAAGCTGCTTGGCCACCGCCACGATGGCCCCGGCCACCGGCTTGCCCGACCCGTCGGTCACCTTGCCGGTCAGCTTGGCCGCGGCGCCCTTTTCCAGGCCCCGGATGTTGTCAATGACCACGGACCCGGCGATGGGCCCCCCCGAGTTGAAGACCAGGAAAACCTTCGTGAGTCCGCCCTTGAATTGGGTCCCATCCACTTCCTGCTTGATGTGGTTCCAGCCCTCATGCACGCTCATCTTGATCTGGTTCCAGTTGTTGGCCGGGGCCTGCGTCACCAAATAAACCTCGCCGTAGCCGGCCTTGGCCAAGCTGCCCTCGGGAAAATATATGTCCATGGTGATGGCCTTGAAGTTTTCCCACTGGTTGGCCAAGGGCACCGGGCTGCAAACCGCCAGGCCCTGGTTCCAACCCTGGGATCCGTCGGCGTCAATGCGCATGGCGCCCGTTCCTTCGGTCAAGGTCACGGTCTCGGCGCTCACCTTCCCCGTGAACCCGCCCAGGTCCCCGCCATTGAAACCCCAAATCAGGTCGCCCGAGGTGGAGGCGTTTTTCTTGCCCTCCAGCGGGCCCATCTCGGCCGCCACGGCGCCCGGCATGGCCATCTTGGGCGAGTTGTTCACATAAAGGGTCTGCCCACTGAAAGTTAAGGTGCCCCAGGTGGAGGGATCCTGCCAGGAAGTGGAACTGCCCGAAAAGGACATCTGCAGGGACCGGGCCTTGCCCATGGGGCCGCAGTCGTCCAGGTCCAGGTCAAAACCGATGGACTTGCCCGGGCCCACGTTCAACTTGAAAAAATACTGGAGCGGGATGGAAGCTTCCAAAATATAACCGGCGGCCGTGGCCGAGGTGGCCACCTTGGCGCCCGGGATGTCCCCCTTGTCGGTCATGCTGTAGATTTCGGCGCCGTCCCCCGCCTTGCCCGGCGAGATGATGACCTGCACGTCGGCCGGCCCATAGGACTTGCGGGCGGGATTGGAGAGGTCGGTTCCCACGTAAAGTTCCAAGGCGTCCCCGTTGTAGATGTTGCTGGCGTTTTGGCTGTTGAACTGGGGGTTCTTGCTGGCGATGTCGGCGGCGATATAAAGGTTGTCCTTATCGTAGGTGATATAAACCTTGCCGCTGAGCATGTCGGGCCCGGTCCAATCGCTCTGGCCGATCACCACCTGTTCCTTCTTGTCCAGGACGATGGCCGGGGTCTTGGGCCATCCGGTCAAGTCCCCGTTCAATTGGGGGGGCGCGGCGCTGTCCATCACCGAAACGGCGGCTTGGGCGAAGGCGCAAACCGGGACGAGGATCAAAGCCGCAACGAGCAACGATTTCAGACGGTTCATCGGAAATGCCTTTCTTTGAAGCGGTTGAACGTCACCGACAAAAATCAAATTCGCGATGAGGAAGGCCCATACACCCGGTTTTGTCCTTCAGGGTTCGACATCCGCGTGAATCTTGATCAAACGACGGGTGGGGTTTTACTTCTTTTCGGCTTCCCTCAAATAATAACCACAGCTCTCCCGCACCACGAGTTTGGTGGGGAAAAAGCGGTGGGAATATTCCAACGGCCGCTTCTCGATCTGGTTCCAAAGCATCTTGGCGGCCTCATAGCCCATGTCGTAGATCGGCTGGTGGACCGTGGTCAGGGTGGAATCCAGGGGAATGTCGTCGAAACCGATCACCGCCACATTTTGGGGGACCCGGATGTTGTTCTTGCGCAGTTGCTTGATGGCGCCCAAGGCCATCACGTCGTTGGAGGCCAGGAGGGCCGTGGGAGGTTGCTTGGCCTTCCAGAATTTCTCCACGGCCCGCGCGCCCGATTCCTCGGTCCAGGGGCCGAAATGCACGAAATCCTCGTGGAAAGGCAGGTTCTTCTTCTTGAGCACGTACTTAAAGGCGTTGTAACGGTCCAGCGTGTTCTTGGAGAAATCGACGTCGCCCGAGATGAACCCGATCCGCTTATGCCCCAAGGACACCAGGTGGTCCACCGAGTCGATGATGCCTTGCGTGTTTAGGCAATCCACGAAACAAACCTGGGGATCATTGACTTGGTAATTGATGAGCACGTAAGGAAGGGCGCCCTGCTTGAGGTCTTGGAAAAACCGCGATTCCACCGGGGGCGCGATGGCCAGGATGCCGTCCACCAGCCCCGAGTTCACGAAGTTCGCGTAAACCCCCGAGTCCCCCATCTCCCGGCTGAAGGTGTTCATGAGGATGTTGTACTTCTTCTCGCTCATGAAGTTGATGATGCCGTCCAGGACGCGGGTCAGGTAGAAGTCGCTCAGCGTGGGGCGGTCGTACCAGAAGAACACCACGCCGATGTTGTAGGTCTTTCGGGTCTTGAGCCCCCGGGCCATGGTGTTGGGGTAATAGCCCAGTTCCTTGAGGATCTTCTCGATGCGTTGTTGGGTCTTGGCCCCGACCTTATGGATGTCTTTTTGGTTCACCACGCGGGAAACCGTGGCCACGGATACGCCCGCCTTCAGCGCCACGTCCTTGATCGTAATCGCCATGGATGCCTCGGTTCTTGGAAAAGACTTTGAAGCGGGAAAAGCCCCGTTACTTGGACGCGGGGGGCTCCACCAGGGTCACCTTGATCATTTTGTCGCCTTGGCGCAGTTTCAGCACGTTCGCCATGCCCTCGGTCACCTTCCCGAAAACCGTGTAGCTTCCGTCCAGGTTGTGGGCCGCGTCCAGGCAGATATAGAACTGGCTGGAAGCCGAGTTGGGGTCCGAGCTGCGGGCCATGCCCAAGGCCCCCGCGTCATGTTGGTGGCCGGTGATTTCCAGCGGCACGGTCTTGCCCGAACCGCCCGAGCCGGTCCCGGTGGGGTCGCCGCCCTGGATGACGAAACCCGGGACGTAGCGGTGGAACGTCAGGCCGTCATAGAAGCCCTTGGAGACCAGGTCCACGAAGTTCTGGGTGCTCTGAGGCACGTCGGAGAAAAGTTCCACCGTGAAATCGCCTTGGGTGGTCGAAAAATGAACCTTCGGATCACCGGAAATATTTTTTGACACGCCGTCCCCTTTCGCGCAACCCGCGAGTAAAAAAACACAAGCCACCACCGCCATCATCCTTTGGGTCATGGTTTCTCCCGAATTGAGTGTTGTTTTTATGATAAACGCTCCTCCGGGGATCGTCAAAAATTAAAGCGAACTAATTTGCCGGGCCGCCCGGGCGGCCCCTTCCTTCCTTGACTTCCCCCAACCCCTCCTCTAGAATCTGCTCTCTTTTGGGGGGATATTCCCCCCAAAACAATGTCCGACC
>Ga0335069_10016719_pt1 | contig 10231 bp, 8 predicted proteins | sample Lox_Sample_11_FD_206714 | JGI IMG/M metagenome (GOLD analysis project Ga0335069, IMG submission 206714) | Soil microbial communities from Loxahatchee National Wildlife Refuge, Florida, United States - Lox_Sample_1.1 | ecosystem: Environmental > Terrestrial > Soil > Wetlands | place: USA: Florida...
GCTTGACGTGAAAGAACTGACGGCGACATACGAATACAAGTTCGCTGACGCCCTCCTTGTCCGGGGAGAGGCGCGTGACGATTTTGCCAATGCGCCGATCTTCGACAAGAAAACCAATGTGAACTCGGTGAACGGACAGATGACGATCCTGGTGGGAATCGTTGCGATGTTCTGAGGATTCGGGGAGGAAAGAGAGCCTATGGATTCACCAGCCTCACAATTTCGGGTCGTCGCATCCCGGACCGATAGAGCAGGGAACCAGAAATCTCCCGGGAATAGGCTTCGCGATCGTTCGAACGTCCGGCTGTTCGTCCCTTCCCTGAAGGAGGGAAACTCCCATCGCCCGTGGGTGCTGCGTATCGGAAGGTTTGTGCTCGGCGGACAAGAGCCACAGCTCGAATTGCCCCTGATCGAAATCGGCCTCGCCCGGACGTCCATCACGTTCCCTCCGGGAACCCCGCTGGTGCACGGGGAGATTTTCGAAATCGTTCGCCCTCTCAGGGGGCATGCCGAATTCGCCCGACCTTCCAGGGGCCTCCGGAAAGTCGTCGCTCTGGTGAAGATTATCGGCATCGAGCATGAGGTGCGGGCACAGGTTCAGGTTCTCGGGGGATCGGTGCGAAGCGGAGTATGGGCGGAGAAGTTTGACGAACATCGCATTGCCGCGCACCTGTACGACTTCTGAGTCGTTATCAGGTGTCTTTTTCGCTTCGAAGAATCCGCATGAGCGCAATCGGCGCCAGGATCGTGGTCAACAGGACGACAATGACCAGCGAGGAATAGACGCCCGCGGAGAGGACGCCGAGCGCGAGCCCTGTGCCCGCGTATATCAGTTGAACCTCTCCCCGCGGCACCATCCCCGCGCCGACGATCCTGCCGGTCGCACCCCGTCCTGCCGCCAATCCGCACGCGAGCTTGCCTGCCACAGCGACCGCGGTGAGGCCGAACGCGGCGGTGAGCGTCCGTGGCGCAAACAATCCGGAGAGGTCCGTGCTCACCCCGGTCATTACGAAGAACACGGGTATCAGTATCTTCCCGAGCCTGCCGACGATCCGTTCGGTTTGCATCCACTCGAACTCCAGCCTCTCCGGCTCCTTTCCCCTGAAGCGGTTCCGTTCGAGGACCAGCCCGCCGATGAAACTTCCGATGATCGGGGGAAGCCCCAGGGCAAAGAACGCGAGCCCGAACGTCGCGAAGAACAGCAGGGCGGTGATGAGCGTTCCGTTGCTCCTCCCCGCGACCCGGTTGAGCAGCCTGGGTATCAGGTGGGAGGCAAGTCGTCCGATGAGAAGCGCCCCGGCAATGAGCACCAGCACCCTGGTGACAGAGGCCGCAATCGAGGACGGACCGGCCGCATCGGGGCGGATGAGGGTGGTCGTGAAGACGAGAAGCACGAGCCCGACGATGTCGTCGATCACCGCTGCGCCAATCACGATCCGCGCTCCGCGGTCGCCGGTCCTTCCGAAATCCTTCAGTATCCGCGCGGAGATGCCGACGGATGTGGCGGTGAGCGCCGCTGCAAGGAACACGTACACCCGCCCCTCCATCCCGGGGAAGAGGTACGGGCACACCAGGATTCCCAGCAGGAATGTTGCGCCGATGCCGGTCAGGGCGACCGAGAGCGCCCGCGGGCCCAAACGCCACATCTGCACGATCGTCGATTCGAGGCCGACCTGAAACAGCAGGAAGGAGACGGCGATCAGGGAGAGCGTGTTCAGGACGCCGCTCTGTTTCATCGGCTCGAAGAACGATACGCCCAGGAGCCCCAGGTTTCCGATGAAGACGCCGCCCAGAATCTCGAACACGGCCGGCGAGTATGGTTTCGGCGTGACCCACAGGGCGATTTTTCCCGCCGCGAGTATTGCGGCGAGCCACACGATGTGATGAATGAGCGGGGCGTCCGGCACGAGACGGTCTCACTGGTTACGGTGTACAGACAGTCTGCACAATGTACCATTCCGGTGCCGGGGGTGCAAGGAAAACCGGTGGGACAAGCCTTGCATCCGCTCCTTTTTTTTGTTTTATAGTGACGATTGTCTCACAGCCGACGCGACAATGCAGTCTCCGGATGAACAACGCCCAGATCCCGACGCCCTCCTCAGCGCGATAAAGCGTGACGAGGAGAACCGGGCGAGGGCCAGGCTGAAGATCTTCTTCGGCATGTCCGCCGGCGTCGGGAAGACCTACGACATGCTCAAGGCCGCCCACGATGCGAAGGCCCACGGCGTCGACATCGTGGTGGGCATCGTGGAAACGCACGGGCGCCGCGAGACCGAAGCCCTCCTGGAGGGTCTCACGATTCTCCCCCGGAAGCAGCTGGAGTACAGGGGGACCCGGCTCGAGGAGATGGACCTCGATGCCATCCTCGCCCGCAGGCCGAAGCTCGTCCTGGTAGACGAGCTGGCCCATTCCAACGCCCCCGGCTCACGGCACACGAAGCGCTACATGGACGTCGGGGAGCTCCTCGACAGCGGGATCGACGTCTATACCACGCTGAACGTCCAGCACCTGGAGAGCAGGGCCGATGCGGTCGCCCAGATCACCGGGAGCATCGTCCGCGAAACGGTTCCCGATTCCATCCTCGAGCGTGCGGACGAGGTGGAGCTGATCGACATCTCTCCCGACGAGCTGCTGGAGCGGCTCGCGGAAGGGAAGGTGTACACGCCTGACCGCTCAACGCGGGCGATCGAGAGCTTCTTCCGGAAGGGAAATCTCACCGCGCTCCGCGAGATGTCGCTCCGGCTGACCGCCGAACGGGTTGACAGGCAGCTCAGGGATTACATGCGGACCAACCGCATCCCCGGTCCCTGGAAATCCGGCCAGCGGCTCCTGGTCGGGATCAGCGGCAGCCCCCATTCCGTCCAGCTCATCCGGTGGGCGCGCAGGATGGCCTTCACGCAGGACGCCTCCTGGGTCGCTCTCCACGTCGAGTCTTCCGCCACGCCCACGCAGGCAGAGCAGGAGCTGCTCGCGAAGAACATTGCGCTCGCGCGATCGCTCGGGGCGGAGTTCGTCAGCACCTCCGACGAAAGCGTGAGCGACGCGCTGATCCGCGTGGCGCGCCAGGAGAACTGCTCGCAGATCCTGATCGGCAAACCCCGCAAGGGGCACTTCCAGCGCTCGTCGGGTCTGCTCCAGGAGCTCATCGACAAGAGCGGCGACCTGGACGTTCACGTGATCGGGGGAGAGGGAGCCGACGAGCCTGAACGGCGCCGGTGGAGCCTGCTGGAAGTCCACTCCGGCATCCGCCAGTACCTCACGGCGGGGGCGGTGCCGCTCCTCGTGGCGGCGGCCTGTTATCCCCTCTCGGGCATAATCGAGTACCAGACTGTGGCGCTGGTCCTCCTGTTCACGGTCGCGCTCCTCCCGCTCCGGTTCGGGATGGGGCCCGTGCTCCTGGCTGCAACGCTGAGCGCGGTGATCTGGGACTACCTCTTCATCCCCCCGGTGTTCACGTTTTCCGTCAGCCGCGTTCCCGATATCCTGATGCTCCTGATGTACTTCGGCATCGCGCTCGTGCTCGGCATCCTCACATCGAGGAACCGCGCGCAGGAGCGGGCGGGACGGCTCAGGGAAAGCCGGGCCGTGGCTCTCTATACGCTCTCCCGCGATCTCTCCGTGGCGCGCACCAAGGACGCGGTAGCGGAAGCCGCGATCGGCAATGTGCGGAAGTTTTTCGACGCCGATGTCGTCCTGTTCCTCGGCCAGACCGACGGCGACATTTTCACGGCGGCGCACCCGGCAAGTACGCTCACCGTGGGCGAGAAGGAGATGGGAGTCGCCGCGTGGGTCTACTGGAACGAGAAGCCCGCCGGCAGGTCGACGGACACGCTCCCGTCCGCCACCGCGACCTACTTTCCCATCTCGGGCCCCCGCTATCCCCTCGGGGTCCTGGGCGTGCGCCTCCGGGGGGAAACGAAGCTGACGATCGACCAGGAGGCGCTGCTGGAGAACTTCATCCGGCAGATCGCTTCGGCCATCGAGCGGGAGACGCTGAACGACATCACGAAGAAGGCGGTGGTCGTGGAGGAGTCTGAGCGCCTCTACAAGACGCTGTTCAACTCCATCTCCCATGAAATGCGCACACCGCTGTCGGCGATCATGGGAACGTCCGAGAGCCTGCTCGACGACAGGGTCGCGGAGCGGCCCGCCGCGCGGAGGGAGCTCATCGGCGAGATCCATGAGGCCGCAACACGGCTCAACCGGCTCGTCGAGAATCTGCTCGACATGACGCGACTGGAGTCGGGGCTGATCCGTCCGAAGCTTGACTGGTGCGACCTGGCGGATCTGGTAAACTCGGCCGTGTCAAGGACGCGGCAGGAGCTCTCGGGATTCCGCCTGGAGATCGACCTGCCGGCCGATATCGTGCTTCTGAAGGTCGACTTCGCGCTTCTGGAGCAGGTGCTCACCAACCTGCTCCTCAACGCATCGCTCTATACCCCCCCCGGCTCGACGATCGGGATCAGGGGGCGCGGCGAGGGAAACGAGTGCGTGATCGAGGTGGAAGACAACGGACCCGGCCTGCCGAAGGAAGTGCTGGAGAAGGTCTTTGACAAGTTCTTCCGCGCCCCGGGGAGCCGCACCGGGGGAACGGGGCTCGGTCTCTCGATCGCGCGAGGCTTCGTCGAAGCGCACCGGGGGTCGATCAGGGCGGAGAACCGCCCGGCGGGAGGGCTGAAGTTCACTATCCGGCTCCCGCTCGAGAAATTTCCCGTGCCCGAGGCCGAATGACCGCTCCATCGACAGCCCCGCTCGTGCTCGTGATTGAGGATGAGCTCCAGATCAGACGGCTCCTCCAGATCACGCTCGAGTCAAACGGTTTCAGCGTCACGCAGGCCGCAACCGGGGAGGAGGGAGTCATACGGGCGGGGACGGACCGGCCTGAAGCCGTCGTGCTTGATCTCGGCCTGCCGGATACCGACGGGACAGAAGTCCTGAAAAAGATCCGCCGGCAGTCCACCGTCCCGATCCTGATCCTCTCCGTGAGAAACACGGAGCACGACATTATCACATGCCTCGAGGCGGGGGCGGACGATTACCTCATCAAGCCTTTCCGGCAGGGGGAGCTTGCGGCCAGGATCCGGAGCGCCATGCGACACAGGCCGTCGCTCCAGGAGAAGGGTGCGATCGAGGCGGGACCCGTTACGATCGACATGGATGCGCGCGTGGTGAAAAGCAGGGGGGAGGTGGTGCACCTGACGGGGACGGAGTTTTCGCTGCTGGCGCTGTTCGTGCGGAACGCGGGGAAAGTGCTCACGCACAGGTATATCCTCGAGCAGATCTGGGGACCGTCGTTTGCCGAGGAGACCCAGTACCTCCGCGTCTACGTGGGACAGCTGCGCAAGAAGCTGGAAGAAAACCCGTCGCGCCCGCAGCTGATCCTCACAGAGTCGGGGATCGGGTACAGGTTCACGGGCTGAGCGCGCCCGAGATTGCTTCGCTTCATAGCCGTCATTGCGATCGCTTCATAGCTGTCATTGCGAGCGCTTCATAGCTGTCATTGCGAGGAGCGCTTCTCAGCGACGCGGCAATCCAGCACCACCGCTGTCGTCCCTGGGGCGGGGACGAGCGTGATCGTAGTTTCGTTCTCCTCCACGGCGACCGCGGCGGCCGCGCGGCCGTTCACAGTGACCCGTGAGACCTCCGCCGGGATCCTGAGGCTCCACCGTCGTGCCCCACCCCGGTCCCGTTCCTCGAACTCGATCCCGATGTCCGTTTCCGCCTCTCCGCACTCCACCCGCAGGCTGATAATCCCCCCGGGGACCGGCGCGCCCAGAATTGAGAGCCGCTTCCCGGCTGCAAACCACGCGCGGGGGATTCCCCCGAGGAGCGTGATGTCCGGGCGGTCTCCCGACCACAGCTCGCTGACGAACGCATTCCTGAGCGCCATTGCGACTTCGGCGGCCGCCCACCCGTGGTGGCCGTCCCCCATGGCTCCTCCCCCGGTGAGGGGATGTATCGCCTCCGGGAAGTTCAGTGTCGGCGAGGCGTGGCGCGCGACAGTGCAGAACATCTCCCAGAACGTCTCACGCTCACCGGCGTAGAGCCAGGCCTGCGCGATCTGGAGCGTCAGGTACGCGTTCATCCCCGAGTGTATGAAGTTCTGGAAGAACATCCCGCGAAGGCCGTAGCGCGCCATGAGCGTTTCGAGCGTCCTTCTCAGCCGCGGGTCCTCCGGCGGGTAGACCTGGAGGGGATACCAGGGCGCGCAGGAGCCAATCATGCCGCTGTCGACGCCGCGCGCCGGTCCTGCCGGGATTTCGCCGAGACCGCGTGCCTGCATCACCGCGGCAACCGCCGCCTCAACCGTCCCCCGGAGTGCCGCCGCTTCCCCGCGTGCCCGGCGGGCTTCCGCCTGGTCTCCGCGCCTCAGGCAGAGCCGCGCGTAGCCTTCCAGTCCCGCCACCGACCACCAGTCGTCCCAGAAATATCTGTCCGCGAGACCGAGATGCTCGGCGCTCAGCCCCCTGGGGAGCAGGCCGTCGTCCTCATCACGGGTCTTCCGGGAAATCCAATCGGCCCCCTTGCGGAGCGCGGCCTCCATCTCCGGTGCAATCGCATCGTCGTGGGCAAGGCATGCGTGCTGCCACGCGGTCCAGAGGGCCTGGCCGTTCGAATCCCATTCTCCCTGCTGTGACCGGAAGTACCCCGAGGACTCCTGCCGGGAAGGGTAGGAGCGGAGGACGTCGCGTACAATCCCGTGGTGGCCGAATGCATCGAGCGCGCGGAGCATCACCGCGGCGTCCCGGAACCAGAACTGGTGGTATGTCCAGGGGCCCGGCGTGATCGCATCGCCGTCGGCGAGAAGGAGGAGCGTGGAAAGGGACGACCGGAGAAGCGCGTTCACGGCGGAGTCGGGCGTGTCAATCAGCGTCCCGCCGTCGAGCACGCTTCTCCATGCCCCGGCGGCCTCATCGATCGTCCCTGCAGGCGTTCCCTTCCCGTCGAGCGACACGGTGGACCGGAGTGTCCGGTGCTCGCCGGGCCCGAGCGTGAGCGGGTACGCCGCCCAGCCGTTTGCCAGTCCCGCGTCGCAGGCCGCTGCGGATGGAGCGCCCGGGTCGGTGCGCGCGGCGAATGCCGCCGCGGAATCCCCCTCTGAACGGTTCGAGCAGTGGACTGCCGAAGGGGCCCCGGGGAGCATCACCTCCTCCGCTGCATCGAGCACGAAGGCGTGGCGGCCGCTGTCCAGGTAAATTGAGCCGAGGAGGCATGCCCCCTCCGCGTTGAACGGCCGCACGGCGAACGCCAGCTCGCAGGCGGCCGGGGCGGCGCCTGTGTTTGTCACCGTCACATCCACCGCAAGCGTGGCCCCGGTAACCGACACGGTCTCCTCAAGGACGAGCGCACCGCAGTCAAACGCGGTGGTGACGACCGGAAGTTCGTCCCGCAGCCACTGGCGGACAGCACCGGCGCGCGAGGGGAAGAAGACCGTCCCGCCGGATTTAAGCCACGGCTCGATCGTCCACCGGTTTGAGAACGGCATCACGGCGCCGCGGGGGTCGACGACCGGCTCGCGGTGAAACGGCGGAGAGCCGACGGCGGTCCAGTTTCTCCGCGTAACGTTGATGGAGAGCCCGAGGTGTGATCGGGGGACAAAGCCCGGATCCGACGGATCGTACTGCCTCTCCGCCCAGTAGGGGAGCACCCATCCGTCGAGGCTCTGCAGAACGGTGAAGTTGAGGAGCCCCCGGGAGAGCTGGATCGTGTTGAGCGGGATCAGCTCGGTCGGCAGCGTGCTGCGGTCCAGGCCGCTGAGCGCGTTTGCGCTGCGGAACATCCGGAGCGCTTCGGCGGGGACTTTCAGACCCGCGGCGACGCGGGGTATGAGGAAATCGACAATACGGGAGAACAGGCTCTTTCCGGGCATCTGTAAGTGACGTGTGCGCGCCAATATCCGGATTTCGCCGCGCAACGTCAATGATTTGAGGGCATTTAACGCATTCATAACATTGGCGTAACACTCACGTAAAACACAGTGGGTATCTTGAGGCCGTTAACGGTGAGGTGCACCATGAAGGCCGCATTCTATTTCACGCTGTGTGTGCTGCTGTTCGTAGCTGATTTTATCACGGGGGAACGCTCATCGCAGAAAGGGCACGCGTGAACGGGACAAGCGCTCAGACGCTCGCGCCACGCGCCGGAAGTCACCGGCTACGTGTGGCATACTTTGCAGGGACGATGAGGCCCGGGCACGACGGCGTCACGCGCGTGCTGTACCGGCTCATCGACGCTCTCCGGGAGACGGGCATCGAGAGCGAGTTCTTTTCCCCCATCGTTCCGCCCGCGTCCCTCCAGCCGGTGCCCATGCACCGCGTCCCGTCGGTGAAGTTCCCGCTCTACCCCGACTACCGCTTCGCGGTGCCGGGACAGAAGCATTTCGAGGCGCGGCTTGCGGCGTTCGATCCGGACGTCATTCATGTCAACAGCCCCTGTCCCCTCGGGCGCGCCGCGGTCCGGTACGGCCGGCGCGCGGGGATCCCGGTCGTCGCGACGTACCACACGCATTTCCCGAGCTACGCGAAATACTACAAGATCAAGGCGCTCGAAGCGTTCAGCTGGACATACCTGCGGAATCTGTACAACGACTGTGACCGCGTGTACGTCCCTTCGGAACCCATCCGGAAAGAGCTGCGCGCGCACGGGTTCGTGACGACGGAGTTCCTTCCGCACGGCGTGGATACGGGGATGTTCAACCCGGTCTACCGCTCCGAAGAGTGGCGGCGGTCGCACGGCTTCGAAGGGAAGACGGTGCTCCTCTTCGCGGGACGGCTTGTGTGGGAGAAGGACCTGAAGACGCTCGCCGAGGCGTACCGGATCACCACCGCGCGGCGCGACGACGCGGTGTTCGTGCTGGCGGGCGACGGTCCTGTCCGCTCGGAGCTCCAGGCGATGATGCCGCAGGCGGTCTTTCTGGGCCAGATCGGGGGAGAGGCCCTCGCCGCCGCCTACGCCTCCAGCGAAGTGTTCGTCTTTCCATCGACCACCGAGACGTTCGGGAACGTCACGCTGGAGGCGATGGCCTCCGGGATTCCCCCGGTGTGCGCCCGCGAAGGGGGAGCGTCCGGGTTCGTCAGGTCGGGGGCGACGGGACTCCTGGCGGAGCCGAGGGACGGAGAGGATCTCGCGGCGAAGATCGCATTCATGCTCGACCGGCCGGAAGAACGGGCCGCCATGGGCCGCGCCGCGCTGGAATTCGCTTCGGCGCAGACCTGGGAGCGCATATTCGACCGCCTCTTTGCGGGCTATGTGGATCTGGCATCCGCGGGGAGGATGAGGAGGGCTGCGTGATGGAGCCCTTCCGGATTGCCCACATCGCCGATCTTCACCTGAGTGCCGAGCACAAGCGCTCGAACCTGCGTCGTGCGCGGCGGCTGCTGGAGGAAATCCGGCGCAGGCGCGTCGACCACGTCGTGGTGACGGGCGATATCGCGGCGGATGCGGACGGGCGGGAGTTCGAGATCGCGCGCAGGCTGTTCAAGAACGCCGGTCTCCTCGATTCCTCGAAGCTCTCCGTCGTCATCGGCAATCACGACGTCTTCGGCGGCGTGCACAGGGCGGAGGATATCCTCACGTTCCCCCGCAGGGTCCGGCACACGGACGTTGAGGCCCAGGTGGAGACGTTCCGGTCGGCGTTCAAGGAAGCGTTCGACCGCTGCATGTTCGGGTCGCACGGGAAGGCGTTTCCGTATGCCAAGGTGGCAGGCGACGTCGTCTTCTTCGGTGTGAACTCCGTTGCGCGGCACTCCGGGGTGAAGAATCCGGTCGGCTCGAACGGAGAGGTGGGGGACGGTCAGTTCAAGAGGCTGGCCCATCTCCTGGGGGTGCCCCAGCTCAAGGGGAAGACGAAGATCGTTCTCATTCACCACCACTTCAACAAGCTTGCCCACGCGGCGGACGGCGCCCTGAACAGCGTCTGGGGCGCCATCGAGCGGCAGACGATGAAGCTCCACGGAAAGGGGCGGCTGTTCGAGCTCTTCCGCGAGCAGGGTGTTGCGGCGGTGCTCCACGGACACGTCCATGTGAACACCGGGTACGAGCGAAAGGGGGTGCGGTTCATCAACGGCGGGGGAGCCCTCCTCGGGCCGCTCGGGGATATCGCATTCAACCTGCTCAGCATCACTCCCGAAGGCGTCGAGAGCCGGATCATCACGATTCCCGACGAGCTTCCCGCCGTGCCGGCGGAAGAGTCCGCGCCGGAGCTCCAGGCGGCCTGACCCCCGGGGCCTCC
>Ga0335069_10016720_pt1 | contig 10231 bp, 10 predicted proteins | sample Lox_Sample_11_FD_206714 | JGI IMG/M metagenome (GOLD analysis project Ga0335069, IMG submission 206714) | Soil microbial communities from Loxahatchee National Wildlife Refuge, Florida, United States - Lox_Sample_1.1 | ecosystem: Environmental > Terrestrial > Soil > Wetlands | place: USA...
GCCAGAGCATTGAAGACCAGATCCATCACGTGCTGGTCGGCCAGCCCGTAATTGATATGCTTGCCCCGGCGTTTACGCACGACCAAGTGTTCGCTTCGAAGTACCCGTAGACGCTGTGAGATGGTCGAGATGTTTTCACGCTCGGCCTGGGCTAGTTCGGTCACGCACGCTTCTCCCTGACCTAGCAATGCGAGCAGCCGCAGTCTTGGCGTATCGCCGATCGCGCGGAACAACCTGGCTGCAACTTCCAAGGCCTCCGGCCTGACCGTCAGCATTCGCCGGTTGGTTCCGTTGTGATCCTCCGGGCTGCATCGAGAGCTAATCATCTCTCCCACGCCAGCAGAATATCATCACTTGCACAGTTATACAAGTGTTCACAAGACCGCTCACAACCCATTACAGGCCGCTCATTAAATAGTTGTTCGCCACTCATCAAATATTTGTGCGACGTTTCTACGATCGCCCGTAAACTAAAGAAAAGATGACCGAAACTTCCACCATTCAAACTGCGGTTTTGCGTATCGCAGGGATGGATTGTGCCGAGGAGGTCTCGCTGCTCCGCAAGGGCCTCGCGAGCGTTCCCGGGGTTCGGGACTTGAAGTTCGACGTCATCAACTCGCGGTTGACTGTGGAGTACGATCCGGCTGTCAGCGAAATGGATGTGATCCATGCCGCCATCCATCACATCGGGATGAGATCGGAGCCATGGGCCGCCACTGGACGTCCTAGCGATCCCTGGCTCTTGCGCAACGGGCGGCTGATCGCCTCAGCCCTGAGTGGCTTCTGTCTGCTTTTGGCTGTGCTGGACGATGCGCATCTGTCGCGGAATTGGATCCTCGCGGTCTTGACACAAGGCGAGGCTGGTTCACCGGCGACTCTTTATCGCAAGATCCTCTTTGGAGTGGCCATGGTGAGCGGAATCTGGTTCACCGCTCCGAAGGCGTGGCGATCCCTCCGCTCCTGGCACCCGGACATGAATGTGCTCATGCTCGTGTCGATCTCCGGTGCGCTGGTGCTCGGCGAATACTCTGAAGCTGCTACCGTGTGCTTTCTCTTTTCCCTGGCCAACCTCCTGGAGGTCTGGAGCATGGCGCGGGCCCGCCGGGAAATTCATTCGTTGCTGAAGGTCACTCCCAAACTCGCCGTCATACGCCATGGAGACCACGAGCATCGAGTCCCCGTGGAAGACGTCCGCGTCGGCACGATCGTCATCGTAAAACCCGGCGAGCGGATTCCGTGTGACGGCGAAGTTGTTGCCGGCCGGTCCAGCGTGGATCAGGCCCTTTTGACCGGGGAATCCATCCCCGTGGTCAAGCAACCAGGTGACACCGTACACGCAGGCACCGTGAACCACAGCGGTGCGCTTGAAGTTCGAACGACGCACGATTCCAGCGACAGCACGCTCGCCAGAGTCTTGCGCATGGTGGAAGAGTCTCACCATCGCCGGGCTCCCGTGGAAAACTCGATCGAGAGATTTGCGCGATACTACACACCTTTCATGATCAGCGCAGCGGCCTTGGTCGCGCTGGTACCAGGGGTGATAACGGGGAACTATGGGCATTGGTTTTATCAAGCCATGGTGGTGCTCCTGATCTCCTGTCCCTGCGCATTGGTCATTTCTACACCCGTTACCTTAACGGCGGCTCTCTCCTCGGCAGCCAGCCGGGGCATCCTCGTCAAAGGAGGCGCTTTTCTAGAAGCCCTGGCGCGGCTGCGGGTAATAGCTTTTGACAAGACGGGTGTTCTGACTGCGGGAGAACCGCACGTGCAGAACTTGGCGACGATCAGCAGATACAGCCGGGCCAACGTCCTTTCGCTGCTCTACTCGCTCGAGCGACGGAGCGAACATCCGCTAGGAGAAGCGATTGTTCGTTACGCCGAACGGACCCAGGTGCAGCCCTTGGCGGCGGGGCGCGTCGAGACCTTACCAGGAATCGGCGTGCGGGGCGAAATCGATGGAAAGGATTTCTGGGTGGGGAACAACCGCCTTCTCGACGGAGATCAATCCCTCACGTCCGAAGTCCTGGACAAGATGCAGCGAGTCGGCGGCTCGGTGGTGCTCTGCGGAACTAAGGAGGAAATTCTGGCGGTGATCGACGTGACCGATCAACTTCGCCCTGAGGCAACCCGCGTCGTGGGGGAACTGAAAGCATTAGGAATCGCAAACATAGTTATGTTGACCGGAGACGGCTGCCGCGTTGCCCAGTCCATAGCAGCGGAAGTGAAAATCGACGCGGTCCATGCCGATCTATTGCCACAGGACAAGACGGCGCTCATTCAGGAACTCCGGGAGCGCTGCGGTCTCACCGCGATGGTCGGAGACGGCTTGAATGACGCGCAAGCCCTGGCTAGCGCTGACGTCGGAATCGCCCTGGGGCCGCGAGGAAGCGACGTAGCCCTGGAAGCCGCGGACGTGGTTCTCATGTCCAATGGCGTTGGGCAGTTGCCGTTTCTGATACAGCACTCCCGCAGGGCTCTTTCAGTTATCAAACAAAACATTGCCTTTGCGCTGCTAATGAAGGGTCTTTTTCTCGCCTTGGCGGCTGCGGGAATGGCCACATTGTGGATGGCGATTGTGGCCGACAGCGGCGCCACCCTACTCGTGATCTTCAACGGCTTGCGTCTTCTACGTGCGCGGCCAATATTGGCAAACTCCCCGCCGCGCATTTAACGGACCCTTCTAACCAATGGATCATGTGCTCGAAGTGAATCACCTGTCGATCCGTTTTGGGAAGGTTGAAGTCCTTTCGGACTTGAGCTTCCGCGTGGCGAAGGGAAGCTCTCTCGCGGTTATTGGACCAAATGGTGCGGGCAAGACGGTCTTGTTTCAGGCCCTTATTGGATCGCATCCATCCGAGGAAACCATCAGATGGGCGCCGGAGGTGCGAATCGGCTATGTTCCCCAGAAGCTGGACCTCGATCGTGATGTGCCGATCACGGGCATGGACTTTCTTCGGGCGCGATCTCCCGGAACGCGAGGCTCGAACGGTGAAATCACGCGCGTATTAGACCTCGTCGGTGTTTCAACGGAGGTCAGCAAGAACACGATCGGGACCCTCTCGGGAGGACAGTTCCAGCGTCTCCTCTTAGCGTTCGCGCTGCTGGGCAATCCGTCCGTCCTTTTGCTGGATGAACCGACGGCGGGTATCGACGAACCAGGTCAGAGGCGGCTGAACGAGCTGATCCAACGCCTTCAGGAGGAACGAAGCCTTACCGTGCTCTTTATCTCGCACGAGCTGGCTATCGTGGACCGTTACGCTACCAACGTCCTGTGCCTGGGTCGCACACGCGCGTGCTTCGGGACGCCCAAGAAGATCCTCACCCACGATCTGCTGAACGAAATCTATGGAACGCCTGTAGGCTATCACGTCCATGATGACTGAGAATCTCTTGCTATCGATCACCATGGCTATTGCTGCGGGGCTTATCGGCTGCTTCGTGGTGATGCGGCGGATGGCTCTGGCCGCCGACGCCCTATCGCATGTCGCTCTACCAGGTATCGGGGTGGCGCTGGCGCTTCATATCCATCCGGTGTTCGGCGCGGTGGCCATGCTGTTCTTTGGTGCTCTTCTTGTCTGGGCGGTAGAGGGAAAGGCGGGCGTTGCCACCGAAGCGGTGATCGGCGTTCTGTTTTCCACGGCGCTCGCCGTTGGCAGCATGACGATGACTTCCAGCGAGGAACTTGTCGCGACCCTCTTCGGAGGGGCCGGAGTCCTAACTTGGCCGGAAATCTTGTTCGGCCTTGTGGCCGCGGCTCTTGTGGTGGCGTTTGTCGTTACCCAGAGGGGCAACCTGGTGGTAATGTTGGTATCGCCCGACTTGGCACGCACGGCAGGCGTCAACGTTCAGCGTCTGAACCTGTTTTACCTGCAGATATTCGCGCTCACAATCGCGCTCGGCCTGCGCTATTTGGGCGTGCTCCTCATGGGAGCTTTGATCATCATTCCTGCGGCAACCGCGAAGCGGCTGGCCAAGAACTTAACGGGGATGCTGCTGACCGCTGTCCTGGTCGCCGTGGCAGCGACTGTAACCGGAACATGGCTGGCCACTCGCCTTCATCGTGAAACTGGTCCCGTCATCGTCACTGTTGCTGCCTGTATTTTCTTGCTGAGCTTTCTGCGGAGAAGGTGACAGCCGAATTACATGCACTTCATGGTGATAAACGCCGGAAGCGGAGTTTGACCCATCCAATCTGGGTGCCCGACCGGAGGCGAGTTCCGTAGTTGTGCGACGTTAGCAGCATGCTGTTTTTTCCGCAGTTGGCTTCAATGCCGATCATACACGTGCCATCGTTTGCTTTCGGGCTCGCAGTGGCGGCACATGCTCCATCCTGATTAAGAACGAAGGCCCTTGGCAGAGTGATCGGAATTGGCGCGGAACAGCTGGAAGGGCAGCCTAGACTAGATGGGTGGTCCCATGTGTGGTCGCGCGGCAGGCCCGGATATACTGCACCGAAGCCCGACGCTGTTCCTCCGCTACGCTCCGGACAGGTCTTTCTTGACGAAGCCGAACACTCTTCCCGCACCGTCGAGAAGCCAGCGTCGCTACACTCGGTAATCCACTTGGCTTTGACGCGACCGACGGGTGAGACCTGCGACGTCGCGATTGGGTAGGTAACTCGGGGGCGCGGCGCTGAGCGGGTCGTGCCCCACTGTGGGCGCATTCAGTCGCGCCGGGACGTAAGGTATCCGCCATGGACGGCTCCTGTCACCTACCGCTAAGGCCGTGCGAAGGTGCGTTTTCCAACCTCCACGTGAACCCGCAGGGATGCGATCCACACGGGGCCGCGATCACGGTTGTAAGCCGGATTTACTGCGTATTGCACATCCAGCGAGGTGGTCAAGGCCTCGTGCAGCCGCGCGCTGTAATAGGTTTCCCAGATAGTTTCAGGACCGTAACGCAGCCGTCCGTCTCCGATCAAGAAATCCAGACCGCCTTGCGCCAGAAATTCGGCATGAACCGCGGAGAGTCCACTCACCGTCAGCTCGCTCGCCACCGTATCCTTGGGCCGTCCCCAATGTGAGCCCCTCAGCGAAACGCCTTCGGTCGCCAACCGATCGATGGCGGTAAAGACAAAGCTTTCGGTTTTTCCATCGTTCCAGCCCAGCCTCCCGAACACCCCCAGGCTTTGGGTGATCTCCTGATCCATACTCAGCCCGACGCCGTATTTGAGCCGGCCGATTTGCAGCGTATCATTGATATTTGGCTTGGTCCCAGTCTTGGCTGCGAGTTGGATGGCCTCACCGTAGCTTCCTGCGTCGGAGTGTTCCAGATATAGCAGCAACCGCGCCGCGCCGGGATGCTTGTGTGGGCGGTAGCGCCGTTCGCTTTCGAAGTCGTCGCCGCGATCACGGAACAGGCGGCGATCGAATTGCTCCCCGTTGGCGATCTTGGGCTCGGCTGCGCTTGCATAGCGGAGAGACCAGTTGCGTGTGTGGAATTCGTGAACCCAACCCCAAGTGTAGCCACGCGTGTCGGCCGCATAATCCCATGCGCCGTTGTACATCACGCCCCAGCCCATAAATTGCGTCCGAGGATCGTGGCTATAGGCGTTCCCGTCGAAGAAATCGGTGAGCGTGAATCGGCCGGCGTAGATGCTGTAGCGTGTCATGGGACGCGTGCCGCCGAGTTGGTTCTCGTCGGATTCCACCACCTCGGTCTCGCCTCCGAAGCCGAAATCCTGAGAGACGTACAGCCGCGCGAGATAGGGCTTGGGGGTCGCGGTGGAGATGCGCGGTAGCTCGCCGTTGGACGCATTGGCCAAACCGTCGACGTTACTGAAGCCTTTGCCCCCCGAGACTTCAGGATCGAAATAGAGCTGAGTGTAGCGCGCTAGCCGGAGGCCCAAGAACAGCGTGGTGGTCAGAGAGGCTTCGGCCTCGGCGTGGCCGTTTAGGCTCTCCGGTCCCGAATAGGGGGAATGAAAATTATCGTGGAATTGGCCGATCGAGCTGGCTTGATAGAAAATATTCCACCACTCCGGCGCTTCCAGAGCAGAGCTGGACGGCGGGTCCGCTTGGCTCTGATCCAGGGAAGGCGGAGCTACCTGGGCGTGAACACTAACCGCCAAGAAGACCAGCAGCCAGAATGATCTCTGCATTCCGACGAAGGCTTGAGCACGGACAGCAGATCCACCGCCGGCTTGCCCCATCCTCGTGACGATCTTCTTCTTGACGCGCCCGAAATTGGGGATCGCGCTCAGGAGCCGAAATTGCACACGCAATAATCCTCAGCTGATCATGCGCCGTGAACCCTTGCGGTGCAAGTTCTAACTTACGGAAGAACTCACATAGGCGTTCGGCGGCCGGATTCTTGGCATGAGCGGAAAATTAGACCTGTTTCCACCCTCGAAAACATCCGGCCCCGTGCTAGCGGACGCGGGAGGCGACACGTTGGGTTCTCGCGGCGTCCGGACATCGCTGAGACGAGCCGCCCGCAGGCACGAACGGTCCAAGTCTAGAGTCCGAATGGTAACGGATAGTAACATCCGCGCGAATCACAGTAGCCGTCAAAGCAAGGGCGAACCGTGCAGCCGAGCGAGCGCATGAAAATCTCCCGACCTTAAATGTTACCCCCAGCAACGTTGCTCGCGGCGGCAATTTGCGAATGTTTGGAGTGTCGCGTTCAGCTCCGGGATCGCAGCGTCCAAGGCCGGTTGTAGCCGGATCTTGGCCATTGGCACGGTTTAAAGTGCCATCATCTCGGATGTGTGATATAACATGCGCTGACTGCCACGAGCGTTTGAGAAACGGCCGGACCGGCGCGGGCCGGATGCTTCGCCGGCGGACGATACATTTATTGAGCGACAAAGATAGGGGTGCGAATGGTAAAGCAGGTCTTGGCCATGCTGGTCATCGGCGGAATGGCGTCCGGCCAGGTTACATCGAAATCCCTGCAAGAAGATCCGGACGCGGCTTGGGCACGCAGGAGTGGCCTGACGATTGCGGATATCCGTAGTCTTCGAGCGGCTCTTGGTATTCCCGCCACACCTTCTAGCCGAGGTATTAGCGCAATCGATGCGAACTCGCTCAAGCCGAATAATCACATTCTGGTCGTGGAATCCCAACGGACCTGTTTGGTGGTCCACGTCTTCGAGCGCGGAGCATCGGGATTCAAGGAAATCTGGTCGCTTGATCAAGTTCCAAGCCCTAGTTCTCCGTTTGGTTCAACCGAGTCCACCCAACCAATCTGTGCGCAAGCTCCGATTCCCCCTCGTGTTCGTGCAACCACGGATGCTCGCATCCTTCTGGAGATCCGCATCCTGGACGATCCATCCCAGCGGTCCATCCCTCCGTACATCTATTCGTTCACTTGGGACGGTCACGAATATAGGATGGACGCGCGGGACCGCTAAGACCACTTGGAATGGTCCCGTCGGGTGTCTAATAAGAGTCGCGTGTTTCCTTCAGGTCCGTTGAGTCTACTTCAGCTCATGAACCGGAACGTCGAAGTGTGCGTTGGACCAGTCCGTTGCGCTGGAACTGCACCCACATTCGATAGCCTCGCGAATTTCTGACGGAGCATCCAAACAAGCACGTTCTGCAAATCAATGGCTCCTTCCATAGTGAGTATCATCTGGGAATCCCCGAGCACCTCATACGTCATAGGCCGGGCACGACCAGCTTGGTCGTAACGATCCTCCCAGGCAAATCGTTCCCATCTTGGAAGGGAGCGGACATGAACGGCACAGGTGATTTTGTTATCGTCACCGGTCCGCACGTAAACCCGACTCGGTCGAAGAAGCCCTGAGACTGCCGTGACCGCTCGCCGTGACTGTCCTCGTCAGCAGCATTGAACGAGGCCCTCGGCAGGTAGCGGCCGTGCATCCGCAGAAAGAGCGCGCCAGACCAAACCCCGTATGATGTTGGGACTCCAGCGTTCGAAATCAATGACCGAGTTTGGCGTTTAAGACTGCCGCCAGCCGGAACCCCGCCTTCGCCAGTTGAACTCGAGCAATGGCGCGAGCGTGCGCCTCATACCCTTCGGGCAGGGGAATCGGATGATCCCGAGAGCCCGTTTCATTCCCGAAAATGTAGACCTCGCTTTGGGCCAATTTAAAGCCCTCGTCGACCCAGTTCTTCGGATCCAGGGAGAGCTTCGGCTTAGAGCCGTTCACCTTGACGAATTCCACTGTTACCTCCGCCGCATAATTGTCGACATAAGCGTCGGTCGAGTCGGATCCAGCCAGGCCGTCCCACACCGAGTGCAAATTCCGCCCGGGATTGACTAACACCAGGTTTCCGCCTTGGTCCCCCTTGGGCTGCGACTTGGTAAACCGGCTCGCGCAGTGCAGAGGCTGATGAACGTCCCCTTCGAGATGAACCAGCCACGGCAGGTCATAGATGGTCAAACTCGTTTCCTTGAGAATTCGGTTCAGCTCGATCAGCGCGTTGGGCGACGAAGCGGGCTCCAGCGGAGTTTCGTCGGGTGAAAACGGGATATCGACATAGTGCCAATTAGTATGCCGCTCCATCGTGGGGAAACCTGGCAGTAGCGGAGTGGGTTTTGCATCTGGGAGCGTGTCGTCGTAAAAACGGTTGTCGCTTTTGATTGTGTCCGGCCAGACCGATGCCGCAAGGAACGCAGCGCGCGAGGGCATCCTTCCGAGATCCGGATGCTGCCTCAGCAGCTCATCCACTCGGGCTTTGGCCTTGGAAGTCAGATGGTCGTAGGCAATCGCGGCGATGACCCGGTGCCCGGTTCCATTCCAAGCCTGCAACGGCAGGAGGGCAACGAACAACAGCGCCAAGCACTGCCGGGCCGCACGCCCTGAAGAGCATGTGCGCATGAAAATCTATTTTAGCGTGGAGCCTTTCGCGGGGAACTATTCGGGCTCCGCATTCGTGCGTTACGGTTGGTAAGAACAGAAGTGTTAGCGATTGTGACTCAAGTCGTTGTGTGGGGCTTGAGCGCCGTCACCGCTTCGGCGGGCCGGGTGGTGCACCTTCGCCATCTTCGCCAGTATGTCTCAATTGTCGTAAGCCATCCAATCCGGACCTGGAATCTGATATGGCTTCACCTGATTGGCGATGCGAATGGAGCTCGGACAAAGGACTTAGCCGATGTCGACTTGTGCGCCATCGACCTTCCATCCCCACGTGGAACTTCGCCGCTATGGCAGCCGTGATCGGCGGCACCGGCTTGATGGTTGCGATTTCGAAGCCGGCACGTTCTGGGCGCGGAGGGCCGGAGCAAGCGGCGCAGTGATCAGTAGGGCGCGTTTGGAGAAATGTGCTCGCACGGCTAGAATGCCTGCGCGTCGCGTGGAAGACAGAAGTGTGACAAGCGGACAACCGCGCGACAAGCGGTGGCGTTACTGAGTCGCCGCCGGCGCCAAGTCCTTTTCCGCCGACCAATAGAGAGCGTTGAAGAGCATCGGCAGAGTCGCGTGAGTCTGAGCGCGATGCTGAGGGCGGATGCCGAACAGAACGACTTTGCCGGGGTTCATATCCACCGACACCACCGCTGCCCGGCCGAGCATATACTCCTCGCCTTTCAGATAGCCAGAAGCGGCGACTGAGGTGCTAGGATACCGCGCCACCACGCGGACCTTCTGCGGCCCGACGCTATTACTGACCTCGAAGAACGGCGAATTCATATAAAAACCGAAGGAGGCCGGGGCCATTCCCCATCCGAGCGGATTCGCGGTGTCGACCTGCAGATTGAGGATGGTCCCAGGGCCATCGTGCTCGAGCGGCAGCATGCCGCGCTTCATCTCCTTCACGGGAAGGGGGAGCTTGTCCACTAGCAGATTGCAGGCTTCGCCAAACGAGATCAGCGTCCCGCCCCGATCGACGAAATCCTTGAGCGCTAGCCAGCCCCTATCGCCCAATCCACCGCGGTAATCAGCCGGAACGCTAGGCGAGGTCTGGCCTTCCAGAATGCCCTTCGCGGACTGATCCGGAAGAACGATGGCGTCGAAACGGGCGCGAAGACTGCCTGCCGCGATATCGCTGTTGTGCAGGGTTGTGTAAGGAAACTCGTATTGATCCAGAACCAGGCGGGTCCAGCCTTCGTCGGTATTGGCGGTCCAGGACTGATACACGCCTACTCGGGGAAGGCGTAGCTGGGTGCCGAATTCGGAGCGCGCTGCGCTGTTCTTGATCGAAACGTCGAAGCCGCGAGTCGAGGCGGACCATACTTGCGGTTGGGATTGGGTTTGGGCCGGGAATTCGACAATCGGATCGCTGTGGCCGCGCGAGGCGGCCAGCGTCACGCGAACGCCCGCCTT
>Ga0335069_10016721_pt1 | contig 10230 bp, 5 predicted proteins | sample Lox_Sample_11_FD_206714 | JGI IMG/M metagenome (GOLD analysis project Ga0335069, IMG submission 206714) | Soil microbial communities from Loxahatchee National Wildlife Refuge, Florida, United States - Lox_Sample_1.1 | ecosystem: Environmental > Terrestrial > Soil > Wetlands | place: USA: Florida...
CATTGCCAGAAAATGACCGATTAGCCCCATCAGAAAACCGCGCGGTTCGAGAAGATATGAAACTGATCGGGCGATGATATGCCCTGTTCAGTACCCGGTCAACAATGTCAGCGAGCCCTGGCAGTTGTAGGCAGACTCAGACGAGGAGCGCCCGAGAGCGAGATCGGTGAAATGCTCATCCTTAATCAACCATTAGCTAAACGCTGACCACCTCTTGTAACGCTTACGGATTAGGCCTGTCGAAACTTCGATATAGATATTTTCCGACGCTGCGGAAGTTCCACATTTCATTTCACAATTATTCTCGGAAGATCGTTATGAGATGGACTGCACGTTCCCAGCTGTACCGCAGACGGCAGGCCTATTTAGACGCAGTAGAAGCTTGATTTCAGATTGTAGCGACCCGTGTGGGTTGAGTTGAAAATCGAACGGAAAGCGTTTTGAAGCCTTCGATCTTCAACATTTAGCCTTCCGTTTGCAAACTTGCTCGGCCATTTCGTGCAACGTAACGTACGTACATAACGTTAGGTCCTCTAAGCGGCGCCGAATTCAGACGAGAAATCTCTCAATTAATTCCGGTAGCAGAGGAATCTCGGCACCACATTTGCGGCACGCGTCATTTAATGCCGGACCTTTGTACCCACAGGAGCACTCAATATAAAACTCTTTCCGCAGGATTTTGTGTGGGGACTTCGACTTTTCCTCTGCAAGCCCTCTTGCACAAATGTCCCTGGAAGTCCTTGCTTCCACGTTGGGCCTTCCGGCCAAAGAATTTGCCAGAAACTTAGCCTGGGCCCTTGGTTTTTTCGGAAACTTTTTTTCCTTGATTACTTCGAGGACGTCCACCGCGAACCCAGGCACAAATTCGTTCGTATAGGGTTGCGCATGAGATCGAAACCGTCTAAGGATGGCCGAATTGCTATGGGGGAAAGACTCGCCACTTCCTTCGCCAAATGAGTTTGTCTCGAATTTTACCCGTGCAGTTGACGCCTTACTGCGAGCTGCACATGGTAAGGAGTCCTGCAGTTATCACATTAAGTTGCTTCAACGGATGGGCTCAGACGATGCAATCGTCACGTTTAACTACGACCTGGTTGCTGAAAGAGCAATAAAAAAACTGCAGGACGTTTCTACATTTGGCCCGTGGATCTATTGCTTTGAGCTACGCCCAGGCGACGCAATAAGAGTACCGACTATTTATAAGTTGCATGGGAGCGTAAATTGGAGACCACAGGAAAGAAATCATGAATTCTCAGTGCGGCAGAAGTCCTGGAAAGATTTTGACCAGGGGCCCGGATACAGGGCTCATAGCACAAGCAATTCGACATCGGCTGACGAGAATCCCTTTCCAATCCTGCTTCCGTATTGGGACAAGAAGGTCGAGCGGAGACCTTGGAACTCTATCTGGCGCAGCGCTGCCGCAGCTTTGGCTAGAACAACAAAGTTAATAATTTGGGGATATTCCTTGCCATTGACTGATTTGAAGGCTTACGAATTATTCAGATTATCTCTTCTGTCCCACGACTCACCCTTGGAGGATATTTGCATAATTGATCCATCGAAGGATGTGCGCACTCGATGGAGATCGCTGTTTCTCCGTCAAAAATTCTGGCCGTACGAAAACATTAAGAGCTTTCAGGAGTCCCCTCCATCTTGGTGGTGACTGCTCCGTCCATCTGTTAACTAATCTCTTCTCCCTCAGCGAGAACTCGCTCTGCCGGACTTTTTTCGAGGGACATTAATCGCAAGAAAACCCGCGTGACCTCAACAGGCCACTTCTCACTGGAATAACTCACCTTTGAACATTTGTCGATTGCCAACCTAAGATCACGGTAGTGTTTCCAAAGGAACTCACGGATATAACCGCGCCTCTTTGGTAGCCCCTTGAGTTTCGCCCTAAAGAACTGTGCCGGGGAAGCCAGCATGGGTTTAGGTCGCATGTTCCACACCTCGCGAATGACCTGAAGCACCCGAAAGTGCAGATGCGGCTCGGAGTCGTAAGGCATCTTTGAGCAACGGACATAAGACTGTCGCCAGTTCATAGTAGGCAAACCCGCAAGTGAATCGGCCAACTGACGAGGCTCAATTGCGTATCTATCCTTCGATTTCAAAAATTTCAACAATTCGAATTGAAAGACGAACGCTTCTTGCTTGGAGAGCTGTCTCTCCAGAGCATCGCGCTCCGCTCTGAGAGCCCACAGTATTTTGGAATCATGCACTAACTGTGTGTATCTCCGTATGGTCTCGGGTTCCAGGAGCCCCTCTCTGTCTTTATCTCCGCGGGTTATCATCAATTGCCTTTGAAATTTCCTCAGAATACGGGCCACAATTTGCCAAGTCCTTTAAGAGAGCCGTGATTCTCGCAAAGAATGAACAGGAGTCGAAGGCAGCGGAACAGCAACAGGGTAAAACGACGGGGAATTGGCTCGTGGATAATGGATTCGCAGACTCCCTGCCATTGAACCAAGAGCCGCCAGAGACAAATACGCACGAGAGGTGCTGGGGGATAAAAAACCCGCGAGCTACACTGGCCCAGACCTTGCAACTGGGGATGGACAATATCCAACCGAAGGCAAAGTCGTGAAAACGGAACATCGCCAAGACGGGACTTTCACGGCTGTGCTGCAAACTCCGACAGCGAGCTACACGCTGACATGCTCCAAGGAATTGCTGAAGAGTGCCACAGTGCCATTACGTTGTCCCAACTTCCAGGTCGGACAGGTAGTGCATCTTGACTGGACATTTGGCCCTAGCTACGTCATTTGGGATGGGCCTGTCGACAACCTGCCACCAGGTGTTTCTATCGGAGGTGCCCGATTGGAGAAAACGGAGCCACGATAGTTCGCGTAGACGACACCACCTGCTCAGGCACCCCCTGATCCCCTCTTGTCCGACTTTTCGAGGCGGAATACTCGTCTCAGGAGGGCTCTCTTTGGCCGCCATTTCGGCTTTCTTCGTCACGGAGGCCGTCACGTGCGGAGTGACGGAGAAACCCGGTCATTTCTACCTGAAATAGCCTGCTTATTATCAACATGTTGCACGAATTCCGACCGGCCGTCATGGCCTGAGGTCACAAGAAAATTAAAATTCGTTCGCGATCGACCGCCTACGGGCCTGAAGCAACCCTCCCAAAATGAAAGTCACTAGACCGATTGCAAGCCAGTCAAGCGAATCAATCAGGATAGAGAGAAAAGGCATCCCATTTTGCTCTGCCATAGTTGACGCTCGGTCCCGATTGACGGGAAATCATCCATCTTCTCCTTTTTTGCCGGGCCAGAGCCTAGCGGCCGACCAGGACGAAGCCGCCCCAATAGAAGGGCAGGTCTCGGCCATAGCGAGCCTTCACTTTTTTTCGAAGCTCTAGCTCCGCTTCGCGGAGGGCTTGATGTTTGTCCTCGCCGGCCAACCATTTGCTGTAGAACAGGGTCATTAACTCCTCGGTTTCGCGATCTGGAACTGCCCACAAGCTCATCAATACAGCTTGGGCCCCTGCTTCCTGAAAGGCACGACGCAATCCGAAAACGCCCTCCCCGTTGTCTATCTTTCCGATGCCCGTATCGCAAGCACTCAAAACAACTAGCTCGGTGCCGTGCAGATTCAAGCCCGACGCCTCGAAAGCCGTTAAGATGCCGTCTTCTAAGTCTTCGGTGGATTTCTCGCCCTTAAGTGCTCGGTTTGCACCAGCAAAGAAGAGTCCGGACCGTAACATCGGATCCTCAATTCCGGGCAGTATCGAGGCTTGAGTCTTGAGGCTTGTCCGGGTTGAAAATAGAGTGGCTTGGTCGGGTAGAAAGAATGCGTGCGTCGCAATATGTAGGACCCTGGGTGCCCTGACGCCTTGAACCGCCTCTTCGGTGGCGTTCTCTCGGGTGAAGATCTCCACTTGCCATCCTTGTTCCGCCAACAGTTCACGAACGCTTGCAATCTCCAATTTCGACGCTGGCAGCTCTAGGAGCTTGTTTCCCGCTCGAAGCTCCTGCGATCGAAGGTTATTTCTGCCTTCCGCAATAGAGGTTTCGGGTCTCGTCGTAACCTCAGATCGTTTGTGCAAGGTTGTCTTTTGCGCTGATTCGCTTGAGTCAAACTTAGGATCTCCAATCAGAACTGCCGATTTAGCCGTCAAGGGTGACATACCTCGCGCCAGGTCTTTCGTGCTGAAAACAAAGCGCAGGTCGTAGGTGTCAATTAGTCGCCGACCGTCGTCCAGAGGAATTACAGAAAATGCGACAAGATTAAGCAGTCCATCCGGGGAGAAATAAATCGTCTTTGCCTCTCCGAGCGCGGCTTCCAAAGGACGCCACAGACTTCGGTAAGCACTATCATCGAAGCCCACAACAACGGGACGTTCGGAGGAAAGGTCGCGATACTTCAGGAGCGGTACGACCTCAAGATCCTTTGCCTCGCCAAGCACGACCATGGTCGGGGCCCCTTTCGTTTCTTGAGTTAGCACCAACGCGATGTAATAAGTCTTGTCGGTCCATCCCTTGCCGTCATAGAAGGGAAATCGCAAGAGTTCAACTGCCGCCTCCCCAGGTTTCAGCTCGGCTTGTATCTCCCTCCAGCTGACGTGAGTAAATTCCTTATCGTCTGTCAATCCTCTGGATCGCTCCAATAGCTGGTTTTCAATTTTATTAGCTTCCTCCTCGAGTTGCTGGACACGTTGCTTCAATTGCACGTTGTCACCAGGGACCTCCAAGAGCAATGTTGCGAGCTGACTTCGCTTCATGGCCAAACTTTCGAAGAGTTGGATGGATTCCTCGTCGTTGCTTGTTAGTAGCTTCCTGCGCATGGCGGCGATACTTTTAACAACGAAGCCCTTCCGCCACAGTGCGGTGTCATACATCTTGCCGATAAATGCGGGTTCTTGTTTGGCGTTTTGAAAGCAAAAGCTGTAATACTTAGGAAATATTGTGGAGGGCTTTTCTAAGAAGGAGAGTCTATCTACTTCATTCATGTACGCGAAAAGGTATTCGAGTTGTCTCGCATATGCAGAGAGACCGTCCTCAAAAAGCGACTCAGCTTTTTGAAAATCCCCTTGTCCCCAATACGCTAAGGCAAGATTTGTCGTTCCAACAATGACATCCGGATGGTCAGCGCCGAGTTGGGTTTGTAGGACATTGAGCGCGCGATAGAGCAACGATATTCCTTTGGAAAACTGGCCTTGATCCACATACATCGTTCCTAGGTTATTGAGTTCGCGGGCCGCTTCTCGACTTTCGGGGCCATGTTCTTTGGTGGCTATGTCATACGCCTTTTCGTAAAGCTTCTCAGCGTCTGAGTATTTGCGCTCCGTGTCATAGAGCATCGCAAGGTTGCCGGCGTAGAGACCTGCATCATTCCCAACAGCGGAGTTTTCCTCGACGATCGCCAAGGCACGATGTAAGAAAGACTCAGAGACCGAGTATTCGCCTTTGGCATAGAACAGCAAACCCAGGTTGTTTAAGATCTGTGCCACCCCGGGTGACTTCGCCCCAAATGACCTCTCGCGGATTTCTAACGACCGCCTGTAGAGTGGTTCGGCGAGGTTATATTTCCCTTCTTCACGATATAGCTCGGCCAGAAAGTTCAGCGCTTGCGCCACTCCGGGATGATCTGGCCCGAGGATCTTTTCTCGAATCGATAACGCTCGATGGTACAAAGGTTCCGCATCTGGATACTTTCCCTGCATGCTGAGGAGTATAGCCAAGTCTTCGAGACTCTCAGCAATGTCAAGGTGATCCGGCCCGAGTGTTTTCTCACGAATACCGAGCGCTCGGCGAAAGTCCTGCTCCGCCTCGGCATATCTACCTTCCGCTTCCAAAAGATTCGCTAGTGTGTTCACGCTGTCCGCAACTTCTGCACTATCTTGACCAAACAGCTTTTCGCGTATCACCAAAGCCCGTCGAGCCAGTGGCTCGGCCTCAACGTACTTATTTTCTTCGCCGTAGACGCGAGCCAGGCTATTCAAGCTGGTGGCCACGCCGGCCGTCTCTTTTCCCATGGACTTTTCAAAAATCTCAATGGCGCGTTTGTTCAGCTGTTCCGCTTGTGGAAATCTCTTTAGACTTTCGGCCACCAAGGCTCGATTGTTCAGAACTATGGCAACCTGGCTATCGTCAGGCCCGAAAACCTTCTCGGTGATCGCCAACGACTGTTGATATAAAGGTTCAGCTTCTTCATATTTCCCTTGCCTGCGGTAGATTTCCGCAAGATTGTTTGCAAGCGTGCCGGTAACCGGATTTTCTAGTCCTAGTTGCTTTTCACCGATCGCGAGCAGCTGTTTTGCGAGAGGCTCAGCTTCAGCAAAGCTGAATTCTGCAACATAGATCCGAATCAGAGCGCTCAGATCGTCCGCAATGCCGTTGGAATCGCTCCCTTCCTGCATTTCGCGGATGCGGAGAGCCCGCTTGTATGCCAGCTCGGATTCCTTGTGTTTATTTTCCTTCTCATATGTCTCGGCTTGATTCTCGAGAATCGGTGCGAGTATCAGATCGTTTGGTCCCAGCTCTTTTTCGTCGATTGCCAACGCTTCGGCAAACAACAGCCCAGCTTTGGCGGCGTCTCCTTCGTCTAAGTACACTTGGCCTGTAACATTCAGGATATCGGCTACTTTTTGATCTTCTCTTCCGGAAAGGTTTTCTGTTATTTCGAGCCCCCGCTTAAGGTATTGCAATGCCTCAGCGAAATTGTCGGTCCTCCAGTAGAGAACCCCCATATTCCTAAGACTTACGGCGACACCTTGATGATTGGGGCCCAGGGTCTTCTGTCGAAGATCCAGCAATCGGCTCTCGACAACCAACGCATTCCGGTAATCCCTTCTCGCAACATACAAATTCGACAGATTTATAAGTGAGGTGGCCAATCTTTCGTCGCTTTGATCGAATTTTTCCGCCGTTTTAAGCGCAGCATTCAATTCCTTTTCGGCCTTTTCGTACTGGCCCTCCTGAAGGGCTGCACGCCCAGCGGAGGTATGTCTTGCCCAGTCGGATTCCTGCGGCATCGCACTGATTGGAAGAATCACGATAGAAGCAACCAGACAGTATGCGAGTAAACAACTCTGCTGAGTCCTGGCAGGGGTCATGGTGTCCCTTCCTCGAAAAGGCCCGCTACATCAAAGCAATAGTTAGTTCAGCGTATCTACACATTACGGTGCGTTATTATTGGCAAGGTAATGTAAATTACACTTCATCCTACAACGAACTCATGTAATACCCGCCGACCTCATTGCTGAATTGACCTTCCCGTCCCAAAAGCGGTTCAAACATCCTCACGGGGGATATTCCCTGTTTGTTTGCCATGCACTATACCAAAGATAAATCAATATAGTGTAAGCAGTATCCTCATGTACGCGACGAGTTGTACCCGCCTACCTCATTTATTGCCGAATTGACCTTCCCGTTCGCGCATTTCAATTGAGTCAAACTTTGCTTGGCCGCGTCGAAGGCATGCTTCGCAAGTAGAATCATCATCCGCCCGACAATTCAGCCGGACGCAGTCCCTGGTTTTATTGCATACGGTGCGACTACCAGCTTTGCTACATACCTCGATGTCGATGTGTTCTTTGGTGAGCGGGAAACCGCCTTCGACAAACGGTCACGTCGCAAATCGAGATACGAAGATAATGTGGGGCTCGATTTCAGACTGCTCGATTTAGGGCCTTTGGCGTGGGAGCAGCAAGGCCCTCGCGTCCCTGTTCTGCACAGCTGGTGATGTGGTCGGCCAAGACGGGTTGGACAGAGAAACTGGGTTTCTACTGCAAATGCCCGCCGCGCCTTACGGACTCCGCAAAAACGCGCTCAACAGCGTCAGCAAAAGCCAGATCAGCCACCACCAATTTCGAAGGTTTGATGTTGCTCCACTGCTGTTCGTCGTCTGAAATCGCCGCTTGAATCGCTTCCAGCGCAGATCTCGCAACATCTTGCCATACAGAGCCGCGTCATTCTCTTGCATCGCCCTTCCCATGACTAGAAGATCGCCCAGCAGATAGTTCAGCTTCGTATCAAACCACTCGCCCGGTTCCAGTCTGCCACTGAAGTAGTTTCGATACTCCTTCCATATCTCCGAAAGCCCATTTCTGTCGCCAAGCAATGCACATGCTTCGGCTCCGCGATGCACTAGATATTTTGCGCAGTGATCGTGAGGCAGTCCGGCGAGGGCGTCACGGCATGCGTTGCGCATTTCTTCGAGCGGCTCTGTCCCGTGTCCCGTTGAGCTGTGCACATAATTCGCAACCACCCACATGCCGACTCCAGTGCGCTCGCGCCAGTCCTCCAGGAGCTTCCTGGCGTCCCCTTTGCGGTTCAGCACCACGAGCGCCCGTGCCGTTTCGGCCCAGGTTTGCAAGTCCCGCCGTGCACTTGAATCGCTCTCTCTCCATTGTTGGACGACCAAGTGAACATAGCCTGCATTATTCAGCTGCTTCATCAGTACGCCGACATATTGGTCCTTCCTCCATCCAGTGGCGTGGACCATTTTTTGCAGTTTCAAAACTTCTTTCACGCCCCGGTCGGGGAACCACGTTCGCCACGCAGGTTGCAACACGACTTTGTCCGACCACCGATCCACGGCATATACGGCTAACAGCGATATTGCCCCCAATGTCGGTCGCCTTCCTTGCTGCAGTTTTTCGCAAGCCCTTCTGTACGCCCTCTCGTCCAGTCCTGCCTTCCGCAGCGCCTTCCACGCATAATCAAGCGGCCACGATTCTTCGTATTCGTCGAACATGATTTTGAGAAACGTGGCGATGGCCTCTTCGGCTTTGCTGTGATCGTTTGCCAGTACCTCCGTGAATCGGGCCAAAAAGAACGGATTCTCGAGATCGAAGGAACGCACCTCCTCAAGGACCGCTGCTGCTTCGACCGGTCGCTTATTGGTCTGCAACGAATCGTACCGTTGAAGGTGCAATGACAGTTGTTCCGGAAAATCGTGAAGCAAGCTGCGCCATTCCGAATCCAGCTCCTCCACCGGTAGATTCGCCTTTTCAAGCACTTGCAGTCGGTGCCTTCGAAACTGGGTGCTGGTTTTGAGTTCTGCGGGGATGGCTCCGAGAACACGGCGCGCTTCTTCCCACGCCTGATCCTGCATCACCCACTCCATAAAGATGTTCCAGCCCCAGCTGTACCACGGTGCTCGCCTCAATAATTCCGACATTTCATGGCGCGCCGCCAGTTTTTCTCCCTTGGCTCGGCGGATCCACGCTGTGCGGCCGAGCGCCGGTGACGGATCGCTGAGTTTCTCCGAAATTCTCTGCATCACATCTTCGCCTTCGTCGTAACGACGCTGGTCAGCCAGCAACATAGATAACGAGTCCGCAGCAGCAAAAAATCCATTGTTGAGCTGGAGACTGCGCCGTAAACACAACTCCACTTCGCCCTGGCCAGCAAATTGACTCATCTCGTTGAGTGTCCGCGCCAATAGAAACCACAAGTAGGCCCCATCCGGAAATTCCGTCACCCCTTCGCGGGCTACCTTTACTGCCGCCGCCTTGTCTCCGCTTTCCGCATAGAGCTGGATCGCACGTTCACGCCAGGAGACACTTCTGTTAAATTTCCTCGTGGCTTCGTCCAGCGCTGTTCGTGCTTCAGGGCGACGGCCGGCTCTCAGTAGAATGCGAATGCGTGTTTCGCAGATTTCAATGTTTTGTGGGTCCCGCTCGGCTGCGGTCGTTAGGCGCTTTAACGCGCCTTCCACACGCCCCTGGCGCTCGTCCACCTGGGCCAATTGAATCTGGGTCGGCGAATTGGCCGGGTGCCGCCGGACAATTTCTCGCAGACTCTGCTCCGCTTCCTGGAATTGCCCCAGCTTTCGGTAGGCATCAGCCAATGAAAATCGCAAGCCGATATGATAAGGAAACTTTTCTACCGCCGGCTGCAACAGTCCCAGAGCCCGCCGCGCATCCGTGCGGCCATGTCCGTGCTCCAGCAGAAGATCCGCATAGGCTTCTGTGATCTCCGGATCGTTAGGCCGCTTGGCTTGCCACATTCCGATCGCCGTTTCCGCTTCCGCCATGCCTAACCATCTGGCAATCAATTGGACCGTGTGCCGCGCTGCTTCCAGTCTCGACGGGTGGCTCATGAGAAGACTCGAGAGCCTGTCCCAGTACTGTTTTCGCTCTTCCGTTGTTGATCTCGCCAGACACTCGGAGACTTGTTGATAGCCGTACAAACTCTGAGGTTCGCGCTCGATCGACTGCATCCACTGTTCGATCGCGTTTGCCCACATTCCCCGCACTTCGAACCACCGCGCTCGCAG
>Ga0335069_10016722_pt1 | contig 10230 bp, 10 predicted proteins | sample Lox_Sample_11_FD_206714 | JGI IMG/M metagenome (GOLD analysis project Ga0335069, IMG submission 206714) | Soil microbial communities from Loxahatchee National Wildlife Refuge, Florida, United States - Lox_Sample_1.1 | ecosystem: Environmental > Terrestrial > Soil > Wetlands | place: USA...
GCAGGCCTGGCCGGCGTGCCGGGTGACGTTAGTCAGCGCCTCCTGCACGATGCGGTAGGCCGCCTGGTCGACAGCGGGCGGGAGCCGCCGTTCCGTGCCGGTCACGGCGACGGCGACCGGCAGCCCGGTGGCGCGCGCCCGCGCAACCAGGCTGGGCAGCTGATCCAGGCCGCTGGTGCTGTTCTCGTCGCGGCGCAGCACGCTGAGCGTGGCGCGCAGTTCCCGGGCCGCGTCGGCGCTGGCCTCCTGGATGGCCTCCAGGGCGGGTGGCACCTCCTCGCCCCGCTTGCGGGCCAGGTGGGCGGCCACGCCGGCCTGTACCCGGATCACCGAGATGCTGTGGGTCAGGGAATCGTGCAGCTCACGGGCGATGCGCAGCCGTTCTTCCACGGCCCGCCGCCGGGCGGCTTCGTCCCTGGTCCGCTCCGCTTCTTCGGCGCGCTGCTCGACTTCCCGCAGGTGCAGCTGCCACATGCCGGCCGCCACGAGCGTGATGCCGGCGGAGATGAGCCAGCCGGCCGCGTAGAACCTCCGCCAGCCCCGATCCGTGCGCATCCTCTGAGCCTACGGGCCGTGAGCCAGCGCGCATCCGCCGCCGGTGCCCATTGCCGGCTACTTCCCCGGTAGTACGGCGCCGGCCCGCTGGGTCCCAGCTGACCAGCCAGAAGACACATCCCCGGCGCGACGACGGCTGGGCGCCGCCGCGGCAGCATCGTGCCCATGACGCGAACCCTCCGGAACCACTCATGGTGGCCGCGATGACCGCGGCCCGTCCCTTCGCAATCGAGGCCGCCGGCCTGGTCAAGACGTTCGGGACCACCCGGGCCGTGGACGGCCTGGCGCTGGCGGTACCCCGCGGCGGCGTATTTGGCCTGCTCGGGCCCAACGGTGCCGGGAAGACCACGACCATCCGCATCTTCACGACGCTGACCAGGCCAGACGCTGGAGTGGCCAGAGTGCTCGGCCACGACGTGGCTGCGGACCCGCACGCGGTACGCAGCCGGATCAGCCTCACCGGCCAGTTCGCCACCGTCGACGCCAGCCTCACCGGCCTGGAAAACCTGATCCTGCAGGCGCGATTGCTCGGCCTGGGCCGCCGCGCCGCGCGGCGCCGGGCCGCCGAGTTGCTGACCGCATTCGGGCTGACCGACGCCGGCGGGCGCGCGGTGAAGACCTACTCCGGCGGGATGCGGCGGCGCCTCGACATCGCCACCAGCATCGTGGTCACGCCCGCGCTGCTGTTCCTGGACGAGCCGACCACCGGGCTTGACCCGGGCAGCCGCAACGAGGTGTGGGCGACGGTGCGCTGGCTGGTCCGGGAGGGCACGACAGTCCTGCTCACCACCCAGTACCTGGAGGAGGCGGATCAGCTGTCCGACCGGATAGCCGTCATCGACCACGGCAAGGTCATCGCCGAGGGCACGCCCAGCGAGCTCAAGGCATCGGCCGGTGCGGGAGTGCTCCGCATCAGGCTGGCGTCCGCCGCTGACCGGGATCGTGCCCAGCAGGTGCTGAGCGGCGCGCTCGGTGTCGCCATCCGCCCCGAACCGGACCCGGCCGCCCTGACCGCCCGGATCGGGACCGGGCCTGACGGCTGGGACGCCAGCCAGACCGTGACCCACGGCATGGCCGAGCTGGCCCGCCAGGGCATCGGGATCACCACGTTCGCGCTCGGCCAGCCCAGCCTGGACGAGGTCTTCCTGGCCCTGACCGGCCACGGCACCGCGAGCGGGGTGCCAGCCCGATGACCGCCGCCACCGCACTGGACACACTCACCATCCCCGGGCAAGGCCGGCTGCCGCAGCCGCGGGTGCTCCGGAACTCACTCACGATGGGCTGGCGGTCACTGATCAAAGCCCGCCACGAACCCGAACTGGTCGCCGACGCGATCGCGATCCCGGTGCTGTTCACCCTGTTGTTCACCTACCTGTTCGGCGGCGCGCTCTCCGGCTCCACCCACCAGTACCTGGGCTTCGTGCTGCCGGGAACACTGGTGATGACGGTCCTGCTGATCACCGTCAGCGCCGGCCTCAGCGTGAACAACGACCACACCAACGGCGCCCACGACCGGTTCCGGTCCATGCCGATCTGGCAGCCCGCCGTGATCGTGGGCGGCCTCCTCGGCGACACGGTCCGGTACCTGCTCGCCATAGCCCTGGTCCTGGGGCTCGGCCTGCTGATGGGCTACCGGCCGGCCGGCGGCGCCGGCGGCACCCTGCTTGCCGTGGCCCTCATCCTCGTCTTCGGGTTCAGCGTGTCCTGGATCTGGACCACGCTGGGCCTGGTGCTGCGATCAGCCCAGGCGGTGTCGATCCTCAGTTTCGCCATCCAGGTCCCGCTGACCTTCGCCAGCAACGTCTTCGTCAACCCGGCCACGATGCCCGGCTGGCTGCGCGCCTTCGTGCACGTCAACCCGGTCAGCCACCTGGTTGACGCCGAGCGGGCACTGCTGAACGGGACGGTCACAGCCGGCCAGGTGGGCTGGGTGCTGCTGGCGTCAGCCGGCCTGGTTGCCATCTTCGCCCCGCTGACCATGCTCCGGTACCGGAACGGCAGGTAACGCCGGCTCCGCCAGGTACCGCGCGAGGTGATCGATCACCGCGCGTGCGTCGTCCTCGATACCGCAGATGAACGTGGACTTGCGCCGCCGCAGCACGGGCAGCCCCAGCGCGTAGAGTCCCGGGCTGTCCACGACGCCGCCTTCGTGGCGCAACTGGCCCTTCGCGTCAACCACGGGCACGCCGAGCCACCCGTAGTCCGGCCGGAAGCCCGTCGCCCACACGATCGCGGCGATCTCGCCGCTGCGCAGGTCGAGCTGCAACCGCGCCGACCCGGGCACGCGGGTGGCCGGGAAGCGCTCAGGCGGGCCGACCGCAGCGTCGTGCCCCGCTGAGGTGGCCCACTCGTCGAACGTGCCCAGCAGGCGCTCCATCTTGAGATCCGCGAGCGAGAACAGGTTGCGCAGGCCGCCGGAGAACAGCGCGCGGCCGTCACGTACCGCTGCCCAGCGGCCCACCAGCTCGACGCCCATCGAGGTGAGCGCGTTGAGATCGAGCGTCGCCCGCTCCGGCGTCCCGGCGAGCTGGGGCGAGGGCAGCCGCCGGGCCCGGGTGAGATCCTCGACCTCGTCGTACCGCTGATCCCACACGCCCGACGCGTCCATCCACCACAGCACGTCGCGTCCGCGGTACGTGCGCGGCAACCGCACGTGCTCCCCCACCGACAGCGTCACCGGCCGCCCCGACCGGCTCAGCTCGGCGGCCAGCTGCACGCCGGTCGCCGACGCTCCCACGACCAGCACGCCGCCGTCGGGGAGCTGGGCGGGGTCGCGGTAACCGAACGGCGTCAGCTGCTCGACGGACGCCGGGACCGCAGCACTGAACCCGGGCACAGCTGGCTGATTGCAGGCGCCGCTCGCGATGACGACTGACCGGCAGTGAATCTCGCCATGGCTCGTCGTCACGTGGTACCCAGCACCGGCCGTCCGGACCGACGTGACGTTCACGCCGGTCCGGACGGGAGCACGCGAGACCTTGGCGAAGTGCTCGATGAGCTCGGTCACTTCGCGCACCGTCAGGTAGCCGTCGGGATCCGGGCCTTCATAGCGAAGGCCCGGCAGGCAGCTCAGCCAGTTGGGCGTGAGCAACCGCAGCGAGTCCCAGCGTTCCCGCCGCCAGGAGTTGGCCACGTCGCCGCGCTCGAGCACGACATGGTCGATCGACCGGTCGGTCAGGAAGTGGCTGGCGGCGAGGCCTGCGTGCCCCGCCCCGATGACGACCGTGGTGATGCGCTCGATGGCTTGGCCCTCAGGCGACTTCGACGGTGACGTCGGTGGGGTTCGTGAGCGCGTCGAACACGGCGGAGCGCTTCTGGGACTGGGCGACCAGCGCCTCAATCTCCTGCCTCGACGCGTCCGCGTCGATATCGAACGTCACCTTGATGTCGTTGTAGCCGTTGCGGACGTCGCTGTCAGCACCGAGGATCCCGCGGATGTCGTGCGCGCCCTCGACCGTCGCCTTGACCGAGCGCAGCTGGATGCCGCGGTTCTCCGCGACGGACGCCACCCCCGCCGTCAGGCAACTGGCCAGGCCGACGATGAGGTATTCGATCGGCGTGATGCCGTTGTCCTCCGCCGCAAAGACCTCGGGGTGGTCGGCTTCGAACACCCACTCGTCGTTGTGGTTGTGCTCCTCCCCGAGGCCGTAGAAGCTCTGAACCTTGATCCTGCTGTGCACGCCGCCCTGCCACGTGGCGGACGCGCGCCAGGTGAACTGAGCGGCCTCCGGCGCGCCCTTCAGCACTTCGCGCGCGTCGAGCAGCGCTTGTACGTTGACTCCGTTGGTAACTGCGGTCATGTCGCGATACCCCCTCGGCCCTTCCCTTATTTCCTATGCAGATGGTTGACAATACACTGACCAGACCGGGTTACCATAGCCCGCATGGCAGAGCCAGCCTCAACGCTGTCGGCCGGCTCGGTCGGCACGGTCGAAACGCAGTACCTCGACCTGCCGGAGCCGGTCCGGCTCGACTGCGGGCGGGAACTGCACCCGGTCCGGGTGGCATACGAGACCTACGGATCCCTCTCACCCCGGCGCGACAACGTCATCCTGGTGTGCCATGCGCTCAGCGGCGACGCCCATGCGGCGGGCTTCGCGAAGACGCCGCCCGAAGAGAGCACCCGCGACGGATTCGGGGCCGAGGACCGCGACGGGTCGGCCCGCAAGGGGCTCGGCTGGTGGGACGGGATGATCGGCCCCGGCAAGGCGTTCGACACCGACCGGTTCTTCGTCGTCTCCACCAACCTGCTCGGCGGCTGTCGCGGGACGACGGGGCCGTCGTCGACCGACCCGGCGACCGGCCGGCCGTACGGGCCCGACTTCCCCGTGATCACGGTCGCGGACATGGTGCGGACCGAGCGCGCGTTCCTGGACGCGCTCGGTATCGAGCGGCTGGCGGCGGTGGCCGGCGGTTCGCTCGGCGGGATGCAGGCGTTCGAGTGGGCGATCCTGTTTCCCGATCAGGTCGATGCCGTCGTGGCCATCGCCAGCACACACGCCCTGCACCCGCAGGGTATGGCCTGGAACTCGATCGCGCGTGACTCGATCATGCGCGACCCGGCCTGGCAGGGCGGCCGCTACTACGGCACGGGCCGCACGCCCGACGCCGGCATGGGTGTGGCGCGGATGGTCGGCCACGTCACGTACCTGTCCGCAGTGGCGCTGGACCGCAAGTTCGCCCGGCGGCTGCAGTACGCCGATGACATCAGCTACACGATCACCGAACCGGAGTTCGAGGTCGAGAGCTACTTGCGCCACCAGGCCGACTCGTTCGTCAAGCGCTTCGACGCCAACACCTATCTCTACACATCGCGCGCGCTGACCTATTTCGATCTCGCGCGGCAGTACGGCGGCGGATCGCTCGCGCGGGCACTCGACGGCGTTTCGGCGCGCACGCTGCTGATCGCGTTCAGTTCCGACTGGCTCTACCCGCCGGCCGCGTCGGGGGAGATCGAGGAAGCGCTCCGCGGCCTCGGCAAGCCGGCCGAGTTCCATGTGATCGAGGCGCCGTACGGCCACGACTGCTTCCTGCTCGAGGAAGCGCGGCAGACGCCCATCATCCGCCAGTTCCTGAGCAAGCACAGCCGGGCCGAAGCCGGGGCCAGCGGATGAAGCCGAGGAAGGGACTTTCGTGACCGACCAGCCCGAGCAGCCCGGCCAGCCTGGCCGGGCCGAGGAGCCCCGCGCGTTCGGGTTCGAGACGCGGCAGCTGCACGCCGGGCAGCGGCCCGACCCGAACACGGGTGCGCGGGCGGTGCCGATCTTCCAGACGACCAGCTACGTGTTCGAGGACCCGGAATCGGCGGCGGCGTACTTCAACCTGCAGGAGTACGGGAACACGTACTCGCGCATCATGAACCCGACCGTCGCGGTGTTCGAGGAGCGGGTGGCGAACCTGGAGGGTGGCGCGGGCGGGGTGGCGTTCGCCAGCGGGATCGCCGCACAGGCTGCCGCGCTCTTCACGCTGCTGCAGCCGGGCGACCACGTCGTCTCGTCCTCGGCTCTCTACGGCGGGACGGTGAACCAGCTCAAGCACCTGCTGCGCAAGATGAGCGTGGAGCTGACCTGGGTCGATCCCGATGACCCGGGCGCGTGGCGGAAAGCCGTCCGCGGCAGCACGAAGGCGTTCTTCGGCGAGACGATCGGCAACCCGGCGGGCAACGTGCTGGACATCGAGGCGGTGGCGGCCATCGCGCACGAGCATGAGCTGCCGCTGATCGTGGACAACACGTTCGCGACGCCGTACCTGTGCCGCCCGATCGAATGGGGCGCCGACATCGTGATCCACTCGGCGACCAAGTTCATCGGTGGCCACGGCACCAGCATCGGCGGCGTCGTCGTCGAGGCGGGCACGTTCAACTGGTCGAACGGGCGGTTCCCGGTGGTGGCGGACCCGTCGCCGGCCTACCACGGCCTGCAATTCCACGAGACGTTCGGCACGTATGGCTACCTGATGAAGCTCCGGGCCGAGACCCTGCGCGATCTCGGCGCAGCGCTCGCGCCGCTCAACGGCTTCCTGTTCCTGCAGGGGCTCGAGACGCTGTCGCTGCGGATGGAACGCCACGTGGATAACGCCCGGGCGGTCGCCACCTTCCTCGAGTCGCACGAGCTGGCGTCGAACGTGACCTACCCCGGCCTGCCGGGGAGCAGGTACCAGCCGCTGGTAGCGAAGTACCTGCCGCGCGGGGCCGGCGCGGTGTTCTCCTTCGACTGCGCCGGTGGCCGGGCCGGCGGGCAGGGTCTCATCAGCGGCGTGACGCTCTGGTCTCACCTGGCGAACGTCGGCGACGCGAAGAGCCTGATCATCCACCCGGCCAGCACGACGCACCGCCAGCTAGGTGACGACGAGCTCCGGGCGGCCGGCGTTGGGCCGGGGACGGTGCGGCTGTCGGTGGGGACCGAGTCGGTCGAGGATCTGATCTGGGATCTGGAGCAGGGTTTCGCGCGGGTCGCCGCGCTGGGCGGAAGAAGGTAGCGACGGCATGACCGATCTCGCGCGGTACCAGGACCCGCTGACCATCCAGCGCGTGCTGCACACCGCCAGGACGATCGCGATCGTGGGCCTGTCCGGCAACGAGCTGCGGGCCAGCAACTTCGTCGGCTACTACCTCAAGCGGCACGGCTACCGCGTGATCCCCGTCAACCCCCGCGAGACGGAGATCCTCGGCGAGCCCTGCTACGCGAGCTTGCTGGACGTGCCCGTGCCGGTGGACGTGGTGAATGTCTTCCGCGCGCCCGATGCACTGCCCGGGATCGCCCGGGACGCGGTGGCGATCCACGCCGGCGCGCTCTGGTGCCAGTTCGGCGTGATCAACGAGGAGGGCGCGCGGATCGCCGAGGACGGCGGCGTGGCGGTGATCATGGACCGCTGTCTCAAAGTTGAGCACGCGCGCTACGTGGGACGGATGCACTGGCTCGGCTTCAACACGCAGCGCATCACTTCCGTCCGCACCGGGCTCCAGTAGCCGCGAAGATGGGGCAGACGCCCCATGCGGCCGCACTGGCTGCGTCGTTACCTTCCGGTGAAGAAGCACAGCCACCTGGCTGTCATCGGGAAAGGCGCAGTCATGGACGAGATTCACGGGCGCGCCTCGGCACGGGTTGCTGCCCCGCCGCAGGCCGTTTTTGACGTCATCACCGACGTGGGCCGGCTTCCCGAATGGAACGCCGCCATCGAAAGGGTCGTGGCGCAGCCAGCAGCGCTGGCCGAGGGCGCCGAGTGGACGGTCAAGATGCACCCACCCCGCACCCCGAGCTGGGGAAGCATCTCCCGGGTCGAGGAACTCGACCGCAGTCGCTACCGCTTCGCCTACCAGACGCGCAATGCCGACGGCAACCCGTCGTATACCCGATGGGCCTGGGAAATCGCCCGCGGCGGCGAAGGTGCCGACGTTACGGTGACGTGGGCCGTCTACCTCAAGACGTTCGACCGCAGGTTCTTCGCGGGGCCGATACGCAGGCGCCAGCTGGCCCGCGAAGTCCCCCGATCGCTCACCGCGCTGGCCAGCGTGGTCAACGCCGCCAAGGCCCCATGACGCCGCCAGGCCGGGCGGGCTAGCGCTGGCTGCCGGGTCAGCCAGCTCGCCCTGGCGCTCAGCGCACTGTGCGCCACCCTCGACGCGCACACCACCACCAACGCTGTCGTCTACAAATCCGGAACCTGGCTCATCCGCCCGCGGCGAGCTCAAGGCCCACCCGATTAGCCAGGCGCAGGCCCCTCCGCAACAGGATGACTGGAGTGGGCAATGACCACCACACGAGTTACCCACGCCACCGGCATGTTCCCGGAAGCGCTAAGCGGCCCACGATGCCCGCGTGACTGACGGCACCTACGGGAAGGCGACCGCGATCGCGCGATCAGTTCTGCCGCTGCTGGCCACCCTTGACCGCGCCCACGACGACCTTGATTGCCAGGCCGAGGATGATCAGGTTGGCGATCATCTGCCCGGTGACCACCAGCCGGGCCGTCTGGGTCTTGGCGGTGATATCGCCGAAGCCCACCGTGGAGAACACGGTCACCGTGAAATACAGGCCGTCGGTGTGTGAGAGGTGGACGCCGAAGCTGGCGGGCGACTGCGCGGCCATGACGACGTAGGTGCTGGCGAACAGGAGCAGGAACAGCGGGACGCTGATCGCCAGGGCCTCGACCGCCCGCAGGATCGGGAACGGTGATCGCATGATCGAGCGGACGTGGAAGGCGACCATGGCGATGAACCCGGCCAGCCCGACGACCAGGATGGTGATGGCGACAGCCGCGGACGCGTGATCCAGGGGCAGCAGGTAGTACAGGACGACCAGTGCGGCGACCGATCCCGCCGCCCGCAGCACGGTCCACGCGACCGTGCGGGATGAGGGCCGGGCCCCCGACCGGCCCGGGGGCGCCGGCGCCGTGCTCGTGGGGCCGGTCATGACGCCCGCCGCGATTTCCTGAGGACGGCAGCTACGATCAACTGGACCAGAAGCCTTTGATCTGCTCTTGCATCCTCAGTCGACGTGTGCGTCGCGGCGTCCAGATGCGTCATCAGAACCGCCCCCGATACCTGCGCTCACCACGACCCCACTACACCGCTCCCCGAACCGCATCACCCGTGCTGGGGTAAAGACCGTGGTACGGCATCACGACACACCAGGCACGATGGCCACATCTACTTTTCAGTCACACCGGTACCGCCGCACGCTCCCGCGGATTGCGTTTGACGCCAGCTGCGCGGGTTTGCGCAAACGGGACGTTGGGCCCTGTTCTGCCACCCTGCCGTCGGCCGACGCTGAAGATCAGCTCACCGAGGAGGCCGATGTGACCTCACCTGATGTCATCCGCACCTGCCACCAGCGATGCCTACCCCACCTGGCCGCATTGCGGCTGCTGGCTCAGGCAGAGGCCGCGGTGTCACCTGGCGCCAGCCAGCAGGTTGATGGTGTTACCGGCCTGATTCTGGCCGAGACCGAAGCAGCCGGGCACGCCGTGGTGGCGGCCATGAACGGAGAGCGCCGCACCGCCGCGGCCGGGCACTTCCTGGCCGCCCGGCTGGCCCGCATGACCGGGGCCGCGGCCGATGCCCTCCGGGCCGCTGAGTGCGGGGATGCAGCCGCGCTGCGGCGGCAACTGCGCCGGTTCGACACGCTCACCTCGGCCACCTGGACCGTCCAGATCGCCCTGCACCCGCGGTCCCGCGGCCACCGCCCCGGGCCCGACTCCACTACGCACCTCCCCGCCTGGTCCCGGTAAGCAGAGGCGCCATGCTGCACGCCCGGCTGAACCTGATCACCTCTGATTCGCGTGACCTGCTCCCGTTCCTCACCTACATCGACGACGAGGTCCGTCCGGTGCTGGAGAGCCAGCGCGGCAATCTCGGGCTGTCGCTGCTGGCCAGCCCAGGGGCCGCAGTGCTCGAATCGTTCTGGGTATCGCACGATGCGCTGCAGGCGAGTGAGCACGCCTCGATGCAGCTACGTGACGACCTGGAGCGGCGTGCCCAGGTCCCGGTTTCCGTCGAGCAGTACCAGGTCAGCGTCTTCGAGCGCGGGGAACCAGTCTTCCCCGGGCAGGCGGCCCGGCTAACCCGGATCCAGGTCACACCGTCAGCAGTGCCGGACGTGGCCGAGGTATTCGGGGACACCTCCGTCCCCTGGCTGGCCGAAACCCCGGGGTTCTGCGGTGCGCTGCTGCTCGCCG
>Ga0335069_10016726_pt1 | contig 10229 bp, 6 predicted proteins | sample Lox_Sample_11_FD_206714 | JGI IMG/M metagenome (GOLD analysis project Ga0335069, IMG submission 206714) | Soil microbial communities from Loxahatchee National Wildlife Refuge, Florida, United States - Lox_Sample_1.1 | ecosystem: Environmental > Terrestrial > Soil > Wetlands | place: USA: Florida...
GCGGCCGAAGCCCTGGCCGATCAGGATGCTCTGACCGGCTTGGCGAATCGTCGGCGGCTTGACGAATTCTTGGCCAATGAGTGGAAGCGTGGCTCGCGGGATCGCGCACCGCTCTCGTTGCTGCTGTTGGACGTGGACCGCTTCAAGGCCTACAACGATACCTACGGGCACGTTCAAGGAGACATCTGTCTCAAACAGATTGGGAAGGTGGCCCAGAGCGTTCTCTTGCGCACCAGCGATCTTGCGGCCCGGTACGGCGGCGAGGAGTTTGCCCTTGTGCTGCCCTTTACGCCGATCGAGGGCGCCCGAAGGATCGCCGAGGAGATGTGTACCGAAATGCGCCACATCGGCGTGCCTCACGCAGCCACGCGCGAAGGCATCGTGACCGTGTCCATTGGATGCGCCACGCTGATACCGAGCACGGGACGCACTGTGCAGGATCTGGTTGAGATGGCCGATCGGGCTCTCTATCAGGCAAAGCGCGAAGGCCGTAACTGCGTGCGATCTGCCGATCCGGAGAATGTTGGCCCAGGCGAGCGCGGCGTCGTGGTCGAACTGGTCCGGGATCGGTTGGGTTGAGCCCGACCCGAAAGCAAAAAGAAGGCCCCGGAGTTTTCCGAGGCCTCTGTTTCTTTGTTCTGTTGGCGCGAAGCGCAGTCGGCCGCACCGCAGGTGCTCAGGCCATTGCTTCGCGGCCCATCGGTTCGAACCGCAACTGGTTTGAGTTGCGATCCGCGTCGATGCGCACATGCGAGCCATGCAGGATCTCCCCGTCGAGGATCTTCATCGCCAACGGATCCTGCACCATGCGCTGCAGTGCACGCTTCAGCGGCCGTGCGCCATAGGCCGCATCCGAGCCTGCAGCCAGGATGAGCTGGCGCGCCGGGTCGGTGAGTTCGAGCGAGATCTGCCGGTCTTCGAGCAGCTTGCGCACTTCGTTCAGGCGCAACTCGAGAATCGCGTCCATCTGCGCGTGACCCAGCGGACGGAAGATCACCATGTCGTCGACACGGTTGAGAAACTCCGGCCTGAAATGCTCACGCAAGGTTCGCATCACCGACTCGCGCGCCATGTCGAAGTCATGCTCTGTTTTGAGCGATTCTCCGGCGAGGAATGCCGCGCCAAGATTCGACGTCATGATCAGCACCGTATTCTTGAAGTCCACGGTCCTGCCCTTCGAGTCGGTCAATCGTCCGTCGTCCATCACCTGCAACAGGATGTTGAAGACATCCGGATGCGCCTTCTCGATCTCGTCGAACAAGACGACTGCGTAGGGCCTTCTACGTATGGCCTCTGTCAGCTGACCGCCTTCGTCATAACCCACATACCCAGGGGGCGCACCGATCAGGCGAGCTACGGCGTGCTTTTCCATGTACTCGCTCATGTCGATGCGGACCATAGCCTGCTCGTCGTCGAAGAGGAATTCGGCCAGAGCGCGCGCGGTCTCGGTTTTGCCCACGCCCGTCGGGCCAAGAAAGATAAATGACCCAATGGGCCGCTTGGGATCGCTCAATCCGGCTCGCGAACGGCGAATGGCGTTGGCAACAATGCCGAGTGCCGCATCCTGCCCCACCACGCGCTCGCGCAGACGATCTTCCATGGTCACGAGCTTCTTGACTTCGCCTTCCAGCATTCTCGAGACCGGAATTCCCGTCCACTTGCTGACGATCTTGGCGATGTCCTCTTCGTCCACTTCCTCTTTTAACATGCGCTGGACATTGGCGCCGTTGGCTCCATCTTGCAGCGCGTTCAGCTTCTTCAGTTCGGCCTCCAGTTTTGGAAGCTCGCCGTACTGAATCTGGGCAGCGCGATCGAGCTGGCCCTTGCGGGTCTGCTCTTCGGCTTCGAAGCGCAGGGCCTCGATCTTCTTCTTCAACTCGCTGATACGTGCGATCGCGTCGCGCTCAGTCGTCCAGCGGGCGCGCAGAGCTGTGATCTGCTCCTTTAGCGTCGCCAGTTCGCGCTCGACTTCTCCGAGGCGCCCGAGGCTGTTTTCGTCCGTCTCGCGCTTCAGCGCAGCCTGCTCGATCTGGAGTGAGGTGGCCTGACGTTCGAGCTGATCGATCTCAGTAGGCACCGAACCAATTTGAATTGCCAGAGACGCGGCAGCCTCGTCGACGAGGTCGATCGCCTTGTCAGGCAGGAAGCGATCCGAGATGTAGCGATGCGAAAGCGTCGCCGCAGCCACGATGGCGGCATCCTTGATGCGGACGTTGTGGTGCGCCTCGTAGCGGTCCTTCAGGCCGCGCAGGATGGCGATCGTGTCCTCGACGTTTGGCTCGCCTACATAGACGATCTGGAAGCGGCGTTCGAGTGCTGCATCCTTCTCGATGTACTTGCGGTACTCGTTCAGCGTGGTTGCGCCGATCGCCCGCAGTTCACCGCGCGCCAGAGCAGGTTTCAGCATGTTGCTGGCGTCGATCGCGCCTTCGGCTGCGCCAGCGCCGACCAGGGTATGCAGCTCGTCGATAAACAGGACAATCTGCCCGTTCGATTCCTCGATTTCTTTCAGGACAGCCTTGAGCCGGTCTTCGAACTCGCCGCGATATTTTGCGCCGGCAAGCATCGATCCCAGATCGAGCGAAATGACGCGCTTGTCCTTCAAGATCTCCGGGACATCGCCCGAGACGATGCGGCGCGCAAGGCCCTCCACGATGGCGGTTTTGCCGACACCGGGCTCGCCGATTAGCACCGGGTTGTTTTTAGTCCGGCGGCTCAACACCTGGATGACGCGGCGAATCTCCTCGTCGCGGCCGATGACCGGATCGAGTTTGCCGCGACGGGCAAGTTCGGTCAGGTCCTTGGCGTACTTTTCCAGGGCCTGAAACTTGCCTTCGGGATTCTGGTCGGTCACGCGCTGCGATCCGCGGACCGCGGTGAGCGCCTTCAGGATCGCATCGTGCGTGGCGCCGGCAGCGGCCAACGCATCGCGAGCCGGCTCGTTCTTGAGCTGCGCGATGCCGAGCAACAGATGCTCCGTCGACACGTATTCGTCCTTGAAGTTCGAGGCTTCGCGGAAGGCCTGCTCCAGTGCGCGATTGAGCTGCGTGCTGGGCCCAGGCTGGACGCCTGAGCCCGAGACCCGAGGCAGCTTCTCTTCAATTTGATGGAGATCGTGCTCGAGACGCTCAGCGGGCACACCGATCTTTTCAAGGACAGCAGGGATCACACCCTCGCGGTCCTCGATCAGCGCCAGCAACAGGTGGACGGGCTGCATCTCGGGGTTGCCGAACTCGGCTGCCCGCGCCTGCGCCTGCTGCACCGCCTGTTGCGACTTCAATGTGAATTTATCCCAACGAATAGCCATGAATACCTCAGTTGTCAGCGATCAGTTGTCAGTTCTCAGTGATTCGTTGTCGTCGTCCAGCATCGGAAGATCGCCCGCATCCTTAATGACTCTACGACAGGGCTAAACAAGTATGCGCCGGAGAGCATGCGGCTGGAAGAAGCAGGCTTCTCCCAGCCGCAAAACTGACCACTGATCCCTGATCACCGATAGCTGTGGCTGCCGTCAGGCCGCCACATTCACCTTGATCTGCTTGGGCTGTGCTTCGGCCTTCTTCTTCAGCTCAAGCTTCAGCACGCCGGCCGTGTAGCTTGCCGCAACGCTCTCGGTATCGACGGTTGAAGGCAGAGTGAAGGCGCGATAGAAGCTGCCGTAGCGGCGCTCAATGCGATGGAAGTTCTCTTCCTTCTCCTCTTTCTCGAACTTGCGCTCGCCCTTCACCGTGAGCGTGTGGTTTTCGACGCGCACGTCAAGGTCCTTCTCTTCGATCCCCGGGACTTCGAGCTTGAGGACGACTTTCTGGGCGTCCTCATAGATGTCGACGGCCGGCACAAAGCTGGCAGTCGTCAGGGCGCTGTCGCCGCTCTCGTTGAAGTCGCGGAAAAGCGAGTTCACGCGGTTCTGCAGAGCAATGACGTCCCGGAACGGGTCCCAACGAGTGATAGCCATGGTTTCAATCCTCCAGATGGATTTAGTGATGTGTGGATTGGGAGGTGAGTCCCAACCGCCTAATCATCTGATGGGACTATAGCATAAATGATTCAATAAAACTGAGCATCTTGTACTCATATTTAAGACATAAGAACTATGAGAACTTGTAAGTCTATATTTATCAATTAAATAATGGCTCAAATACGATTGGTATCGAGGCCTTCGCGACAAAACGCTTGCCGACTCGCTCTTCTGCCTGGTGAATTGAGAACGCCGGTCGAGGGCCCTGTCACTCGCGCAAACCCTCGGGCAAGATCCTGAAGTTCGGGCAAATGGCGAGGTATTCCGCTCGTCTCAGCCGGGTTACCTCGGTTGAGGCAGTCAAGGGCCTCGGCGCCGCTAGGACATTCATCTGAAATAGACTTGAGTGCACCGGACCTCGCACACCAATGGACTCAATCGTATCTACGACCGAGCCGCCCAAGCTCTGGAGAGTTCCGAGTGTGTTGGCCGGCTTCCGGTTGATCCCTCCCATCGATCGGTTCCCGGCGGTGGTATCTGCCGTCCAGACACCTTGGGGGAAAGTCGCGCTGCTCGCTGTCTTTGGACTCGAGCTCAGCCTCCTGCAACACGATTCCTTCTTTGCCGCTGCGATGGTGCTCTTTCTGGGATTGGTGACCCTCATGCCGGAGTATCGGCGATTCGTTCTTGCCCTGTCCCCCATAGCCATTGCAATCTGGTCCAACCTGCGAATCCCCCTCCAGCTTGGCATGACGCTTGCGGTGATCGCGCTTGGCGTTGTGCTGTATTTGCTCGCGATGCAGCAACCCAAATCGCACTTTGGCCGAAGGCCGGTTTTGTACCTACTCTCAGGCTTTTCATTGCTGATTGCTGCTGCGTGTTGGACCCAGCCCAGAACGATCGCCTATCAATGGCTCTGGGCGTTTGTGGGAGCCCTGGCCAGCTATGTCTGGTTCATCGCGTATGCGTTGACAGATCGAACGTCAAAGCCGTCAGGTGATTTGACCCTTGAGCTCACTGCATTTCGGCCTTTGTGGGGATCGACGAACACGCCATTTCCGAAAGGCGCCGCTTACTTGCGGCGCATCGAGGCGCGGACTTCAGAGCAACTGGCGATCGCGCAATTGAAGGGGATAAAACTTCTTACCTGGGCGGCCGTCCTCTCGTTGTTCGCTGCCGGCTGGAATTGGTTTTTTCATGCCTATCTCCAGATTCCGACCTCGTCCCAGGCTCTTGCTCAGAGTGTGCAGGGAGCGCCGGTTGCCTGGCATCTGCGTTGGGTAAGTCTCGTCCTCGCCTTCTTTGAAAGCATCCTGAGCATTTCAGTCATGGGGCACCAGTTCATCGCGATTTGCCGCGTAGCCGGTTTCAATGCCCTGCGAAATACTTACAAACCGCTCTCGTCCACAACGCTCTCCGAGTTCTTCAATCGCTACTATTACTACTTCAAAGAACTGCTGGTGGACTTCTTCTTCTATCCTGCATTCCTGCGCTATTTCAAGGGACGCCGCAAGGTCCGGCTTGTTTTTGCGACCTTCGCCGCCGCATTCGTTGGTAACACAGTCTTCCACTTCACGCGAGACTGGCAAATCATTCGCGACAAAGGCCTCATCTCTGCGATGGTGAGTTACGAAGCATCCCTTCTGTATTGCTTTGTTCTCGCGATCGGACTCAGCGTTTCAGAGCTCAGGAAACGCAAACCCCAGCCGGTGTCATTTGTTCATGGTCGGCTCATTCCGGCGATCGGAGTGGGATTGTTCTATTGCTTGTTAAACGTCTTCGTAATCGAGGAACGACGCTACGCATTGATTGACCATCTCAGATTCTTTGCCAGTTTGTTCTTCGTGCATATCTAGGGAGGTAGTTGTGAACGGGAAGATGGAGATTCGCCTCTTGGTGGAGAGGCTTCTTGCGGCTAACGGCGACCGCGAGCCAGTCGGCGATGATGAGTCGCTGCTGATCAGCGGCCGGTTACAGTCCATCGATGCCGTGGAGGTTGTAGTCTTTCTGGAAGAACGCTTCGAAATCGACTTCGCCGAAATAGGATTTGATCGGGATAGGATCGACAGTATCAATGCCATCTGCGTGCTGGCATTATCTGGCTCGTCGGAGGCGTGCGCGAGCTAGAGGAATGTAGGTGGGCGCATCGAGGATGAGCAGGGAAAGTATGATCGAGGCGGCAGTTCGCCGCCACCGGGGGATTCGCGAGGCCGCAGTAGTCCGGGATGAGACCGGAGCCCTTGCAGCTTTCGTGCGATGGAGCGATGAATACCTCCGGGACGAGTTGGGTTTTGAGGCGGACGACGCGCTCGCGGTGAGCAAGTGGCAAAAGGCATATGACCTGAGCCAGCGCACCAAAGAAGCCAGAGAAGCTACTACCGGATTTAACACCGTCGGCTGGATCAGCAGCTATACTCGGCAGCCCATTCCAAGTGCAGAAATGCGTGAGTGGGTGGATACCACTGTAAACGACATTCTCCGATTTAGACCGCGCAGAGTCTATGAGATCGGTTGCGGGAGCGGCCTGCTCCTGACCCGTATCGCTCCGAAATGCGATTGGTACTGCGGCTGCGACTTTGCTCCCGCCGTGCTGGATCGCCTACTCGAACAATTGAGGGTACTTCCCTCCATCGGTGACCGCGTCCGGATTGAGCAACGCGCGGCAGACGATTTTTCTGGGTTCACCGAAAACTCGGTCGATACGGTCGTCATTAGCTCGGTTGTGCAATATTTTCCCAGCGCTGCGTACTTGACGAGAGTATTGGATCGCGCAGCCCGCCTCGTAAGACCGGGAGGGCGTATCTATGTTGGAGATGTCCGGAGTCTCCCCTTGTTTCCTGTCTTCGCCTCCTCGGTCGAATTGTTCAGAGCTTCCGACGAAATGACCGTCGGAGGCCTTCGCGACCTGATTCGAAAACGCATAGGGAGGGAACAAGAGCTCCTGGCCTCTCCCGCCTATTTCCGTCTGTTAAGCCGGCAGATCGCAAAGATCGTCGGGGTGGAGATTCGTCCGCTTAGAGGAAACGCTGTCAACGAAATGTCCGGATACCGGTACCAGGCAATCCTCCACATTGGGGCGGAGAAGACCGCCATCAGGGAAACAGAATTCAGCAATTGGTCAGACGGTAGGCTGAGCCTGAAGAAAATCTGCGATTTGCTGCAGGCGCGTCCCGATACAGCAATGGGAATCGCGAATGTTCCAAATGTCCGGGTGGAGAAGGATGTACTGGCGGCCAATGTACTCGGCGTCGTAGACCCGGCTAGTTCAGTCCGCAGCGTGCGGCAGCGGATTGCGGACTGTTCGCTGGCAGGAATCAATCCCGAAGACCTATTCTCACTGGCCGAACGCCTGAACTTCCAGATCCAGCTTAGCTGGTCTTCGTGCCGCCCTGACGGAAGCTTTGACGCATGCTTCCTGCCTCGTGATTTGGTCGAGCAGCAGCAGCCCCCTTTCATCGACTGGCCCGTTGCAGACGCTTCCGCGTCCGTCTACCTCACGAGCGCACCGAGGGCAGGAAAGCATCGTAGCGAACTCATCGCTCGGCTGAGAGATCATTGCATCGACAATCTTCCCGCGGAGATGGTGCCGGCAACATTCTCGTTCGTGGATAGAATTCCGGAGGTGCACGGCGATCCAGATGCTTCCGCCCTCCTCGCTGCGCAAAGGGCATCGAATTGGCTTTGAGCGCCGGTCAGTGGTTCTCTTCCGCGTTAGCTGAATCATCCAGGCGCTTCGCGAGCGCCTTCCGGTCGATCTTCCCGCTTGGATTCAGTGGGAGCGCGTCAATCTGAAGAATCTGACGCGGCACCATATAGTGCGGGACCACGCGACGGAGCGCCTCCAGCAGCTCGTCCGACGATTTGCTTACTCCGCTCGTAAAAGCAAAAATGCCCTTCACGATCCCCTCCTCAACCGGCCAGGGAACGGCGGCCACGTGCTCGGAGCCGGAGATGGCGCGAAGGTGAGCTTCAATCTCCTCTAATTCGACGCGTTGACCAAGGACCTTGATCTGGTTGTCAATACGGCCCAAATGATGGATTATGCCGTGCTCATCTTCGCGCGCCAAGTCGCCGGTAAGATACCAGGTCTTCCCGTTGATCGACGGAAAACGTCGCCGGGTCAACTCGGGGTCGTTGAAATAGCCCTGGGCCAGCTGGCCGCCGGCGATCGCCAGTTGCCCCTCCTTCCCAGCCGGTAGCAGCTCGAGCGCTTCATCGAGGATTGCCGCTTCCAATCCAGGCAGCGGCAACCCACTGGGAACCGTATTGCGGCTCGGCGTCGGTGGAAAATCGGGGCCGACCGTCGCGCCAATACAGTACACGGTGGCCTCGGTGGGGCCGTACAGGTTCTCCACGATACTCGAAGGTGCAGCCTCTTGCCACGCCTCTGCAAGAGGATAAGGTAAAGCTTCGCCTGCAAAGACGCTGTACCGGATGCTCGGAAATACAGCGGGTTTGAGCATGTGCATTCGTTTCATGAAAGCAGCGATGGATGGGACAGAGGACCAGACGGTGAGCTGCCGGTCGACGATGAACCGGGCCGGAGCCATCAATTGGTTAGCGGGGATGACTTCGACCGAGGCGCCGTTGTTCCATGCGATAAACATCTCGAAGACACTGACATCAAAGGTCAGCTCGGATGTCTGCGAGACCCGGTCGGTTGGAACAGGCTGAAAGCGGGGGTGCATCGCGGCAAGGAATTGGGCAACGTTGCCCAGCGACACCATCACCCCTTTTGGCACTCCTGTTGTTCCGGATGTGAAGAGAATATAGGCAAGTTTGTCTGCACGCCGCTCGACCGGCGACTCCAATTCGTTCCTTGGCAAATCGGAGAGGTTTCCGGAGAGGTTCAGGACCAAAGATGGCCAAGCTGCTCTCAATTCATCCGTTAAGCATGCGCTGCCCGCCTCATCGACAACCAGGACATCCGCTTCGATCATGGTCAGGATGTGGAGCAGCCGTTCAACAGGAAGCTTTGGGCTGAGAGGTACGTATGCAGCGCCGCACCAGCTTGCAGCCAGTACTCCGATGTAAGTCCCGAGCGAGCGAGTGGCGAGTACGGCAACCTTTCGGGGTGCTCCCATCGCTGACGCAGCCCGAGCGGTCAGACCCGCTATCTCTGCGTAAGAATATGAGGTCTCGTCGACGTAAAGGGCTATCCGTTCAGGATGGGCCTGCGCCTGTGCGTAAAACGGGAATGCCAGATTGAAGTTCATTTGCTCCTGTGAACCTGACTCTAGAATCTAGCAATACCTGACCGAGTGAGCATCTCTGATTCCGCGATCGAGTGCAAGAATTGCCAATGAGAGACTTGCTACAAGCAGATCTTGACTGCACGGCATCGAGGATGCAGGGCGGCGGCGCTGGATTTTGGGCCTAGCCCGCCAGGGCCGGCGCCATAAGCTGGGTGGAGGGCTTTTCACCGCGGACGAGCCGGGTAAGGGTGAGCACGGTGATGTCGTCGTCCTGGCCAAAGTCCACGGCTGTCTCGGTGGCGCGCGCCGCATCTGGCCGGCCGGCGAACAGTGTGCCGAGCCGGTCGAAGCTGAAGATCTCTCCGGTGGCCTTGCGGGCCTCGAGCAGACCATCGGTGTAGAGGGCGAAGTGGTCGCCTTCCCGGATCTCGAGGACCTTCTCTTCGTAGTCGGCAGATGCCAGCACACCAAGGGGCAATGCGCCCGGAAGTTCGAGCTCGCGATCGTTGAGGTAGGGAGCCGGATGACCGGCACTGGCCATCACGCACTGGCCGTCGGGACGGAGGACCAGTGCCAGGCAGGTGACAAAGCCACCCTGCATGCGGCCGTGGAGACGGGTGTTGAGCTCGGAGAGAATCGCCGCCGGGCCAAGCACAAACCGGGCCACGGTGCGGACCGCGCCGACGATCAGCGAGACCGTCATCGCCGCACGGAGGCCCTTGCCGCTGACGTCGCCCAGAAGGATCAGCGTTGAGCCTGCCTGATCGCCGTCGAGAGGAATCACCTGGAAGAAATCGCCGCCCACCTCCTGGGCAGGTTTATAGGCGCTGGTGAAGGCGAAGCCGGGCAGAGAGGGCAGTTCTTCGGGGATGAGTACCTGCTGGAGCTCGCGGGCGCTCTTGTACTCCTGTTCGATGCTGCTCTGACGGCGCGCCGCTTCCTGCACGTACCGAAACACCGCATAGATGATTGCGATCAGCAGCAATGTGTCGCCCAGAGTCTGCGCGACAAAGACGTTGCCGTAAATCGTGAAAATGGGTGCGCCGATTTTGTTGCCGAGTGTCCAGTGGGTATAG
>Ga0335069_10016727_pt1 | contig 10229 bp, 9 predicted proteins | sample Lox_Sample_11_FD_206714 | JGI IMG/M metagenome (GOLD analysis project Ga0335069, IMG submission 206714) | Soil microbial communities from Loxahatchee National Wildlife Refuge, Florida, United States - Lox_Sample_1.1 | ecosystem: Environmental > Terrestrial > Soil > Wetlands | place: USA: Florida...
GACCAGCGTGCGACTGATCGCCACGGCAGCCGCGGGCGCGACCGCGGCGGGCGCGGCCAGGCTCGCCTACTCCGCCGTGAACCGGCGCCCGCCGGGCGGCCCGAAGGTGTGGTCGCGGACCAACCACCGGGGCGAGCCGGTCACCCTGCTCGAGGGACCCGCCGTGGCGGCCGGCGCGATCGCCGGCGTGCTGGCCCAGGCTGCTGCGGCCCGGAGCGGGCTCGCCCCGGCCGGCCCGGCGGCGCTGACCGGGGCGTCCGGCCAGCGCCGCGCCACGGCCATGGCCCTGGCCGGGGCGGCCGCGGCGGTGTTCGGGGCCTATGACGACCTGGCCGGCTCGGGAGACCGGCGCGGGTTCCGCGGCCATCTCGGCGCGCTGCGGCACGGCGAGGTGACCACCGGCGCGGTGAAGCTGGGCGGCATCGGCGCCACCGGGATCGTCAGCGCCGCGCTGGCCGGCGGCTCGCCCGTCGACGTGGTCATCAACGCCGGCCTGGTGGCCGGGGGCGCGAACCTGCTCAACCTGTTCGACTTGCGCCCTGGCCGGGCCATCAAGGTCGCGGTCGCCTCCGGCGCCCTGATGGGCGCGGCCGGCCAGGACGGCGTCGCGGCGCCGGCGGGGGCAGCGCTGGCCCTGCTGCCCGAGGACCTCGGCGAGCGGGCCATGCTCGGCGACGCCGGCGCGAACGCGCTCGGCGCCATGCTCGGCTCCGCGGCGGCCGGCCTGCCCCGCCCGGCCAGGATCGCGCTGCTCGCCGGGATCGCCGGGCTGACCGCCGCGAGCGAGAAGGTCAGCTTCACCAAGGTGATCGAGCGCACCCCGGCCCTGCGCTGGCTGGACATGCTCGGCCGGCGGCCGCCCCAGCCCGCCGTGATCCCCGCTCAGCGCAGCGACGCGGCGAACCTGGCCGAGGCGGGTAACGCCACCCGTTCGGCAGAAAAAACCGACCCAGCGCCGCCGGACGAGTGAGCACGCCCGTCGCCGAGCGGGGGAGGGCCCGGCAGATGGCCGGGGGGATCGGCCGCGCGGCGCTGCTGATCGGCGCGATCACGATGCTGGCGCGGGTCATCGGGTTCGGCCGCCAGGTCGTGTTCGCGCACACGGTCCAGGCCTCGTGCCTGGGCACCGCGTACACCACGGCCAACATGGTGCCCAACATCATCTACGACATCGTGATGGGCGGCGCCCTCACCGCGGTGGTGGTGCCCGTGCTGGCAGGCCCCGCGCTGGCCAGCGCGGCACTGACCCAGGCCAGCGGGGACCAGGCCGCAGACCGCGAGCAGGTGCGGCAGACCTCCGCCGCGCTGCTCACCTGGACCGTGCTGCTGCTCGCCCCGGTCAGCGTGGTGGTCGCGGTCATCGCGCGGCCGCTGGTGTCGCTGCTGCTCGGCGGGACGCCCGGCTGCCCGCGGGACAGTATGGTCACCCTCGGCGCGCGGATGCTGGTGGTGTTCGCCCCGCAGATCCTGCTCTACGGGCTGGCCGTGGTGCTCTACGGCGTCCTGCAGGCGCACCGCAGGTTCGCCGCGCCCGCGCTGGCGCCCGTGCTGTCCAGCCTCGTCGTCATCGGCGCCTACTTCTGGTTCGGCGTGGCCGGGAACGGCTACCAGGACATGGCCCGGCCGGTGCCCGCCCTGGCCTGGGTGGTGCTGGCCGCCGGGACCACCGCGGGAGTGGCGGCGCTGGTCGTGACCCCGCTCATCCCGGCCGCCCGGATGCGGTTGCGGCTGCGGCCCGCGCTGCGGTTCCCGGCCGGGGTCGGCACGCGGGTCCGCGCGCTGGCCGCCGCGGGCGTCGCGACGCTGATCGCGCAGGACGCGTCGGTGGCGGTGGTGATCGTGCTGGCCAACTCCTACGGCGGCAGCGGCGCGCTGGTGCTCTACAGCTTCGCCTGGGCAGTCTTCTTCGTGCCCTACGCGGTGCTGGCCGTGCCGATCGCGACCAGCGCGTTCCCCGAGCTCTCCACGCGGGACGACCGCTTCGACGCCACCAGCGCCACCTCGACCCGGGCGGTCATGGTGGCGTCCTGGCTGGGCGTGGCGGGGATGGTCGGCACCTGCGTGCCGCTGGCACGGGTGTTCCAGTCCCACGTCAGCCAGGCCGCCGACGCCCGGCAGCTGGCGATCGCGCTGGCCGCGTTCGCTCCCGGGCTCGTCGGGTACGGCCTGACGGCGAACCTGTCCCGGGTGCTCTACGCCGACGGACGGAACCGGCCCGCCGCCCTGGCTGTCAGCGGCGGCTGGCTGGTGGTCATCGTGGCGGACCTGCTGATCGTGCCGTTCGTGCCGCGTTCCGCGGTGGTGCCCTGGCTCGGGGTGGCCACCACCATCGGGCTGACCAGCTCGGGCGTCGCGCTGCTCATCCTGGTCCGCCGGTTCCGCGGGCCGGACGCGCTGCGCGGCTGTCCGCGTGCCGGGCTGGCCGGGCTGGCCGGCGCGCTGGCCGGGGCCGCGGCCGGGCTGGGCGTCGCCGCCGGGGTCCAGGTGACCGGCTTCCTGCCCAACGTGGCCGTCACGCTGCTGGCCAGCGCGGCCGTGCTGGTGGCCTTCCTCGCGGTGACGGCCGTGGCCGACGGCGGGGACCTGCGCGCGGTCCTGCGCCGGGTGGTCCGCTCGTGAAGGTCGCGTTCGTGCTCGGCACCAGCACCGGCGGGACCGCCCGGCACGTCCGGATGCTCGCGGCCGGCGGCGCGGCGCGGGGCGTGCGGGCCGAGGTGTTCGGCCCGGAACAGGCCGGCCGTGACTTCGCGTTCGGCGCCATCGCCGGCGGGCGGGTCTCCTTCACCCCGGTCGACATCGCCGATCGCCCGCGCGTGCGGCACGACCTGCGGGCGATCAGGCGGCTGCGCCGGCTGATCCGGGCCTGGCGGCCTGACGTGGCGCACGCCCACGGGCTGCGGGCCGGGGCGCTCACCGCGATCGCGGTGGCGCTCGTCCCGCCCACCGTGCACGACCCGCGGCCCGCGCTGGTCGTCACCGTGCACAACGCGCCTCCCGCGGGCGGCGTCACCGGCGCGGTCTACCGCGTGCTGGAGCAGATCGTGGCGCTCCGCGCGGACTCGGTGCTCTGCGTGTCGGAGGACCTGGAAGAGCGCATGCGCGCCCGCGGCGCCCGGCGGGTCGGCCGCGCCCTCGTCCCGGCGGACGTGTCGCCCCGGCCGGCCGCGCTATCGAGTGCCCCGGTGACCACAGACGGTCCGGCGGGCATCTCCCGCCGCGTCTCCGCGGAAACGCGGGCGGGACTGTCCCTGCCCGGCGACCCGGATCCGGGCCGGCCCGTCAGCCCCGCTCGCCCCGTCGTGCTCGCCGTCGGCAGGCTGGCCGCCCAGAAGGGGTTCGGCACCCTGCTCGAGGCGGCAGCGCGGTGGCGGGGCATCATGCCCAAGCCGCTCCTGGTCATCGTCGGAGAAGGCCCGCTCGAGGCCGAGCTGAAGCGCCAGGCGGCCCGGCTCGGGCTCGACGCGCGGTTCCCCGGGCACCGCGACGACGTGCCCGCCCTGCTGGCCGCCGCCGCCGTGTTCGTGCTGCCCAGCGTGTGGGAGGGCCAGCCGCTCGTCCTGCAGGAGGCGCTGCGCGCGGCGGTGCCCGTGGTGGCCACCCGCGTCGGCGGCACGCCGGACCTGACCGGTGAGGACGCTGCCCTCCTCGTCCCGCCCGGTGACGCGCGCCGGCTGGCCGAAGCGGTCCGGGCGGTGCTCACCGATCCCGCGCTGGCGGCCCGCCTCCGCCAGGCGGCCGCGGACCGCGGGCAGGCCCTGCCGGGCCCCGACGACGCCGTGACCGCGGCCCTGGCCGAGTACGAGTTCCTCACCCGTACCAGGCGCTGATCCTGCGCGTCAGGGCGCGATCCAGTCGCGGGCGATCTGCCCGGCCAGTTCTTCGAGCAGCGGACCGGCCTGCTCGCGGCAGCGGGCGAGGTCGGGCTCGATGTCGGCGAGCGCGTAGGCACGCGCGATGCCCGCCGAGCGGAGCTGGCTGGCGGTCAGCGAGCACACGCCGGCCACCGCCACCACCCGCAGGCCCGGCGCGGCCGCCGCCGCGCGGGCGACCCCGGCCGGGGCCTTGCCGTGCAGCGTCTGGGTGTCCAGCGCGCCTTCCCCGGTGATGACCAGCCGCGCCCCGGGCAGATGACGGGGGAACGAGAGCAGGTCCAGCATCAGCTCGATGCCCGGCCGCATGGTGGCGCCGAGGAACCCGAGCGCCGCGAAGCCGAGGCCGCCCGCCGCGCCCGCGCCGCGCTCGTCCCGCTCGCGGAAGCCGAGTGCCTGCTCGGCCACGTCAGCCCAGCGCATCAGGCCGTTCTCCAGGAACGTCACGTCTTCCGGCGAGGCGCCCTTCTGCGGCGCGTAGACCGCGGCGGCGCCGCGCGGCCCGAGCAGCGGATTGTCCACGTCGGTGGCGGCGATCACTTCGGTACCCGGCAGGTCCCTGAGCTTGGAGACGTCGATCTGGTCCAGCCGGGCCAGCGCCGCCCCGCCGGGGGGCAGCTCGAAACCCGACTTGTCGAGCAGCCTGCCGCCGAGTGCCGTGACCAGGCCCGCGCCGCCGTCGGTGCAGGCCACGCCGCCGAGGCCGAGCACGATCCGCTTGGCGCGCATCCGGACCGCGGCCAGGATGAGCTCCCCGACGCCGCGGCTGGTCGCGGTCAGCGGGGCGGGCTCGCCGCCGGGCAGCCTGGTCAGCCCGCAGGCCTGCGCGGACTCGATGATCGCGGTCTCGTCGAGCAGGGCGAACGAGGCCGTCACGTTCTTGCCGGTCGGCCCGCGGACCCCCATCTGGACCCGGCGGTAACCGGCTGCCTCCGCCGCGTCGACGGTGCCGTCACCGCCGTCCGCGACCGGGACCTGGACGGTCTTCAGCCCTGGGCAAGCCCGGTCGAGACCGGCGGCCACGTGCGCGGCCACCTGGGCGGCGGTGAGCGTTCCCTTGAACTTGTCCGGGGCGATCACCACGTGACTCATGTGGTCATGAGATCACGCGAGAGACGTTCTCGTCTCCTGATACGGGTCAGGCCGTCTCTTCCCAGCGGCGCCGCACGGCCGCGAGGCCGTCGTCGGTCAGCGATCCGTACAGCCGCAGCCGGGCCACGCCGCCGTCCGGGAAGATGTTCAGCCGCACGTGAGTGGCGGGCGCGCCCGTCACGCGGAACCGGTGCGGGGTGTCGGGCAGCAGCCGGGCCGGCGGCAGCAGGTCCCGCCACGCGGATTTGTCGGTCAGCGAGGCGCCGGTGCCGGCGTCCAGCGTCTGCAGCGAGGCGGCGTCCGGCTGGTTGCCCCGGTACCAGGACGTGTCGATCTCCGCGAGGTGGATGACGCCCCGCCCGGCCAGCCGGATGACCAGCCACTCGTGCCCGGGCCTGCGGCGCCTGCGGGTTTCCCAGCCTTCGCCCATCACCCGCGGCAGGCCGGGGGAGATGACGTTGCGCGGCGCGGAGTAGTAGTTCCGGTCGCTGCGGGCCGCCACGTCGGCGCCGTTCTCCAGCGCCGCGAGGTCGACGGTCAGGCCCTCGAGCAGGGCCGGGTCCGGCACCACCTCGCCGTGCACATGCAGCCGGGCCACGCCGCCGTCGGGGAAGATGTTCAGCCGGACGTGGGTGAACCTGGGCTCGGAGTTCACCTTGAACGCGTGCCGGGCGTCACCGGTCAGGAGCACGCGCGGCAGTATCTCCTGCCAGGCCACGGCCCCGGCGTCGTCGGCGATCTCCTCGGACGAGGGGTACCCGCCCACCGAGCACGCGTCGGCCGAACACGCCTGCGGGTAGTTGCCGGAGAAGAACGCGGTGTCGACCACGATGGCGCGCACCACTCCCGGGACGCCGAGCCGGACGATCACCCAGTCGCGGGCCGTGCGCCCCGGCATCGTCCCGCCGGGCCCGCGCCGTCGTCTGGTCTCCCACCCGTCGTATACCTGTCCCTTGGCGTCGTAGGTCTCCGGCACGAAGACCGGCGCGGACGGCTTGATCAGGTTCTCTTTCGCGGCGAAGAACTCGTCGCTGGCCGCCATCACCGAGCCGCGCAGCCGGAGCAAGTCGGGCAGAAGCTGCTCATCCATACCCGGTTCATCCCCGTTTCAGCAGCCGGCCAACTGGCGTTTCAGCCTCAACGTCAAGCAGCGAAGTGCCGCGCAGCCACGTCTGCCTCACGCGGCCCGTCAGCGTCCGTCCGGCGTACGGCGTGACCGGATGCCGGTGATACAGCCGGGCGGCGTCCACGACATACGGCTCATCGGGGTCGAAGGCCACCAGGTCGGCGTCACACCCGGCCGCCAGCCGCCCCTTGGCCGGCAGGCCCGCGAGCGCGGCCGGGGCCGCCGCCATCCACCGGACCACGTCGTCCAGCGTCCGCCCGCGCCGCCGCGCCACGGTCCACACCGCGGACAGGCCGAGCTGCAGCGAGGCGATGCCGCCCCAGGCGGCGCCGAAGTCCCCGGAACCGGAGGACTTGAGCTCAGGCGGGCAGGGCGAATGGTCGGACACCACGCAGTCGATCACTCCCGCCTCGAGCCCGCGCCACAGCGCCTCCCGGTTGACTGAGTCCCTGATCGGCGGGCAGGACTTGAACTCGGTGGCGCCGTCTGGCACCTGCTCGGCCGCGAAAAACAGGTAGTGCGGGCAGGTCTCGGCGGTCAGCCGGATACCCGCCGCCTTGGCCGCGGCGATCATGGCCACGCACTCAGCCGCGGACAGGTGGACGATGTGGGCCCGCGCCCCGGTGGCGGCCGCCGCCGAGATCACCTTCTCGATCGCGCGGCGCTCGGCGACCGGCGGCCTGGACGCCACGAACGAGCCGAAATCCCGGCCGGAGGCCGGCGCCATTTCCTTGATCTCGGCCGCGTCCTCGGCGTGCGCGATCAGCAGCGCGTCCACCGCGGCCAGCGAGCCGAGCGCCGATCGCAGCCCCGCCGCGTCCAGCGGCGGGAACTCAGGCACCCCGGAGTCGAGCAGGAAGCACTTGAACCCCACCACCCCGGCCTCGTGCAGCGGCCGCAGCGAAGCCTCGTTGCCCGGCACCGCCCCGCCCCAGAACGCCACGTCGACCCAGCATTTCCCGGCCGCCGCGGCGCGCTTTTCCTCGAGCGCCGCCACCGTGGTGGTGGGCGGCAGCGAGTTGAGCGGCATGTCGCAGATCGTGGTCACCCCGCCGGCCGCGGCCGCGCGGGTGGCCGTGGCGAACCCTTCCCATTCGGTCCGCCCGGGCTCGTTGACGTGCACATGCGTATCCACCAGGCCCGGCAGCAGCGGCAGGTCGCCGAGGTCCACGTCGCGGCCGGCGTCCAGGCGCGCGCCGTAGTCCTCGATGGCCGCGATGACCGGGCCGCTGACCGCGACCGCCGCCGCCCGCGTCCCCTCGGGCAGCACCGCCCGCCGGGACCGGACCACCAGGTCATGGCGCACGCTCATCTCCAGCCGAAGCTGGCGGAGCTGTCCGCCGGATCCGACGGCTTGTACTCGCAGCCGACCCAGCCGGCGTAGCCCTGCGCCGCGAGCTGCCCGAACAGCGACTCGTAGTCCAGCTCGCCGGTGCCCGGCGCGCCGCGGTCCGGCACGTCGGCGATCTGGACGTGCGCGATGTCGGCGGCGTCGCGGGCCAGCGTACCCGGCAGGTCCTCGCCCATCTTGCCGAGGTGGTACAGGTCGGCCAGGAACGCCAGGTTGGTCACCCCGGCCTGGGCTCGTACCTGGCCGATCAGCGCGAGCGTGCGCTGGCTGGAGACCAGGACCGCGCGCGGGTTGTCGTAGGAGTTCAGCGCCTCGACGACCACGGTCGCGCCCGCCGCCGAGGCGGCCCGGGCGGCCAGCGCGAGGTTCTCCGCCGCCAGCTCGTCCTGCTGCCGTTCGGCCAGGCCATCCGCGCGGTTCCCGTACAGCGCGTTGAGGATGGTGCAGCCGGTCCGCCCGGCGATGCCTGCGCAGACGTCGATATTGTCCCGGAAGACGGCCGAACCTTCGGGCAGCGACAGCAGCCCGCGCTCGCCGGCCGCCATGTCGCCCGCGGCGAAGTTCAGGAGGGCGAGCCGCACCCCGGCGTCGGCGAGCGCCCCGGTGAAGGCGTCGACCTCGTGGTCCCCGGGCACCGGATCAGCGAACGGCCACCAGAACTCCACCGCGTCGAACCCGGCGGCCCGCGCGGCCGCGGGACGCTTCAGCAGCGGCAGCTCGGTGAACAAGATCGAGCAGTTGACGTCGAACCGGAGTCCGTGAGTGCGCACAGCCGCCAGTCTCTCATGGTGCTTCCCGCTCGCCAGCCGCCCGCGGCGCATGATCATTTGGCCGGGGGTTCGCTTCCGTGTCATCCGGTGGCCGGCTGCACGCCCGGGACGGCCGCTAGAAGTGTACAAACTCGCACATGAAGGGGCCTGGAGATGGACGAAGTCGGTGGACGCGCTGTCGCGAGACGCGCCGTACGGATGATGACGGCCGTCGGCGTGGTGGCGTCGGTGGTGCTGGGCATCCGGTTCCGCGCGACAATAGCTGTGTCGTGAATGCCCGCACGGCATTGCGCAATTAGTATTTTACTGCCGCAACCATTGTTTGCGAATATCCCGGGATTCATCAAATAAGACGGCTAGGAACGGGTAATTGGCGATGATTCCGCGGCCTGGCCATCGTCAGCACCGCGAGGAGTCATGACGCTTCGCCTCCGAAAGGGGTGGCCGATGAGTGGTGTACGGGTGCTCGTGGGGACGCGCAAGGGCGCGTTCGTGCTGAGCTCGGACGGCAGACGTGAAAAATGGGACGTCAGCGGGCCGCACTTCGCCGGCTGGGAGATCTACCACCTCAAGGGATCACCCGTCGACCAGGACCGGCTGTACGCCTCGCAAACCAGCGGCTGGTTCGGCCAGGTGATCCAGCGCTCTGACGACGGCGGCGTGACCTGGGAGCCGGTCGGCAACGACTTCAGCTACTCCGGCGAACCCGGTACGCACCAGTGGTACGACGGCACGCCGCACCCGTGGGAGTTCGCCCGGGTCTGGCATCTGGAGCCGTCGCTGGACGATCCGGACACCGTCTACGCCGGGGTGGAGGACGCCGGGCTGTTCCGGTCGACCGACGGCGGGAAGCACTGGCAGGAACTGCCCGGGCTCCGCGGCCACCCGTCGGGGCCGTCGTGGCAGCCGGGGGCCGGCGGGATGTGCCTGCACACGATCATCCTGGACCCGTCCAGGACCGGGCGGATCTTCGCGGCCATCTCGGCCGCGGGCGCGTTCCGGTCCGATGACGCGGGCGAGACCTGGCAGCCGGTGAACCGCGGCCTGCACTCGGAAGGGATCCCCGATTCCGGTGCCGAGGTCGGCCATTGCGTGCACCGCCTGGCGATGCATCCCTCGCGCCCGTCCGTGCTGTACATGCAGAAGCACTGGGACGTGATGCGCAGTGACGACGCGGGCGAGACCTGGCACGAGGTCAGCGGCGACCTGCCGACCGACTTCGGGTTCCCCATCGACGTGCACGCGCACGAGCCGGAGACCGTCTACGTGGTGCCGATCACCAGCGACTCGTACCATTTCCCGCCGGAGGGAAAGCTGCGCGTCTACCGCAGCCGCACCGGCGGGGACGAGTGGGAGCCGCTCACCAAGGGCCTGCCACAGGAGAACTGCTACGTGAACGTGCTCCGCGACGCGATGGCCGTCGACTCCCTCGATTCCTGCGGGATCTACTTCGGCACCACCGGCGGGCAGGTGTACGCCTCGGCCGACGCCGGGGACAGCTGGGCGCCGATCGTCCGCGACCTGCCCGCCGTGCTGTCCGTGGAAGTGCAGACACTGCCTTGACCGGGGATGCTGACGTGATCCGGGTCGCGCTGCCCGCGCACCTGCGGACGCTGGCCCGCGTCCACGGCGAGGTACAGCTCCAGGTCACGGGCCAGGTCACGCAGTGCGCGGTGCTCGACGCGCTGGAGGCCAGGTACCCGATGCTGCGGGGTACCATCCGCGACCAGCGGACCGGGAAGCGGCGGGCGTTCATCAGGTTCTTCGCCTGCGAGCAGGACCTGTCGCACGAGCAGCCGGACGCCCCGCTGCCCGAGGCCGTCGCCGCCGGAGCCGAACCGTACCTGATCGTCGGCGCGATGGCGGGCGGCTAGACCCCGCCCGGACGGGTCACCGTCGTTCCTGCAGCCGGAGCCGCGCCGCCCGGACCTCCCGGGCGGCTGCGCCCAGGCACCCGGTGCCGTCGATCCGGCGGGCCCCGTCCGGCGCGTCCCGCGGGGGCCCCTCGCCCACCGCCGTGA
>Ga0335069_10016728_pt1 | contig 10229 bp, 8 predicted proteins | sample Lox_Sample_11_FD_206714 | JGI IMG/M metagenome (GOLD analysis project Ga0335069, IMG submission 206714) | Soil microbial communities from Loxahatchee National Wildlife Refuge, Florida, United States - Lox_Sample_1.1 | ecosystem: Environmental > Terrestrial > Soil > Wetlands | place: USA: Florida...
TCTCAATCCTCAGTCGAAGGCCTGGGGGGCTTGGGTGGTCATCGCTGGGCTCGTAGTCGTTTTGGTTGTCGCACTGTTCGCCATCAGCCGCTGGACGGATACCAAAGACGTCACTGCGGTTATCGGATCAGTCACGGGCGTCGTAGGGACTTTAGCAGGGGCTTACTTCGGTGTACACGCAGGGCAGGCCGGTCGCGATCGCGCAGAAGCGCAGAAGGACGACGCTCAGCAGAAGTTGACGAGATTAGCTGCCGCTGTTGATCCCAACGTGGCGGCGCGAGTCATGAACTTGAACTGATGGGCTACGGGCGTCACTGAAATTCCAATGTACATACGGCTCAACCCCGTGAAAGTGGCGACTCACGCGTAGATCACGATTCGGGTTGACCGGCGACGAATCTGTCTTCATCTGGAGACACCACAAGTCCGCGGTTTGATAGACATCGCCCAGCCTTTCTTGGTGAGCATTTCGGGGCACGATTTCAATTTCCAATGATCACACTTGCTCGATTCGGCCGGCAGTTTTCAAGGAAGGGGAGAGCTCACGATGAAGAGAGTATGCCTTGCGCTACTTGTACTTGCACTCTGCGTTGTTTCGGGAAATGCACAGTATTGCGCTAGCGTCGACTACGGAAGTGACAAAGCCTGCTCATTGACTGGGGTCAACGGAAACTGCACCATCATTGTCGACCGCATGCGCGCTGCCACGCCTCCCACCATCTACGTCCGCCGCGGAAGCGTCGTGACCTTGAAGGTCATCAATCCTTCACTCCTGGAGAAGCTCGAACTCGACGAGACCTCGATCAATACTCAAATCCCGATTGATTCGATACAGGCTCTCGCACCCTTGCTGACCCAGTTGGGGCAGTTCACGTTGGGCCTTCCCCAGACGACTAACACCCTGGTCACGGAGAGCGTAGGGCCATTTAAGCCGTTGACTCCCCCCTACTCGAAATCTTTCGGTGAGATCGCGGGAGAACAAAATGCGCTTGCAGGTTCCATTTACGCTCATACGAAGATCGAAAAGCCGACGCTCGATCATCTGCTGGACGCGCTAATGACCTTGCGCGCACTTCTGGTTCCTCCACTGGACGGCTGCAACGCAACGTCTGACTGGAGCGTCGCAATCAAGAAACTTCCCAACGCAGCGGCCGAACTCACGACTGTGCACGACAACATTCAAAACTTGGTCGGTGATCCGAGCATCGCGGCGGGTGGCGCCGGCGACGGTTTGGATGCCGACTCCAAACTACTGGCCTCAATTCAAGCGGACATTGACATTTTTGCGACCGGCATGACCGCAGCGCAGAAGGAATTCGATGATCAGCTCGGAGACCTGAAAGCATCGATAGTCAATCTCCGAAAAAAACTAGAAGATGAACAGAAGAAGCGGCGCCCGGATGCCAAGCTGATCGCGGCGCTAAACGACCAGATTACAAGCAAGCAGAACCAAATTCAGGCAAATAAGGCCGATGCCAGCAAGATTGAAGCCGGTTGGGAGGCGCAGCTGGATCAATTGAAGTCTAGTCAAGCCACCCTGGCCGACAAGTTGACGAAGGCTCAGACGCTCGTAAAGACGGTCCTGTTCCCGGCGGAGATCAAACTCCAGACTCTGACGTCCGCAATAAAAGCGCCGGCTGCCTTTGCGGGTCCGTTCACAGTCACCGACCTGCTCCCCAGGGACAAGAATGATCAACAAGAAGTCTTCACTTTGAACGCAGTCAACTATCTAACTGACCCGCTGAGAGTATTCATTGCTTCTGCAGCGACCGATCCGTACAGCCAGGCGTTAGCGGACTCGATCGTTGCGACAGCGCCGACGAAGACCGCTGTGATGCAAGCGACTATCCAGTATGTCACTCAGCCCGAGATGGAAGTGACCGCCGGCGTCCTCGTGCCATTTCTGCCTTACAAGAGTTATACGGCGACAGCGCAAAGCGCGGGCTCGGCAACTCTCGTAGCCCAGGAGACCGACACGTTCACCATCGTTCCATCTGTCAACTTGAATTTCCGGTTTGGAAACGACAAGTTTGCCGGCAATAATCGTTATGGGTGGTTCGGAACCGTAGCTGTAGGCTATAACCCAGCGACGACAATGGTGGAGTTCGGAGTCGGCCCGAGTCTCGCTCTAAAGTCGATGGTTTTCAGCTTGCTCGCCGATATCGGCCGCGACACCTCACTAGCCGACGGATTCACAAAGAATCAGCCGTTGCCAGGCGCTGCGAGCGCTCCGGCGACAAACGGAGTATGGTCCGTCAAGCCTGCGTTTGGATTCTCAATCCGCCTTCCGTTCAACAGCGGCAGCGGTCATTGAGGCTGAGTGCATTCCCGGCCACGGTGAACATCACGGCATCGGCAAGCGGCACGGGCGCTGAGCCCAGTCTGCGATGCTCATGTGTGGTGAGGAGAGTTCGCGACGAGCCTAGTACATTTGATCATTTGATCTATGTTTTCGCCAGCTGATGCTCGGCCGGACCAGAGTTCGTTGGTTCGTTGCAACCAAACGCAGAATTGAGTGTTCGAGGAATCGCTAGAACGCCTCTTGATCGGAGCTAGTTCAAATGCACGATTCGTTATGGAACCCGTACGCATTGTAGAAGCTCACCGCCGGGTTCTGCCGGACCGCGTCGAAATATCTCAGACCTATCTCACTCGGCACGCCAGTCTTCGTGAGCTGTTCCTGGAATTTAATGGCGGCCAGTGCCGGTACTTCAGCGATTGGTGCACAGATGATTCTGCAGCCGAGCCCCAGTGCAAGACCAGCCAAGCCTCCAAAGTCCCCTAGGACGGCTCGCCTTGTGGAGCCGCCGAAACAAGAATGCACAGTGACGATACGCCGTTCCGCAATCTCAACCCAGCGCTCAAACGAAATGGCGCGCCCTGACCCTCCCACAATCCTTGGGATGCCAGATGCGCTTTCGGTACCATGACCTGCCACAATGCCAACCGATTTCGGGTTCGGCGTTCGGCGAGAAGCGCTGATCATTCGAGTGAGCGGCTCGAGGTCTCGGGCATCGGTTGTTTCAAATGCGGATGCGGGCCAAATGCGTGCCGCTCGACCCGCCTCCTGCAGGACCCATGGGATGCTCGGGATTAGCGAAACTACGGTGTTTTCTTCAAGACGCATCATTAAATTCTGCCAAGGCAGACCTGCGAGCTCAGGCTCTAGTGCGAGCATTAACCAATGCGGTTTTCGCGGAGGGTCGGGAATCATCGCTCTGATGCTCTCAGCCAAGGTTCGAAGCGGACTAGGCCAATAGACATCGGAGATGACGGATAGATTGATTAGTTGTTCCCGAAAACGAGTCAGTGCCTCTACTACTTGAGGGATGTGAACAATCCGCTGCCGTCGGTCAGCAAAACGCGAGAGCGCGAGTACGCTGAAATGTTCCTTCCTTTCACCAATTGACACCACAGATACGATATCTGGCGCGCCGAGGCTGGATCCGCTTAGTTTGGTGAGGGTGCGTAGGAAGTCCGGCTTCTCCAGTTCACGAGGACCGCGGGCAACGGCAAACTGTGAGTCATCTGTAATTTCGCGGACATCCGTTTCACGAAGCTTCCCATAGAAACGAAGCGCGAAGAGTCGTTTTGCAGACTCCGGGACTGCACGGATAATCGATTGCCCCATTCCCACCAACGTCTCATGGATTACAGACAACTCTCCCCAACTCCACTCCTCTCGGAGCATTGAAGGGACGAGTACATTCCGCAAGGATGTTTGCCATGATCGGTGCGTCGTGAGATCCAAACCGAACGGAGCCATCCACACTACTTGCCTGACAGCGCTGATAAAGCAGCGCACGTCATCTTTCCTTAACGGAAATCCAGTCAACAATTTTGACGCGCTTTGCACTTTTCCGTAGCGGAGGTTCAACCGGAAGGCGCTCCGCAAGGTCGGCTCGGCTATTGTTCCGCCTTCTTCGTGAGTTCTGACAATATTCTGCAATGCTTTGAATCCCCAAGCGGCGGTATCTGATGCAAACGTCGAGCCGGGCTCAATGCTGTTCAGAACCTCAGCCCAATCCGAATCGCTCTTTTGCTCGAAGGCAAGCCTCATGACAACAAACTGATCCGCCTCGGGCTTACTGATTTCGCTCAAGTCGCTCGGCGGTACAGCTGATGCTAGGGCTTCCGTTGGCTTTCCGTTCGAACTGCTCAAAACATCTTCTGGTAGGGCAGCTACGGCCGAGCTCTTCTCACGTGGCCCTTTGATTAGAAATCTACTGTCAACCTCAAGCCCGGCCTCCCGAATCGCGCGTCCCAAATGCGTACCTAGAGTCTTGAAATCTGGTTCCGAAATCAGCTCTTTCGGAATTACCCGCAGCAGATAATGTGCCAAATAGGCAGCCTTCAGATGGTTCCCTGCATGCCTGGCAGCTACTGCAGCGGCTCGCAACGCAAACATCTCGTCCCGCACCGTATTGTCAGAACGCGACAGAACGTTCCTCGCGGTCAGTCTTTCTTGACCAATGCGCACAGCCCGACCGAGCTTCCAGGCCGAGATGGCCAACTCGGCACTGCGGTCCAAGAGCCGTACTTCCTGAACATTCAGGGCATTCAGCGCGTTTCGTCGAATGGCTGAATCCACGACGAACTGGGCTCGGAACAGCACGCGGATTGCGTGCCGGACCAATTCGAAGGATGAATACGGAAAAAACGCCTGGACCTTCAAATCGAGCCTTAAGCCCTTGCCAGGCTTCCAGTCCGGATCGGCATGTCTAAGATGTCTCACTAGGTGCCTGACGTAATCCGCTGCCTGCGAAATTGTCATTGGGCCGTGGCGTCCGAGAACGCGCTGAATCGCATCGGACGCCAACACCCGAACCATGGCGCACCCGCGCTCGCTCCCGGGTACTGGCGTTAGGCGCTGGTGGAGAGCGTAATCTGCGGCGTGAGCAAGGGCCTCAAGAGCTTCGCCTGAAACACCTGGGATTTCTGATCGGGTGAGAATTCCAGCAGTCATTAACAGTAGGGACCACGTGTAAGTCTCATTCAAACTCGCAGGTCGCGAAAGTGCGTCTGCGATGAGGCCTATGATTTGATTCGGTTCGCCAACCTTTGTGGCATCAAATCCGGCGGGGCGAAACAAAGCGCGCCAAACCCGGTAGTCGAAACGATGACCAAACTGCTCGTCATAACGAATCCACAGCTCTTCGAAATCGGCCCCTGCCCGCATCTCTGCTTTCCAGGATCGATCGATCTCCCCAAGCGTCGGAAAGCTGTGGACCTTGGGTCGATCCGAAGACTTGGGAGACGAGTCTTGAGCCATTTTGTTCTCTGACGTCACGATTTCTCGATCGTGACCGTTGCTCGAAGCAATTGTGAATTGAGTGCATCCGGAAAACGATCCGTTGGAAACGCAGCCGTGAGGCGTACTTCGCTGTGCCTTCCGTCAATGTCATCGACGCTTATTCGCAGCGTTCCATGTCGATCCTGCCCGGCAATGCGCTCGACAGAGGCTAACAACGAAGACGGTTCCTTTTCACTGAGGGGTACAAACTTTACGATGCTACCTGCCCAGGGCGTTCTTTGTCTGAGCGTCATTGCATCGATCTTTTCCGACAGGAGGATCTGTTTTCCCAATCCACTCTGGCCGTAGCGCAAATCCGTCGCCTCCTCCGCAGCGTGGTCACCCAAGACTAGGGACCATGCCGGCTGCAGAGGTTGGAAGGCCTCCCACACGGCACTTAGCAAATCGATGCTACTCCCGGGTCCTGGATAGTCTGGGCTGACGCTCGACTTGGAATCATAAGACGAGTGCACTTCGGACGCTGCTACCTCGAATCCCCACTCCGCGTACATCTGCTTTAAATCTGAAAACTCCTTCGAGCAGCGCGCGCAGACTTCAAGATGCAGGTCGGCCAACTTTTTTTCATCTGCAGGGAGCGTGCCGCTCAACAGGCACTCTATCTCGGAATCGTCCAAGTGAAATATAAATGAAGTGGTCTTCATGGTTTGCGCTCCTTTCGAAGTACATCTTGTGCCACTCTTGCCATCTTCCTGGCCTTCGTCAACCTATTGGAGATCGTAGCCACGGTACAGCTATGCAAGAGCGCCAATTCCTCCCGCGAACGATCCTCGAGATAAAACTGAATTAAGATTTTGCGGAACGTGTCGGGGAGTGTTGCCAATATGCGATCGGCTTCTTCTCTATTTAGCGCTTGATCCGCGGTACCCTGCGGATCCTGTTCATTCTCATTCAGAGATATGTATCGTTGAGGCATCCATTTACGCAGCGAATCGATCATTACTAATCGAGAGCTGCGGAGGGTATAAGCCACGAGGCCGCAGGGTTGCTCTATAAGCCAATGCGTCCACCCCCTGTCTTTAGATGCAGGGTCAATAAGCGCAGACCACGCCTCTTGTGTCATATCGTCAGCTAGTTCCGGACAAAGCCGTTTCGCCGTTGAATGGATGCGGTGTCTGAATATACCTTCCAGCGTGGACGCCGCATCTTCACATCTAACGAGCGTCTTCCGGGTGTCCTCCAATGTTAGTTCACTTTCAGGGGGGGCCGGCATACTGCTAAAGCTTACGAGCCTTGCCGTTAATCTGGGTATCGAGAGCGTGTCCGCCACGAGCCGCCGCAGCAGCTCCTGAGTAGCAGGCGTCGGACGAAACAACTCCGCAGGCGTCAACTCAAGTTGGCGCATTGGGAACATCGCCGCTTTCCGCAATTCTGTCGCTGACGTACCGAAACTCATGGCAATAACCTCCTCATAATAGTCTCGCTCCCATGGGTCTTGCCTGGAAAAGGGCTCAAGGGCAAAAAGGACTCGCGCTCTAACTTCATTATTCGGTCAAAACAAGGCCCCTCGACACAGTTCCCGCCAGTCCCTCTACCGGGCACCAATACTTGTAGGGCAGCACCTCCAGCCACATAGTCGAACAATGGGTAAATGTCCTGATAGTGCGTTGCCACGCCGCATATTGGCTGCGCCGGCATGGTCCGGGTGCCCGGTGCCAATTCGAGAGACAGTGTCCACAACCTCGAGCAGGGCCGTCGCGCTCTCGAAGTTGTGCGGGGACAGCGTAAACCTGACCAATTACGCCAAATTGCAGCGCCGAGTTGGCTCTGACCAGGCTCTTGTAGGCGGCGAAGCGATCATTGCCAAAAAGAAAAGGCCCCCGGGAATTGTACCCGGGGGCCTAGTGTGGCAAACTGTCCAGTCGGTTGGCCGAGGTTGGTTAACGGTCGGCTCCGAAGTCGGGGCTTCCCGTGTCGGCCGTATCCTCACCCGCGTTTCCTTGCTCGTGGGAAGGGCCATCGTCGTAGTCACCACCGCCGAAGATGTCACTAAGCAGCGACATTCTCTCTCTCCTTTCTGGCTCCAAGCTCCGAGCCGTCCTCAGTCACTTGCGTACTCGATGTGATAGTCCAAGCGCTTATTGCTTCTTGATCCGTGCTTGAGTCTGATCCACTTTTGCAGAAAAGATCCCCGGGGCTTTAAGCCCCGGGGATGTATCGAATGGGACAGGATTCGAGTTTAGAAACCGAAATCGTCGGAAGAGGACCAAGGGAGCTCGCAGACAATTCGCGGCTCTATACTTTCCCCATCCCACCCCAGAAAACCGCCTTCGTCGGGGATCACCTTAAACCGCATAGCTACCCCCAGAGACCGAAGCCGGTGCTGAGGGCCTCCTCGACGACATCGACATGGATGTCGACCGCTTCCTGAATTGCAGATTTGTTTTTCACTCAATTCCTCCTTCGAGTCCCCAGTTGGGCCTCATCCATATACTCGTAACGAGGAGGAGAAAGTTCACTGCAAATGATCATTCGCTGGTCGTCGACCCAAGATTCAAGCGGACCGAAGTGGGATGCTTGCGGAACGGATCATGTATCTATCGTGTGCAGAAGTGGGATTTGGAGCAAGACCACCGATGGCACTTTTGCGGTTACTATGCCCGCTCCGAGCAAATAGGGAATCGCCGGCTCGCACGCTGGCCGAAGTTGTCGTTCTGGTTAACAGGGTCACAGCTAGACAGCGGATCGTTGAACGGGCTCACACGGCCACGCTAGATCCGCGTTTGTCAGTTGCAATTTTTCGAGGGTCGGTTTGCAATCCAGTCTAAAATATCGACGGAAAATGCAATCCAGTCTAAGAAAGCGACGACCGCAGTCTCAAATATCGCCACCTAAAACGGTCGAAAACCGCGTCTCAGTCTAAATTAGCGATGTTTCTTACAGTCTTCTTCTTCTTCTTCTTCTTCTGCTGCTTCTTCTGCTGCCGCTGCTGTGGTGGCAACAAAGTCTGCCGCTTACTAGAAGGCAACTTCCAGGTTGACGGTCATCCTCCCGTGGGCTGTCTTTCATGGTCAGTTCCCACTTCGTTCTGCGAGGTGACTGTGCCCGCGCTGTCAAGAAGATTTGAAATCGCGGCTACGAAATAAGCGAATCACAACGAATGCGACAAGAAAAATCGCGATCAATCCGCACTCGAAGACTGGGATGAACAAATAGGCCGCCCCTGCGATCATCTCAGCTTCTTCGTTCGACACAAGAGGGACAAGAACGCTAATGATAAAGACCAAAATGAACGGCGCGAGAATGACGTATCTCTCGAGAGATGGATTTTGGGGGATCCGGATCATTCCCAAGATGAGAAATGGGAACGAGTAGCAACAGATGCAGATGCAGACCCACACAGGGTGTCCATGCACCAACAACGACCGTAGGTCATTTGCTACCAATAGTACTGAGAGTATCCAGATCAGAATCGTGGCACGCTTCATAATCTCGGTCGATTGCCGCCAAGGCCCCACTACGGCCCAAGTCTTTCACATCCGAGCTGATCCGTTGGTTACATAAAAGGAAGTAACCGCTAGTTGTGGAATGTTGCCACTACGGAAGTTATCACCAATGGTGCAGTTGCCTTGGGGGGATCAGAGTCTAGTGGAATGGGTTGCAATTCTGATCATGGTGGACGATGATCGCGCCAATTGCAGCGACCAGAGCACAGAGGCTGACGTAGGTCCAACGTCGTAACGACGACACCATGACTTCGGCTGTGTAGCCCTCCTTGTCGATGACACCATCCGAGTTGGCGAAGTCGGACCGGAAGAATTTCTTTGCGGTCGCGCATCGTACGGCACCGACCAGGCCACCAACCAACACGAATCATCCCGACGATATGAACATGCCAGTTCAAGTGTAGCGGTCGGGTCGTCGCCAATCGGAAGTTGCTGTTCGTTCGGCAGGCCGGCGCTGATTACGGGTGCTGGCTTGCGTGGACAACGTGAACGCCGGCGTGTCCGGGGGCGAGGCCTTGCACGGAGCCGCCGTACCGGGACGCGATCTCGTGGAAGCCGATGTCTTCGATGGCACGGAAGCCGTGCGCACGAAGAAGGGCGGCCATGCCGTCGGGGTCGAAGCGGCTGGCTGATGGTTCCCCCATTTTCCGGAGCTGTTCGGCGCGGGCCATTTCGATTTGCCTTAGTTCTCCAGAGAAGGCCTCGGGGGGCTGCATGTAGTCGAAGACGACCTCGGAGTCGGGGATGGACGCGATGGAGACGAGAGTGCGGGCGATGGCGTTCTCTGTGAGATAGGGCACGACGCCGAGCCAGGAGAAGAATGCGGGGGCGTTCGGGTGGAAGCCTGCGGCTGCGAGTTTCTCTCCCAGGTCCTCACGCTCGAAATCGATGGCTACGAAGACGAGCCAAGGCGGCAGTGGGATGTGAGCTTCGGCGAGGCGCCGGCGTTTCGCTGCCTGCGTGGCGGGGTGGTCCGCCTCATAGACAAGGATGTGTGCGCCGTGGGGATTGCGCAGAGCGAAGGTGTCGAGGCCGGCGCCGAGGAGGACGATCTGGCGGATGCCTTTGGCGATGGCTTTTGCGAGAGCGTCCTCGGCGATGCGGCTGCGCGCGGCGGTGAGAAGACGTCCGATGCTGGCCGTGGGGTATGCGGTCGCGAATTGAAGTATGTCCTTTTCGTCTTCACCAAGAATCTTCAGGGCGAATGGATCGTCGAGGATTGCGCCATGGTCGAGCAACTGATGAGCGGCTCGTTGGCGGGCGACTATCAGGGCGGTGCGGCTGGGTTCATCGGGTTTCATCTTCGAGGTCTCCGTGTTGAGTTTTCGTTGCGATGGATTGCAGAGGGGCGGGACTGTTGACCAGAATTCGCGTCTGAGTGAATCACGGTGAGGGGAATCAGGAGAGAGGCCAGGTGGCCATTATGGCGGCTGAGGCGGGAGAAGACCAGGGGGTGTAGCTTAGGGGTGTCG
>Ga0335069_10016729_pt1 | contig 10228 bp, 7 predicted proteins | sample Lox_Sample_11_FD_206714 | JGI IMG/M metagenome (GOLD analysis project Ga0335069, IMG submission 206714) | Soil microbial communities from Loxahatchee National Wildlife Refuge, Florida, United States - Lox_Sample_1.1 | ecosystem: Environmental > Terrestrial > Soil > Wetlands | place: USA: Florida...
TTCCGCACCGGAAACTTACGCTCTTCCAGGACCTGCAGCATCACTTCACCGACCGCGCCGGTCGCGCCGGCCACGGCCACGACGTACCCATCCTTGCGCATTATGCCACCTTTCACCCGGAATCCGGGTACTTCACCGCTGCGCGCGGTGCCCCTCCCCGGTTCTTATACGACCTGCCTGGACACAGAGCAGGAGACAAAGGACACGTTAAGCCTCTCCATTCGTGATACACCTGCGAAGCAAGAACGGAGACCTAGTGTCCCCGCTCACCCTGAGCCTGTCGAAGGGTGAGCGGGGAGAAAAAGTCTTAGTTCTTCCTTGCGCCGTTCGGCCGGCGCGCAACCACCTTGTTGATCGCGTTCAGGTACGACCGGACACTAGCCTCGATGATGTCCGTGGAGCTGCCGCGTCCGGTGACCCGCTCGCCCTCGATCTCGACGACCGTCGCCACCTCGCCCAGGGCGTCTTTGCCGGCCGTGATGGCGCGGATTTTGTACTCGAGGAGCTTGCCGGAAATCTTGGTGATCAGGTCAATGGCGCGATACGCCGCATCCACCGGCCCGTCGCCCACGCCAGATTCTTGGAACGTGTCGTCCTGCATCCGGAGCCGCACGGTGGCGGTCGGGATCAGGTTCGTGCCGCTCGTGAACTGCAAGTGCTCCAGCGTGTAGCCCTGACTGGTCGCGAGCAACTCGTCTTCGACCAAGGCGAGCAGGTCTTCGTCGAACACTTCCTTCTTCCGGTCGCAGAGGTCTTTGAACCGGCCGAAGGCTTTGTTGAGATCCTCTTCGGTGAGCTCGACGCCGAGCTCTTCGAGTCGCTTCTTAAAGGCGTGCCGGCCGGAGTGCTTGCCCAGGACGAGCTGACTCCGCGGCACGCCGACAGACTCCGGCGTCATGATTTCGTAGGTCAGTGGGGTCTGGAGGATGCCGTGCTGGTGAATACCGGCCTCGTGCGCGAAGGCGTTGGCCCCCACGATGGCCTTGTGGGGCTGCACGCTCACCCCGGTGATGGACTGGAGGAGCTTGGAGGTCCGATAGATCTCCTCTGTCTTGATGTTTGTGTCGAATTTCAGGAAATCCCTGCGCGTGCGCAGCGCCATGACGATTTCCTCGAGCGAGGCGTTGCCGGCCCGCTCGCCGATCCCGTTGATCGTGCATTCGATCTGCCGCGCCCCGGACCGAATCGCTTCCAGCGAGTTGGCGACGCCGAGGCCCAGGTCGTTGTGGCAGTGCGCGCTCACCACCACCCGCTCGATCCCGGGCACGCGATCCATCAGGCCCTTGATGCGTTCGCCGAACTCCCAAGGCAGGCCGTAGCCCACCGTGTCGGGAATGTTGATCGTGGTCGCCCCGGCCTTGATCACCGCCTCCACGACTTTGCAGAGGAAATCCTGGTCGGTACGATGGGCGTCCTCAGGAGAGAACTCGACATCCTCCGTATGTTTCTTCGCCCGCGTGACCGCGGCGACCGAGGCTGCCAACACTTCTTCTTGTGTGGACTTCAACTTGTACTTGATGTGTATCTCGGAAGTGGCTATGAACGTGTGGATACGAGGTCTCCGTGATTCTTTAACCGCTTCCCAGGCGCGGTCAATGTCAATGTCCTTGGCGCGGCACAGACCTGCGATGATCGGGCCGTCCTTGAGCGCCCGGGCGATCGTCCGGACCGCCTCGAAATCGTCTTCCGAAGAAATCGGGAACCCCGCTTCGAGCACATCCACGCCGAGTCGGGCGAGCTGTTTGGCCAGCTCGACCTTCTCTTTGGTGTTCATGCTGCAGCCGGGCGACTGCTCGCCGTCTCGGAGTGTCGTGTCGAAAATAATGATCCGCTCTGCCATGGTATCCCCTCCCGCGCCGGCTACTTGCCGGGCGCGTGCTGTTCGATCGGTTCCGTGTGCCGCCGCCGTAGGGCCGGAAGCATCCGGATCGGGCCCGACGCGGCATATGCCAGAAAGCCCAGGAACAAGAAAAACGTGGGATGCGAAGCCACCACCACGAGCACCAGCAGCAGGGTGGTCAGCAAGGTGGCCGGGCGCCGCTTCTTCACGTCGAGTCCCTTCAGGCTCCGGTATCGGAGCCGGCTCACCATGAGGAAGCCGAGCGCGTACATCCCAAGCAGGACTCCGGCGGCCGTCGCTTCGGGCGGGAGCAGCTCCCGACCGTACACGACAACCGCCGAGGACTCCTTCATGAACAGCACAAACGTCGCCACGACCGCGGCTGCGGCCGGAATCGGCAGCCCCACAAAGTACCGCTTATCGGTGAGGTGCGTTTGCACATTGAACCGCGCTAGCCGGAACGCCCCACAGGCCGCGAAGGCGAACGCGGCCAGGGCGCCGATCCACCCGAACGGCTTGAGCGCCATCACGTAGGCCATGAGGCCCGGGGCCACGCCGAACGACACCAGGTCGGCCAACGAGTCGAGCTGGATGCCGAGCTCGCTGGTCGCGCCGGTCATCCGGGCCACTCCGCCATCGAGCGTGTCGAAGACCTGCGCCAGCATGATCGCCAGGGCCGCCGTCCGGTAATCGTCGTTGTAGATCGCGATCAGGGCGTAGAATCCGCAAAAGAGATTGCCCAGCGTGAGGCTGCTCGGTAAGAGGTACACGCCCCGCCGCATGCGCCGCCGGATCTTTTGCCGTCCCTCGTTCATGGAATCACCCCCAGGATCGTGCTCCCCCCCGTCACCGACTGCCCCCGCCGCACGCGCAGCACCGCGCTGGCCGGCAGGATACAATCCACGCGCGATCCGAAGCGGATCAGGCCGATACGGTCGCCCGCCGCGACTTTCTGCCCTTGCTCAACGCGGCAGACGATCCGGCGTGCGATCAACCCGGCGATCAGCTTCACCCAGACATCGCCGTCCGGCGAGGCGAACCGGATCAGCGTTTGTTCGTTCTCGTGCGATGCCGCTTCGTCCCAGGCGGCCATGAATCGCCCGGGCGTGTGCGCCACTTCGTGCACCAGCCCCGTCAGAGGGGCCCGGTTGACATGGACGTCAAACACCGACAGGAAGATGCTGATCCGGACGAGCGGCTCGCCGAAGGCGCCGTTCCAATCGGGGAACGGCTTGATCGCGACCACCCTTCCGTCGGCCGGGGCCAGGACCAGTCGCTCGCCGGCCGGGATCGCCCGCTCCGGGTCCCGGAAAAAATACACGCAGAAGGCACCAAGGAGCAAGCAAACAGTGCCGGTCCAAGGAAAACGGAGCGCGAAGAATATCGCGCTGAGCGCGAGCGGCGGGACAATGAAGCGAGCCCCGTCCCGCTCGACCGGAAACCGCCGCCCTGCCCCCGGTGGGGCTTCTCTCAGTACTGACATCCAACAATCCGATAACGCATTGCGGTGTTACACCTTCCGCTTTGCGTTGATCTGCCCTTCGATCAGGTCCGGCAATTTCGCCAGCGCCTCGGGGATCCGACTAGGGTCCTTGCCCCCCGCCTCGGCCAGATCCGGACGGCCGCCGCCCCCACCCCCGGTGATCTTCGCCAACTCGCGCGCGAGATTCCCGGCGTGGACTTGGCCGAGGAGGTCCTTAGTCACCATGGTAATCCAGGCGGCCTTCCCGTCGTGCGCTGATGCCAAGACCACGACACCCTGCTGCAGGCGGTCGCGGAGCTTGTCACCCAGCTCGCGCATGGCCTTGGGATCCGCCGCGGCGACCACGCCGCCGACCACCGCGACGCCCGCGACGTCGCGCCGCCCCGCAAGCAATTGCTCCAGCGTGCCGCCCAGCATTTGCCCCTGCAGACGCTGCAGCTCGCGCTCCATCTCACGCGCGGCTTCGGTCAGCTTTTCGATCTTCTCGGCCAGCTCGAGCGGCCGGACCTTGATCCGCGCGGCGGCGTCGTTCAGCACGTGCTCTTCCTTCTTGATGTGCTGGAACGCGCCCGGCCCGGTGACCGCCTCGATCCGCCGCACGCCGGACGCGACACCGCCCTGGCTAACGATCTTGAAGAGGCCGATCTCGCCGGTGGCCGCCACGTGCGTTCCGCCGCACAGCTCTTTGCTGAAACCGGGCACGCTGACGACCCGGACCTGCTCGCCGTATTTCTCGCCGAAGAGCGCCATCGCGCCCGATCCCAGCGCCTCGTCCAGTGCCATCACCTGAGTGGACACGCCGGCATTGCGCCAGACCTCGGCATTGACGGCTTCTTCGATTCGGTCGATGTCGTGCGGCGTCAGCGGGCTCCAGTGCGTGAAATCGAAGCGCAGCCGGTCCGGTGCAACCAGAGAGCCCGCCTGCTTCACGTGGTCCCCCAGCGTTTGCCGCAAGGCCGCGTGCAAGAGATGCGTCGCCGTGTGGTTCTTGGCCGTGATTCGGCGCCGCGCCTCGTCCACTGCCGCCTGGACAGCCATCCCCTTCCGCAGCGTCCCACGGCGGACCATCACCCGGTGCAGGACCAACCCGGGCACGGGCCGCGTCACGTCCCGCACCTCCACCGACACGCCGTCCGCGGTGATATGTCCGCTGTCTCCCACCTGGCCGCCCGCCGCCGGATAGAAGGGCGTGCGGTTCAGCACGACGTCGCCTTCCTGGCCTTCGACGAGCGACTCGATCGGCTGTTGCCCGTCGGCGGACAAGAGGGCTGCCACGGTCGCGTCCGCCGTCAAGGCCGTGTGCCAGAGGCCCTCGACCTGGACGGTTGCGGCCAGATCCTTGAGGTGGGTGGGGACTTCTTGCTCGCCCGAGCCGACCCAGGACTCGCGGGCGCGCGTCCGCTGCTCCGCCATCGCCGCCTCGAAGCCGACCTCGTCCAGCGTGAGCCGGTTGTCCGTGGCGATGTCGCGGAGCAGGTCGAGCGGGAACCCGTAGGTGTCGTACAACCGGAATATCGCGTCCCCGGGAATCTGGCTCGATTCTTTGTCCCGGGCGTCCGCGATGAGATCGTCCACCAACTTCATCCCGACCTTCAGTGTGTGACCGAAGCGCTCTTCTTCGGCAAGCGTCACGCGGGCAATGTAATCCCGTTGTTCCGCCAATTCCGAATAGGCCCCCTGCATCAGGTCAATGACCGTGCCGGTGACCTTGGCCAGGAACGGGCCGTCCTGGCCGAGCAGCACGCCGTGGCGCAGACCGCGCCGCATGATCCGGCGGAGCACGTAGCCGCGCCCCTCGTTGCTGGGCAGGACGCCGTCACCCACCAAGAAGGCGGTCGCCCGCGCGTGATCGGCGATCACGCGCATGGACACGTCCGCCGCCGGATCGCTGCCGTAGCGTTTGCCGCTCAACGATTCGATGCAGGCGATGATCGGCCGGATCAGATCGGTGTCGAAGTTGCTCGCCACTTTCTGCATGACCGCGGCAACCCGCTCCAGCCCAGCGCCCGTATCGATGCTCGGCCGGGGCAGCGGGGTGAGCGTGCCGGCCACGCTGCGCTCGAACTGCATGAACACCAGGTTCCAGAGCTCGAGATAGCGGTCGCAGTCGCAGCCGACCGCGCAGGTCGCCTTGCCGCAACCCCGTGCGGGGCCTTGGTCGTACACGATCTCGGAGCAGGGGCCGCAGGGGCCGGTGTCGCCCATCGACCAGAAGTTGTCCTTGGTCGAGCACAGCACGATCCGGTCGGCTGGGACGTAGCGTTTCCACAGCTCGCGCGCCTCTTCGTCGGGGCCGAGCTGCATGGTGGCGTCACCCTCGTGGATCGTGGCCCAGAGGCGCTCTTTCGGCAGGCCCAGCGTGCCGGTAAGGAACGCCCAGGCGAACTCGATGGCGGCTTCCTTGAAGTAGTCGCCGAACGAGAAATTGCCGAGCATCTCGAAAAACGTGTGGTGGCGCGCGGTGCGCCCGACGTTCTCCAGGTCGTTGTGTTTGCCGCCGGCGCGCACGCATTTCTGCGAGGTGACGGCGCGGCGGTAGGGCCGCTTCTCCGCCCCCGTAAACACGTCCTTGAACTGCACCATCCCGGCATTGGTGAAGAGCAACGTCGGGTCGGCTTTCGGCACCAGGGGCGAGCTGGGCACGATCGTGTGGCCGCGCTCGGCGAAGAAATCCAGGAAAGCGCCGCGAATCGCGTTCCCGGCAATCGGATGGTCTGCCACAGGTTACTCCACGTCGTCTCCGCCGAAATGCCGGCGGCAGAGCGTCACGATGATTTCGGCGCTGAAGCCCTTCCGTTCCAGGAAGCCTGCCAGGCGCCGTCGGGCGACCGGGCGGGGCAGGCCCGCGAGGGAGGGAACTTTTCGCCGGGCGGCGTCCGCAGCCGCCTCGCGCGGATCGCGGGCCTGGAGCAGTTCCTCCAGCGCCTCCGCGATCACCGCGTCCGGTAGCCCCTTGGCATTGAGCTCGCGTGCTAGCCGCGCCGGCCCGAGCCGTTGCCGGGCGCGCGTAGCGAGCCAGGCGCGGGCGAAGGCGGCATCGTCCAGGTACCGAGCCGCAGTGAGGCGCTGGATCGCTGCGGCCGTCTCGCCGGGCGCATACCCGTGGCGCGCGAGGAGGCGCCGCACTTCTTCGGTACTGCGGGAGCGAAGCGCCAGCAGGCGCACCGCCGTGTGCCAGGCATCCGGCGCGGGGCGGGTATCCGCCGCAGCGCGCCCCCTCAATAGCGGCCCATCCCGAAGCCGGTGGACTTCTCTTCCGGCTGGTCGGCGGTGGCGCGCCAGCTCGCGTCCCCGGTGGTCTCGATGCCCCGCACCTTGAGGGCGAAATCGTTGGGGCTACTACACCAGCGGAGCGCCTCGTCGTAGGTGATCAGCCCGCGGCCGTAGAGCTGCATGAGCGACTGGTCGAACGTCTGCATCCCATACTGGCTGCGTCCGGCCGAGATCACGTCGGGGAGCTTGCGTGTCTTGTCGGCGTCCACGATGTGCTCGCGAACGGTCGCCGTCGAGATGCACACCTCAACCGCCGGGACGCGGCCCTTGCCGTCGGCCCGCGGGATCAGCCGCTGCGAGATCACGCCGCGCAGCACCGCCGCCAACTGCAGCCGGATCTGCTTTTGTTGATAGGGCGGAAACACGGCTACGATCCGGTTCACCGTCTCGGTCGCATCCAGCGTGTGCAGCGTGCTCATCACCAGGTGGCCGGTCTCGGCCGCCAGCATGGCCGTCTCGATCGTCTCGAAGTCGCGCATTTCGCCCACCAGGACCACGTCGGGATCCTGGCGCAGGGCGCTGCGCAGCGCCTCGCTGAAGCTGGGGGCGTCCACCCCGACCTCGCGCTGGTTCACCAGGCACTTCTTGTCCCGGTGGAGAAATTCCACCGGGTCCTCGATGGTGAGGACGTGGGCTGTGTTGTTCGAGTTGATGTGCTCGATCATGGCCGCCAGGGTGGACGACTTGCCAGAGCCGGTCGTGCCGGTCACCAGGACCAGCCCGCGCGGTTCAAGTGCCAGCGTCTCCAGGATCGGGGGCAGGTTCAGTTCCCGGATCGTCTGGATCTTGAGCGGGATGACGCGGAGCACGATGCCGACCATGCCGCGCTGCTGGAACACGTTGACGCGGAAGCGTCCCAGGCCCGGCACGCCGTAAGCCAGGTCGGCTTCGTTGCGGTCCTTGAACTTCTCGCGCTGCTTCGCATTCATGATCGAGGCGGCCATCGCCAGCACGGCATCCTGGCCGAGGCGTGGCATCTCGAGCAGCGGGAAGAGCTTGTTGTCGATGCGGAGCACGGGCGGCATGCCCACCTTGATGTGGAGGTCGGACGCCTTGCGGTCCACGGCGATCTTGAGGAGATCCCCGAGCTCCATGTCAGGCCTCTGTGGTCTCGGCCGGCGCGGCCTGCATGCCGAGCGCGGCGCGCAGCTTACCCTCGATCTCGTCGGCCATCGCCGGGTTGTCCTGCAGGAATCGTTTGGCGTTTTCGCGCCCCTGCCCTATCCGCTCGGAGCCGTAGGCGTACCAGGCGCCGCTCTTGTCCACGATCCGGTGCTCCGCGCCCAGATCGATGAGGCTGCCCAGGCGCGAGATACCCTCGCCATAGATGATGTCAAACTCCGCCTCGCGGAACGGGGGCGCGACCTTGTTCTTGACCACCTTCACCTTGACCCGGCTGCCGACCACCTCTTCCCCATCCTTGATCGCCGAGATCCGCCGGATGTCGAGGCGCACGCTGGCGTAGAACTTGAGCGCCCGGCCGCCGGTCGTCGTCTCGGGGTTGCCGAACATGATGCCGATCTTCTCGCGCATCTGGTTGATGAAGATGACCGAGGTGCGCGATTTGCTGATCGCCGCCGTGAGCTTGCGCAAGGCCTGCGACATCAGGCGGGCCTGGAGGCCGGGCAGCGAGTCACCCATCTCGCCGTCGATCTCGGCGCGCGGCACCAGGGCCGCCACCGAGTCAATGACGACCACGTCCACCGCGCCGCTCCGCACCAGGACCTCAGTGATTTCGAGCCCCTGCTCGCCCGTGTCGGGCTGCGAGATCAGCAACTCGTCAATATTGACGCCCAGCGTCTTGGCATAGTTCGCGTCGAGGGCGTGCTCCGCGTCCACGAAGGCCGCCGCCCCACCCCGGTCCTGCGCCTCGGCGATGATGTGCAGCGCCAGGGTGGTCTTGCCGCTCGATTCCGGGCCGAAGATCTCGATCACGCGGCCGCGGGGAATGCCGCCCACGCCGAGGGCGTAGTCCAGCTCCAACGAGCCGGTCGGAATCGTCGCAACCGGCAACAGGGCGCCCGAACTCCCCAAACGCATGATGGCGCCCTTCCCGTACTGCTTCTCGATCTGGGAAACCGCAACCTCCAGGGCCTTATCCCGCTCTTTCCGATCCTCTTTGACCGGCGCCTTCTTCGTCGCGACTTCCGCCATGGCAACCCCCTATAGACCGCGGGAAATCAATAAGATGGCATGATTGAGAAAGAGTACGTAATCCGGAAGGGAAAGTCAATATAAAGCCACGCCGTCCGGCCCGCAGACGGCCACAGGCCGCCTCAGAAACGGGAGATGCGGTCTTGTCCGAACAGTCGACAGCGAGTGGGTGGAGGGAGTGAAAATAAACCGCTCACCCCGGGTCGCCCTAGGGCGAGAGCGAGGCCATCCGGGATTCTACGCTACCTCTCGACCGGAACGCGGCGCTTTCGCCAGTTCCGGCAGTACACGAGGGTCCGCTGGGCACGGGTTGCCCGTCTCCAGCCTTGCACCCAATCGCCAAGGAACCGCACCTCGACGAATCCCCACAGGAAATGTAATGATGATGTATTCCACCCTGTTAAATCGGCTTAAACATCTCGTTGAACCGGTTCTGGTTTTCTCGACGCTTGCTGGATGACAGATCGGGGGAGATTGAATCCCGTGTCAGTCCGTAAGCGTCATTGAGCATCTGGGTGAAGCGCGCCTCGACCGCTGTCTTCTCCTCGGCATTCAATCGTGCGTCAACGCCATATTTGGCCAGGATCTGCCGGAGAGAAGCCATATCCTCCTGCAGCATCACGTCCCGGGGGGTGGTGGCGAAATAGTCGTTGAGTTTTTTCGACCGAGTCGGGTCCGCGAGGATCCCCTGGATATAAGCCAGGTAGTCACGATCGAAGTTCGGGGCGTTCCGGATCAGCATGGCATTGTTGCTGTCCATCATGAAGCTGCGGACGTCGGCGTTGGCCGAGCCGATGATGATGTCATCACCGAAGACGGACACCTTGCTGTGCAGCGAGGGATTGGGACCGGTCGCGGGGGGTTGATACTCGTAATACTCGAACGCAGCCCGGCGCGCCGGATCGCCGTGCTGCTGGTAGAATTCGGTGAAGGCCTTGAGGGCATGGCGGGCGACAAGGTTGACAATGTTCAGGTCGGTGGTGCCGAAGGAGTTGGTCAGGACGGTCACGGTCACGTTGGAGCAATCGTACGTCCCGTCGACGAGTCGGCTCAATGCGTAGGTAAGGTTGGCGGCGGGATAGAAGTAGGCGTTGTGGAGGATGATCCGCTTTGGATTCCCCGGAGTCGCCGCCGTGCAGACTCCAGGGATCGCCTTGATCCATGAATCATGAATGTATTTTCCGTTCTCTGCCTCCTTCCCAGCCAGTGCCCCATAGGTTCGCTGCCGTTTTGCGGCCGGGAGATCTTTATCGAATGGCAGATTCTCCAGATAGGCGAGGACACTCCCTTGGTCCACGACCAGTCCCGGCGCCGGCTGTGCGAGGGCGGGCAAATACTCGGTGCGGTAGATTCGGGCATTCTCCTCCACGGTGCGCTGGGCGTCGGTCATCCGCTCGGTAAGATCATGAGAGTTCGTCTGCATCTCCTTGGCCACGCACTCCTCGCGCTCGCTTTTCCCTTGCCGGGATTCACAGGCG
>Ga0335069_10016730_pt1 | contig 10227 bp, 9 predicted proteins | sample Lox_Sample_11_FD_206714 | JGI IMG/M metagenome (GOLD analysis project Ga0335069, IMG submission 206714) | Soil microbial communities from Loxahatchee National Wildlife Refuge, Florida, United States - Lox_Sample_1.1 | ecosystem: Environmental > Terrestrial > Soil > Wetlands | place: USA: Florida...
GTGGCCGGCCCAATCGTTCACAAGAAAATTTGTTTGCTGGCCGCTGACCACCGATCACTGGCCACTGAATTTACAGGAGAGTTAAGCAATGGCTGACGAGACAAAAGCACCCGAACAAGCGGCGCCGAGCGAGCGTCCGCGATCCGAAGGACGCCCTGGTGGGCCCGGAGGAGATCGTCCCCGCTTTGGTGGCGGCGGACGCGGACCGGGCGGACCTCCGCGTGAAGGCGGCGGCCGCAAGTTTTTCCGGCGCAAGAAAGTCTGCAAGTTCTGCACCGAGAAAATTGAAGATATCAATTACAAGGACTACCGGTTGCTCGGGCAGTTCGTGGCCGAGAGCGGGAAGATCGTGCCGCGCCGCCTGACCGGCGTGTGCGCGCCGCACCAGCACCGTTTGTCCAGCGCCATCAAGCAGGCGCGCAATATTGCCTTGCTGCCGTTTGCCGGCAGAGCAAGCTAAAAGAGAAGCTTTCAGCTATCAGCCGTCAGCTCTCAGCTCATTCGCGCAGCTCATCTGCGCCTGGCTGAAAGCTGATAGCCGATAGCTGAAAGCCCAAAGATTGGAGCCATCATGGAAGTCATTCTCAAGGAAGATGTAGCGAAACTGGGATCGCGTGGCGACGTGGTGAAGGTCGCGGAAGGGTATGGACGCAATTTCCTTCTGCCCCGCAAGCTCGCGATTGAGGCCAATGAGGGCAACAAAGCGGTCATCACGCAGATGAAGGCCGCTGCTGTGCGGCGTTCCGCCAAAGAGAAAGCTCAGGCGGAAGAACTGTCGAAGCAGTTCGAAGGCGTGTCGCTCACGTTCACCCGCAAGTCGGGCGAGCACGATCAGCTGTTCGGGTCCGTTACTTCGTCGGATCTCGCCGATAGCCTGGTCAAGAAGGGCTTCAACGTCGATCGCCGCAAGATCCAGTTGCACGAGCCTCTGAAGACCTTGGGCGAGTTCACCGTCCCGGTGAAGCTGCATAAGGACGTCACCGCGCACTTGAAGGTCGTGATCGAGAAGGAACCGGTCACGGAGTAGGCGTCCTTTCTCGGCAGCGGTATCAGATTGTCATCCTGAACCCGGCGCAAGCCGGGTAGGAGACTTTACGGGGAGCGTCTATTCCAGTGCTGCCGGGTCTCGCTGCGAGTTCTGTTTCATAACTATTTTGTGACTGAGCGTCTGCCGGGCCTGCGGGGCTACCGGCAAAGTTCAATTGCCCCATAGTTAGGGCATTTTCCCTTCCAAAGCATGATCCGGGCGCAAAGCAGACTGTTCTGTTTTCCCCTAAATCCCTGCCCCAGAGTCACCTAGACGCTGCCAAAAATCCCTGTACCGCCTATAATTCTTGCTTACCGATGCGCTGATTCTCCGTCTATTCCTGTGCAAGCCCGGAAACGGCAAATTACGGGCAAGTAGAGGAAACGACGATACATGCCGGCCGATGTACTGGTAACACCAATTGCGGTTGGCGCGCGGGCCCGATCCTTCAGCAAGAGGGAGCGGGTGGAGAGATTCAGCAGCAATCCGGACCCCACGCGGGGCCAAATGGCTGGCTTAGATCGACAGGCTCAAGACCGTCGCATCGACGATACGATGCTCATCCGCGACGCGCAGCGAGGAAACCGCGCTGCGTTCGAGGAACTGGTCCGCCACTACGATCAAGCGGTGTTGCGCCTGGCCCTGCATCTCACCGGCACCGAGCAGGATGCGCAGGACGTATACCAGGACGCCTTCCTCAAGGCTTATAAGAACATCGGGAATTTCCGGTTCGAGTGTTCCTTCTACACCTGGATTTACAGAATTGTAACCAACCTGTGTCTCGATCACTTGCGCAAAAAGAACGTGCGCAAGGAGGACGCGCCGGTCGCAAAAGATTCCGACGGCGGGGAGTACGACCTCCTGGATCAGGTGGCCGATGGCAGGTCGGGCGCGAACCCGGAGCGCGATTTGATGCGGCGTCAACTGGGATCACGCATTGCGGGCGCTCTCGACAAGCTGACCCCGCGCGAGCGCATGGTTTTCGAGTTGAAGCATTACCACGGGCTGAAGCTGCGTACCGTGGGCGAGATTTTGCATACCACGGAAGAGACGGCGAAGAACACGCTCTTCCGCGCCACGCAGAAACTGCGGGGCGCGCTGTCGGATATGAGATAGCTGTGACCAATGAGTTGAGAGCAACTGTGCTCTGAGTCGTTAGCTAAAAAGGTGATCTATGAAGTGTGAATGGGTAAGAGAAAATATCGTGCTCCAGGTTTATGGCGAACTGGCCGATGATGCCCGCCACGAACTGGAAATGCACGTTTCCCGCTGCGCCGAATGCGCCGCCGAGCTGAAAGCCGAGCAGGATTTTCACGCCCTGCTATCCCAGGATCGCGCTTCCGAGCCGACGCCGAATCTGCTGACGTCCTCACGGATGCGGCTGCAGGAGGCTCTGGAAACGGCCCAGCAGGGCACGGTATGGAGCCGGCTGACCTTCGATCCCGCAAACTGGCTGCGCCAGGTTCGTTTCTCGCCCGCACTCGCTTCTGTGATTTTGATTCTCGGCTTTGCCGGTGGAGTTGGAGCAACCTACAAGATTTATGGCTCACATTCGGCTGGTGTCGACCAGAACATCTCAAAGAACGGACCCGCTCCCACCGCCTCCGACGCCGCCATTGCCGGCATTGATTCGGTAACACCTGTCCCCGGCACCGACCAGGTCAGCATCAAGTACAACACGGTGAGCACGCAGGAAAAGCAGGGCTCGCTCAACGATCAGCAAATCCAGCAACTTCTTCTCTACGCGGCGCGCAGCAATTACAACTCGGGGGTGCGGGTAGATTCCGTGGGCCTGCTGGCGCAACGCAGCAGCGATCTGCAGGTGCGTGAAGCCCTCATCTACGCCTTGCAGAATGATACGAATCCTGGGGTGCGCTTGAAGTCGCTGGATGCGCTTGGCAATTACGTGAAAGATGACACCAACGTCCGCGACGCGGTGCTCCGAGCGCTCGTGAACGACGATAACTCCGGAGTCCGTACCGAAGCTCTACGCCTGATCGAGCCGGTCAAAGCCGACGGGAGCGTGCGCGGCGTCCTGATGGCGCTGGCCGCGAAAGATTCCAATCAGTACATCAAGTCGCAGGCCCGCACCATGCTGGCGCAGTTGCCGGAGATCGATTAGTCGCAGCGCCGGCATCAGACCGGCTGTTGCGAAGGCATCGAGCCTTCGCCAGACCAAGAACGAAGTCGAAGTACGCAGAAAAGCAGTCGCCGATGTGTGGCGGGAAACGAGGTGGTTCATTTGAAACGCGCGCTACAAGTCGTTGGGCTGGTCCAGTTGCTGGCCCTGCTTGCGTCGGTCACTCTGGCGCAGGAAACCAAAGTTGTCCGCGAAGGCGGTGCCTGGGCTCAGGAGATGACAGGTTCGCTGGTTGCGGTGAAGAATTTACGGGTGAAAGTCGACATGGGCTCGGTCGTGGTCCGGGGCGGCCAACAGCAAGGCATCAATTACGTTATTCATACTCGATTTGGTAATTCTTCGGAGCAGGATGCCCGGCATCAGTTCGAGCAGTACAAAATCACCGCTTACGTGAAGGGCGATACAGCGTGGATCGTGGGCGATTGGCAGGGATCGCATCATCCCCGGCATTGTTCGTCGGAATTCTCGATAACAGTTCCAAGGGAAATGGCTTTACTGAAGCTGGAAACCGATGGCGGTTCCGTTGATGCCACGGGAGTCACCGGCCGCGTAGAAGCGGAGAGCGGCGGGGGCAGCATACATGTGGATGACATCGGCAGCGGAGTGAACGCCGAGACCGGTGGAGGTTCCATCGACGTAGGCAAGGTGACTGGCGACGTCGGAGTTCACACGGGTGGCGGCTCGATCCAGGTGCGCGAGTCCAGCGGCAAAGTTGTTGCGGAAACCGGTGGCGGGAGCGTTGAGATTCAATCCTGCGCCCAGGGCGCCACGGTTGAGACCGGCGGCAGCAGCATCGTGGTGCGGCACTGCAATGGCCACGTGAAGGCCTCCACGGGCGGAGGCAGCGTCGATCTCAGCGATATCGGCGGACCTGCCGAGATTGAAACCGGCGGCGGCAGCATTCGACTCTCTGGCGCGAAGGGGCATGTGCACGCCGAAACCGGCGGCGGTGGTATCGAGCTTTACGGCATCCCGTCGGCTCGCGCCGAAACCGGAGCGGGCGGCATCACGGTGAAACTGGTGAACACCGGTGGAGAACGCCACGATTCCGATCTGGAAACCGCGGCGGGTGACATCACGGTGTACATCGCTTCGGATGTTGCGATGGACGTTCGCGCCAGCGTGGACCTGGCGAACGGACACAAGATCACGTCTGAATTCCAGGATATCCACGTCAGCAGCGAAGGTGGACAGTGGGGGCCGAAGACGTACACCGCCGAAGGCAAGCTGAACGGCGGAGGCCCGATGCTGAAAGTGCATACATCGACGGGCGATATTACGTTCAAGCGCGCCAGCCGGTAAAGGCAATTGTTAATTTCCTGAGTGTTGAATGAAAACCTGGGCACTTCGGATTTCATTCAACACTCAAAACAAATCCTCTTCATGGGAGGAAGACCATGCGTAAATATTTCGTTACCAGCCTGACTGTGCTGCCCTTGCTTCTGAGCTTTTCGCATGCGGCTCAAAGCTACTCCGTGGATCCGCCTTCGCAGCCCTGGGTGTTTTCGAGCGACGAAGGAGGCACCAGCGCTTACCTGGGCGTTGATATCAGCGATGTAACTGCGGAACGCCTCAGTGCGCTGAAACTGAAAGAAGAAAAGGGCGTTGAAGTCACGATGGTCGATCAAGACGCTCCCGCAGGCAAGGCCGGGATCAAGGAGCACGACGTGATCCTGACCATGAATGGGACGAGCATCGAGAGTGGAGCGCAGTTGCGGCGGATGATCCACGAAACCCCGGCAGGCCGCGTGGTAACTCTTGGTGTGAGCCGGGATGGACAGCCGATGAGCGTCAAGGTGCAACTCGGGGAACGCAACAAGGCTTTTGCGTTCGTCGCACCCAAGGCCAAGGATTTTCACGTGGACATACCTGAAATCCACATGACCCCGGATGTAGACATTCCGTCCATGAACATGGTGGTGGTGACCTCTTCGGCCCGAAGCGGCCTCATGGTCGAGAACATTACCCCGCAGCTGGGTGAATTCTTCGGGGTGAAGAACGGGAATGGTGTCCTGATCCGGTCGGTGGAGAAGGGCAGCCGCGCTGAAAAGGCGGGCTTCCGGGCGGGCGATGTCATTATCAAAGTCAACGACCAGCCAGTGCACGATACCAGCGACTTCAGCCATGCCGTCAAATCGCGGACAGGGAATACCATCAGCGTCAGCCTGATACGAGACAAGAAAGAACAGAACCTGAATCTTTCACTGCCCGAGCGGAAAGATTCCAGCTGGATGGAAGAAGAAAGCTTCGATGAGCCGACGTTCGATGCGGATATGGACGTAGAAGTGAGCGAATTGACGGAGAAGATTGCGCGGCTGCGTCCGCAGCTTGAGTTGGCAGCGCAAAACGCCCGGAAAGCGGCGGAGCAGATCCAGAAGACTTTTTGCGAGCAGCAGAAGAAGCTGCAGGAACAGGCGAAAGAGCAGGCTGAAAAGCAACAACGTCAGTTCAAGCGCGAGGAGGAACGCCTGCAGCTCCGCCTGAAGCGGATGCAGCAGGAAATGCGACGCAACTGGATGGAGATTTAAGTCTACGCCTTGCCGGCGGCCGCGCGTAGTTCATGGGCGAGGCAGACACGATTTCGGCCGGCTTGCTTGGCGGCGTAAAGACCATTGTCGGCAGCGCGGATCAGTTCATCGCGGGCGCTGCCATGTTCGGGGAACGCTGCCACCCCGGCACTTAGCGTCACGGTTCGCGGAACGCCCGGGAACTGCCAGCCTTCCACTAACTTGCGGAGCTTCTCTGCCACTGCCATGGCATGTTGCGCGCTGGTTTGCGTCAACAGGATGGCGAACTCCTCCCCGCCGTAGCGGCACACCACGTCGATCTTTCGCAATTGCTGGTGGAACAGAGACGAAACCTGCCGCAGGACCTCGTCCCCGAGAAGGTGTCCAAACTCATCATTCAGTCTCTTGAACTGGTCGATGTCGGCCATGATGACCGCCATTCCGCCTCCGTTGCGCCGTGCCCTTTCGATTTCCTCCACGATGCGCAACTCAAAAAAACGGCGGTTGAAAATGCCCGTCAATCCGTCCAGGTAGGAAAGCTGCCGGATCCTCTCGACATAGTGCGCATTCTGGATGGAACTGGCGCAGATGTCCGCCACGGCCTCAAGCGACTGCATTTCGTTCTCGTGAAACGAATTGCGCTGATCACTGTGGAGGGTCAGGACTCCCAGCGTTTGTCCGAACGAGATCAGAGGAATGCTCATGCGGGAGGCTGACTCGGCAAACAGCTTCAGCGCTGCCGGAGTCGAACTCAGGTCTTTTTCGATGATGGAGTTGCCGGTTGCCAGCACCCTGTTCCAGGGCTCGCCGGTGCGGGGAAGACGGCCGTTGGCCGGAAGGCATGGCGTCAGCCTCCCCTGGTGTGCCCGAAGGACAAGGTCGCCTTCATCGCGCAGGCATAGTGAGACATGAGCCACTTGAAAGGCTTGCTGGATCACCGAGCATACTCGAATCAGGAGATCTTCAAGGTCCATCACCGCCGTGCTTTGTTGCGCGATGATATTGATGGCTTGCAATTGCCGCGCTCGTTGTTGTTCCAGCGAATAGAGCCTTGCATTCTCAAGCGCGATGGACGCCTGGGTCGAAAACAGGGTCAAGAGCTCGATTGTGTCCTTGTCGAAGTGATCGAGCTGATCGCTCTGGCAGTCGAGTACCCCAACCACCTCATCGCGCACCATCAGCGGGATCGCCAGTTCCGATCGGGTTGACTGCGCCGCACAGACATAGCGTGAATCCTTGCTTACGTCGGGCGCATATACCGGATGCTTCTTCTGAACGCAGGCGCCGGTCAAGCCTTCGGTGCAGCCCAAGCGGCTCTTGTCCTTGTCCTCGTCCCATCCGATCTGTGAGCGAACGTACAGCTCCCGCGCGTCCTGGTCCAACAACAGGACGGCGACGTTCCGCAGGTGGAAGTAGTCGCGCGCGATAGCCAGGATGCGCTGCAGCACCTCGTCGAGATCAAAGGTGGAGAGCACCGCCTGCCCCGCGTCATACAACACGGCGATCTTGGGCATTTACACTAATTTTACGATTACCATCCCGAATGACCGAGGTTCCGAAAGTAACTGGACCATCGGGGCTAGCGCCAGCGCCGGGCGGTCCGGATGAGCCCGTAAGCTACCAGGCAGAACCAGAAGTCGATGACAGTTCCCAGGTCGAGCTGGAAACGATGGTGGCGCGCCACGGCTGGAAGGGATGGCTCCAGCAGAAAATAGACAACATTGCCGAGTATGATGGCGACCAGCGCTTGCAGAAAGTTCACGAGCACTGATGTTTTAGACACCGATGCCCCCTTTTGGGGTTGGCGCCAGAGCCCGCGCCTTTTCCACTCTACCTGCTAACATTCTTGTTCCGCCCTTCTCAGCCCCAGGCTGCCGCGGATTTCCGAAGCATGCTGGAACTCTCCACGCCGGTGCAATACGTGAAAGGAATCGGTCCGCGGATCGCGGAAATCCTGGCCGCGAAGGGTATTCTTACCGTCGGCGACCTCCTTCATTATCTGCCCTTCCGCTATGAGGACCGGCTTAATCCCCGCGGGATCGCCGAGTTGCGGCCGGGAGAGATGGCCAGCGTGATCGGCGAAGTGCGCAATTCAGGTCTGTTCCGCACGCGCCGGATGCCGATTTTCCAACTGACGGTGGGGCAAGGACGGGCCCGACTGCGCTGTCTCTGGTTCAATGCCACCTACCTGCAAGACAAGTTCAAGCCCGGCCAGATGATTGCGCTTTACGGGAAAGTGGAGCAGGACCAGCGCAGCCGCGAACTGCAGATCATGCAGCCGCAGTTCGAGGTACTGGGGGAAGGCGGTGAGGGCGACGATGCCGCAGAAAAAAAGGCCGCGGAGTCCCTCGAAATCGGACGAATCGTTCCCATCTACGAGTCGGCGGGGCAGGGAAAGCTGTCTCCCCGCTGGTTCCGGCGCGCGATTCGCACCGCGCTCGATAATCTGACGCCCGATCTTCCTGAGCCTATTCCGGCGGCCGTGCGTTCGCGCCTTGGCTTGATCGGCCCACGGGCAGCGCTGTGGAACGTCCATTGGCCCGAGCCCGGAGAAAGTTTTCAGGACCTGCAATCGTTCCGGACCCCGGCACACGTCCGGCTGATCTTCGACGAACTCTTCTTTGTGGAACTGGGATTGGAACTGAAGCGGCGCCAGCAGAAAGCTCAGACCGGGATTGCCTTCCGACTGGATGACAAGGTCCGGAACGCGATCAAGAAAATCCTTCCGTTCCATCCAACGGCGGCGCAAAAGCGCGTGCTGAAAGAAATCGCGACGGATATGGAGAAGCCTTATCCCATGCGCCGTCTGCTGCAGGGGGACGTTGGTTCCGGCAAGACGATCGTGGGATTCGAGGCGGCCATCATTGCCATCGAAAACGGCTGCCAGGTAGCGCTGATGGCGCCGACCGAGATTCTGGCGCAACAACATTACTTTTCAGCGCGCCGCATTCTTGAGAACGCGGGGTATCGCATCGTCCTGCTCACCGGATCGCTGGAAGCCGACCGCAAGCGCGAGATACGGCGTCACATCGCGCAAGGCAACGCGCAGCTTGTGATCGGAACGCACGCGCTGTTGGAAGAAAAAGTGGAATTCGCTCGACTCGGACTGGTGATCGTCGATGAACAACACCGTTTCGGGGTGATGCAGCGCCTGAAGTTGATGAAGAAATCGACTGATGGAGGCGAAGAAAACCACGTGGGGGCGGACCCTCTGGTCCGCCCAGCCGAGCAAGGCTCGGCCGAAACCGTTGGCGAACCCGATGTTCTGGTGATGACCGCGACCCCGATTCCACGAACCTTGGCTTTGACCCTGTACGGCGATCTCGACCTGAGCGTGCTGGACGAACTCCCGCCGGGGCGCACCCCGATCGTCACGAGGAGTATCTCGGATGAGCAGTCGGCCGAAGTGTGGGATTTTGTGCGCAAAGAGGTGGCGGCCGGACATCAGGCGTATGTCGTCTACCCCGTCATCGCGGAAAACGAAGAGAGTGAGCTTAAGGCCGCGGTAAAAATGTACCGGGAACTCAGCGGCCGCATTTTTGCCGACCTCAAAGTGGGACTGCTGCACGGGCGGCTCGATCCTGAACTGAAAGAGCAGGTCATGCGGATGTTCCAGAAAGGCGAGTTGAACATCCTGGTTGCGACCACTGTGATCGAAGTCGGCGTGGACGTAGCGAATGCTACCGTGATGGTCATCGAACACGCGGAGCGCTTTGGCCTGGCCCAACTTCACCAACTGCGGGGGCGCATCGGGCGGGGCGCGGCACAATCGCACTGCATCCTGATGACGGGCGGCAAGGTCACGGAGGAAGGGCAGAAGCGCATCGACGCGATGACGCGCACCAACGACGGTTTCAAGATCGCGGAACTGGATCTAGAACTGCGGGGCCCGGGAGAGTTTTTCGGTACGCGGCAGGCCGGAATGCCAAGCTTCCGGGTGGCGAACATTATCCGCGATGGTCAGTTGCTCGAGATCGCGAAGCGTGAGGCTGCTTCCGTACTGGCCGGACCCAACTCAGAAATCAGTTCGGAAGAAATCAGCCGCGCGCTGGTTCAGATGCGCAGCCGCTGGCACCACACTTATGGCCTGGTTGAGGTGGGATGATCTTGAACTGGATTTCAGGGAAGCCCAACTTGGGCTCGCAGCTTCTCGAATCTGGGGTCGTTTCGGATGGGGTCCAGTTGCGGTTCCACGCTGAGATATCCCAGCCATGTAGATCTTTCCTGCAAGGCTTTCTGCAGCCACTCAAAAGCGACGTCAGTTTCCTGCAACGCGAGATGAACCATGGCGAGATCGTACGCCGATACGTATCTTTCGCTCGCGGCCAGTTTGAGGGAGTGCAGCAAAGTTCGTGCCTGATCGAGATTTCCGGACAACGCGTGGCCGCGGGCTAACTCAGCAAGGGCGTACGTACTGTCATTCGAGAGTTTCAACCCGGAATTCAGCTGGAACAGAGCCTCGTGAAACTCTCCTGTTTGCAGATGGACCTTGGCCATCCAGACGCGGGCCGCGTAGAAATTCGGATCCATCTCCAGCACCGACTGGAACTCAC
>Ga0335069_10016731_pt1 | contig 10227 bp, 9 predicted proteins | sample Lox_Sample_11_FD_206714 | JGI IMG/M metagenome (GOLD analysis project Ga0335069, IMG submission 206714) | Soil microbial communities from Loxahatchee National Wildlife Refuge, Florida, United States - Lox_Sample_1.1 | ecosystem: Environmental > Terrestrial > Soil > Wetlands | place: USA: Florida...
GCTCCTGCGGCTCCCACCTCGTCATCCGCACCGGCGAGGTCGAGAGCTCGACCGCCCCGTCGCGCCAGCGGGTGATCGAGTGGACGAGGAAGTGCTCGTCGTCGCGCGTCGGGAAGTCGTACGGTCGCGAGTGGGCACCGCGGCTCTCCTTGCGCCAGATTCCGGCCGTGACCATGCAGAGCGCGGTGTCGAGCATGTTCCCGAGCTCGATCGCCTGCGTCAGGTCGCTGTTGAAGACCTGGCCCTTGTCCTCGACGTAGACGTTCGCGAAGCGGGCCCGGAGGCCCTGGACGATCTCGATCTGCTTCGCCATGTCGTCCTCGCGGCGGAAGACGCCGAAGTTGTCGAGCATCGACTGGCCGAGCTCCTCGCGCAGCGTCCACGGCCGCTCGCCGGAGGTACGGGAGAGCAGCTCGGCGAGCTCGCGCCCGGCGTCGCGCTCCACCGACTCGGGCACGTGCACCGTCGTGTGGGAGAGCGCCCACTCGGCGGCGGCGCGGCCAGAACGGCGACCGAACGTGATCGTCTCCATGAGGGAGTTCCCGCCGAGACGGTTCGCCCCGTGGACGGAGACGCAGGCGCACTCACCGGCGGCGTAGAGGCCGGTCAGCTCCGTGGCCCCGTCGCTGTCGGTCTCGATCCCGCCCATGTGGTAGTGGGCGCCCGGCCGCACGGGAATCGGGTCGTAAATCGGGTCGACGCCGGCGAACGTCATCGCCAGCTCGCGCGACCCCGGCAGCCGCTCGAGGATCCGCTCCGCGCCGAGATGACGCAGATCGAGGTAGACCGAGCCGTTGACGCCCCGGCCCTCGTCGATCTCGGTCTGCTCCGAGCGCGAGACGACGTCGCGAGAGGCGAGCTCCAGCGCGTTCGGCGCGTACCGCTTCATGAACCGCTCGCCGTCCTTGTTGATCAGGTAGCCGCCCTCGCCGCGACAGCCCTCCGTGATCAGCACCCCGGAGGGGTAGAGCGTCGTCGGGTGGAACTGCATGAACTCCATGTCCTTCAGCGGCAGCCCCGCGAGGAGCGCCATCGCCATGCCGTCGCCGGTGCAGGCGTACGCGTTCGTCGTCGCCCGGTACTGGCGGCCCGCGCCGCCGGTGGCCATCACGACCGTCTTGGCGCCGACCGTCTTCAGGCCCCCGTTCAGGAGGTCCCAGCAGACGACTCCCTGGCAGCGGCCGTCGTCGACGACGAGCCTCCAGGCGAAGAACTCCTCGTAGAGCGCGATGTCGCGCTTGCAGACCTGCTCCCAGAGAACCTGGATGAGCACGTGCCCGGTGATGTCGGCCGCGTAGATCGTCCGCGGGGAGCCGGCGGCTCCGAAGGGCCGCTGCGCGAGCTTGCCGTCCTCGCGTCGCGAGAACACGGCTCCCCAGTGCTCGAGCTTGATGATGTCGGCGGGTGCCTCGGCGGTGAAGATCTCGATCGAGTCCTGGTCGCCGAGATAGTCGGAGCCCTTGACGGTGTCGTATGCGTGGATCTCGGGGCTGTCCTCGGCGGCGTTCCCGAGCGCCGCATTGATGCCCCCCTCCGCGGCGCCCGAGTGGGAGCGCGTCGGGTGCAGCTTCGAGATCATCGCGACGTTCGCCCCGGCGTCGCATGCCTCGATCGCCGCGCGCATCCCGGCGCAACCCGCGCCGACGACGAGGACGTCGTGCTCCGCGATCACGAGAGGTCAAGCTACCGAATCGAGACCCCGGGCGGCGCCGGTACCGGGCTGCGCGGGGCGGGCAGGCCGCGACGTGTACGCGTCGAAGTCGACCGGGCGTGGACGCCCGTGCCGCAGCCGACCGTTTCCTCGCCTCCCCGTCCCTCGCGGAGACCACTCGACGTGCGTACCGGGTCGACGTCGGCGAGTTCTGCCGGTGGCTCGACGCCCGGGACACCGCGCTCGACGCGGTCGACGTCCGCACCCTTGCGGAGTACGTCTCGCACCTCGGGGCGGCGCGGCCGGGACGGCGACCGAGCCGGCTCGCGCCCGCGACGGTGGCGCGGAAGCTCGCTGCCGTACGGGCATTCCTCCGCCACGCGCTCGGGTCGGCCCGCGTTCCCGACGCGCCGCTCGCGCCCCGCCGCGGCCGCAGGCTCCCGGACGCGCCCCGCCCCGCCGAGCTGGAGGGCGAGCTCCGCTCGCTGGAGGGCGAAGGCCCTGTCGCGCTGCGGAATCGCGCGCTCGTCGAGCTCGTCTACTCCGCCGGGCTCCGCAGCGCGGAGGCGGTGGGGCTCGACCTCGGTGACGTCGACTTCGAGCAGGAGCTCGTCCGCGTGCGCCACGGCAAGGGCGGGAAGGAACGGGTCGTGCCCCTCGGGGAGGAGGCCGCCTTCTGGGTCGCCCGCTACCTCCGGGACGCGAGGCCCGCGCCTGCTGCGGATGCGAACGACGCGCTCTTCGTCTCCGCCCGCGGACGCCGCCTGGACACGAGCACGCTCCGCAGGCTCTCCCCGCACCCGCACCGCCTCCGGCACGCGTTCGCGACGCACCTGCTCGAGGGTGGCGCCGACCTCCGGACGATCCAGGAGCTCCTCGGTCACAGCTCCCTCTCGACGACGCAGGTCTACAGCCATGTCGACGCCCGCCGCCTCCGCCGCGTCTACGACCGGGCCCATCCCCGCTCGTGACCGCGCCGGTATCCCGCCCCCGGCCTCGCGCGGTCTCGCGAGGCGTTCCTCCTGCCTTGTGACAAAGTGTTACTTGGAGGATCGGCGCGGTCCCGAAGGTGCAACGCCGGTGCGGCGGCGAAGCGATCGAGCAGCGCGATGGACGGCCTGACGCGGAACGCAACCTCGAGCGCGACTGTCGACACGGAGTCAGGGCCGGCGCGCCGGAGACGTCGCGCATCGTGGACCAGAAGGCGCACCCGCTCGTAACTCGGCCTGGGAAGGCCCATTCGAGCCGCCTCTGCTCCGACGAGACGGTTGATCTCAGCGATCGGCCCCCTCGTTCTCGAGAGCCGCTCGATGACGTCGAGCAGTCGGTGCGGGATCCTCGGAGCAAAGGCGGGCACCCCTGGATGGTCGCGCCCAACCTGAACCGAGACTGTGGAGGATCCGTGACGCCTTCCCGAAATCAGCCAAGTGACACTTTGTTACTTGGGCTTCCGTGGGAGGCGTCCCGCTCCTGGAGACGAAGAACTGGATACCGTGCACGAGCCCTCCGAGCCCGCACGCGACCGCCGGCCCGACCCGGCGGTCGAGGGATTCCTCGCGCTCTCGGCCGCGCGACTCGCGCCGCGCACCGTCGAGGCGTACCGGCGCGATCTCGCGCACCTCGCGGCCTGGCTCGGCGGCTCGCCGGCGGGGGGCGACACCGCCCAGCTCGCCGCCTACGTCGCCTCGCTCCGCGCCGAGGGCCGCGCCGCGACGACGATCGCTCGCCGCGTCGCCGCCATCCGCTCCTTCTACCGTCACCAGGCGCTGCTCGGTGCCCGCGCCGACAACCCCGCCGCCGACCTCGAGCTGCCGAAGCGACGCAGAAGCCTGCCCCGAACGCTCTCGCCGGGGGAGGTCGAGCGCCTGATCGAGGCTGCCGCGGGCACGACCCCGAGGGCGCTTCGCGACCGCGCGCTCGTCGAGCTTCTCTACGGGGCGGGCCTGCGGATCGGAGAGGCCGTCGGACTGGAACGGGGAGCGGTCGATCTCGAGGAGCGGCTCGTCCGCTGCACGGGCAAGGGCTCGAAGGAGCGAGTGGTGCCCCTCGGCCGCCACGCCGCCGACGCACTGCGCCGCTACCTCGCCCGCGGCCGACCACACCTCGACCGCCGGCACCGCCCCGAGCTGTTCCTCAACGCGAAAGGGGGCGCGCTCACCCGCGCCGGCGCCTTCCTGATCCTGCGTCGGCTTGCCGGCAAGGCGGGGCTCGAGCCCGAGCGCGTCCATCCCCACCTGCTCCGCCACTCGTTCGCGACGCACCTCCTCGAGGGCGGCGCCGACCTCCGTTCGGTGCAGGAGATGCTCGGCCACGCCGACCTCGCGACGACGGAGCTCTACACCCACGTCTCCGACCGGCGGCGGCGCGAGCTCTACTTCCAGGCGCACCCGCACGCGCGGCGGAAGAGTCCCTGATCTTCGCGCTACCGCCTCGCGGCGGCCTTCCGCCTGAGCTGCTGCTCGACACGCGACGCGGCCTGGCGCAGGGAGGCGTCGGCCTCGTCGTCGGCGCCGATCCCCTGCAGCAGCACGATCGTCTCGCGCTGCGGCGAGCCGTTCTTCAGCGCGAGCGCGGCGAGCCGGCGCACCACGGCGTTGTCGTCCGAGCTCACGAGCTTGTGCAGGAGCGGGCGGACGGAGTTCACCGTGCTCGGGTGGTCGCGCGAGAGCAGCTCGAGCGAGAGAAGCGCCGACCCGCGCGCCGCCGGTGAGCCGTCGTCGAGCCCGCGGCGGAGGAGCTCCTCCTTCGCGCGCCAGCGGAAGAGGCCGACGGCGCGAAACGCCAGCGCCCGCTCGCGGAAGTCCCCGCTGCGGGCGGCGGCCTCCAGCTCGTCGTCCCATTGCGAGCGCAGCGCCGCCAGCTCCCGCTCGGAGCCGCTCTCAGCGAGGTGGTCGGCCTGCGCTGCGGCCTCGGCGAGCGTCATCCCCCGGGAATCTACCGACGCTTCCCCGCGACGGGCTTCGCTAGGCTCGCCGCCATGGCACACAGGGTCGTCCTTATCCCCGGCGACGGCACCGGGCCCGAGCTGACGGAGGCGACACGCCGCGCGCTCGAGGCCACCGGCGTCGAGCTCGACTGGGACGTCCGCGAGGCAGGCGCCGACGTCATGGGCCAGCACGGCGGCAACCCGCTCCCCCCCGACGTCCTCGACGCGATCCGCGAGACGGGCGTCGCGCTGAAAGGCCCGATCACGACCCCCGTCGGCGTCGGCTTCCGCTCGGTGAACGTCGCGCTCCGCAAGGAGCTCGACATGTACGCGCAGGTCCGCCCGTGCAAGAGCTACGCCGGGGTCCGCAGCCGCTTCCAGGACGTCGACCTGATCATCGTGCGCGAGAACACCGAGGACCTCTACGCCGGCATCGAGTACGAGCAGGGGACGGAGGACGCCGACGAGCTGATCTCCTGGATCGAGGCGCACGGCGGGAGGCTCCGCCACCGCGACGCGGGCATCTCGATCAAGCCGATCTCCGTCACCGGCACCCGCCGTATCTTCGAGTTCGCGTTCGACTACGCCCGCCGGAACGGCCGCGGCAAGGTCACGGCCGTGCACAAGGCGAACATCATGAAGTTCAGCGACGGGCTCTGGCTGCGCGTCGCCCGCGAGGTCGCCGCGGAGAACGACGACATCGACTTCGACGACCGCATCGTCGACAACATGTGCATGCAGCTCGTGCAGCGGCCGGAGGAGTACGACCTGCTCGTCCTGCCGAACCTCTACGGCGACATCCTCTCCGACCTCTGCGCCGGGATGATCGGCGGGCTGGGGATGGCGCCGGGCGCGAACTACGGCGAGAGCGTCGCCGTCTTCGAGCCGACGCACGGGTCGGCGCCGAAGTACGCGGGACAGAACAAGGTCAACCCCGTGGCGCAGCTGCTCTCGGGGATGCTCATGCTGCGCCATCTCGGCGAGCAGACGGCCGCGGACCGGCTCGAGCAGGCCATCGCGGACGTGATCGCCGAGGGCGTGAACGTCACGTACGACATGAAGCCGACGCGCGACGACCCCACCGCGGTCGGCACGAGCGAGGTCGCGGACGCGATCATCGAGAAGCTGGAGGCCGAGGTAATCGCATGAGCGGACGCAGCAAGATCACCGTCGTCGGGGCGGGGAACGTCGGCGCGACATGTGCGCAGGTCCTGGCGGTGCGCAACTACGCGGACGTCGTCCTCGTCGACATCATCGAGAACTTCCCTCAGGGGAAGGCGCTCGACATCAACCAGATGGGGCCCGTGCTCGGCTTCGAGCCGAACGTCGTCGGCACGAACGGCTACGAGGAGACCGAGGGCTCGGCGGTGGTCGTGATCACGGCCGGGAAGCCGCGTTCGCCGGGGATGAGTCGCGACGACCTCGTGACGACGAACGAGCAGATCGTCGGCTCGGTCACGAGGGAGGTCGTCGCCCACTCGCCGGACGCGATCCTCATCGTCGTCTCGAACCCGCTGGACGCGATGTGCCACGTCGCGAAGAGCGTCTCCGGCTTCCCGAAGGAGCGCGTGTTCGGGCAGGCGGGGATCCTCGACACGGCCCGCCTGCGCACGTTCATCGCGTGGGAGACGGGCTCCTCGGCGAAGGACGTCCAGGCGGTCGTGCTCGGCGGCCACGGCGACCAGATGGTCCCCGTCGTCTCCGCGACCACCGTCGGCGGCGTCCCGCTGCGCAAGCTCGTCGCCGAGGACCGGATCCAGGCGATGGTCGAGCGCACCGCGAAGGGCGGCGGCGAGATCGTCAACCTTCTCGGCACTTCCGCGTGGTACGCGCCGGGGGCGGCGGCTGCCCAGATGGTCGACGCGGTCGTGCTCGACGAGAAGCGCGTGCTCCCGTGCACCGCGTACCTCGAAGGGGAGTACGGCATCGACGGGCTCTACATGGGCGTGCCGGTCAAGCTCGGCGCGGGCGGGATCGAGGAGATCGTGGAGCTCGACCTCTCCGACGACGAGCGCCAGGCCCTCGAGGCGAGCGCCGCCGCCGTTCGCGACGTCGTCGGCGTGCTGTCGAGCTAGCCACCGCGGGCAGCGACGACCGCGCGGGCGCCGGTACCCTCCGGTCGCGTGATCGAGACGCTCGAGAACCGGAACCCGCGCCGCGACTACCTCGTCGAGCTCGGCGCCCCCGAGTTCACGTCGGTCTGTCCGATGACCGGCGCGCCCGACTTCGGCGAGCTCACCATCCGCTACGTGCCCGACGCGAAGCTCTTCGAGCTGAAGTCGCTGCGCGACTACCTCACGGAGTTCCGCGAGCGCCGGATCCTCCAGGAGGAGGTCGTCAACGAGGTGCTCGATCGTCTCGTCGCCGACGGAGCCCCGCGCTTCGTCGAGGTCGAGGGCGTGTTCAACGCCCGCGGCGGCATGACGACCCGCGTCCTCGCGAGCGCCGGCTCGCTGCCCGAGTCGTGGAACTCGGACTGACAGGGCGCGTCGCGCTCGTCTGCGGCGCCTCCTCCGGCCTCGGGCTCGCGAGCGCCGAGGCGCTCGCCGAGGAGGGGGCAAGCGTCGTGCTCTTCGCACGCCGCGGCGATGTGCTCGAGCGCGAGGCCGCGAGGATCGGGGGGCTCGCGGTCGAGGGCGACGTCACCGACCCGGCCGATCTCGAGCGCGCTGTGGCGGTGACCGTCGAACGCCACGGCGGCCTCGACATCCTCGTGACCAACAGCGGCGGCCCGCCGCCCGGGACCGCGCTCGACCACGGGGCGGAGTCGCTCCAGCGGGCGGTCGACCTCCTGCTCCTGCCGCCCGCCCGGCTCGTCGAGCTCTGCCTCCCCCACCTGAGGCGGAGCCCCGCCGGGCGCGTGATCGCGATCACGTCGGTCGTGGCGAAGGAGCCCGCGCCCCACCTCGCCCTCTCGAACGCCGGCCGGCCGGCGGTCACCGGCTGGATGAAGTCGCTCAGCAGAGAGCTCGGCCCGGACGGGATCACCGTCAACTGCGTGGCTCCGGGGCAGGTCGCGACGGCCCGGCTCGATCAGCTCTACCCGGGCGGCCCGACCGACGAGATGCTCGCCGGGATCCCCCTTCGCCGTTGGGGACGGCCCCGCGAGGTCGGCGACGTCGTCTGCTTCCTCGCGTCGGATCGCGCCTCCTACGTCAGCGGCCAGACGGTCGTCGTCGACGGCGGCGTCTCCCGCTCGCTCTTCTGAGGCGGTGCGACCGTGAGGCGGCTCCTGACGCCTGCCCGTCTGGCGGCCGCGTTCGCCGGAGTCCTGCTCGTCACGGTGGTGGCGCTCTACCTGATCCCGTCGAACGACTACCTGCTCCTGCCCGACACCGCCCATCCGGTCGCCCCGCTCGTCACGGTCCAGGGCGCGCACCCGGCCCGGGGAGCCGGCGGGATCTACTTCGTCGACGTCTTCGAGCGCCGGGCGAGCATGTTCGAGTCGCTGTTCCCGTGGATCCACTCGGACGCGACGCTCGTCCCGGCGTCCGACATCGTCCCTCCCGGCGCCAGCGACCAGGCGGTCGAGCAGGCCGACCTGCGTGAGATGACGACCTCCCAGCAGGTGGCCGCGGCCGTCGCGCTGCGCCAGCTCGGCTACCACGTCGTCACGAAGCCGGACGGGGTCCTCGTGAGCGTGATCGAGCTCGGGACGCACGCGGCGCGAGCCCTCCAGCCGAGCGACGTCATCGTCTCCGTGAACGGGACGCCCACGCCGACGGTCGCCAAGCTCCGCCGCGTGCTCGCCGGGGTGAAGGTCGGCGACGTCGTCCGACTCGGCGTCAGGCGCGGGTCACGACTGCTCGACCTCCGGGTCCGGACGATCGCGGACTCGCTGGACCCCTCGCGCGCGATCATCGGCTTCGAGCCGAACCAGTCGGCCAGCATCAAGCTCCCGCTCCACGTCTCGATCGACGCGGGCGGCGTCGGCGGCCCGTCCGCGGGCCTCGCATTCGCCCTCGAGGTGATGCAGAAGCTCGGCCGGAACGTCGACCACGGATACCGCGTCGCGGCGACCGGCGAGATGGAGTTGAACGGCGCCGTCGCCCCGATCGGAGGCGTCAAGCAGAAGACGATCGGCGCCCGGGAGGCGAAGGCCGACGTCTTCCTGGTCCCCGCTGGGGAAAACGCCCGGGACGCGAGAAGGTACGCCGACGGCCTCCGCATCATCGCTGTGAAGAGTTTTCCCCAGGCGTTGCACGCGCTGGCAACCCTGCCTTCGAAGCGTTCCTGACCGGCCGATCCGGCCTGACAGAACTCCCGGAAATTCGTCAGTTTTCGTTCGCGGCAACGCTTTGCACCGCGGCGAGACGTGCCTATCATCGCCACTCGGAAGCCCCGAGACCATCCAGAGCGTCGTGTCACTGTGGCCAAACTAACCGAAGCAACCTGCAACGATTGCTATTTCCGTCGAGCCGGCCTCTGCGCACTCCCCGGCGAGACGATCTGCCCCACCTTCCGCGCGTACAACGTCGGTCGGCTCGTGCCGCCGCTGCAGCCGCCGCTCGTCGCGCGGCCGCTCGCCGCCGCGACCGCCGCGACCGCGACCGCCGCCGCGTAGCGCTACAGGGCGGGCGCCGACTCGGACGCGTGCGCGAGCAGGCCGGCGAGCCGCTCGACCCCGTCCGCGATCTCGGCCGTCGAGACGAAGCTGAAGGCGAGCCGCAACGACCGCTCGCCGCCCCTTCCCCCCGGGAAGAAGTCGCCGCCCTTGATGAACGTGACCCCCGCCGCCTCCGCGGAGACGAGCAGGTCCGCCGCGTCCGGCCCGGACGGCAGGTCGACCCAGACGAAGTAGCCGCCGTCCGGCCGCGTCCACGTCGCGTCCACCGGGAGCCGTGTCTCGAGCGCGGCGAGCATGGCGTTGCGTCGTGCGGCGAGGAGGCCGTTGGTGCGCGCGAGATTCGGGTCGAAGTTGCCGCGGCGAACGAACTCGTGGACGGTCGCCTGCGTCAGGAACGGCGGCGAGATGTACGTCGACACGGCATGGGCCTCGATGTTCGACGCGAGCTCGGCCGGCAACACGAAGTAGCCGACGCGGACGCCGGGGGCGACGGTCTTCGAGAACGACGACGCGTAGGCGACGTGCTCGCCCTTGCCGCCGTCCCGGTCGAGGTCGAGCAGGGACGGCAGAGCCGACCCCTCGTAGCGAATCAGCCCGTAGGGGTCGTCCTCGATCACGAGGAGGTTGCGCTCCCGCGCGATCTCGACGACCCGGCGCCGCCGCTCCTCCGACAGCGTCCGGCCGCTGGGGTTCTGGAACGTCGGGATCGTGTAGAGGAACGCCGGCCGGTCACGCTCGCCGACCGCACGCTCGAGCGCGTCCGGCAGCAAGCCGTCGTCGTCCATCGGCAGCGCGACCACCTCGGCGCCGAGCCGTTCGAGGATCTTCAGCGGGCGGTCGTACGTCGGCGCCTCGACGAACACGCGCGTCCGCGGCTCGACGAGGTGCTCGGCGAGGAAGACGAAGCCCTGGAGCGAGCCGTTCGTGATCACGACGCGGCCGGGCTCGACCCCGTGCCGCTCGGCGATCCACTCGCGCAGCGGCCCGTAGCCGCCGCCCGGGCCGTAGAGGAGGACCCTCCGGCCGTCGCGCTCGAGCGCGGTGCGCGCACAGTCGGCCAGCTCCTCGACGGGGAGGCACTCC
>Ga0335069_10016732_pt1 | contig 10227 bp, 5 predicted proteins | sample Lox_Sample_11_FD_206714 | JGI IMG/M metagenome (GOLD analysis project Ga0335069, IMG submission 206714) | Soil microbial communities from Loxahatchee National Wildlife Refuge, Florida, United States - Lox_Sample_1.1 | ecosystem: Environmental > Terrestrial > Soil > Wetlands | place: USA: Florida...
AGCGGCGCTGCGCGAACTGAAGGAAGAGGTCGGCACCGGCAAGGCCGAGATCATCCGCGAGCTCGACGAGTGGTTCACCTACGACCTGCCGCCGCATCTGATCGGCGTGGCGCTGCACGGCAAGTACCGCGGCCAGAAGCAGAAGTGGTTTGCGTTGCGTTTCACTGGCACCGACGCGGACATTGATCTTGCCGCCTACGAGCCGGAGTTCGCCACATGGCGATGGGTGCCGATGAACGACCTGCTTTCGTTCATCGTCCCGTTCAAGCGCGACACCTACAAGAAGGTCATCGCCGCCTTCCGGGACCTCGGCGCTCCAGCGCGATAGCGCCGCGCCCTCTTGGCGATTATTGAATTGCAGTCGTATTTCGAACGGCGCTTGCACCCTATGGCCGCATCGTGTCGGCGTCCGGCCAGGACCCGGCAAGGGCGTATGTGTCGAATACGAACGACAAATTCTCGATTTCGGCGCGCCGGCATCACGACCGCCAGGGTGCAGTCTCTTGCAGGTGCTCGCAACTGCATCGGAGACTTACAAGCAAAAGACGACAAATTGAGACAAATCGATGTGTGACATCCACCAAGTTTCGGCGGCACGCGTCCATGCTATTGGTATAATCGAGACAAGTAGAAGCGACTGCTTCTTACTTTCCAAAACCGCAGGGGGCTACGGATGACAACCTACACGATCACGTGGAACGACGGCAGCGACGACTGGAGCAACACGAACGCCTGGTCTCCGAAGAGGTTGCCCGGCTCGTCGGATATCGTCGGCATCAATACGGCGTCCGACGAGACCATCACGATGGATTCGACCACCGCCAAGGTCGCATCGCTGATTGTCGGCAGCCACGACGTCTTCAACCTCAGCGGCGGCACGCTCACCATCTCGTCGTCGGCGAGTTTCGGCAACCAGCTTTGGGTGTCTGACGGCACACTCAACCTGGGTTCGCTCAACGTGACGGCCGCTTCGTTCGATCAGAGCGGCGGGCTGATCAACGGCTCGGGCACGCTCACCATAAGCGGTGGCGCGACGTTCGACGGAAGCGGCGAGCAGAAGGGCACGGGCACGACGCTGCTCAAAGGCGCAACGGCGATGGCGGCCGGCGTGGCGCTCAGCGGCGGGCGGACGCTCGAAAACCAGGGCGCGTTCGACTGGACCGACGGCGAAATGGACTTCGGCAGCTCTTCCGCCAACGCGACGTTCAAGAACGATGCAGGCGCGACGTTCACCATCGAAACCGACAACTGGCTTTACGCGATAAACGGGACGACGAAGTTCCAGAACTACGGGGCCGTGATCAAGAAGAGCACGTCCGGTGTGACGAACGTCAACGTCCAGTTCATCAACCAGAGCACGGGCACCCTGCATCTGCGCACGGGCGAGATGGATCTCGACGGCGGGGGATCGTCGGTGGCGAGCGCCATCAATCTGGATACCGGCACCACCCTCGAATTCGGCGGCGACGGCACCACCTTTGCTCTGACCGCAGGTACGATCGCCGGAAAGGGCCTGACGAAGCTCGACGGAGCAACTCTGGCTCTCAGCACCAACGCGGTGACCGTCGGCGCCTTCGAGCAAGACGACGGCACGATCTCCGGCAGTTCGACGTTCACGATCACCGGAACGGCGACCCTCGGCGGTTCCAACAGCTACCATTACGGCTCGGGCAGCACGGTGTTGCAGGGCTCCACGACGATTGACGACAGCATCGCGCTCAACGGCGGGCGTACGCTGGAGAATGCCGGAACGCTGGTGTGGAAGGACGGCGAAATCGACTTCGGATACGACCCTAATACCGACAGCCGCGGCGGCACGGCGAAAATCGAGAACGACGCCGGAAAGACGTTCAACATCAAGTGCGACAACCAGATGTGGATGGACGGCGGCACCGTGGCGTTCCTGAACGACGGTCTGTTGGAGAAGACGACAACCAGCGGCACGACCGAGATCTCGATCCCATTCACCAACACCGGAACCGTGAGCGTGCAGACCGGCACGCTCGACGTCGACGGCGGCGGCACGTTGGATCCGGACGACATCACCGTATGGGGCGGCGCGAAATTCGAGTTCGGCGGAGGAACCTTCAATCTCGGCGCCGGCACGTTCCTCGGCAACGGCACGGTGAGCATGACCAACGGCAAGTTCGCGCTGGGCGCCAACGCCGTGAGCATCAGCGTGTTCGACATGGAGCGCGGTGAGATCAACGGCACAGGTACGCTGACCGTGACGGGCAAGATGACGTTCGGCAACGACGGTTGGAACTACTTCAGCAACACGGGAACTATGTTGCTGAAAGGCACGACCGACCTGAGCGGGGACATCGCCTTGGATCACGGCGCGGTCCTGGAGAACAAGGGGACACTGACCTGGAACGACGGCTCGATCCGCTTCGGGTACAATCCGAACGCGACGAATGCCGGCAACGCGACGCTCGAAAACGATTCGGGCGCGACGTTCAACATCCACTCCGACGCCACGATGTACGACGACAAGGGCACCACGTCCTTCGTCAATGCGGGAACCATCACCAAATCGAACTCCACCGGCACCACCGATATCCAGGTTCCCTTCACCAACACCGGTACGGTGACGGTCAAGACCGGCACGCTCGAAATCGACAATCGGGCCTCGGGAAGCGGCACCTTCGCCGTTTGGACCGGCACGAGTCTGATCGTGGACTCGAGCGGAATCAGCGGAGCCGACACCATCAGCGTGACCGACGGCGGCGGCACTTCCACGCTCACCGGCGGCTCGGGCGCAGACACCTTCAACTTCCTCAGCAACTTCTCGGTGGCCGACGAGATCGACGGCGGTGACGGCACCGACACCCTCAATCTCAACGGCGACTATTCCGCGGGCAAGACGTTCACCGACACGACGATCGCCAACATCGAAAACCTCGTTCTGGCGGCGGGCTACAGCTACAAGTTCACATCCAGCGACGGCAACGTGGCGTCGGGCGCCACCCTGAAGGTGAACGCCGGCGCGCTGGGTGCTTCCAACACGCTCACCTTCAACGGCGCAGCCGAAGCCGACGGCAAGTTCTCCATCGTCGGCGGCGCCGGCAACGACACGCTCACCGGCGGAGCCGGATCGGATACGTTCGACCTCAGCAAGGGCGGCATCGACGTCGTCAAGGGCGGCGGGGGCAAGGACACGTTCAACTTCGGCGCCGCCATGACGTCGTCGGATAAGATCGACGGCGGGTCGAGCACCGACACGCTTAATCTGAACGGCGACTACTCCGGCGGTCTGTCGTTCGGCTCCACCACGATGCTGAACGTCGAGAAGATCGTCGTGGCGGCCGGCAACAGCTACAAGCTGACCACCAACGACGCCACGGTTGCTTCCGGAGGTTCGTTGACCGTGGACGCCTCGGCGCTGGCGTCGGCCAACCGCCTTCTGTTCAACGGAGTGGCGGAGACGAACGGCAAGTTCGTGATCACCGGCGGCGCAGGCAACGACACGCTCGTCGGCGGCGCGGGTGCGGACACGATCGCGGGCGGAGACGGGACCAACAAGCTCACGGGCGGCGGCGGCGCGGACTTGCTCAGCGGGGGCGCGGGGACCGACACCTACATCTACGGCGCGGCCGGCGATTCCTCGAGCACGGCGTACGACACCATCACGGGCTTCGACGGCTCCCACGACAAGCTCGACTTGTGGATCACCGTGGCCCAGGTCGATACTTGGCTCACCACCGGGTCCCTGTCGACGAGCACGTTCGACGCCGATCTCACGTCAGATCTTTCGGGGCACCTTACGAAATATGGGGCGATCCTGTTCACGCCGAACGGCGGCGGGCTCTCGGGGCAGACTTTCCTCATTGTCGATTGCAACAATGACGGCAAGTACTCGGCCGGGTCCGATCTCGTCATCAACCTGTCTTCAGGTACCAACCTCTCGAAGCTCGCACTGCCCACGTTCACCTGAGACCGGCGCTGCGGCGCGCTCCATTCGGGCGCGCCGCAGTCTTCCATGAAATCAAGCTGCGCGGGCGTGCATGGCGGCCGGCGGCAGCGCGCGGCGTCGCCAAGCGCTCCCGCCAGTCCGCCCCTCCCATTGACGCGATCCGCATGGGCGCGGCGGATCGGTGCACGGTCTTGAAACGGCGCTGTCCAACTCCCATGTGCGCTTGGCGGCTCGGCATGTGCGAGACGCGAGCGTTCGATCCCGCGAATAGAAAATGCAGACGCGGCGACGTTCCCGTAAGGGGGAGGGGGTACCCAAGGATTGGGGCAAGAGTCTGAAAATGAAGATCAAGCTATTGCGGTTCGCCGTGCTGCTCGGTCCACAATTTGAGACATCCTGCGAATTGCTCTTGAAAGGCTCGCAACGCCATCGCGCTAATCCATCGCGCGTTGGATGTCCTTCATGAACAGCTTCAGGGTATCCACCGAGGCGATCTGGGCGGCGGCATCGCGGAAGGCGGTGCCCTGCATGTCGATGCGCTGGGTCAGCACCGCGAACAGATTGGCGTCGGGACTCGTCTGCATCTTCGGACCGAAATGGGCGCGCAGGCGCTCCAGACTCGTTTCGTCGTTGGCCAGCGAGTAGGCGACCGCGGCGCGCATGGTTTCTTGGCGTTCCTCGGCCAAAAGCGGCGCGGCGTCGCCGAAGCGTTGCCCCAGCGCGTCCTCGGCGGCCTTGCCCGCCATCGGCCAGTTGGCGCTTCGCCAGTAGATGTCGGCGCGCAGCCGTTGCGTGTCGGGCTGCTGGTCCACCGCGATGAGGTCGAGCGCCTGGTCCCATTGCCTGAGTTCGGCCATCGCACGCGCCTGCATCAGAAGTCTCTGATGTGCCACTTCGTCGGGCAGCGTCGAGATCTGCGTGGATTGCAGCGTCGCCAGCACCGCCTCGGGCTTGTGGTCCATGAGCTGCACCATCGCCAGCCTGGTGGCCACCTGCGCGCGAGCCACGCCGTCGAGGCGCTTGTTGATCTGGTAGTCGAGCAGCTCTTCGGCCGGACCGAACAGGTCGACCGCGACCAGCCGGTCCGACATGCGCCGGATCATCTCGTCGCCGTCCGGGCCGATCGGCGTCAGGTCGATGAAGTCGTAGAACACGCTGAGCGCTTCCACCGGCGGCATCTTGTCGGCCTTGCCCTTGAGGAACAGGTCCACGAACGCCGCGCGCATGTCGTCCTGGGCCTGCATGGCGCCGTCGTCGTTGGGGAAATTCGCAGTGGCGATTTTCAGGATGCCGAGACCCTCGCGCCAGTGTTTCTGGGCGAAGTAGATCTGCGCCAGCTTGCGCAGGGTCTTGAGCTCCAAGAGGTCGCCGCGCCAGCGGAAGCGCAGCCGCTCGAGCGCGTTGATGGCGTCCGGCGTCTTCATGCTGCCGTTCTGGAGACCGGCGATGACGCGATAATAGACCGCCTGCGAGGCGAGTTGCTCGTTGCTGGAGCCCTCCACTTCGGCGAACAGGTCGTCGGCCTGACGGCGGTGGTTCTCGGCCGCGGCCAGCCGCGCGCGGTCGAGCGTCGCTTCAAGGCCCTGCGTTCCGCCGGGATGTTCCGGCACCTTGTCGAGCTGCGCATCGGCCACTTCCAGCGCGCCGATGCCGAGGGCGGCTTCGGCCGCGGCCAGGCGCACCCGGATCTGCATTTCGGGCTGGTAGGCGGCCAGCACCGGCGCGGCGCGTTCCAGGTCGGTGCGCGCCTGCGCCCATTGCTCCATGGCGGCCTCGATCAGCCCGCGCCACAGCGCGGCGTGGCGGTCGGTGTCGAACTGGGCGCCCACCAGCGCGTTGCGGGCTTCGTGCAGCCGGCCCATGGCGAGATCGGCGGCGGCGCGCATGGTCTGGAGCTGCATGTCGGCCTGCAGCCCCGGATCGCCCGCCTGCACGACGTCGATGAGGCCCAGCGCCTCCGCCGCGTAGCCGTTGGCGAGGTAGAAGCGCGCCAGCGCCAGGCGCGCCTTGCCCGCCTGCTGAGGTGCCAGCCTTGCGGTCGCCGCCCGCAACCGCCGCTCCGTGGCGAGGAAGGTTCCACCGCTCTGCCTACCCCAGCGGGCGAAATCCAGGAAGCAAGGTCCGCCGCCGCTGCCCGCCAGAGCCTCAGGTGTGCCCATTCCGGGCATGGAAGGTGGTGTCAGCGACAGTCCGCCAGGCCGTGTAATGGTCACGCGCGTGGCGTTCAGCGTCACCGACAGATCGTCGACATACGGCATCAGCACGAGCCCGGCGGCGGACGGCAGAGCCGAGAACTCGACGAAAGTGCGCTCGCCCGCCATCTGCCGCCCGGCCAGCGCCGGGATGACGAACAACTCGTCTCCGGCTACCGGATCGACCACGCGCATGATGTGCACGGCTCCCGGCAGCAGTGTCGAGATCGACGAGTGCGTGGGGTTCTCCTGGTTGCGGGCGAAGCCAAGGGCGATCGCGGATGAGGCGGCCTGTGGCGAGATGATGACCCTCAGTGTGGAGCCTTCACCGATCGCCGCGATGGCTTCGGGCTGCTTCAGGGTGATGCGCAGCTGCGTGACCTTGTCGTCCGCCGCGACATCGACCGAATCCGGGAAGGTGCCGAGCTGGGCCTTGAGTTTGGGGACGTCCAGAACCGGTGCATTCTCCAGCACGATCCATGCCGTCAGGCCGCGTGTGAACACCGCGGCCGCACGCCGCCCCGCACCGGGGAAAGTCAGGACCGCACCATCGCGCGTCAGTTTGGAGTCCGCAGTCTGGGGCTGGGCCGGCGGCTGCACCGCTTGCGCGGCGGCTTGCGCTTCGGGGCTGACGGGTGCAGGCGGCGAGGGCGGTGGCGGCGGTGCAGGTGCCGTCTGCTCGGGTTTGACCGCGGTTTGCGCCGCGAGTTTGTTGAGCTCCGCCAGAGGGCCTTTTGGTGCCGGCACACTGGCCGCCAGCTTGGCCGGAGCACCCGTTGCGGCGCCGGGTGAAGCAACGACTTTGGGATTGTTGGCGCCGGGCGGATTGAAGGTATCGGCGTCGGTCTTGGGCGCAAGCACGTCGAGCGCGATGTGGGTCCCGTCACGGAAGTCGCGATAACGGGAGGCGGTATCGGTGGCGAACTCGATCACCGTGGCGTTGCCGTCGAGATGCCAGCCGGCGGTTTTCACCCACGGCGGCGCCTCGCGTTCTATTGCGGAGAAATCGGGATTGGCGGGAGCTTCGAAGCGGACGGTTACCCGGCCGACGCCCGCGAACACTTTGTACGGCACCGACTTGGACCAGTCGAAGACGACGCGAGTGAAGTTTTGATAGGCACCCGATCGCACCTTCAGCACAGGGATCTTAGCGAGATCGACTTCATTCGGTTTTGTGGGCGGGGGCGGCGGCAGATCCGGCGGCGTCCCGGCGTAGTCTTGCGGTACCAGGTCTACGGCAAAGTGCGCACCGGACGCGCTCAAGTGCACGCGCACCTGCTGGTTGAGTGCGAAGCGGAAGGTTTTGCCGTCGGGATCGGCACGCCCGCTGGCGAAGTAGAACGGCAGGGCCTGCACCACGGCGTCGGGCGTGAGCGCCACCTTGCGTCCGAAGCTGATAGTGAGAACGCCGCCGGTGGTCTGTGCCGTCACCTGATCGTCGGGCGAAAGCGAGAACAGAAGGCGTCCGTAACCTCCGGCCGTGGAGGAAGCGACCGCGTCCGCGGCTTGCGCGGCGCTCGTGACTAGCACGGCGATCGAGATGAGCAAGAGGAGGCGCACGATCCGCTGCATGGTTGGAAGCCTGTCGAATGTCACCGTGCGCCGTTAGTCCTTCATGAGCCTACTTGGCCGCTTTCGGCGCAACTTGGGCGGAGCTTGGTTGCGGGGCTTGTTGCGCGGAACTTGATTGCGGGGTCTGTATGGTCTTTGCTTGGGCCGTCGCAGCCGCCGCGGCGGGTTGTGCTAAGGGCGCGGGCAGAGGCGCAGCGACGGCTGCTGCCGTGTCGGGGAGCTTCAGCCGTCCGGCCAGCTTCATCGTCAACTTCTCGGCGTTGTCCGCCGTCATGTTCGCCAGGACCGGCGCCAGCACGTCGGACTTCATCGCCTGCGCCACCGGCACCAGCACCTCGTCGGACAGATTGTTGAAGATGCGCGCTGCATCCTTCGGCTTCATGGCCGAATACGTCTTCACCAGCGACGCCAATTGGGCCTTCTGGGCGTCGTCGCGCTGACCCAGTAAAGCGGTCATCTGCTCCTGTAGCTGCTTCAACGTGGCGATCTTGGAATCGACGCGAGCCTCCGCGGCTTGGAGCACCTGCGTGCGCATCTCGATGTCGGCCTCGCGCGCGTCCAGGCTTGCGCGCCGTTTGGCCAGGCTGGACAGGACATCGACTTCCGCTGCGCTTTCGGTTTGGGCGCCTTCGGTGGCGGGATCGCTTGCGACCGGCGCCGTGTCCTTCGCCAGCACGTCGGTTGCGCTCGATGGTGCCGCCTCCTGCGCCCAGGCAGCGCGCACGAGGCCCTCGCCTTTCAGCCCCAGCAACGCGATCCCGACCAGAATGACGGCCGGCAGAAGTCTCGGCGTGGCTTTCATCGGACGGCTTTCAGGGTCTCGAGCCGGCGCATGACGTTGCCGGACGGCAGTTGCTGCGATGGCTTCTGCGGCACGGCGCGATCAAAGCGCTGGGCGATGCGTTCGCCGGAGGACGACAGAACCGACAGCTCGTCGGCGACGGCGCGAGCCCGGCGCAGCCGGTCGTCCAGGGTTTCGGCGGCTTCGCCCGCAGCGGACTTGAGGGCCCTGAGCGATGCGCCCGCATTCGTGATGGCGGTGTTCAGCTCCCCGATCATGGTCGACAGGCCGTCCTGGCCCTTGCGCACGGCGGCCAGACGCCGCTCGAGCACGATGCAGTAGACCAGCGTGGCCGCCAGAAGCAGCGAGAGGGTCAGTTCGAGAGCCATGGAAAGCGTCATGGTCATGTCTCCTATAGCGCGCGCGAAGCGTCCGTGCGCTCAATGGCCTCTTCGATCCGGACCGCGACCGAGGTGCCGGTACGCCCCATACGGCCGCGCAACAGCGGTACCCCGCGGCAGCGCATCTCGATCTTCGACTCTGGCGTGGCGTTCAGAAGCACAGTTTGGCCGACTTCCAGGTTCATGATCTTGTTCAGGGGCATGATCTGCTCGTCGAGGATCGCTTCGATCTCGACCCTGGTGGACCACAGCTCGGTGGCCAGATGACCTTCCCAGATGGAATCGCGTCCGAACTTCTCGCCCATGAACTGCTGCAGCAGCAGCTTGCGGATCGGTTCTAGCGTCGCATATGGCAGCAGGAGTTCGGTGCGCCCTCCGCGGTCTTCCATGTCGACGCGCAGCTTGACGAGGATCGCCGCGTTGGCGGGGCGCGCGATCGCGGCAAAGCGCGGATTGGTCTCCAGACGGTCGAGTTGGAAGGTGACCGGCGCCAGCGGCTCGAAGGCCTGGCACATGTCCTGGAGGATAACCTCGATCATCCGCTGTACCAGCGTGCGCTCGATGGTGGTGTAAGGACGGCCCTCGATGCGCATGGCCGAGGACCCGCGCCGTCCGCCCAGGAGAACGTCGACGATCGAATAGATGAGGTTCGAATCGACCGTAAACAGCCCGTAGTTGTCGAGCTGCTCGGCATGGAATACCGCCAGGATCGCGGGCAGCGGGATGGAATTCAGGTAATCGCCGAAGCGGATGGAAGTGATGTTGTCCAGACTGACTTCGACATTGTCGGATGTGAAGTTGCGCAAGGATGTCGTCATCAGCCGCACGAGGCGGTCGAAAACGATTTCCAGCATCGGCAGGCGCTCATAGGAAACGAGCGCGGAATTGATGATGGCGCGAACACCGGACTTGTCCTGGGACTGGTCGGTGTTGACGTCGAACCCGAGCAGGGAGTCGATTTCTTCCTGATTGAGGATTCGCTCGGCCGGCCCTGCTGGGGCTGCTGTCGCCGCCGCGGACGAGGACTCGGTTGCCGCGGGTTGCGCCGCGGCCGCCTCTGCGGGTTGCGTCGCGTCGGTCTCGGTCGGAGCTGCGGGTTTTTGCGGTTCGTCGGCCATGGCTACTGGATGATCATCTCTTTCAACAACACATCACGAACGCGGTAGGGCGCCGCCGCGACGTTGGTGCGGCGCAAGAGCTCTTCCTTTACGCGCATGATTCCCGCCGACCCTTTGAGATCGTCGGAGCGCAGTTCGCGCAGGTATCCCTGGAACTGATCGACGATGCGCGGCATCAGCGCCTGAATGCCGGCATTCTCGTCGTTCGTGTAAAGCTCGAGCGAAAGCGAGAGTTTCAGGTACACCG
>Ga0335069_10016733_pt1 | contig 10226 bp, 9 predicted proteins | sample Lox_Sample_11_FD_206714 | JGI IMG/M metagenome (GOLD analysis project Ga0335069, IMG submission 206714) | Soil microbial communities from Loxahatchee National Wildlife Refuge, Florida, United States - Lox_Sample_1.1 | ecosystem: Environmental > Terrestrial > Soil > Wetlands | place: USA: Florida...
GATGGATGATATTGAAATGATGGCTTCGGTTGTGAACGTGCTGGGAATTTTAGTATGTGCTACCGGAATCTTCATCGGATTATATTTTGTCGGGACGGATGGGTACAACTTATTTATCAAATATAAAGAAAAACAGTGAAGTAAAACGGGTTCCTCTTATTTCCATTCTTCCGGACGGTGAAGCATATATCCATCTGCTTTTTGTATCACATCGGGAAAAATACTTTTGGCAAGATTTGCCCGTCCGATAGATAGTGTGGCATGAGCAAATCGTTGCAATGTCCAAGAATTTCGTTGCGGAGGAAATGCAACAATAACTCGTTTATCTGGAAAAAGTTTTTTAATGGCAAGAATAGGAGCGGTAAGATCGCTGTCTGCCGAAATGAGTACTGCCGTATCACAAAGATTTTCATACGCATCTGAAAGCATTTCGACTGCAATGTTGACATCCGTCATTTTTTCTTGAGGAACCAGTTCTTTATTGCCGCATTTATTGCATCGCCGAGGATTAGCCTGATATTGACCATAATAAATTTTAAAATCACTTAAGGTTTCGAGTGCTTCAATAAAGGTGGATTGCCGACGCTGTTTATCCGGCGGATAGGAAACACGGCTGGTAAAATATTTTGTCGTTACCAACGTTTGATGTGGTTTTAATAAGTTTTGGCTAAGAAGCTGAAGATTAAGCCAGTAAAATCTTTTCCAGCGTGCGGCCTTTAATCCGAAATATAGATTAAATCCATCGATGTACGTTATGACACGTTCTTGCTCCATATTCCTCTTGACATTTATCGAATCTTCGTTAAATTATAAATGTAGTTTAACAGCACCGACGCGAGTAACGTCGGCATGACGGCTTCAAGAGAAATCTTGGAGCCGTTTCTTTTTGTTGTCATATTCAATCATCAAGATAATTTCACTAGACAAAAGCTAATGTCTTTCTGGATTATTGTCAAGATTGTCATAATTTATCTATTCTTGTATTTCTTCCAAACTTTCTCTACCATAATTGCCACTTATGCAAATTCTCTGGAGCATTTTTTATAATTATTGTTTTGTGCCGGTGTTCTGGCTGCTGCTGCAAGCGGCGGCAGTGCTCAACAACAAAATCAAGCGCGGCGTGCGCGGGCGCGATCAATTGTTTGAGCGGTTAGAACGCGACGTGAAGAAGCTCGCATCCAAGCGGCGCGTATGGTTCCACTCTTCTTCGATGGGAGAATTCGAGCAGGCAAAACCCATTATCGCAGCGCTGAGAAAAAAATATTCCGACATCAACATTATCGTTACGTTTTTCTCGCCGTCCGGCTACGACCATACAAAAAATTACAAACTCGCAGACATCATTATGTACATTCCTTTCGATACCAAAACAAATGCACGGCGTTTTGTGGATTTGATTCAGCCGACAGCGGCCGTGTTTGTGCGGTACGATGTATGGCCGAATCATTTGGGTGCATTGGTGGAACGCGGCATACCGGCATTCATCGCCAATGCCACGATGCGCAGCAACTCTTCCCGCTTTTATCCCGTGCTGAAAAATTTTCATCATCATTTATATAATGCGCTCACTTCCATTCTCACCGTCTCACAACGCGATGTCGAGGCGTTCAAACGATTCCAGCTCGATCATCCGACACTCGAAGCCATCGGCGAAACGCGGTACGATCAGGTGTGGCAGCGCAGTGCCGAAGCAAAACAAAAGCATTTGATTCCACCCGCAGTCTTAAAAGGAAAAAAAGTTTTGCTTGCCGGCAGCATTTGGCCGGAGGATGAAGAAGTATTGATGCCCGCGGTGAAAAAATTATTAGCGTACGATAAAAAAGCGCTTATCATTCTCGTGCCGCATGAACCGACAGAAGAAGCATTGGATGCCATCGAAAAAGAATTGAACGCCCACATCAAATCGCTTCGCTTTTCTGCTCTCAATGATTACAATCGAGAGCATGTGATTATTGTGGACAGCGTTGGAATTTTGATGGCGCTGTACCAATATGCGCAAGTAGCATACGTCGGCGGAAGTTTTCGTCAGGGTATTCACAATGTCCTGGAGCCGGCAGTGTACGGCATTCCTGTCGTGTACGGACCGCGGCATACTAACTCGCAGGAAGCAGTGGAACTTGCAAAACGCGGCGGCGGATTTGTGGTGAACGACCAGCAGGATTGCTATCGCACCTTGCGTACGCTGTTAGACGACAAAAAAGCACAAAGCAACGCTGGAACGATTGCGATGGAATTAGTGAAAGAAAACATCGGCGCAACCGAGCGGTTTATGAAACACCTCGAACAGGTGGTATAATTTTTTCCTCTCTTGCAACACACACAATTTCTGTGTAGTGTTCTTCATTAAAAAGATTTATGAAACAATTTTTCGCCGATATTGCGCTTCCGGTCCCCGTGGATCATACGTTCACCTATTTTGTGCCGCCGGAGCTGCAGCCCCTTGCTCTTCCCGGCATGCGCGTGCTGGTTCCCTTCGGCAGAAAATATCTTACCGGCGTCATCGTCGGTTTGCCGGAAACATCGAACGTCAAAGGACTCAAACCCATTCGCGATATTCTCGACAGCACGCCGTCGTTTTCTGCGGAAATGCTTGCGCTCGCCAAATGGATCGCGGATTATTATCTTGCACCGTTAGGCGAAGTGTTACGTGCGGCAACGCCGCAGGGATTTACACAGGAAAGCAAAAAGTTCATTCAATTAACGTCGAACGGAGTTCTTGCCGATCTTGCTTCGATCAAAAAATCTGCGCCAAAACAATTTGCTGTGCTTCAAGCTCTTGCCGATGGTAAAGCACTTTCGTTATCGCATCTCCAGAAAAAAACCAGCGTCCGAAGCATTGCGGCTCTTGCATGCGAATTGCAGTTGCGCGGCTGGGTCTCTCTTTCGGAAGAAATTGAAAAGCAAAAAGCAAAACCCAAACTCGAAAAAATTGTTTCACTCACGGCCGTAGGAATTTCTCTTCCCGCCGAAACACGGCTTACAGAAAAACTGGAAGCCGTGCGGCAACAGCTTCTTGCCGAATGCGCCGAAATTTCTTCTGCAGTCGAACTGCGGACATTTTTAAATCGTACACACACATCGCTCTCTTCTCTCAAGACATTGGAAAAAAAAGGATTGGTGAAGTTCGGTGCGCGCGAAATATTCCGCATCTCCGAGTACGACGCCGCAGAACCGCCGCCCAAGATTACGCTCAATCCGCATCAACAGCTTGCGCTGGAAAAATTGACCGAAGCATTAAATCGCAAAAATTTTCGAGCATTTTTATTGTACGGCATCACGGGGAGCGGTAAAACACAGGTGTACATCGAAGCGATTCGGCACACGCTGGCCATGAAGAAAACCGCCATTGTGCTGGTTCCGGAAATTTCTCTCACGCCGCAAACCGTGCGCCGTTTCAAAGCCCATTTTGGGAACAACGTTGCCGTGATGCACAGCCAGATGTCGATAGGCGAACGATTCGATGCGTGGCGCATGGCGCGTGATAAAAAGGTACACATTGTTATCGGACCTCGCTCTGCGATTTTCGCTCCGTTGGAAAACATCGGACTGATTGTCGTCGATGAAGAGCACGAGGGCTCGTACAAGCAATATGATTCCACGCCGCGGTATCACGCGCGGGATGTTGCCGTGGTGCGCGCATCGCAAAATCATGCCGTTGTGCTGCTCGGCTCCGCTACGCCGTCGGTGGAAAGTTATTTCAATGCACACAACGGAAAGTACACGCTGTTAGAATTGCCGGAACGCATCGATACGGCAAAACTTCCATTTATCGAAATCGTCGATATGGCAAAAGAGCGCAAACAGGTGTATGAAAATACCAAAGAAGAAGTAAAACTCAGCGGAAAAGAATTTCCCAAACATCTTCCTCCGTCGTCCCTTTCAAAACTTCTGCGAATGCACATGGAGGAACGGCTCGCGCGTAAAGAAGGAATTATCCTTCTCCAAAACCGCCGCGGCTTTTCTCACGTGATGGAGTGTTACGAATGCGGCCATGTGGAACGATGCGACAACTGCGAAGTCTCGCTTACCTATCACGCTACGAAAAAACATTTACGCTGCCACTACTGCGGATTCGTTAAAAAGCCACCTACGATTTGTCCGCAATGCGGCAACACGGAGATGCGGCTGTATGCATTCGGCACGCAGCAAGTTCAGGAAGAATTGCAACAGATGTTTCCGAAAGCAGCGATCTTACGGATGGATCGCGACACCACCTCGCATCGCGGCGCGCATCATCGCATCCTTCAGCAATTTGAAAACGGCGAAGCGGATATTTTGCTCGGCACACAAATGGTTGCCAAAGGTCTGGATTTTCCGCGCGTCACGCTCGTCGGCGTAATCTCGGCGGATACACAAATGCTGCTGCCGGATTTCCGCGCATCGGAAGGAACCTTTCAATTGCTCACGCAAGTTGCGGGACGCGCCGGACGAAGCACGCTTGCCGGCGAAGTTGTTATCCAAACGTTGCAGCCATCGCATTATAGTTTGAAGTTTGCGAAGACGCATGACTTTTTAGGATTTTATCGGGAAGAATTGGAACACCGCCGCGAACTCAACTATCCTCCATTCTCACGCATCGTCTTGATAGAATTTTCCGGAATGAATGAATCCGACGTTCAGCATCACGCAAAAAAATTTTCGGAACTTCTCGCTCAGCACAATACGCAGAAACGCTTTCTCGTTCTCGGCCCCGCCGATGCCGCCATCCCGAAGATCAACAACCGGTTTCGGAAACAGCTCGTGATTAAAGACTTGAAGACATTAGATCCTTCCGCATCCTTCCTGCGCGGCGCGTTACAAAAGGCAAAAACTCAATACGCTGCCTCGCCGCTTGGCAAAAGCCAATCCATAAAATTGACGATCGATATTGATCCGGCGGGAATGCTTTAGAATAGCATCGTCTTCACATTGTTCCATTCATCGTTATTCTTTTCAAACGTCCGTGTTTATTGAGGAATAACTGGATCATTCCGCATTCTTCCATTGCTGGAACTAATTGCAGCGCAGATTCGTTGTATGATTTGAATTTGAACGATGGACCATGTCTCAACAATCGAAGGAGGCTCTTATGAAAACTACAGAACGTTACGGACCTAAAATTGATGCTGCACTTTCCCTCTGGGTCAAGCTGGCACGTGCGCACGACACGCTCGCTCACTTGACAGCAACCAATATTCGTACATTCAACTTAACGCCTGCACAGTTTGGAGCCATCGAGTGCCTTGGCCATCTGGGGCCGATGTTAATCGGCGATCTCACCAAAAAACATCTCGTGAGCGGCGGAAACATGACCGTGGTGGTGGACAATCTTGAAAAAGACGGATTGGTCAAGCGCGCGGTTTCCGCGGAAGACCGGCGTGCATTTTTAGTACACTTAACACCGAAAGGAAAACGATCGTTCGATAAAATTTTTATTCAGCATGCAGAATATCTTGCCCAGCTTGTTTCGGTTCTTCCAGAAGAAGAACAATTGGAATTATCGCGACTGTTGAAAAAACTCGGTACCGGTGTGATGGATCGGGCAACTGCGAAGGAAAAAATAAATTTGCGATGAAGAGAAACACTCGTCATCATTTCCCCATTTAAAGAAGGAGAACAACTATGAAACATGTTGCATTGCTCGTTGTTACGATACTCGCTACAGTATCAATCGGCTTAGCACAGGCACGTTGGACATTGGATAAAGTACATTCCAGCGTTCAGTTCAGCGTGAAGCACATGGTGATTTCAACCGTTACCGGGTCGTTCAAAGATTTTTCGGTCGATTTAAAGTCCGATAAACCGGATTTTTCCGATGCGTCCGTCAACGCGGTAATCAACGTTGCCAGCATCAATACCGATAACACGATGCGCGACGGACATTTGAAATCGGACGATTTTTTCAATGCAGAAAAATTTCCTGAAATAAAATTCGTCAGCACATCGTTCGAAAAGGTTGGCGAGATGAACTATAAAATTACCGGCAATTTGACTATGCGCGATGTCACCAAACAAGTTGTCTTCGATGCTGTGCTTGGCGGGACATTAAAAACAGACCACGGAACGCTTTCCGCATGGACGGCAACAACCACCGTTAACAGGTTCGATTATAATCTGAAATGGAATAAGGCGCTTGAAACCGGCGGGTTAATGGTGGGACAAGATGTAACGGTTACATTAAATTTAGAATTGAACAAACAATGAGGACTCGCGAGAAAACAAAAAGTCCGCTCCAGTGAACCGGGGCGGACTTTTTATCGTCAACGACCAATTACTTAAAGGTCATAAATTGTTCTTCCGGTGTTAAACAATTCGTGCAATGATTCGGGCAATCGTTGCCGTACACCGCGCCGCACGTGAGGCACACGTTGTAAGAAGACGGCAACGATGTTACATTGGCGTTATCGATGGCATTGAGAGCAGCAACAAGCAACGCACGGTGCTGTTCGCCCACCTTCAGCGCATAATTGATGCTGAGCGCTGCAAGCGGAAGTTTTTCATCGCCTGCGACTTGTGCGTACGCGGGATAGACGGCATCCACTTCCTTCACTTCGGCTTTAATTGCTTCTTGAAGATTTTCTCGTGTGGTTTTTATATCGATCGACGGTGAAACATTTTCAACGCGATCGCCCAATTGTTCAACAATAGATTTGTTGGTGGAAGCATGGATTGCTTCTGCGCGTGCGAGTGCGCGGAATAACACGGCAAGTTTTGGCTGATTTTCTTCCCGTGCTTTTTGTGCATACGCGGTATATTTTGCAGACGTCGTCATTTCGGTTTCGTATGCTTTTTTAAGATGAATAAGAGTTGCAGGTGTTGCCGCAAACGTTGTGTTTGCTATTACAAGCGCCCCAAAAGCCAGACTGGCAAGTTGTACACGCATGGTATAATTCCTTCTATTGATAATATGTGTATTCTTGAAAATGCAATAATTACCGTGGCATTTTCAATATGTTTGCATGTTATAAACGTTTTGGGGAGAAAGAAGTTTCATTGGATATTTTGCATAACAACATCCTTTTGCAGCTAGAAATTTCGACAATGATGCTGACTTCCATCTTGCCTTCACTTCTGAATGTCCGTATATTAGTCCCCAATAAAAAGGATTCGTATGAATTTTCAATTCTTATCGCCGCAAAAATTATCAGATGCGCGAAATTTATATCCTCACACCAAGAACGGTTCAATCTACCTCAACCATGCTTCAACAGGGCCATTTTCCACACGCGTGGTTGAAGCGCTGACATCATATTTGCAAAATCGATCATCAGGAATTGTCGAAACATACCGAACCGATGTCCGTGCGGTGACCGCTTGCAAAAATGCGATTCAAACTTTGGTCCATGCAGAATCATCCGAACGCATTGCGTTTATCTCGAATACCTCAGAAGGAATCAATATTATCGCCAGCGGTTTGCCATGGAAATCCGGAGGCCGCGTTGTGTTGAACGATAGTGAATTTCCTGCGAATGTTTATCCATATTACCGATTGAAAAAATACGGAGTGGAATTAGACATTCTTAAAAGTATTGATGGGAAAATAACGCCGTCGATGATTGAACAAGTACTGACACCGAAGACGCGCGTTGTGGCATTGAGCGCCGTACAGTTTCTAAGCGGCTATCGTGCCGATCTTGAAGCAATCGGAAAAATATGCCGCAGCCGCGGAATCTGGTTTGTGGTGGACGGCATTCAGGCGGCTGGCGCAATCAAAATCGATGTGCAGAAAATGTGTATCGATGCATTCGCTGCGGGCGGACAAAAATGGTTGATGGCACCGCATGGCATCGGCTTTTTGTATCTTACCGAATCAATGCAGAACGTAATCGATCAGCAGCATCTCGGATGGCTATCTGTCAGCGATCCGTGGCAGTTTTTCAATTACGAACAGCCGCTGTCGCCTTCGGCGCGGCGATACGAAGGCGGATCGTTGAATATTCCCGGTGTTATTGGCATGCATCCGGCATTAGAAACATTGCTGGAATTCGAACCTGAAGCAATTGAATCGCACATTCTTGCGATTACAAAAATTTTGATGAACGAACTGCAAACAATCGACGGACTGCGACTCATTTCACCGGAAGCGGATGGGGAACGTGCAGGAATTGTTTCTGTTCGAAAACAAGATGGCGACTTTCCACTATCGTTTTCGGATTCGCTGGAGCAGCGAGGCATGACGTGCTCGGTGCGGAACGGCACACTGCGATTCTCCCCGCATTTTTATAATACGCCGGATGAAATGAAATCGGCAGCGGCAATTGTGAGCGAGCTTCTTTATTAAGGAGGATGTATGGCGGTAAAAATTTTTGTAACGGGTGGAACGTTCGATAAGGAATACAACGAACTTGACGGGAAATTATTTTTCAAAGATACCCATCTTCCCGAAATGCTGAAATCGGGGCGTTGCAAAGTACCGGTAGAAATCCGCACGCTGATGCTCGTGGACAGTTTAGAAATGACGGATGCAGATCGGCAATTGATCGTCGATCAATGTAAGAAAGCAAAAGAGACGCGCATTGTGATTACGCATGGTACCGATACGATGGAGGTCACGGCGCAGGTGCTCGGGAAAGCATCGCTCAACAAAACAATCGTGCTTACCGGCGCGATGGTGCCATATAAGTTCGGCAGCTCCGACGGATTATTCAATCTCGGCAGCGCGCTTGCGTTTGCCGAAACGCTGCCTGCGGGCGTGTACGTGGCAATGAACGGCCGTTATTTTACGTGGAACAACGTGAAGAAAAATAGAAAAGCGGGTGAGTTTGAAGAAATTAAATAACCGAAAAAGTGTGGACGCTGTAGGAATCCCCGCCTGCATGACTGCGTCAGCAGTCGGGCTGGGAACCTACGACCTCCACCTTGCCGCAAAATGCTGCCCGCTTTGTAAGATAAAAAATTTCAAGAAAAGATAAAATCTGGAAAATTTTTCGGGAAAAGATTTTTTCCAATTTGCAGTTTGTATTTTGAACTCTTACGTGGACGCTGTAGGGATCGAACCTACGACCTCCGCCTTGTAAGGGCGGCGCTCTGAACCAGCTGAGCTAAGCGTCCGGGCTTGCTTCTTTTCTAATTTACGGATTCTTTTCTCCTTCTGCAAACCGCAGAAACAATGCTTCAATCTGGAATCTTTTTTTGCCAATCGCTGTTCTGATTACCGACATCGCGGTGCAGTTTGCCATACGAACACCGCATGCCTTATCAAGGACATTTCTATTATTGATTTGAGGTTTATTTTAGTATATACTACCGTCAAACACGTTCTGTAAAATTGTTGGCGGATTTTTCATGAGAGTCACTTAAAAAAGTTCGAGCGTCTAGTGGGTGTAAAAAAATCGTTGCTGGATTATATACTGCGTGTTCGACTGCCGATTATTTTGTTTGTGATTGCGGCTTCGTTTGCTGTCACGTATTTTTCTTCTCGCGCGGAACGCAGCGGCGTCGGCTATGCGCCCGTGCAGCCGATCGCCTTCTCGCATAAACTCCATGCCGGCACGATGAAAATCGATTGCCAGTACTGCCACTCGGCGGCGGCATCGTCTGAGCATGCGACGATTCCGGCAGTCTCCACATGTATGAATTGTCACGCCATTGCACGAAAAAATTCCCCCGAAATTATTAAACTTACCAACTATTATGAACAAGGAATTCCCATCCCGTGGAAGCGTGTGCATCGTGTTCCGGATTATGCATACTTCAATCACAGCGTCCATGTGAACAAAGGAATTCCATGCGCCAGTTGTCACGGCGATGTTGCTTCGATGGACAGCGATGTGCAGGTATCGGAATTTACTATGGGAGCATGCTTAACCTGTCACCGGAATGCTCCCACGACTCTTTCCAATGTTCATGGAATAAAACAGGGCCCGGAAAATTGCTGGGCATGCCACCGATGAAAACGACCGATCCATTATCGAATAAAGAAAAATCACGGCGCACATTTTTGGTGCGGCTTGCCGGTTTCGCTGTTGCGGGAATCAGCGCGGGAAGTGTTCTTGGCAGAATTTTCTTCAAGAGCAAAACAGCGGTGAATTCATCCGCTCAAACAGTTTATCCGAAAATTCATTCGATGGCAGTGCCTCGAGAAAATAAAAAAGTGTAACTACGATGGCGGACGATTCGACATATCGACAGACTGAGGAAACAGTGCATCAAGATCGTACGGACGAATTCGCAGAAGGAGTCACGGATTCATTTGACCCGTCGCAAATGTCGGCAATGTCTCGGAAGCAATTTTTAGCGCTGCTTAC